>Ga0315282_10015103_pt1 | contig 11434 bp, 5 predicted proteins | sample YL17G07_20_MG_FD_203693 | JGI IMG/M metagenome (GOLD analysis project Ga0315282, IMG submission 203693) | Sediment microbial communities from Yellowstone Lake, YNP, Wyoming, USA - YL17G07_20 | ecosystem: Environmental > Aquatic > Freshwater > Lake > Sediment | place: USA: Wyoming | collected...
CAAGGAGGCGAAAGAGAGCCATCCGGCCCTCATCATCCTCGACATCCAGATGCCCGCCAAGGACGGTTTCGCCACCTTCCACGAGTTGCGGCAAGACCAGGCCACCAAGTCCATCCCCGTCATTCTTCTGACCGCCGTCACCAAGCGGACGGGCCTCCGCTTTTCGGCGGACGCCATCCAGGAGTACCTGGGCGAACGGCCCGACGCTTACGTGGACAAACCCATTGACCCCGAGAGGCCCCTAAAAGCTGCGCGCCGACTCACGGCCCGCTGAGCCCGCGGAGGCGCGCCCCACGCCCGCCCTTCGACCAGCTCGGGGCGGGCTGAGCTTGTCGAAGCCAGCCGAAGACGGGCCGACGGTGAACCGTACCCGCCTCGAGCGGCCAGGGAACACCCTTCAGCGAGAGACGGCGCCTCTGACTCCGCCGGACACCAAACTCGTAAGGTCCACGAGGACCCCCGGGAGCGCCAAGCCGCCCGGCGAGGCGAGGTACCTGGGCCTCCACACCGGCCCGAACTTCTCCTTGTACTGGCGGAATCCCTGGAAGTTGTAGAAATGCTCGGCGTGACGATAGAGGAACGTGCTGAGTTTGCTCCAGAGGGGGGCGACCTGGGGTGCGTCGATGCCGGAGAAGGGCGCGTTGCCCAGGTTGCAGTAGCGGTAGCCCTGGGCGCGACCCCAGAGCATGAGTTCGCTGAAGAGGTAGTCCATCACCCCCGGCGGTGCCTCGGGGCGATAGCGCATGAGGTCGGGGGCAGTTCCCCTTTGTCCCCACCCAGCCAGACGTTGGCAAAGGCAAGTATCTGGCCCGCCTTGCGGACCAGTGCGGCAGGAAAGAGCCTGATGTACTCCTCGGTGAAGAAGCCTAAGGAGAAGCCTTTCTCCTGGGTGTGCTTGTCGGCGAGCCAGGCGTCGGACACGGCCCTCAGTTCACCGAGGAGCGGGCTGACCTGCTCAGCAGGAAGGATGGCGAACGTACAGCCCTCTTCTTGGACACGGCGATGGTTGTGGCGGAGGCTCTTGCGGGAGACTCCTCCGAGGTCGAAGGCTCCCAGCGGCACGCGGGCCTCTTCGCCGATCTTCAGGAGCGTCAGGCCGAGGTCCACGTAGAGGGGGAGGCCCTCCAAGCCCACGCTATGGAACACGGTTCGCCCCGCGTAGGTGTCGGCGAGTTCACGAAACCGCCAGGCCAAGCCGCGCCACTCGCCTTCGGGGCCAACGGGATCTCCCAGGGCGATCCAACTCGGTCTGTGGACGGCGTACATGAGGAAAGCCGTTCTCTCCTCGTTGAGGAGGAAGGATTTGTCGCCCAGGAGGGCGAGGTAGGCCAAGGTGGCCGGCGACCGCTCGGCGATCTCCCGCACCACGTTGAGTTCTGCCTGTGTGGGCCGGGCTGGCCGTGGTGGACGGGGACGAAGCAATTTGGCCACGGCGAAGAGAAAGCTCAGGCTCACTGCACCCGCCGTCGCCCGCAGCGCCCGGGAGGCGTCCCCCTTCTCCAGGCTGAAGCGCCACCAGAGCTCCCGTGAGTAGGAGACATGGCGGTGCGCGAAGAGCCCCAACCAGACCGTGGTCACCAGCAGCAGGACGACCGCCGCTGACCACCCGGGCGTGAACCTGGCGCTGAAGAGCGACGCCTTGCGGTAGAATTCCTTCCGGCACGGAATGAGGGCCGCCAACATTACGGACAGGATGACCGCCTCCTCGTAGTCGAGTCCCTTGACGAGCGAAAAGACGGCGCCGGCGGCGAGCAGCACCACGGTGAGGTAGTAGGCAGCGTCGATGCGCCGCTGGAGCCCGTGGGCGACCAGGATCAACCCCGCCCCTGCCAAGCTGCCCAGGAAATGGGAAAGCTCGAGCAGGGGGAGAGGCAGGAACCGGCTCAACCACACCAGCCGTTGTGGGATCGCGGGTGTCGCCCCAGAGAAAAGAAGCACCAGCCCGCCAAGGAACGCGATGATGGAAAGAAAGTGGGGTACCGCCGGCGAGGCCCAGCCGGCGAAGCTGAGGATGGCCCGTTTGCCCGCCTCCTTTCTCACCGCGACTTCGTGGGTCGCCAAGACCAGCGCTCCGACGACCAGGGGGAGGAGGTAGTAGATCCCCCGAAAGGCCACCAGCGAACCCAGGACAGCCGGCGCCGGCAGGTACGGACGAAGCAGAAGAAGAAAGACCGTCTCGAAGACTGCCAGACCGCCTGGGACGTGACTGAACAGCGCCACGACCTCGGCCGCGAGAAAAACGCCCAGAAAGGTGAAGGCGGAGACGGCCGCGGCCGGGGGTAGCAGCACGTACAGCGCCGCGCCCGCCAACGTCCAGTCGAGCGAGCCCAGGCCAACCTGGAGCAGGCGGATGGGGAGCGGCGGCACCCGAACCTCCCACCCTCTGAGCCGCAGTGGCCTGCGGCGCACCGCCCCCACTACGAGGTAGCCGACGACCAGCAGGAGAAAAAGGACGCCAACCGGCCGAAATGAGGAGAGCGGCAGGGGGAGCGCGGTCGGTACCATCGGCGGATGGACGAGGAAGAGTACGCTCGCCAGTGTGTGAACGCCCAACCACATGGTGAGCGCGGAGAAGGCCACCACCGTGGCGATCTCCAGCGACGACAACCCCCACATGGAGTAGAGCCGGTAGCGGACGGCACTGGAGCCAAAAACCGAAAGGCCCACGTTGTTGCTGAAACTATAGCTCGTGAACGAGGCGAGCAGGATTCGGCGGTACGCCAGCGGGCGTTTCAGGTAGTGGAGCGCGAGAGCGTCGTAGCCGGTGAGCACCCAGTAGTTGAGCGCGGTGAACAGAAGGGCGAGGAACACCCGCCCCCGGGGGAGGTTGTGCAGTTGGCGTACAATGTCGTGGTAACGAAACTCCCTGAGTTCCCGCTGGAGCACCCAGAGCGTCACGCTGAAGACCGCCACACCCACGAGAGAGCCGATGACAGCGAGAAGCCTTTTCCTCATCAGTCAGCCTCGGGCGTGTTCACACCGGGAGACAGCGCTGAACCTCCCTTCGACTTCGCTCAGGGTGGTGAGCCTGTCGAACCACAGCCTTTTCCCAAGGTACCCACTTTCCGCGCCCGGCGGCAACCACAATCAGGACACGCTGCGGTTCGGGTGGAAAAGGCCGAAGCAGCCCGCGCCGGCAGCACGCACTCTCTTCCACATGTTAGGGCTGCCCGTCCAGGAAGCAGACCAAGGGACGTCACCGCCTCTCGGCCCGACTCGACGACTCGACTGAGCTCGTAGCAGGCTGAGCTCAAGGCTGAAGGGCTCACTGGTCCTGACTCAGCCGCATGTTGTCGATGAACAGCATCGTGCCTTCTGGGGCGTCCTTGACCGTGAAGAAGATGTTGAAGATGCACGTCAGGTCCAGCGGCCGGTTCCCGGAATCGTCGGCGATTCCCACGAGGGGCACGGCCAACTGGTTGGCGCCCGGCTTCAGCCGGTAGGTGATGGTCTTCCGGACCGAGCCTTCGGCGTTGATGTTGGCGGCCAACTGGTCGCGGATGGTCATGACAAGGTTTATGTCCCCATCCTGCGGGTTGAACATGTCGAAGCGGAACGAGACGTACCCGCGCCAGTCCTTGGGCCGGAGGCCCCCCCAGGTGTCGAAGTAGGTATGCTGTTTGTCGAAGACCATCTTGCCGGACTGGAGACCGTGCGTGGCATGCTCGGCCACCGGCACAATCGCGCTGGTCCAGCCGGTGCGCTCATCCTTCTCCCACGAGGCCAGCATCGTCTCGGGTGGGCAGATGCCGGGGCAGGTGAGTTTGAGCAGGCGGCAAAGGTGCCAGGTCATCTCCTGGCGGAACTCCGCCAGCCGGGCCGGCGGGAAATCGGCGCCCGCAGACAGGACCGCGCCGTCCGGCGTGCGGGCCGTGACCATCCTGTCGGGGAGTTGGTCCAACCAGTAGTCCAAGGCTTCCTTGGCGACCTGGACGCGGCCAGCCGTCAACGGGTCCTTCTCCTTGGCCGTCTCCGCCACCAGACGTTGGAGCGTTCGGACGTACCTGAGGTCGTCGATGCCCGCCCGGCTGTCCTCCATCTGCAGCGTCGGGATGCAGGTGGGGAAGACCAGCGACCCGAAGGCGTTGAGTTGCTCGGCATCGAAGGGGTTGTACGGGTCACTGGTCGAGGCGTAGTAGTGCCACTCGCACTTCCCCCTGACCCCGAGGCTTTCCATCTTCCAGAAGAAGACGCCGAACGGATACCGGCCCGTCCCGCCGTTGACGAACCAGGGCTCGCACCCCAGGGACTCCACCCGCTCGATCACCGTGCGCGTGATGAGGTCGTGGTCCCGCCGGTTGGTGGCGTAGCTGCCTCCCCACCCGTTGTTGAAGCCGGCAGCGTGCAGGTAACGGGCGCAGAGCATCAACTCGCGGTAGCCGTTGATGTCTCCGATGGTGAGGATGTCGGGGGCCCTCTCGCGCATGACCTTCGCCGCCAACTGCGACCGGGCCTCCCATCCCTCGTTCGTGCCCTCGTCGCAGATGGAGTAGATGACCATCTGGTTCTTCTGCCTGGCCACGGCGTCGAGCTTCGCGAGGACGCTCGCATACTGCTCCTGCTGCGCGGGGTCGAGCAGGTTCTTGAACTGGTTGTACAGGCCCATCGTGCCTGCGAAGTAGATGGGGCCGTCCAGGCCGACCTTCTGGTAGAGGTCGATGAACTTCTCCCACTCGGACGTGTCGTCGTCGCTCAGGGGAAGGTGGCAGCCCATGGCCGTCGAGTTCATGCCGTGGTCGCGCTGGAAGGCCAGCTCCTTCTCGATGTCCGCCCACCAGGCCTGGTCGTCACCGTAGTACAGGGCCTTCCAGGGGAAACTGTAGTTGAGAAGCATGACGGCGCCGGGGCCGTCGAGGGTGATGGGGATGACCTCGAAGCTCAACGGGAACCTCGCCGAGCCACCCTTCTCGGCGGTCAGGGAGATAGTTCCCTTGTAGGTGCCACCAGCGGCTTTCTCCGGGACGTGGATGGTGAGCCACCACTGGCGGGTGGCACGGTTCTCGAGCTTGGGGATGACGTTCCTGTCCATGACCAGGTACGGCTCGACGGAGACGACCGGGGGCCTGGCGTTGCGATCGTAGTAGTCCCAGTACTTCACGTAGCCTACCTTGATCTCGGCCGCCGGGATCTTCGCGCCGTCGGGGCCTTCCAGGTCAGAGCAGGTGCAGGTCATGCTCCCCAACTCCTTGAGTGGGATGACGGCGAAGTCAACGGGCTCGAACTGCCCCCGCGTGGCGTAGGCGGACAGCTCCGTGACGTGGTTCCGGTAGGTGCCGTGCGTCCACGGGTACACCTTCTCGCCGGGGTTGCGGATGACGGCGAACCCTGCCTCCTGCTCCTCCTTGGTGGCGCCGTCGCAGTACGCCTCGGGGACTTTGGCCATGGGGAAGCGCTTGTCGAAGGCGTCGCGCATCATCGCCTCGAGGTCCCCCAGGTACTTGGTGTGTGCGTCCTTCTGGGCGGCGGGGGAGATGACGACGTAGTTGATGGCTCCGGTGTATTCCTTCGGGCCGGCGTCGATGCGGACCTGGACGGTGATCTTGCCACCCGGGGCCTCGACATCCTGCGTCACGACGTCAAACCGCGTCGTGACGTAGCGGTCGTAGAGCTTCTGGCCGCGCTCGTAGTCGGCGTACTTGTGACGGTAGAGCCACTGGTCCAGGTTGTCCTTGTTGTGGACCGACGCGAAAACTTCCTTGCCCTGGTAGAGCAGCGTGAAGGAGCCGAACGGGTAGAACTCGTACTCGCCCCAGTCACCCGTGCAGGTGGTGACGACGTACGTGCCCGCTGGCACGTCGACGACGAAAGGCAGGTCGCCGGCGATCCACCCGGCCAGGAGGTCGTTGGGGCCCCTGCGGGCCCGGCTGCTCAGCCGGCCACGGATTTCCAGCCAGTCCTTTCTGACCTCACCCTCGGCCCCGACCCAGCCGAAGCCGCGCTCTTTCGTGTAGTCCGTGGTCACGGTGACGACGGTGAAGCCTTCCCGGAAGCTTGGCTGGCCTTCCAGGCCGCGGAAACCGGTCGGCCCGAAGCTGAACCGCAGCATCCCCTCCGCTGGCGTCGCCGTCGGAGGTGCGGGCGGAGGGGGTTGCTTCTCCTGTCCCATTGCCGGGCCGCCCCACAACAGGGACAAGGTAAGGATCGCCGCTGCTAGGCCAAGCCGTCCGCTGTGGTCCCGCATCCCATTTCCCTTTCCTGCCTGTCTTTGACCCTGAGGCGCAGACCCGAAGGGAGCTCGTGCTTCGTAGCGAAGCGGGTGCCCACCGGGTGCCCGCGGAGAGCGGGCTGGCGCGATACTTCGCAGAGTAGCATCGGCCACCACCCGGTCGTGCCCTGCACCTGCTCTTGCCAACTTCCAGGCTATCCGTCTCGCTGCCTTCGAGCAACCAATTCCCCACGCTCGACCAAGGCGTTGTAGGCTCGACCAAGCCCGGGTGCCCAGCCACTGGCTGGGCGCAGACGCCAAAGGCGTCTGAGGCGTTGGGAGAGGGGACCCGTCTTCGACCCTGAGGCTCAGACCCGAAGGGAAAAGGGTCCCCGGCACCCGAGAAGGCTCCCCGGGGCTGATAGGGGCTGACGCCAAGCGTCTCGGCCCGGGCTGAAGGCTGCGGCCAGGCGCCCGCGAACCGGGCGCGACAGGCTCAGCCCGCCCGCCCACTTCGTGGGCACCCGCGGTCGAAGGGCGGAGTGGAAAGAACCTTGACCGACCGCGTGGAGGAGGGACAATGAGGGACGGGCGACCCGCAGAGGCCGGGCCCGGCCCCCACCCTCACCCCGGCCCTCCCCCAGTGGGGGGGCGGAAGGGAGAGGGTCGCACGTGGGCGGGCGGAGCAAGTGAGCGGGTGAGCAGGAGAATCCGCTAGCTGGCGGAAAACCGCCGGACGAAGGTGAGGAGGTCTCCCCGTGACGAGGTCGGTGTTCCGATGGCTTCCAGGCATGATGCCGTTACCAGGCTTGCCGCGATTGCGCTGGGCCTGGTGACGTTGATGGCGCACCAGGTCCGGGCCGGGGCCGTCAGGCAGATCGTCCGTGCCGATGCCAACGAGCAGGACCTCCTCCGCGCCGGCGACTGGCAGCCCTATCAGAAGGCCTTCCCGTTCACGCGCGCGGGCGACGTCTTCGTCTGCGATAACGGGCCCGACGCCAAGGCGCAAGGCGGCGTCCACCAGACGGTCGTCCTCAACCAGACCGCCCCGCAACCGATCGTCGCCTCAGCCTGGAGCAGAGCCGAGGACGTGGGCGGCGAGAGCGACGCGGACTACTCCCTCTACCTCGACCTGATCTATGCCGACGGCGAACCGTTGTGGGCCCAGACCGCGCCCTTCAGGGTCGGCACGCACGACTGGCAGCGAGTGGAGGTGCGGGTCACGCCCGCGAAGCCGATCAAGCAGGTCGCCTTCTACATGCTCTTCCGTTCCCACTCCGGCAAGGCCCAGTTCCGGGGGCCGCGGCTCTCTCAGGTCAGGGCCGGGCAGGACGCGACGATGCTGGACGGCCTCTCGGTGAAGGTGGCCGAACCCCGAGGAACCGAGGGCTTCTGGGTCCGGGACGTGGCCGCCGACTCCGACTTCGCCTCGCTCGACGGGGGTGCGGCCCTGGGGCTCAGACTGGAGGTGACCAGGACGCCGCGCGGCCAGGCCACCTTCTTCGCCGTCACCCTCACGGACACCACCGGCCGAGACCGCGCGGTGACACTGCTCTACACCGCGGCGGTCTCGGGGGAAGGCTGGCGCTGGCTGGCGAATCCGCGCCAGGAACTGGCCGCCGAGGCGCCCGGGGAGTATGCGGCCGTCTCGCGGTTCCCCGCCACCGGCACCGGTCGGCTGTCGCGCTACCCCCTGGCCGCCGTCGCCGAGGGCAATGAAGGCCGGGCCGTCGCCCTGGACATGAACCGGCCTGCCTTCTTCCGCGTGGGGTTCGCCGCCGGGTCAGGAGAACTGTACCTGGCCTGCGACCTGGGCCTGGCGCCCGAGAAGAACTCGGCCGACGTCGCCTTCTGCACCTTCCCGTTCGACGCGGCCTGGGGCTTTCGCGGGGCCGTCGCGAGGCTCTACGAACTCTTCCCGGACTGCTTCCGCTCGCGGACGCCTCGCCAGGGCCTCTGGATGCCGTTCTACAGCATCAGCAAGGTCGAAGGCTGGCAGGACTTCGGCTTCGCCTTCAAGGAGGGTAACGACGAAACCACGTGGGACGACGCCCACGACATCATCACCTTCCGGTACACCGAGCCCATGACGTGGTGGATGCGGATGCCCAAGGAGATGCCCTGGACCCTCGATGCGGCGAGTGCCGAGGCCCGGCGCCTGGCCGCCGGGGGCGACAGGAGCGCCCAGGCGCTCCTGACGAGCGGTCACCACGACGCCGGGGGCCAGTTCGTCGCGCGCCTGCTGCGCACGCCGTGGTGCGACGGGGCGGTGTGGAGCGTGAACTCCTCCCCGGGCATCCGTGGCGAGGTGACGGACTTCCAGAACAAGTGGAACGCGCAACTCAGGGAGCGCCTCTACGGCCCGGGGCGCACGGGCGACCTGGACGGCGAGTACGTGGACTCCAGCGAGGGCTACGTGACGGCCGAACTGGACTTCCGTCGCGACCACCTGGCCGCCGCCCGCTTGCCACTCTCCTTCTCGGCGGATGGCTTCCGGCCCGCGGTCTTCCGCGGCCTCATCGCCGCCGAGTACGTCCGTGCCATCGCCGACGACGTGCACGGGATGGGCAAACTGATGATGGCCAACGGGACACCGGACCGGCTCTGTTGGCTGGCGCCCTCACTCGACGTGATGGGGACCGAGACGGACTGGCACCGCGGCAACACGTGGCGACCGATGTCGGACGAGGAGTTGCTCTATCGGCGCGTGCTGTGCGGGCCGAAGCCCTACTGTTTCCTGATGAACACCGACTTCGGCAACTTCCCGCACGCCCTGGTGGAGAAGTACATGAAACGCTGCCTGGCCTACGGGATGTTTCCCGGCTTCTTCAGCCACAACGCCTCCGAAGGCCACTACTTCAGTCAGCCGAGACTCTACAATCGTGACCGCGACCTGTTCCAGAAATACGTCCCGCTCTGTAAGCGGGTGGCCGAAGCTGGCTGGCAGCCCATCACCCACGCCCGCAGCGACAACCCCAAGGTCTACGTGGAACGGTTCGGCGAGAACTACCTGACCGTGTTCAACGACAGCGGACGGAAGCAGGACCTCGTCATCACGCTCGACGGCCAGCCGGCGGTCAAGGCCCGCGACCTGGTCGGGGCGAGAGACCTCACCGTGACCGACGGCCGGATTCCTCTTTCCCTCGAGCCTGAGGACGTTGCGGTGATTGCCTTGGACTGACCGGTGCACATGTAGGGGCGGGCCTTCAGGCCCGCCCGCGGGCATGGCTTACGCCCTGCCGCTACAAGGAAGTCTCTGCGTCAGAATCGTTTGTTCGTTTGCCTGGGGCCGGTGCCCACGAAGTGGACGGCCCGGGCTTGCTGCTTGGGAGCGACACGCGGGCCGGAAACTGCTTGCAGAGCAGTCGATGTGGGAGATAATCGGGAAGCAGCGACCCGCTGCCGTCGCGGGTCGAGAGTCCCATGGGAAACCCCGCCCTTCGGCAAGCTCAGGGCGGGCTGAGCCGGTCGAAGCCCGGTGACCCCGCCGGCGCTACGGAGGAGACACCCGTGCCGAAGCTCAACCTCCGCTGGGTCGATGAATCGATCGACCGCGGCCCCGACCCTCTCTTCGGCACGCCCATTCGGCAGCTCACCAACTCACCGCTCATCAGCTGGGGCGTCTACTGCGAGCAGATCTACGCCTCGACCGACGGCCGGCGCATCGCCTTCCTGCGCCGGACTCCCGCGGAACCGGTTCGGCTGGAACTCTGGACCGCCGACCTCGACAGCCACGAGGTCGCCCGGGTCGGCCCCGCCGCGCAGGTGCTCATCGCTTCGACGCCGCTCATGGATTCCGTATACTACGTCCGGCCCGAGGGCGATGCGGGCCGCGTCCTCGTGCGGCTCAACCTGCGCACGCTCGAGCTGGACGACGTCTACCCGTTCACCGACTGCCCGGTTCCCAGAACCCCCGCGGTCTCCACCGACGAGCGCTGGTTCGTCAGCAGCGCGCTCCTCCACGACAACGTCTTCGCGCTCTACCGCGTCGACCTCCGCCGCTCGTGCTGGGAGTTCTTCCACGAGGAGAAGGACATCTGTAACACCCACGTCCAGTTCGAGCCGTCCGAGGGGCAGGACCTCCTCATCCAGCAGAACCGCGGCTGCGTGCTCGACGCGGCCGGGCGCACGCTGAAGCTCGTCGGCGACGAGGGCGCGGCGCTCTACGTCGTCGACACCGACGGGAGAAATCAGCGCTTCCTTCCGCTGGGCAAGCCTCACACCGGCGCCGTTGACGGGCACCAGTGCTGGATCGGCCGGACGAAGCGGGTCCTCGCCGTGGTCGAAGAAGACCTCGTCACCGGTAACCAGTGCGTCGTCGCGCCGGGCGACAAGGCGCCAAGGCGGATCATGCCGGGGTTCTGCTTCATCCACGTGTGTGCGTCCGCCGACGGACGGTTCGTCGCCGCCGACCACGGTGGGCGGCGCTACGTCTACCTCGGCAGCCTCGAGACCGGGAGGGTCCTGCACCTGTGCGAGGCGCCGTGCTCCCGCAGCGGCGGGCACGAGACGTGGGAGGAACCGTACATCACGCCCGGCAACCGGCACGTCATCTTCAACTCCGAGCGCACGGGCCACGCCGAGCTGTACGCGGCGACGGTGCCCGACCACGTCGTCGCGTACCTGACCGAAGGCGCACCTGCGCAGAACCTGGCCAGGGGCGCCTCGAGCAGGTGAAGGTGGAGCGGGCGGAGCCACGGACAGAGCGCCCGCGTCGGGCTGGCGGGCACCCGCCCTGTCCCTACAATGTAGGGACAGACCTTCAGGTCTGTCCGTCGCAGGCAAGGCGCAGTAGGACGGCAAAGCCGTCCGAGCCGTTGCGGGCTTGGACAGGCTCAGGCTGCACTGAGCTCGTTGAAATGCGGGACAGCCGGCGGCCCTCATCCTTTCCCTCTCCCATTGGGAGAGGGTGGGGTGAGGGTTCCGGAACCGGTAACGGGGCAATCTGAGGCGAAAGCGATGGGGCAAAGGGCCGATAACCGGAGCTTGGTCCGGGAGGCCAGGTGCGCTGGGGATGCTGAAGAGGTACAGGTCTTCGACATCCAGAGGTTCTGTGTGCACGACGGCCCGGGCATCCGCACGACGGTGTTCCTCAAGGGCTGTCCGCTTCGCTGCCTGTGGTGCCACAACCCCGAATCCCTGAGCCCGGCGCCGGCGCTGTCCTTCACGGAATCGCGGTGTATTGGTTGCGGGGCGTGCCTGACCGCGTGCCCCGTGGGCGCTCACGTCCTCGACCGGGGAAAGCACCGGATCGAACGCACGCGCTGTCGCGGGTGCCCGTCACCTGAC
>Ga0315282_10015104_pt1 | contig 11434 bp, 13 predicted proteins | sample YL17G07_20_MG_FD_203693 | JGI IMG/M metagenome (GOLD analysis project Ga0315282, IMG submission 203693) | Sediment microbial communities from Yellowstone Lake, YNP, Wyoming, USA - YL17G07_20 | ecosystem: Environmental > Aquatic > Freshwater > Lake > Sediment | place: USA: Wyoming | collected...
CATAATGCTTTCACCTCGTTGGTGATAGATTGCTTTTGCCAACTCATTCTATCATCCCTGTTTATCAGGACCAACGAGGTTTCTATTTATTTTTGACGGCGGATTGAGGGCGTCTCGGTCAGGTTGTGCCCAGGGGCAACGGTATTCACGTGGATAGGGGGGCCGGTTCCTTGGCCATGGGTTGGGTCAGGTTATGACCTTTCCTTTCAACGCACAGTAGTCCATGATTCCCTCCGGCATGCGAACTTAGTGTTAGGCTATAGCTTGAGGACTCTCGGAAGGATCAGGGTAAACCACGGGAAAAGGATAACGATCAAGAGCCCGAGGCAGAGGAAGATCACGTAGGGCATCATGGGGCGGAGGGTACGGTCCATGCTGATCTTGGCGATCCCGCAGGAGATGAAGAGTCCCACCCCGATGGGCGGCAGGAAGAGGCCGATGCCGACTGCGGCGGTGATGACGATGGAATAGTGCACCAAGTCGATGCCGAACTGCTTTACGACGGGCAGGAAGGTCGGCAGAAGGATTACGACCGCAGCGGGCCCTTCAATTACGGCCCCGAGAAAAATGAATAGGACAGCCGAAAAGAGGAGAAAGGCCGTCGGACCCGCAGACAATGACCTCAGCATCCCCGCGAGGAACGCCGGAACCTGGGCCACCGCCAGGACCCAGGCCACCACTGCCGCCGTCCCAAGAAGAAAGCAGACGTTCGCCGTAATCACGGCGCTATGGATGAGAATACCCGGGAGGGCCGACCAGGAAATCTCGCGGTAGATAAAAAGGCCGACGATGGCCGCATACAAGACGGCAACGGCTGCCGCCTCCGTGGGGGTGAAGACCCCACCGAGGATCCCACCGAAAATGATGATCGGCAGCCCCATAGGGATCAGGGCATCGATGAAAGCCCGGCCGAACTCGCGGACGCTCGGCTTCTGGGATGCCGCCATTCCGCTGCCTCGCGCCCGCACATAGATGTACGCCATAATAACGAGGGCCAGGACAAGTGCGGGGATGAATCCCCCCGCAAAGAGCGCGGCCACCGATACATCGGCGATGGCCCCGATGATGATCATCAAGATGCATGGGGGCACCAGGATTCCCATGGCCGAGGCCGACGATACTACGCTTACCGCCTCCTCCGGTTTGTATCCGGCTCGCGTCAAAGGGGGGATCATCGTGGCGCCAATCGCCGAGACGTCTGCGATGGTGGACCCGGAGATGCCCGAGAAGATATACTCGGCAATCACTACGGCCATGGCGAGCCCGCCCCGGATCCAGCCGACCAGAGCCTGAGCGAACCGGACCAGACGGACGGCAATGCCGCCGGTTTCCATCAGGGCGCCCGCCAGAACGAAGAGCGGAATCGCCAGCAGGACAAAGGAATCTGCAGTCAGGAAGATCTGCTGGATGATAATCGCGAGGGGATACGCCCCGCTCCACCAGAGCCCCAGAAAGCCGGCCATCCCTACCGCGAAGGCCACGGGTACTCCCAGGACCAGGAAAATCACGAAGGCAGCGATGGTGATAGGGATCATCGGATAAGACCTCGGATGGCGCGCCAAAGCGGCCCAAGGCTGTAGAGGATCATCAGGGCTCCTCCGATCGGGATGGCGACATAGATCCACGTCTTCGGCAGCCCCATGACCGGGGTCTGCTGGAATTTTCCAAGCTCGAGGAATACCAAGCCTTGCTGGATGAGGACGCCGGCGAACAGGATCACTACCAGCGGGAGGAGGATGACCGCGGCCTGACGGAGCCGGGGGGAGAGGCGATCCACTACGATAAGGAGGCGGAAGTGGGCCTGGCGCTTCACGCCCGCCGCCGCCCCCAGGAAGGTCAGCCAGACGAAGCAAACCCGGGCAATCTCGTCGTACCAGGTAAATGTCCTGACCAGCACATACCGGGAGAAAACGCCGAGAAGCAGGTCAATGGAGAGAACGACCATCAAAATCATGCAGACCCACTCCACTGCGTTCGACAAGATCCGCTTCAGCATGGGCTTATCTTGCCGCCTTCACGGCGGACATGAACCGATCCATGTACTCCTTCCCCACCTTGGCTGCCACCAAATCATACACCGGCGCCATTCGATCGTGGAACGCCTGCAGGTTCTTCACTTCGTTGACCTGCACCCCGGCCTTCTTGATGACCAGAAGATCGGCCTCCTCTTTCTCAACCTCGGCCGTTCTGTCTCTGGCGCACGTCGCCCGGAAGCTCTCGTCCACTGCCTGCTTGAGGTCGGGCGGCAGGGCCTGGTACTTCTTAAGATTCATGAACCAGGAGATGGGTGGGTAGGTGTGCCGGGTGAGTGAAACGTACTTCGTCACTTCGGTGTACTTGCCGGATACGATGCTGAACGTCGGAGACTCCATCCCATCCACCGTCCCCTGCTTCATCGCTAAGTATACTTCGCCCCAAGGCATGGGCACCGGATTGGCGCCGAGCTGCTTCATCATCCCGATATAGATCGGCGACTCCTGAACGCGGATGGTTTGCCCCTTCATATCTTCCGGGGTGTAAATGGGTCGCTTGTTCGACTGCATGTGCCTGAACCCCCAGCCGCCCCCAAAGCCGAAGCCTTTGACGCCCCTGGTTTCCATCTTTTTGAGGAGCTCCTGGCCGACCGGCCCGTCCATGACCTTCCAAACCTGTTCCCGGCTGAACCAGAGGAACGGGAGGTCAAGGGGGAGGTAGCGCGGCTCGAACATGCCGCCGAGGGGAGCGCTGCCGACCGGGGCCACATCGATCGTTCCCATTTGGACACCCTCGAACGTAGCGGCCTCCCCCCTGGCGAGCTGGTTGTTATTGTAGACCTCGACCTTGATTCTTCCCTTCGACTTTTCTCCCAGCACCATGGCGAACTGATAGGCGGCGGTGTTCCGGGGGCAATCACCGGGGTTTACGGTCCCGAGCTTCATGACGATGGGTGTCTGCGCGGCAGCCTCGAGCCCAAAAACGCAGGCCACAGCCATGACCCAAACCATTACGATGCCCCGGCAGCAGAACCTGTGAAGAGTGCGACTCATTTTCGTCCTCCTTTCTTGGTTTTTTTATATTGGCGAAAAATGCCTCTCGTGTATCCTGGATTCCCGCCTGCGCAAGAATGACAACTTTCTTTTTTGTCATTTAGGCCTGTGTGTTCTCTGTGTTCTCTGCGCTCTCTGTGGTGAATTTTTTTTGTCGCTCCAGTTGGCCGGCCCTCTACTTGAGGCTGAAGCCCCCATCCACCAGGAGAACCTGTCCGGTTATAAAGTTGGCATCGTCAGAGGCCAGGAACAGGATGGCCTTGGCGATATCCTCGGGCTGGGCCATCCGCTTGAGGTAGGCCCCTTCGATCATATTGTTCTTGACCGCCTCAGGCAGAGATGCGGTCATTTCGGTCAAGGTGTGCCCGGGGGCGACGGTATTCACGTTGATATGCGGGGCCAATTCCTTGGCCATGGTCTTGGTCAGATTGATGACGGCGGCCTTGGAGGAACTGTAGTCCATGATCCCCTCCCGGCCGCAGTGATCGATTCCCCGGATGGAAGAGATGTTGATGATCTTTCCCGACTTCTGGGCCAGCATGTGCCTGGCCGCCGCCTGAGCGCAGAGAAAGACGCCGATGAGATTGACTTCGAGAGTCTTGACCCAGTCTTCGACGGTCTTCTCCAGGAAGGGCCGGGAGATCGCAACCCCTGCGTTGTTGACCAGGATATCGATCCGGCCGAATTCTTTTACGAAGGCCTCGGTAAAGCGGATGACCTGATCTTTTTTGGAGACGTCGCCCGAGAAGGCTTTCAAGGTATATCCCTTCGCTTGCGCGGTCTCCATCGCCTTTTGGGCATGGGCTTCGTTTATCTCAACGATTCCCACCCTGGCCCCCTCAGAGAGCATCAGCAGGGCTGTGGTCAAACCGATGCCTCTCCCTCCACCGGTGATCAAAGCGGCCTTATCCTTCAATCGCATAGAATGGATCCTCCTTTCTGTCGTAAGATTCAGTAAACCCAAACTTCGCATCGCCTCAGCGGCCCGGCACCCCCCCGCTCTTGCCTGCGCCTTCGTAAGGCCGGGTCAGGCCCCATCCAAGAGGTCCGCTACTTTTCATAATCCACGGACACAATGGTTTCGGCCAGGCCGCGCATGTGGTTCCCGACTTGCACATGATGCGGATGACCCTGGTAGGCTTGAAGATCGGCCAGGGAATCGAAGGTGGCCACCAGGGCAAGGTCGAAGGCGCGTTCGGAGCGTACAATATCTGCGCCCACTTCAAAGGAACGCAGTTGCGGCACCCGGCCGGCCAGCTCCATGAGCTTCTCCCGGGCTTTAGCAACTTCTTCCGGTCGCCGGTCTTTCAACTTAAACAATACAATGTGCTTTAACATGTTTACCCCCTTTTTGAGAACCAAAATCTTAGAGACGTTTTTGCCACAGAGGTCACCGAGGCCAGGGAGGCCTTAAGACCCAAAGAATGCACGAAGTCTTCTCCCTATAGGGGCGGAGGTCATCCGCGCCTTTACCAAAGCCTTGTCCTTTTGGTCTTCAGTTCTTAGATCCCTTTGCTCTCTGCGGCTAAACAGTTTCAAATAAGGCAATTCCGAAACCACGGTCACCCCTTTACCCCGCCGGCGCCCCAGCCGCGAATCAAAAGGAAAAAAAGCAGCGCCGGAATCGTGATCATCATCCCGGCGGCCATGATCAATCCCCAGTCTATGAGAGCCGAGTGAAAGAGGTCCTGCACCCCCACCGGAAGCGTTTTCAGCTCGTCGGAGGTGATGAGGATCCGGGTGAAGATGTAGTCATTCCACGCCAGGATAAAAGTGAAGATGGAGGTCGCGATGACGCCCGGCAGCGCCAGGGGAAGGACGACGTAGATGAGCGCCCGCAACCGTCCGGCCCCATCCACCAGGGCAGCCTCTTCCAGCTCCAGGGGGATGGTCGCGAAGAAGGCCCGCATCAGCCAGAGGGTGAAAGGGAGACAGAACGAAGTGAAGGCCAGCACCAGGGCGAAGTGGGTGTTTTCGATCCCTGCCTTCTTCACCAGGATGAAGAAGGGAATCACCACCATGATCGGGGCGAACATGTAGGTGCAGAGGATGAGCCCGGCGATTTTCTCCCGGCCAAGGTATCGGTAGCGGGTGAGACTGTAGGCTCCGGCGGCGCTCACCACCATGGTCAGCAAGACGGCCAAACCCGAGACGATGAGGCTGTTCTTGAAGTAGACGAGGAAGCCGGTGGCCGTGAAGAGCCGGTGGAAGTTGTCCCAGGTTGGGTCCTGGGGAATGAAAGACGGGGGTTGGGCGAAGACCTCTGCCGGCGGCTTGAACGAAGTGGACACCATCCATAAGAAAGGAAAAGCGGCCTGGAGTGCCAAAAGCGCCGCTCCCAGGTAGAGGAGGGTTCGGGTAGAAGGACGTCGCAATCGGAGATGGTTCATCCGATGTCCGCCTCCTCCCGGAACATACGAAAATAGACGACCGTGCACACCACGAGGATGGCGAACATGATCACGGCCAGCGCCGCTCCTAAACCTGCCTGGTAGTATGTCAGGGTGCGCATGTAGGCATAGACCGGGAGAGTTCGGATGAAGCGGCCGGCCCCTGCTCCCTCGCCCATGAGCCAGACGGTGTCAAACTTGGTGAACATCCAGATGCTGCGTAGCAGGATGACCACGAAGAGAATCCCGCGGATCTGGGGCAGGGTGACATGGATGAAGCGGCGGACGGCCGAGGCCCCATCGACCTTGGCGGCTTCGTAAAGCTCCGGGGGGATTGTCTGGAGCCGGGCCAGGATGCTCAACAGGACAAACGGGAAAAACTGCCAGACGCTCATCACGATGACTGAAAGCATGATGTGATCGGCGCCCAGCCAGCTGATCGGGTCCCGCATGATCCCGAACGCCAGCAGCCAGTAGTTCACGACTCCGTAGGTGTCGTTGAGCAGCCACTTCCATAGAATCACGGCCACGATGGTGGGGATCATGTAGGGAAAGAGAACAATCGCCCGGACCAGGCCCCGGCCCACGAAAGTCTCATTCAGGATGAGAGCCGCCGCCACCCCCAGGACGATTTGGAAGAAAATCGTCCATATGGAGTAAACCGTCCCCAGCCAGAGGCTGGTCCAGAACTCTTCATCCTTCCAGAGGTAGAAATAATTCTCGAGGCCGATGAATCGTTCCTGGGGAAAGAAGGAATGCTTTTCCAGAAGGCTGAGCCAGAGGGAGTAGGCAACCGGGTACAGCGTGAGGGCCAGGATCAGGAACAGGGCCGGGGCGATGGTCAGCAGCCCCCACAACTGCTGATGGCGCTCGGGCGTGGTTGCGGGAATCCAACCCCGCCGGGGGGCACTGGCCCCGGCGGGGTTGGATTCGGGTCGGGGTCGTGCCCCGGAGGGTTTCTCAGGTTTGGGTTCGGGATAAGATAGGCCAGTCATCGCCCGGCGGGCCGCCTACCAGCGTTTATAGCCGAGCTTGGTGATCAGCTCCTCAGCCCTCGCCTGGGCCTTGGCCGCGGCCTGCGCCGATGGCATCCCGCGGACGGCATCTGTCACCATGTCGACAACAATGCCGGAACCAAGGATCTCAAGCCCGAAGGGGAGCTTCAGATCGCCCCAGTCGATGATCAAGGTTGGCCTGGCCAGATCCTTCTCGAAATAGTAGTAATCCATTTCCACCCATTCCCTCCAGCGCTGGTACATCTCGTTGGCCTGGTAAGCCGGACTCTTCTGCACGGATTTGAGGGTCGGCAGGAGGTGGATCGGCACCGTGTGGAGATACTTGATGTACTCCTCCTCCTTGAAAAAGAACTTGATAAATTCGGCGGCCTCCTCCGGGTACTTGGCGTTCTTGAAGATCATCCACGGCTCGGCATCGATCTGGGCCGCCGTCCGCTTCCCGGAGGGCCCGTGGGGCTTCACCATCACTCCAAAGTGCTCGGGATTGCCCGTGCCCTTAGGCGCGTACTTCTCAATGTAGCCGGCGCCCCGGCCATAACCCTGGTAGAGCATGGCGGCCTTGCCAGTGGCCAGATTGGCGAAGGTATCCAGGTAGCCGTGGCCCAGCCAGCCGGGCGGCAGGACGGTGTCGGTGAGCTTCTTGTAGAAATCCAACACCTGGACAACCTGCTTCTCCGTGAAGGTGGGCCGGCCTGTCTTCAGGTCGAAGAGGCGGCCGCCGTTGGCCCGGGTGAGCTCTCCCACCAGGATGTTGATGAAGAGCGGTGTGCCCGGGAGGGAGAGGCCGTAGCGGGTCACTCGGCCATCCTTGTCCCGTTCCATCATGGCCTGAGCCACCTTGATGAAGTCATCCCAGGTCTCTGGCTGCTTCAATCCCTTCGCCTTGAAAATGTCCTTACGGTAAATCAACAGGGATACGTTGGGCGAGTGAGGGATCCCGTAGTACTTCCCGTCGTGAAAGCATTGCATCCGAACGGGCTCCCAGATGTTGTCCCGGCCGATGACGGCCGCGATATCCTCCTGGTCCCGCAAGAGGCCTTTAGCGTAAAAGGAAGCACACGTCACGGCCTGTCCATGAGCGGCATCGGGCGGCGATCCTGCTGCCAGAGCAGCGGTCAGCTTGGCTTCCAGGTCGCCCCAGGCCAATCCCTCCTGCTTTATTGTGATGTCCGGGTGCAATTTCTCAAAGTCGTTGATGATCTGCTGGAACGCCGCAATCGTCTGGGGCTCGGTCTCCGTGTGCCAGACCCGAACCACCTTCTTATCTGCCCCCCAGGCGAATGAGGTCATCCCCAGGACCAAAACCAGAAAAACGATCAAAGCTCCTTTTCTCATGATCCTTCCTCCTTTCCCCCGAAGTAAAAAAAATTAAGTGTGCTGAAAAAGCCGGCTTTTCGTCGATCAGGATGTTTTTTCGCGTTCAAAGCCTCCTTTTTCAGTTCTTCAGCAACCTTTTAAGGTTGTCGGGAAAAAAATCTGATTCTTGTCCAGCGAATTCAAATTTGGAAAACGAGATTCTGCCCCCCGGGGCCAGCTACTCCGAAAAAGAATTTCTGTGGATGGAAGACCCACAAGGGAGCCACAGGTTCGTCGGGTTTTGACTTTTCAGAAACAGGACAGAGCTTCTCCCCATATGGCCCTCATTGGCTGCGACCAAAAAAAACTGAAGAGGTGATGAAGAAACATTGACAGGGTGGTCAAAAATTTGTATACAAAATTGTTTTGGAAAATGCATCGGGTCCTAAAATTTTACTTTATTATAATGACCGTTGATCCCATGTCAAGCGTTATTTCCACGAGGATTTCTAAGGAGTTGGGGGGGCCATCTTCCGGACCTGCCGCAACCAGTACCTCTGTGATATAATCGATTTGCTTCGCACTCGATCCCACATCGTCGGGTACAATGCCTGGTCGCTCCCCCAGCGAATAGAGCAGTCTATTTTGGAGCATAAGAGAATCATCCGGACCATTGAAGCGAGGAATCGGGCCCAGTTGGAGAAGCTGATCGTAAAACATCTCACCTTTTCCAAGAATAGTTACCTGGCCCAGCTAAAGGGGGAGCGATTCCGGGGTCTTCGTGGGAAAGTGGCCGGCTTGACCCAAGACAGAGGCCCGCGTTCCTCCCGGGAATCGAAGAGGGGTTGAAAGGAGAGGCGGTGGCCGGGATACGCCTTTATGAAGAGCTGTGCAAAGGGGTGGAAGAGTGCGGCATCTGCGTTGAGATGTGTCCGAAGAAGCTCTTTAAGCCCTCGGGAAATTTAAACCGCAAAGGATATCGCCCTCCCCGGCTGACCGATGTTGCGGCCTGCACCCAATGCGAGAATTGCATGATTTTCTGCCCCGACCTGGCGATCGCCGTTGCGGAAAAAAGGGGAAGGAGAAAGGTGAAGAGATAAGCGGCCAGCGGGTACTCAGCGGCAAATATTTCATGATGGGAAATACGGCCTGCGCCGAGGGCGCGATTGCCGCCGGGTGCGAGTTCGCCGCCGGTTACCCCATTACACCGGCCACGGAGATTGCGACCCGTTTGGCTGAGAGACTTCCCCGGGTGGGAGGGGTGTTCCTCCAGATGGAGGATGAGATCAGCTCCATCGCGGCCATCATCGGCGCATCCTGGACCGGGAAGAAAGTCATGACCGCCACATCGGGCCCGGGAATCAGCCTGATGCTGGAAAACATCGGCTTTGCCATCGGCGTGGAAACCCCCTGTGTGATTGTAAACGTCCAGCGCGGAGCCCCCACTACGGGAATGCCGACTGCGGGAGTTTGCGGGGATATGGTCCAGCCAAGGCGGGGTTCCCACGGGGACTATGAAATCATCGCCCTGTGCCCGGCCTCTCCGCAGGAGATGTTTGAACACACGCTGCTGGCCTTCAATTTTGCCGAAAAATATCGCACGCCCGTTTTTGTTCTTTCTGATGCCTTTGTGGGACACATGCGGGAGGAAGTCCTGATTCCCGAACCGGGGAAGATTCCCATCGCCCATCGAAAGATTCCTGCAGTCGGGATGGATCCCCAGAAGGTCCAGGGGTTTCTGGATGAGAATGTAGCGCCGATGCCCATTTTCGGGAAAGGATTCCGCTCTCACGTAACCAGTTCCTGTCACGATGAGTATGGGAAACGAAATCTGAGCGACCTTGCCGCGCTCGATAATTTTGTCCGCAAGCTCTGCAACAAGATCCTCAGCCATAAAAGAGACATCGTGATGGTCGAGGGGGACTACGAAGGAGCTGAAGTGGTCCTGGTTTCCTACGGGGCGGTCTCCCGGGCGGCCAGGATGGCCGCGGATCGGGCGCGGGAGGAGGGGCTTCCCGTCGGGACCCTTCGATTGATCACGCCGTGGCCCTTTCCCGGGGAAGAGGTTGGGGAAATGGCTAAAAAGGCTAAGAAGGTGATCGTGCTGGAGAATAACTTAGGCCAGCTTTATCCCTTTATCAAAGCCGAAGCCGCTCATTACAGCGAAGTCTTCTTTCTGCCTCCCCGGGTCATTGGGGAGATCCACGACCCCGAAAACATCCTGAAGCAGATTCGAGAGGTTCTAAAATGACCGAGATCGTTCACCCTCTCCACCGTTTTATCCGTCCCCATGTGACTTCGACCACCAATTGCCCGGGCTGCGGGAATGGAATTGCAGCCCAGGCCATTTTGCGGGCCATTGATGAACTCGGCATGACCCTGGACGATTTCGTATTCGTGACGGGAATCGGCTGCTCGGCATGGATCCCCAGCCCCTTTTTCGACGTCGACGTTCTCCATACGACCCATGGCCGGCCCATCGCTTTTGCCCTGGGAATCAAGATGGGCCTTCCGGAGAAAAAAGTCGTGGTCACCAGCGGGGATGGAGACCTGGCGGCCATCGGCGGCAACCACCTGATCCACAACGCCCGGCGGAACATAGAGATGACGGTCATCTGCCTGAACAACAGAATTTACGGGATGACCGGGGGGCAGGCAGCCCCCACGACGCCGCTGGGTTTGAAGACTGCCACCACTCCCTACGGGACCTTCGAGAATCCCTTTGACATTTCCGAACTGGTCATCGCTGCCGGGGCCACTTTTGTGGCTCGCTGGACGACGTATCACCCCCGGCAGTTGACGGCCTGGATCAAGAAGGCCATTCAGAAAAAAGGGTTCTCCTTCATTGAAGTCATCACCCAATGCCCGGTTCAGTACGGCAGGAAGACCGGCTCGGGGAGTGCTGTGGAGATGCTTAGGGAGTATAAGGAAAGATCGATCTCCGTGAAAGAGGCGGCCGGGCTTCCCAAAGAAAAAATTCAGGGACGGATCGTGGTCGGGGAATTAGTGGACAAAGAGGCCCCGGAGATGCTCGAGGAAATCAACAGGATGAGAAAAAGGGCATCGGGGGAGAAGACATGAAGCGGACCGAAATCTTAATCGGGGGAGTGGGCGGGCAGGGGGTCATCATGGCGGGAATTGTGCTGGGCACGGCAGCCACTCTCTATGACGGGAAACAAGCAGTTCAGACTCAGGCCTACAGCTCCGAGCAGAGGGGGGGAATGGCCAGAGCCGAGGTTATCATCGCCGGGGAGCCGATAACGGACCCCCAGGTCCGGAGACCCGATATTCTCATCGCCCTGGCCCAGGACGCCGTGAATCGCCATATCCAGAAGATCAAATCCTCCGGGTTAGTGGTATATGATTCGGACCTCGTCCAAGAAATACAGATGGGGGATTTTGAAACGCTGTCGATTCCCGCCACAAGTATGGCGGGTAAGGAATTGGGGAGTGTCGTCGTAGCCAATCTGATTCTTCTCGGCGGACTGATTCATAAAACAGGGATCCTTTCCGTTGGGGCAATGGAGAAGGCCATCGAGGCCAACGTTCCTGCAAGAGCTAAAGAACTCAACCTCAAGGCCTTCCGTCGCGGTCTTGAACTTTCAGGGTAACCTTTCGGGCAATGCTTTGAGAAGGATGTGACGAATTTTAATGTTCTGGAAGGAGCCGGTCCTGTAAAATTCTGCAGATTCTGTAACCTGCTGAA
>Ga0315282_10015105_pt1 | contig 11433 bp, 7 predicted proteins | sample YL17G07_20_MG_FD_203693 | JGI IMG/M metagenome (GOLD analysis project Ga0315282, IMG submission 203693) | Sediment microbial communities from Yellowstone Lake, YNP, Wyoming, USA - YL17G07_20 | ecosystem: Environmental > Aquatic > Freshwater > Lake > Sediment | place: USA: Wyoming | collected...
GTATCGTGTAGGCGATCCTGTAGAATCCTGTGGTCACAGTTTGAAGTGACGCTGTCAGGTTGGCGAAGAGCGAGTTTCCATTGTACAGCAGTGCTTCCATGCTTGTCACGTTTAAGGATTCGCCGTGGTTTGTTGCGAGTATGCTGAATTCCGCTGTTTCTCCTCTGAAGTATATTGAACCTGAGTCTATGACAAGGTCTATTGTTGGATGGTTGTCTGGCTGCACTGTGGCGGTTCCAGTTGCGGCAGATGATGTGAATGTACCCGAGACTGTGTCGCCTACTGTGCAGGTTAGCGTTATGTTGTAGGTTCCCTGTGATGCATAAACATGCCCTGTAGTGATTGTGTCAGTGCCTGTTCCGCTGTCTTGAGGATTGTGGACTATTGTTGAGCTGGTTCCGTCTCCGAAATTCCAAGTGTAGGTTATCGGGTATGGAGGCGACAACGTTGTCAAAGTTACCGGTTGACCTGCAAACAAGTAGGGGGGCTCGACGTTGAAGGAAAGGGGCAAGATCTGGTATAAGCCGTTTTGCGTCGTGTGTGGTATGTCGTCTAATGTGTCGTTTATCAACTGCGTCGTAGCCAAAGTTAGTGCAGACGAAGCAATGGGCTGTGGTTCTCCGGGCTGAGCGATTGCTTCGAAAGTTATCGTTGAGAGCGTGCCGCTTCCGACTGGAAAGTTGGTCCACACGCCAGTGCCGTTTGGAAGCACAAGAATGCCCACGAGCACATTCGGACCGTAGGTGGGGTCATCTTCAAAAAAGTACGTCAAGAACGTGTAAGGCGGGGATTCTGTGTTGTTGAATTGTTTGAGAAATCCTCCTTCGTACAGTGCGATGGGCTTGAGGAGGGTTGGATCGTATTGGACTCTGAACATCACGCCTACGAGGCGTTGACCGTAACTCAGCGCATCTGGGTCCAGATTGTTGATTGCCACAGTCGTGTTGAATGTTTCGCCGATCAGGGACGCGGTGTATTCTGCCGGTGTGATTGTCAACATGGGCCGAGTTATGGGTGTTGGTTCGTACACGGCACTTAGGGTTTTGTGGGGTACTTCGTTTATGTTGTCGTCGATTATCAGTGTGTTTGCCAGCGTCAGAGGCATAGTCACCGTGTCAGGTTCCATCGGCCGATATAGGGCTTTGAAGGTTATGGTCGCGAGTGTTCCGCTTCCAGCTGGGAAATTGTTCCACACGCCTGTCTCGTTTGGTAGGATGAGGATGCCTACCAGAACGTCTGGCCCGTAGATTACGTCAACTTCGATCGAGGAGATAAAGAAGGTGTACGGTGGCGTCGCAGTGTTGTTAAATTGGCGCAGGAATGAGCCCTCGTAAACGTTTGTTGCCTCGACCAAGTTCGGGTCGTAAGGCACTCGGAACTGAAGACCGACTATTCGCTGTGAAGCTTCTACGTCTTCGATGTAAACTGTAACGTTGAATTCTTCGCCCACCCTGTGGGCAGTGTAGTGTGGACTTTCAAAGCACATTTCAGGTTGATGTTGGGCTCTTACAAGCGTGACGCTGCCAGATAATGCGATGCATGTCACAACGAGTCCTATCAGCGCTAACGTTGCAAGTTGTCTTCTCAATTCAAACACCTAGAAGTCAACTATAGAACTTTGTTCTATATATTAGCTTTCCTAACTCAGAATCAATATGCTGAAACTTGATTCAGCATAAGCATACTCGCCAGTGCACGCTGGGGAGTTTATCGTCGTTCAAAATATAGAAAAACAATACAGAGAATGTATCGTTATTCATAATATAGAAGAATATTACATATCAGACTAAATAGAGCCGCGTTAACGGTTTTTTGAGGATGGAAAAGAGAAGCCGACTTTCATGAGCCGATTAGGTTTGACGTTGAAATGTCGGGAGAAGCGGCGGAGGGCTGAGCCTCATCAGGGTTGGAGAAGGAAATCATGCGCTCGTCCATTGTTGAAGGAGAAGTGAGGAGCAGGGTGCTAGCGATGCTCCTGCTGATGATGGTTGCTGCGGCTCTTGCGCAGATCAAGACTGTTCCAGTGGAGGCTCAGTCAGGCAGGGTTATCGATGTGTTCACACAGAAAGGTGGCGGAGGGGCAAACCAGTCGAGCGACATGTTTCAGCCTCAAGAGCTGGTGGTCCTCTATGCACTTGTAACCTACAATGATAATCCAGTCGTGAACAAGCTGGTTGCCTTCCAGGCGAATGGTCCTCCGAACCCTTTTGAGAACGAGACGGTGGGTGGCTCATCGAACACTAACGAGAGTGGCATAGCCGAGTTTTCATTCAGGACACCTTGGCCTGTTGAGATGCCTGAAATAAAGGTTTTTGGAGAATGGTTTGTTGTAGCCACCGTCGACATCGCAGATCAGAGAGTCACGGACACTTTGACCTTTAAGGCAGGTTGGATAATCAAGATAACGAACATCGCAACTTTGAGTACACAAGGGAACCCTGAACAGCATTACACAAGACGAAGCACGATAATTTTTGATCTGACTGTTGAAAACAGTGCCAGGACAGCAAAGCCTGCAACTATAACGATCGACGTGCAGGATTCAGCGAGTCACCCCATAATTCACGTGCAACTTGACAACCTTGTAGTTCCGCCCGGCGTGAGCCACGTCAACGCGTCAGCACGCATACCACTGGAAGCAAGTCTTGGACAGGCCACAGTTCTAGCGGGTGCCTACACTGCGCCAGTCGCACGCGGCGGTGTTTTGTACAGCCCAGCGGCCTCGACAACGTTCGAGATCATCGAGCGTGACGTGGCGATAATTGATGTTACACCCTCCAAGAGCGGGGTTCAGCGAGGCGAGGCTGTTGAGGTTACAGTGAAAGTGAAGAACAAAGGGAATGAGACAGAATCTTTCGGCCTAACCGTCTATTATGACCACACGTTGATTGGCGAAGAACGCGTCGAAAACCTTGCTTCGTCAGCGGAAAAGCAACTGGTTTTCGAATGGGATACAGCTAACGTCAATCAAGGAACATACACCATCAGTGCAGTGGCGGAAACCGTTGAAGGAGAAATTGAAACAGCAGACAACACTTTTGTAGACGGCACTGTCACGGTATTCTCAGGCGCACCGTTACCGTCTTGGATCATACTTGCATTCCTTGTCGGATTGGTGATTGTAGCCGCCTTAGTCTTACTGTTGTTCCTTGGAATCTTGAGAAGACGACGAAGAAGAAAAAAGAAACAGCCACAGTCCTTCTACGCTATCATGAGTCGCCCTCACATATGAAGACAGTATTATCCCTAGTCATGCACGTACCCGGTAGGACATGGTTCATCTGCGTAGGACCAGAATGCTCGCGATTGTACCTGTCCTGAGCGTTGTTTTCAGGTAGCATGCAAGTCCACCGTCGAAGGTTCGCCCGCCAAAACCGAGTGAGAGAACCTTCGAAATCTGAAAAAGAGACCATTGTGTTCATAGAGTTTTTCCGAATCTTCGAGCGACCATTGCGATGTCCCGAAGGTCTACCATGTGATCCTTGTTTACGTCAGCGACGGGGTTCCATCCTGAGTGCCCGGGATAGGAGCCGAAGGCTGCACAGACGATTGCGATGTCAATCATGTTCACCTTGCCGTTCCCGTCCAAGTCTCCGAAGAGAGAGATCTCGAACGGCGCTGACTTCCCAGGGCTGAATGGTGTTCCGTTTAAAGTGTACACGGAAACGTTGACGCTGCCAATTCCGGGCACGGCTGACAAGGGAATTGTGAGAACTGTACTGAAGTTGGTTCCTCCAACATCGACGGTCATGTTTTCCATGTACATGTTGCCTATGAGATTGTCTGAAGAATCATACATCAAAATGGACAAGGTGGCATTCTGAGAAACCATGGCAAGATTGGCAAGAGAAAGCTGCACTCCCAACAGGCCTCCCTGTGGTGGGTCGATGCCACCGTTCAAGTCCAAGAAAGTGATCTCGACTATCCAGCCAACCTTGAAAGTCAGATAGTCAGAAGCGTTTTCAGTGTTGGCGGTGACGTTCCAAGTGCCAAAAGTCAATGTCTCGACGTTTTCGCCAGGTGAGACAATCCTGAACTGCGTTTGAGCAATCCCAGTGTCGTCGGAAGCAGCAGCCAGAGAAAGCGTGATGTTGTCTACAGGATTCGGAGGGCCGTTCGCTGAGAAACTCACTAGCACATGCTGCACACCCGCGCCATTGTACGTAATGTTCGCATACAAGAGTACCAGATCGTCTGGTCCAAAAGCGTCGCTCGGCTGTCCGGGTCCTACTCCGCTGTTGGGCTGTTTCTGAGTGTAAACGTCAACCTGCCACTCAAGAGTCTCGGCCTTGACCCGAAAGGTCGTATTCAACAAGCCGAAAGAGCATATTGCTGAAAGCAACAGAGCAACGGCGAGGGTCAACCCTCTTACCAAGCGCATTCTCCTTCCCCATTTTATGTACGGCTACTCTGAGTAATATAGGTTATGGACAGGTTTTTGTTTCACCGCTCACGAGACGAAAAGCAACGCTAGATTACGGCGAAACTAGGTTTCTAAAGGGCAACGCGCACGTCTATGAGGCAGAGGCAGATTTTGAAGCATTCAGTTCACAGGTGCGCCGATAGGCAGGGATCATCCTTTTCTGAATAACTCAGAACGTGTTCATCAGGCTAGGATTCAAAAGCAACTTGTGTGGTAGACAGCAGGAAAAAGGGAATAGGTCTTTCAGCCTGTTCAGGTGCCCTAGATTAGGCTCAAGGCAATGGTTTGACGAACGTACTCCTGGGTGAGTGCTACGCGACTTTGCGCTGGTTCTTTGTCGAGGCTGTTGACGTGTATCTTTGTCACCCCACGTGCGTACAGTCTGCACACGTCTGCAATGGCCAGCTTCTTCTGAATCTGCAACAGTCTGCAAATAGAATCTTGTTCCATAATGTTTAATACTGCGGTTGACCTTTTTCAAGGAGGGGAAGAACAGTGAAGATACTGAAAGTCTTGATAGTAGCGTTGGCTCTTGTTTGTTTGGTTTTGGCCAAGACGGCTTGGTCTTCAGCTTTGACGCTTAACATCACGACGAGTAAGCAGGTGTACAATGCGGGTGAAACGCTTGAGATTGAAGGAAACCTCACAAACAATGGAGTGCCAGTTCCAGATGCGCTTGTGCTCCTGCAGATAAACAACCCCAAGAACGGCATATGGGTTGTCAGGACGTTGACGACGGGGCAGATGCCTTCGGGACCGTTCCCAGTGGAAGTGTTGAATGTGACGTCCACTGACTCAGGCGGTCAGCCTAAAAGCCTGTTCAACCGTGGTGAAGATGCCGGCTTCAAAGTTGCAATCAGGAACAATGCGGCCTCGTCCTACCCTGTTCTCGCCATGGTAAACCTCTACTATAGCAACAACGTTCCCTTCAAATTGTTTACGATCTATAATGGCACGATAGATGCAGGCGCCACAATAGTTGCAAGCACGTGGCCCGTGACGATTCCGACTGATGCGATAGCCGGACAAGCTACTGCCTATGCAAGCGTTATCAATGATTTTCCGAACGAGACAGGCTTGGCCTACGGACCTGAAATGAATGGGACGTTCAACATAGTCACTGTGGGCGGCGGATCCACGCCTCCGACAAACCCGGCTGGCACGTTTAACCTCACGATACCTCTGAAGTCAATTCCAGTCTGGCTTGGAAATTATAGTGTCTATGCACGAACTTATTATGGCTTTTCAATTTCATCCGGCACGATAACGTTCACGGTCATACTCACTGGAGACCTGAACCACGATGGAAAAATAGACATGAGGGATATCGCCGCCGTGGCAAAAGCGTTCGGCACACATCCAGGCGACCCACTCTGGAATCCTGCTGCAGACCTTAACCTAGACGGAAAAGTGGACATGAAAGACGTTGCCACCGTCGCAAAAGCGTTCGGCATTGTTACAATACCCTAGACGAAGAGGAAGCAGTTTTGGGAAAAGCATGTGTAGTACGTGCCAATTACGCCGAGGTAAGTTTGAAGTGGAAGTCTTACGCGTATGAAACAAGGGTTTTATAGTATGGGAAGTCAGTGTGTGTGATGATCATGAATAGACATGCTGCCCTGACGATTTTGCTGATTGCCTCTTTCCTCCCGACTGGACGTTTCATCGTTGGAATTGCCGAATCCTCAGGAAACACGGTGCTTTCAGTTGTGCCATCGCCGCTTTCTGTCAGTTTTCCTGAGTCTTTCATTTTGAACGTCTCTATCACGGATGTGACCATGCTTGGAGCGTGGCAGGTCAAATTGCTGTTCAACCCGTCTGTTTTGTTCTGTACGAACGTGACTGAGCCGTCGGACAACATCTTGGGCGACCCGAATTACACGCTTGGATTAGGCGTGTCGATAGACAACGCGATTGGGAGTGCCGTGGCCCATGATGGAATTTTGAGCACGGGCGGCGTTAACGGTTCAGGCACAGTGTGCCAGATACTTTTCAACGTTTCTCAACCAGGCATTTCCAGCATAGCGTTCGGAGACCTTGACATGTATGTGGGAACGGTTCTCTTTGATTCGGCGACTGGAACTGTCCATATACCCTTCATCCCCGTCAATGGGTATGTTCAAGTGAACGCAAGTGGCTTCCAATCAGACGTGTTCCAAGCTGTCAGAGGGGGAGTCACCTACAACGTCACGATATTCGCGAACAGCACGGTCTCGAACTTCAATTATGACCAGACCAGCGACGTTATCTGGTTCAACGAGACTGGGCCGAACGGGTCAACGGGTTTGTGCACGGCTCTGGTTCCCATGAAGCTGATGAACGCATCATACATTGTAGTCTTGGTGAACGGCACTGCAACCCACTTTGCACTCTTCAAAGATGGCACGAGCCGCTTCGTCACCTTCACGTACAATCACAGCACAGTTGAAATAAGAATCATGTCTACAGTAGGAGGAGACCTTAACGGAGACAGAAAAGTAGACATGAGAGACATTGCGATAGTTGCATATTCATTTGGTAGCACGCCAGGAATGGGAAGATGGAATCCGATCGCTGACGTGAATGGTGACCTGAAAATAGACATGAAAGACGTCGCATTCGTCGCAAAGGCTTTCGGCCAAGTTTACAACCCCATCTAGAAGTTGAAAAGTTCACTACTACACGCATCCTGCCCTCTAGGATGAAAACCGGCTGACAAAACGACGAGCACATGTGCAGAAACTTGACCTGAAAACCATTGTATGCTCGCAATGTATGGATTCGTACACAATAATCTAAACGATTTCCTGACTTTGTGTGGTTTCTTCCTGGGTTTCAAAGTAATGTCAGCGGGAAGAATGACTCGATTATGCTGCTTTCCTGTTACGACTCGCCCCGTTATATCCGCTATCACGCAAGTTTTCCACCGCAAGCAGCGTCTGCAGTCTTCCGGATCAGCCGAGAAGCTTCAGCCCGTTTGCCGTTAAGCGAGCGCGTTGTTTCTTTGTTTTGTCAAACTAGGGTTGACAGACTCTTGCCGAGCTCTTTTGAAGTTTGCATAAGGGTTTGCACGGCTAGTTTGAGATTGCATGTTTTGGAGTAGGCTGGCTGCTTCTTCGTTATGAATGCTAGAAAGGCGAGGCAGACTGGCTAGATGTGAGGGCGAGCGACAACAGTGTAGTAAGAATGGATTTTCTTTTTTCGTCTTCTCCGTCTACTGGAATAGAAGAGAAATAGTAGCAGGAAGACGCCGGCAATGAGCTCGAGTGCGAACGCAGCAGACAGCAATATTAGCAGTTGCGGGAACGCGAGCACGTGAGCCGGGCCCTTCACATTCACTTCTCCATCAACGTAAGTATTGTCTCTTATGTTCACTTCGCCTGGAACGGGTTTGGCTACAGCAGTTATTCTGTAAGTTCCCTCTGGAACGCCATTAGTGTTCCAATAAAAAGTCAGACTGAGTTCTCTTCTGGGCTCAACTTCTGAAAAAGGGATTTGTTGAATCAGACTCTCATCATAGAAAACGCTGACGTCACATGATTCAGTGGCATTCCCGACGTTCTTGACGACGACATATATCTCAACAATTTCGCCTGTGTTGACTTCATTTTTTGAACAGGTAACATTTTTGACCTGTATATCATGAATGATTTCTGGTCTGGCCGTCTTAAGTTCGACGTTGCATGAAAAGCTGTTGTCTGTGAGGTCTGCTTCATCAGGAAATGGCTGGATCTGTGACGTGATGTTGTAATTCTTTTGTGCAAGACCTTGCGTGTTCCAAATGATGGCAAATTTCTGCGATTGGTATGGATCTAAAGAAGCGATGGTGCGTGCATCTAGTACAGAAGAGTCGACGTAAGTTCGCACCAGAATATTATTTAGGACTACAGTACCTTCATTTCTTACCCAAACTGTAACCGTTACATTTTGACCAAGCTGCGCTTTCGTTGGCACACATTCCACGTAGACAAAAGCGTCAACAAATTCTGGGAATATTGGGTTCCCACTCGTTATGAAGAAGTCTTTTGTGACTTGCGGGCAATAGGAAACGCCATCTTTGTCTATTGCTGCAGCAGTTATAGTCGCCCTGCCTGGGACCGCAAACTTTGGGATGTACACTTTGCCGAAGATGTGTTGAATTTTCTTGTTAGGCGGGATTATTAGATCTTTGCCTATTCTCGATGCGCTTACTGCAACTTGCAATTCGTCGAAGACAGTGATTGCCAGATCTGTGGTTTTTTTGGTTAGTGCGTTGTTTTTCAGAGTAATCTCAAAGCCTATGAAACCTCCATTGCTGAACATGCCCTTCTCTGACAAGTTTCCGTCCAAGGTTTCCACAGAAATCAGTTCAACTGGCCAGTCAACTTGGAACGAAAGGCTATCACCGTATATTCTGCCTCCTGCTTCAACGCGTGCGGACACAACCCACGTTCCAAACGATTCTGTCTCGTTGATTATGGCAAGGGAAAAGGTAGTCTGAGCTATCCCCGACGAGTTGGTCTTGGCCGTCTGGTAGAATTTGAGCTCGCTGGACCTATTGATGGGACCATCGATTTCGTAAGTCACGAGAACTCCATTCAGCGGGAGATTTCCCTCTAGCGTCTGAGCGTACAATATTACCAGATCTTGTGGGCCAAAAAGGTCAGAGGACTGGTTCAATCCTTTTCCATCAAAAGGCGTCTTTTGTGTGAACAAATCAACGCTCACACTTCCCGAAGCCTGTCCGAGCGTAGTCTCCAATAAGAATGCCATGAGGATCAACATTGCAACTATAAACAGGGCAAAAAAGCGGGTACATACGTGTTCCCTAGACGCTCTCTGCATTTGCCTTCTCCTCAGGGATGACGCTACGTGCTTTCTCCATAGTGCGCGTTACCTTCGTCTGTAGGACGAACAGCCTATCAGATCCACTACTCCATCATCAGCTTGATCAAAATCCGTTGCGCACTATTTAACCAATTATGTAATATTCTTCTATGTTCTCAGGAGTGATATGGCATGTTTGCAGCAATATTCATGTATGCGTGGACGCAGGGAGTGCACGCTGAGAAAGCTATGTTTCCCCTGTTTATGTACAATCCGTTTGGATTTGGAACGGCGAGCTTCCATTGAATGTGCAAGTGAATTCCTGTCCCACGACGTTTAATATGATAGTTGACCTATTCCTGACAGAGAGGAATAGAAGGGAAGATCCTTCAAAGGCTGACAGTAGTCTTCACTCCGAGTTGCTAGTTCTGATCAAGCCTGCTTTGTCTTCAGCTTTGACGCCGAAATTACTACCCGCAAGCAGGTGTACGATGCAGGTGAAACGCTTGAGATCGAAGGAAACCTCATAGACAATGGAGTGCCAGTCCCGGATGCGCTTGTGCTCCTGCAGATAAACAACCCCAAGAACGGCATATGGGTTGTCAGGACGTTGACGACGGGGCAGATGCCTTCGGGACCGTTCCCAGTGGAAGTGTTGAATGTGACGTCCACTGACTCAGGCGGTCAGCCTAAAAGCCTGTTCAACCGTGGTGAAGATGCCGGCTTCAAAGTTGCAATCAGGAACAATGCGGGCTTCTCTTACCCTGCTCTTGTCATGGTAAACCTCTACCATAATAAGGATGCCCCCTTCAGGTTGTTCACATTTCATGTTGGTGCACGCTGTGGGAAAGGACATACTGTGAAGAAGTTCAATCTACACGCACACCGCAACTTCGGTCATCAATTCACTCAAGATAGACCAGCAGACTCAAAGGAGCTTACAGCCACTTTTTACGGGAACAGCACGTGCGCTGTCATGATGTTACAGACATAGCTCAAACGTTTTCCATGTTCTCATGAACGCACAGTTGACCCCCACAAAAAAAAAGATACTACTCGTAGGCACTAGGTTGTGCAACACGAGAAAAAAAGTGGACGGAACTACGTCCTTGCCTTGTCTTGGAAGCTTCGTCCAGAGTACGATCTTCTACGTCCCGTATGCTTTGGCAACTGCACCGATATCTTTCATGTCCACCTTACCGTTGCCATCTAGATCTGCACGTGGATCCCAAGTGGGTGATCCTGGTGTGGAGCCGAACGCTTTTGCCACTATTGCCACGTCCTTCATGTCTACTTTGCCATTGCCATCTATGTCGTACGGGTTTGTCCTGTTCATTACTTGTACAATTTCTGAGACCGAGCTGGTTCTTCCTACTACGTCCATGATTGCAAGTTGGACTGAGTAATTCCCAGGCTGCGTGAATTTGTGCTGTATTGTAGTGTTGGCCGTTGTCTGCAGTAGTGTACCGTCGTTGAAGTTCCAAGTATAGTTCGCTATTGAAGCATATCCTCCGAGTTGCTTGCTCCAGCCGGGTTGTGATTGGGACGCATTGAACGTCGCTGTCTGATTGTATCCTAAACTCGTAGGAGCCCACGTGAAGTTTGCCGTTGGACCAAACTCTGGCAGTACTGATATTGGTTTGGATGTTGTAGACCACAATCCTTGAGTGTCAGTTACGTTCAACTGGACAGTGTAAGTGCCAGCGTGCGAAAAGGCATGAGACGTGGAACTAACCCCGCTCACAATTTGAGTTTGGTTGTATGGGTCGTTTATTGTCCACTCATACTGTGTTATCGAATCGTTGTAGCCTTCAGCTGAGGAAGAAGACCCGTCAAATGTCACGACCAAGCCTTCGTAAACTTTCAACGGCACATAAGTGAACGCAGCCTGCGGGGGCGCGGGATAATCAGCCAGACTGAACGAGGCCGTGGCCATTCTCCTTATCAGTGGGTTTGAAGCCGACTGCGCTACTATGCTCGTCACGTAGTTTCCTGGGAGAGTAAACGTGTCAGGGGGCATTCTGAAGTTGATGCTATACAGTCCTGGGCTACTTGTGTTAGCAGGAGGGATCATCGAGTTGGTGCGAACGAGTTCGGAGCTTCTTGTAACGTAGAAAGGATACTGTACCTCACACATATAAGGTGTGCCACCGTTCTCAGGCAGGTCGCTGTAGCAGTCGACTGCAACGAATGCCCGCCCACAGTACGTCCATTCTGGGACGTAA
>Ga0315282_10015106_pt1 | contig 11432 bp, 9 predicted proteins | sample YL17G07_20_MG_FD_203693 | JGI IMG/M metagenome (GOLD analysis project Ga0315282, IMG submission 203693) | Sediment microbial communities from Yellowstone Lake, YNP, Wyoming, USA - YL17G07_20 | ecosystem: Environmental > Aquatic > Freshwater > Lake > Sediment | place: USA: Wyoming | collected...
GAGGAAGATCAATCCAAAAATCCCGTCCTGAACCATCGTCAGCCTCAAACCTCAATCCTTCTGGAAAGACTTTCTGATCTGACCCATCCCCACTTTCACGGGCCACCCCTTCAGTTTCTGCCATGCCAGTTGCCGGTGTCTGGGTAAAACGATGACACCAGGAGCCATCCCTTCTGCGACATGGACTTCCACCTCCAGGGGCCCTCCGTCCAAATGGAGCGTGCATCTCTCCTTGTCGGCCACTCCCGCTCTCGAAGCATCTCCGGGGTGCATCAGGAGACAAGGATCCTTTTCAACCTCCTGGACATATTTTGAATAGGCAGCAAGCTCCTCTGTCCCGAAAGTCCAATCCACAAAGACCAGGCAAAGGCTGTCTCCTTCAGATGAAGTCGATTGGGTTGAAAAGGAGGGACTTCTCTTTTCCTGTTTCAAAGCGACCCGAATACCGTCTCCTCCCTCGCCGGGCCGCACTTCTGCAAAGACAGGGTATTCTTTCAAGATCCAGATCCACAGTTCATCCCTCGTGAGCGGCAACCGCCCTTTTTCTGTATCTGTCATGGCATTGGATAGCCTCGCCAGGATCTCCCATGCAGGTCCCGGTTCTCCTCCGGGAATGTCATGCCGGAAGAGGCGGGGCGGATGATGGCCGTCGCTTATCTGAGAAATGGGAATCCCTCCACGATGGACGGATGGCGCAAATTGAACCCGTCCTTCCTGGTTTACAAAGCATGTCTCCATCTCGAAGAGGGTCCGCGTGGGCAGGAAGATGTGCGCAAGCCGGGTCGCCTCAGAGCATAAATAATCCATCACAAGAAGCAGTTCGAGCCTGGCAATCGCCTGCTTCAACCTGTCCTGGTCCGGAAAAGACCAGAAGGGATCAGCCTCAACAAGGATCAATGCCTTCACGTTCCCCTTCTCAATGGACTCGATCAAGTCCATAAGGGAACCGTCCTGAGAGGAGAGAAGCGTGGCCCCAAAGGCGTTTGGCCCGGGCATCAAGTAGAAAAGTCCTGCCTGGCCTTTTGCAGCATGAAGGAGAAGTGCGTGATCCGCAACTCGATCGGGCGTTGTCTCTGGCACGATAGCCGTGCCGCAAATGATCACAGGGTGGCGGCTCTGTTTCAATTTCTCCGTTATGTTGACCATCCGGTCCCTTAACGCGGGCTCCGGCAGATAGTCCGAAGGGATCTCGTCATAGAACCGGAGCGCCTCCTTGCCGATCTTCTCCGCTGCCGTACGATCTACAGCCCCTTTGATCAAGGCAGAAAGATAGGATTCCAACTGGTCGGGGGAGACCGGCAGGTGTTCAAAATCAAAGGGGAGGGAAATGGGCCTCGGGTCGATGACGGCAATGGCAGCCCTATTTCGATAGGCCTGCCTCATGGCGAGGGCGAGCATCGGGGACTCGTTCACCGGGTCTGCGCCCACAGTTAGGATGAAATCGGCCTTCTCCATCTCCCTCATGGAGGTGGCCAATTGATCATCCAGTCTCGATACGGCCCTTCTGACCTTGCGGGCCATTTCAGGGGTTTCGTAAAATCTCGGTTCATCCCATCCCTGAGCCTGGCAGAGCCTCGTGAGCATCGCCTGGTTCTCAAGACTGCTCCGTGTCGAACCGAAACAGGCGACCGGTCGGGGCCCGTCCTTCTTGATCCGGGAAAGCTTCTCGGATGCGGCCCGGATCCCATCGTTCATTGAGACCTCTTCCGTCCCGACCCTTGCTCTCCTCGGCCGCTCCGGGTGTTTGGTATAATAGAACCCATAACGGCCACGGTCGCAGATGAAGTAACCGTTCACGAATGGATTGAATCGTGCTTCGTGTCGGACGATCTCCCGGTAGCGGGCGCTTGCGATGACGTTACACCCGAGGGAGCAGTGAATGCAGAGGGAAGGACTCCGTTCAAAGTCCCATCGCCGGCCCGTGAAGCGGGACGGCTTATCCGTGTAGACGCCGGTAGGACAGAGATCGATGAGGTTCCCGGAGAAGGGGCTTTCCAGGGGACCGTCCTTGTAACGGCCAAAATAAGTATGATGGCCGATCTGCATAGCCCCCAGATCCCGGTAGCCGGCAAATTCCTGGTAGAAACGGCGGCACCGCCAGCAGTGGATGCACCGGTTCATCTCATGCTGAACGAAGACCCCGAGGTCCTGGTCATAGTAGGTTCGCTTCTTCCCGAGATAGCGTATCAAGCCGTGTCCCCCCGCCACGGTCATATCCTGAAGGAGGCAGTGCCCTCCTTCATCGCAGACCGGGCAATCGTGGGGGTGATTCATCATGAGCCACTCGATGACATGCCTCCGGTAGTCTACGGCTTCGGCATCGGTTGTTGAAACGATCATGCCGTCCTGGGCATCGACCATGCAACTCATCTGGATCCCCTTCAGCGGACCATCCACAAATTTCACCGCACACAACCGGCACGCACCCACCGATCCCAGGCTATGATGGTAGCAGAAGCGGGGGATGATGATGTCGAGCCGCTCGGCTGCCTCGATCACCTTCATCCCCTTCGGGGCCTCAATCTCCAATCCGTCGATCTTGAGCTTAGGCATAAACTTTTAACACACGGAATATTGGAAGAATGGAATATTGGAATAATGGGAAAAAAATCAATGTCTTTAAATCCAACACGGTTCAGCCAAGCAAGACCCGTTCACCCTTCGACAAGCTCAGGGCGAACGGTGAGTTGAAGGGCTCGGCACGAACGGCTTGTGTGAACGGAATCGTCTTCAGACCCAATATTCCATTATTCCAGCATTCCATTATTCCTGGATTATCCTTTGTACGGACATTTCTTCTGGCTGATATGCTCGTGGACCTCTTCCGGAAAGTTATCGAGGAGGCTTGTCACGGGCATCGTTGCCCCGGGAGAGAAGGCGCAATAGGACTTCCACGTGTGCTGGCTCATGCGCCGGAGGATGGGAATAAAATCCTCCTTTCCGTCTCCTTCCTCAATTCGCCGGATCAGGTCACGGATAAAAGGCAGGGCTTCCCGGCAGGGGGTACAGAAGCCACAGGACTCCCTGACAAAGAAATCGAGCAAGTTTAAGGTCGCTCCAACCAGGCAGGTCTTCTGGTCAAAGACGATGACCGCCCCCGTTCCCAGCCGATTTCCTGCCTTCTTTGTGGACTCGTAATCCATCTCCATATCGTAGTGCTTCTTCTGTAAGAAGTAGGTGGAAGCCCCTCCGGGCAGGCAGGTCTTAAAATCGGATCCGGGGAGCAATCCACCCGCATGCTCCTCAATGATCTCGCTCAAGCGGGTCCCCATAGGTAGTTCATAGCAGCCGGGATGCTTCACCTTTCCGCTCACACAATAGAGTTTTGTTCCGGAAGCGGTCTTTGTTTTTGCCAGGCTCTTGAACCATTCTGCACCGTTTCTCAGGATATGGGGGACATTGACCAGAGTCTCCATGTTGTTTAATACGGTGGGCTTTTCCCACAACCCCTTTTCGGTCGAACGGGGTGGCGACTGTTGGGGGTGGGCCCTCTTGCCCATGATTGCATTGATCTGTGCCGTCCCCTCACCACAGATGTATCGGCCGCCACTGCGGTGAACCACCAGCTCAAAAGAAAAGTTGCTCCCCAGAATATTCTTACCCAGATAGCCAGCCTCCCGGGCTACGTTTAATTCCCTTTCCATGATCCGGGCACTGTTTTCATAAGAGGGACGAACAAAGATAAAGCCCTTCTCCGATGAGACAGAATAGGCTGCAAGGATTGTCCCTTCGATAATCATATGGGGGTCAGCATGAGTCATGACACGATCTTTAAAGGTCCCGGGTTCCATCTCATCGATGTTGGTGATGAGGTATCTCGGGAAAGGGGCATCGTCTGCCACGGATTTCCACTTGAGTCCGGCCGGAAACCCGGCCCCTCCCCGTCCCTGGAGGCCCGAATCCACAACGATCTGCTGGACCTCCTTCGGGGAATACTTCTGGAGAACCGTGGCCAATGCCTGATAGCCTCCGCTTTGACGGTATTCCTCCAGCGTGGCGATTCGGTCTGGCTTGCGATTCTGGAACAGCACCTTCGGAACCACGCAGATCTCCTATACCACCCTGGAACGCCTCACCTCTCCCTTGAACCTTTCAAGGAGCTCATCGATCTTTTCCGGGGTCAGCGGACCATAGGGCCGACCATTGACCAATACAGCCGGAGAGAGATCGCAGTAACCGATGCAGGCCGTCGGCAGGATCGTAAAGAGCCCGTCCTTCGTTGTCTCGCCGAGGCCGATCCCCAGTTTCTTAAAAAGATAGTCGAGAACCGATGAGTAGCCGTTCATCCAGCACACCACCCCGTCGCAGAGATGAATGACGTACCTCCCTACGGGTTCCCGGTAGATAAAGTCGTAGAACGTCGCGATCTCCTCCAGTTCAAGCGGCGTCATGCGGAGGAGCCTGGCCCCCTCTTCCAGCGCCTCGTCGCTCAAGCAGCCATAATGATTCTGGAGGGCGAACATGACATCGATCGCCATTTCCCGGGGGCTCTCCGCCCTGGCAATCTGCGCTCGCAAAGTGTTGAACAATGCTTCGGGCAACATCTTCAGATAAATCCGAAACTCGAATATCGAAATCCGAAACAAATTCAAATGTTCGAAATACGAATGATCCAAACAGACCTGAAAAGTTTTGGATTTTCAAATCTGGATTTGTTTCGAATTTCGGATTTAGGATTTCGGATTTCCTCCCTTCTACCGGTCAATATCCGGCAGGATATAGTCTACAGAGCCAATGATAGCCATGAGGTCTGAAAGGAGGCCGCCTCTGGCCATGAGAGGCATGACCTGCACATTGGCAAAACCCGGAGACCTTATCCTCATACGGTAAGCCATGTTGAGGCCATCACTGACCACGTAGTAGCCCTGCTCGCCCCGCGCCATTTCAGTAGCTGTATAGGCCTCTCCCTTCGGGATTTTCGGCCCTCGTGTCACATGAATGAAGTGATGGATGAGGCTCTCGATATCCCGCAGCGTATCCTTTTTCTCAGGGAGCGAATAGCGGTAGTCATCCGTCATGGACCTGCCGGCCGGCATCTGGTTGGCAGCCTGTTCGATGATCCGCAGGCTCTGCCGCATCTCCTCAACCCTCACGAGGTAGCGAGCATAGCAATCCCCGCCCGTAGCCGTTGGAATATCGAACTTGAAATATTCATAACCTGAGTAGGGAATTCTTTTTCTCAGGTCCCATTCCAGGCCGCAGGCTCTCAGGTTCGGGCCCGTAACACCCCACTCCAGGGCGTCTTTCAGCGACAGAGCTCCCACTCCCTTTGTCCGGGCCTTAAAGATGGGGTTCTCCGTGATCAGCGCCTCATACTCTTTGAGGCGTTCTGGAAATATCTTGATGAAGTCGTCGACCGCCTCCTTCCAGCCCTCCGGCAGATCGGCGGCTACTCCTCCGAGGCGAAACCACGACGGATGAAGTCGTCCCCCCGTGATGAGCTCCACAATATCCATCAGCCTCTCGCGTTCACGGAAGGTGTAAAAGGTGGGAGTCATGGCCCCCACATCGTGAGCGTAAGTGCCAAACCAGACGAGGTGATTGTTGATGCGGAAGAACTCGGTCAGCATCACCCGGATGAATTGGGCCCGGTCAGGAACCTTAATTCCAGCCAGCGTCTCGACCGAATGAAGGTAGGACAGGTTATTTGCCACACCGCCAAAGTAGTCGACCCGATCCGTGTAGGGAATGAATTGATGCCATGACTGATGCTCACCGATCTTTTCCACCCCCCGATGATGATATCCAATGTCCATATCGATATCGTTGATCGTCTCGCCGTCGAGGGAGACGACGAATCGCATGAGACCGTGGGTGCCTACATGTTGAGGACCGACATTGAGCAGAAGTAACTCTTCGTTCCCTTCCTGCCTGAGAAGGATTCCCGCATCGAGAGGCTGATATCTTCGTGCTGACTCCCGGGTATAGGGTTTCATCTCCGTTGCCCGTCCGGGGAAGCTTTTCCTGAGAGGATGTCCTTCCCAATCATGGTGATTCAGGATCCGTCGAAGATTGGGATGGCCTTCAAACCGGATCCCGAACATATCGTAGACTTCCCGTTCATACCAGTTTGCTGAAGGCCAGATATCCGTAACGGTTCTCGTGGCCGGTTCTTTCCCGTTCAGTCCCACCTTCAGCCGAATGCGAGACGGGGGATCGAACGAGAGCAGGTGATAGACAAGGGTGTAGTCGGGATAGGTTTGACGAACCGGCCGGTCCCTCCCGCCCCCTGAAATCTCGTGGGCCACCGTTCCCGAGTAAGCCACGTAGGGCCTGGAACCACGCCGTGCAGATTCATCAATGGCAGTCAGATCATCGAGCCGCAGGAATTTCGGCGTTGTTTCGGTCTTCAGAAAGGTAAGGACATCCCTGATCCGATCCCCGGCAACATGGAAGGTCATCATATCCGAGGTTTCAGGTGTCTGCACAAGGGCCTCGCCATACCTTTCTTTCAGGACCTGGGCCAGGGATTTATCCCGTTCATTCAATTCGATCCTCGGTGGCGGTGGTGTCCACATCAAGTCGGAGCGGCTATCCCAGAATTTAGGGGATGTGACGGAGGTCCCCCGGACGGGGATCGCTTCCATTCCCGGGCCGCGCGTGTCCCGGGATTTGGTTTCTCCGTCAACGAGAACGGGACTGGTCGTCCCCTGAATGCCGCCACCCAGACGAAGGACGGAGCGAGCCGGCCTTTCCTCTGAAACAATCTTCCCCTGCAGGATCGTCAACGCGTGCTCGAGGGCTTCAGGTCTTGGAGGACAGCCCGTGACATAGACGTCTACAGGAATGAACTGATTAAGTCCCTGGACAACACTGTAAACGTCGTACATACCGCCACAGTTGCAGCACGAGCCCATGGAAATGACCCATTTCGGCTCGGCCATCTGTTCGTAAAGCCTCAGGATGACCGGCGCGATCTTCTTGAAGACCGTTCCGGCAACGATCATAAGGTCAGCCTGTCTGGGAGATCCACGGAGGACCTCGGCTCCAAAGCGGGCCAGATCGAAGCGGGGAGTAAAAGCAGCGGCCATCTCGATGAAACAGCAGGAGGTCCCGAAGAAGAGAGGCCAGAGGCTATACTGGCGGCTCCAGTTGATCAGGTCGTCAAGCTTGGTCAGGATGATGTTTCCGGAGTGACTCGGCTTCTCCGGGTTTTCGGTCCCCACTCCAGGCCTCCCTTTTTCCAGACATAGAATAGACTGACGAGCAGGATGATCATGAAGAACGAGATCTGAAACCAACCCGACCATCCAAGGCGGTCAAAGGCAATCGCCCAGGAAAAGACGATGGCGGCTTCCACATCGAAGATCAGAAAGAAGGCGGCGATGCGATAAAAGGCCACGGGATAGGGAAATCGGGCTGTACCGGTTGGAAGGACGCCGCATTCATAAGGTCTCAGCTTTTCGGGATTGGGCTTTTTCTCACCGAGCCAGCTTGAAACGAGAAGCAGGCCGACCACGAGACCCAGAGACATGAGTGTAAAAAGACCCAGGGCAAGGACTCCAGGCTCCCAGAGAGATAAGCGTTCTGCGGCCGATACCGGTTCCATAGCTTCTCAACAGGCAAAGGACGTTCAAACTCGAGGTTTGGAAAACAGTCCCTTTAAGGTACTTGATCTCCAGGCGGAGATAAATAGGGTAAAGAAGGTATTTTCCAACTGCAAAGTATGTATTTTCTTATCGGCCCGTGTTCACTCATCACTTTTACCCATCGTTCCTCCCTGTTTCCTGGCGAATGCGACCAGAATAAGGCAAAGGAGAAAACCAGTTAGGGAGACAAGAAGTGTCAGATTGAAGGAGCCGGTAAAATCTCTTAGATAGCCCCCGGACGTCGTTCCTAACAATTGACCAATCCCATGGACCAGGGTCACCAGCCCGTAGATGGAAGCCCGCTTGTTCATGACCTGATCGCCCACGGATGCCGCAATGATCGTGACCGTTCCAAGGAAGGTGGCTCCGAATAGAAAAGTGGAGACCCCCAGGAGCAGGGGCTGATGGAAACAGAGGGGTAGGAACACAGCCAATGAAATCGTGCCATTATTCCAGAGAAGGGCCTGTCTCCTTCCTAAACGGTCTGAAATAAAGCCCCAGATCACACCGCTCCCGATACACGTCCAGCCGAAGAGGGACCAGATGAGGCCGGCAATTTTTTCTGCGATGTATAACTCCTCAACCATGAAAGCGACAAAGTAGGTGGTGTAGATGTTATAAGCAATGCCGAAGAGGAAGTAGATGAGAAAAATCATCCGGAGAGAAAGATCCTCTTCCTTAATCGGAGTGGCAATCCCTTCAGGGCTCGGAAAAGAATCCAGATCGATCTTCTCCGGCCTCTCTTTCAAGAGAAGGACCCCCGCCACGCAGACCAGAAAGGTCACCCATGCCATGAGCATCCAGCATTCCCTCCATCCTTCTCTTCCGAAAGAAGAGAGAAGTGGCGGAAGCAGGAGACCCGTGATGATGACGCCCACTCCGGTCCCTCCCATCAGGACTCCCAGGGCCCTGCCCAGGGATTCCTTTCTAAACCAGGCCATGGGAAGGGTCGTCATTGCGATGTGAGCCCCTGCTGCCCCGGCTCCCAGGCCAAAGGTGAAGATAAGAAGGAGGGAAAACGCTGAGAACCTGCTCACAGCGAACATGGAGAGGGAGCTGCAGAGAAGAGAGGCGATGACGACCCTCTTCGACCCGAATCGCGTTGCCAGCGCTCCTCCGATGAACGAAAAGAGAAGGTATCCCAGGAGAATCCCTCCGCTCAGAAGTCCCATGTCGCCGTAATGGAGCCCGAGGGATTCTCTCATGCTCGGAACAAGCATCGGATACGCAAACCGGCCAAATCCCAGAGCTGCCATTTTTATAAAGAGGCCGACGCCAACGATGACCCAGCCATAATGGAATGCGTTACGCATGATCAATCCGAAATAATGTGGCCGTTCCCAAGCAACCCCGGGAATTTGAACAGCCTTCGTCAAAATGTACGAAGAAATATACCACAGCGTTTTTTTCTCTGCCAGTTCGTTCGGGGTTTTCCAAAAATCTTGTAATCCCTCACTCTCCCGCGGAGTGGGTAACTTTACCTGCCCCGTTCAACGGGGGGGGCGGCCTATTTTTACCGGCTAAAGCCTCGATTCCACGTGTAAGTGGGGGGATACAAAATCTTCCATTTTTCGCTTGACAATCGGCATCAATTCTGATTGTATAGATATCATGATCGTCCATGGCCGGTTGGCCATTCACAAATCCCGCCCATGGCGGGATTCAGGATGACACATCCGAGAAATTTCAAATGGGTATGGATAGACCTATGAGCAAAGTGACTGTTCATCAATCCGTTCTCGAAGTCATTCAAGGGGATATCACCCACGAAGATACGGAGGCCATCGGGAATGCCGCCAATACGGCGCTGGCCGGGGGGGGTGGAGTCGATGGTGCCATCCACAGGGCTGGCGGCCCTGCGGTTATGGCCGAACTTCGAGCCCGCTACAGGGGTTGTCCAACGGGATCCGCCGTGATTACGGGGGGAGGGAACCTTAAGGCCAGGTATGTCATTCATGCGGTGGGGCCAAGATATTCAGGGACGCCCAGGGATGCGGAACTTCTCGCAAGCGCCTATCGGAAAAGCCTGGAGTTGTGCACACAGAATAAGGTCTCTTCTATTGCTTTCCCTTCCATCAGCACTGGAATTTATGGATACCCTGTGGAGGAGGCATCCCATATCGCATTAAAGACGGTGATCGACTATCTGAACGATCATCCTGGAGTCAAACTCGTCCGCTTTGTCCTCTTTGACTCCAGGACGTTGGCCGCTTACCAAGAAGCACTGAAAGAACTGACCAAATCCCAATAATCGTAGCACGTTCGCTCTTCGAAAAAAAGGACAAACAGGACCTTGCAGTGTAGGGCTTTATGCCCGCCTGCGTGGCCGGAGCCACTACGTCGCAGCGAAGGCCCGTAGACCCAACAGGAACAAATTTGGTCTTCAGACCTGCAATAAACGGCCACAAGGGCCTATACTGCAATTGTTTTTCAAAAGGCTTAACTGTTACCAATAATCAAATTCCAGATCCCAAATAAATTCCAGTGACCGGATATCCGAAACCCGTATTATTTGATTATTGGGATTTGGAACTTGCTTATCCCAGGATCTTTCTGAGCGCTTCATCTGTCTTTTTGCCCCTCGGCCCTTCTCCGGGAAGGTAGAGCATCACACCCTTTCCGCCTTTCAGGGGAATGATCTCAACCTTCCCCTCCTGAGCCATCTTGCTCGTGAATTCGATCGGGTCCTTGTTGTATTCCCTCCTGAAGGCATCGTTGAGCCCGCTGAAAACGCTGTTGATCCCCCGATAGGGCTCCTTTCGCAACTTCTTGATGCCTTCGATCACGAACTCCTCTTCGGGAAGAGGTCTTTCAGCAGAACCCCTGATCAGTTGAAGGATCTCCTCGGTAGTAGACCTCTGGGGAGCTTCTCCCGGCAGAAAGAGCATGACCCCTCCCTTGAAAGGCCGTGTTACGATCTTCCCTTCAGCGGCCAGTTTCGTCGTGGCCTCAGTGGGATTGGTTTGAAAGTATTTTCTGAAAGCCTCATTAAAACCGCTGTAGACACTGTGGATGCCCTTGTAGGGCTCCTTCCTCAATCTCTTAATTGCCTGAATGACGAATTCTTCTTCGGTAAGCTTCTTCTCCCCTTCCATCATCCCTTCCCCTTTCGTTCGTATTTTGTCGATCCGTCGCTTGAGAAGATTAAAAAATTCTAATACTATTTTAATGTTCTTCTAATATAAATAGGGTATGCTGTAAATGAAAAGGACAAAAAAAACCTCTTTCCTCCTCTAACCCAAAGAATCCACCGAGTTCAATGAACTCGGTGGATTTCTTGTTTTGACCCCTCTCTTCGTCGGCGCTTCCGGTCATTCGAAATTGGGAATTGGAATTTGACATTTTTCATTTTCGATTCCGGAACCAATCAGGCAGAGCTTTCAAATGACCTTGAGAGCATCCCGCAGTTCCCGGGTAAGCAGCTCCACGGTCCCTCTCGTTCCTCCCGCAAGTTTCCTTCGCCACTCCCCTTCTGTTTCAAACCGGCCATCGCCAATCCTCTCCGCCCAGGGCCCGATCGCTTCGCGAATTCCAAAGTGATCGAAGGGATCGTTCTTGAGCTCCTTCGATCTGGCCATGACATCGGGGCTCAGGCGAATGAAGGCCCGAAGGGCTGCTCCCGTTTTGATGCTATATTTTCGTCCCTCCCAGGCCTTCGAAAACAGCGCCTGGATTGCCTTAAAATAGTTCAGGAAAAATCGCTTCCCATTCTGTTCAAATTCCTTAAAGCGCCCCGCGCCTCCGATCTTCTCGATATTGGCAAAAAGATCCACCATCTCGTCTGCCAAAGAAGCCTGGGAGACGCGGCCTTTTCCAACACCCAGTATCTTGATCTCTCCTCTC
>Ga0315282_10015107_pt1 | contig 11431 bp, 4 predicted proteins | sample YL17G07_20_MG_FD_203693 | JGI IMG/M metagenome (GOLD analysis project Ga0315282, IMG submission 203693) | Sediment microbial communities from Yellowstone Lake, YNP, Wyoming, USA - YL17G07_20 | ecosystem: Environmental > Aquatic > Freshwater > Lake > Sediment | place: USA: Wyoming | collected...
CCTCCTGGCTGGCCGTCTCCTGCGCCGAAGAAGGGTTGGTGTTGCGCGAAGCCGGGATCGCCGCACCGATTCTCGTCCTGGGGATGGTGACCGCCCAGGAGGCCGACGAGGCCGTGGCCGCGGGTCTCTCGCTTACCGTGTACTGTCAGGAATCCGCCGAGCTGTATTCCCAGCGCGCCACCGCCCTCGGCCGGTCGGTGTGCGTGCATTTGAAAGTGGATACCGGGATGGGTCGGTTGGGCACATTGCCGGGCGAACCCACTCTCACCCTGGCACAGACCATCGCCTCCATGCCCTCGGTCCACCTGGAAGGCGTGTTCACCCACCTGGCTTGCGCCGACGAGGAAGACCGCGCGCCGACCGAATCCCAATTGGCGAAATTCTCCTCCACGCTGGAAGCCCTCCAATCCGAAGGCATCCGTCCGGCATGGATTCACGCCGCCAATTCCGCCGCCACGCTGGCTTATCCGCAAGCCCGGTTCAACATGGTCCGCAACGGGGTGGCCATGTACGGTGTCCACCCGTCCGGGCATGTGCGCCTGCCCGATTCTTTCCGCCCCGCCCTTTCCTGGAAGGCGCGCCTTGTATCCTGCAAGGTGCTGCCGTCCGGATGGGGTGTCAGCTACGGCATGGAATATCACACGGCGGGGGAGGAAACGGTGGGCGTGATCCCGGTGGGCTATGCCGACGGCTGGCGGCGCAACCGGCCGAACGTCGTCTTGCTGCACGGCAAACGCACCCCGGTGATCGGCCGCGTGTGCATGGACCAGTGCATGGTAAAACTGCCGGAGGGCGCCTCGCTGGGTACCGAGGTGGTGCTGATCGGCGAGCAGGGTGGGGAGGAAATCCGCGTCGAGGAAGTGGCTGACCGCTGGGGAACGATCAACTACGAAGTGATCACCGGCATCAGCGCGCGCATGCCGAGGGTGTTTGTGAGGGATTGAGTTTCCGATCTCGTTGCCATCTCCAATAGCTGAAGGCCTGAATCAATCGGCCTCCCTCATATAGAAGGAGGCCGATTCACTTATATACATTTTTAATAATTTATCCGGATATGCCTGGCTTTTTGGTCGGGGTGGCGCATTTTCGGAACGCGACATCCCCGTAAACGTCGCTTCGCCCGATTTCCTTTTGACCCTTGTTGTAGGCGACAAATTGATATTGCAGCCAGGCGTTGTCAAATTGGTCGTATTCGGGAACCTTCGTGGCCATCAAAGTAAATAGGAATTTATTATTCCCCAAATTCGACATGCTCAATCCCTCGTTCCATGGAGTGACAGCACCGGATTTCTGGTCCATCAGGCGGACGAAGAGCAGCACGTAGCTGATTTCCTCCGGCGGATCGAGCACCTCGACGCTGATGTCCGTCCGATCGGGCGCACAACCTCCATAAAAGAACTCACTGGGATAGACGGAGGGTTTGAACTGCATCCCGCCGGACGTGGGAGCCGGCGTGGCAGTGGCCGCCTCCGTCACCAGCACGCACTGCGAGAAGCCGGACGTGCTGCCGTTCGGATCTGTGGCCGTGGCGGTGATGAACATCCCCGGGGTCACTAGGAAACTGGAGACGGAAACCCCGCCATGGAACTCCGCCGATCCGGCGCCGTCGGTCGTCGCGGTGGTATCCACCATGAAGCGTTGGCCTTCCCCGTAGCCGGACGGGTCGCACGCATCGTTGGCGAATAGTTCGATCTGGTAATGCGTATTCGCGGCGCCCTGCATAGTGCCCATGACGACAGCGTTATCCCCGCTGATAAAGGCCGATTCCACCGTCGGGAAATTCTGGCGGCCGTTGGCCCCCGTGTCCGCATCGAGCGGATCGTTCGGTATCACGTTCGGTTCGTCGATCGCGATTCCCAGGGTTCCGTTGTCGTGGATATGATTCTGGGTAACGTGGTTTCCCGTCCCCGATCCCATGATCCATACGCCGAACCCGCCGTTGTAAGCGACGGTGTTGTATTTCACCAGATTGTCGCTCGCCGTACCCCGGATCACGACGCCGTTGTACTCGTTCTCCAGTCCGGCGATTCCGTTCGCGTCGCTACCGATGAAATTCCCAATCACCTGCGTATGGTCCCGTTCAATGACGATTCCGTTGTTGTGGTTGCCGGAGACCTTGTTGCGATACTGGCCTTGTTCGCCGCCGATCACGACGTTCGGTGCCATGACGTGGATGCCGTCCATGTTGCCTATCGCAGCGGTGCCGTCCGGATTCGTTCCGATATGATTGCCCCAGATATTCACCTGCCCGCTGCTGCAGCCGGTGTCGGTCACGAGGATTCCCTCGGCCGTGTTGCCCGAGATGATGTTTCCCATCGCGGGCGTGTCACCCCCGATCTGAAGCGTCCCTTCGCAGGCGCGGGCTTCCACGCCGACGGCGTTCGGCAGCGCCGCCGTTCCGGCAAGGTTGATGCCGATCCGGTTGCCCTCGACCAGGGCCGGCCCGTTGAAGAGGAAAATGCCGTGCACCGCGTTGCCGGAGATGAGGTTGCTCGCCCCCGCCGTTTCCCCTCCGACGAGGACGATGTCGCCTTCGCTGTAAACGCCATTCGCCTGGTTGCCCAACGCTGCATCGCCGGCGGCGCTGGTGCCGATCCGGTTCGCCTGGATATTATTCTTCTCCGAAACAGACCCCAGAATCTCCACCCCGTTTCCGTGGTTGGCGGAAATCACGTTCCCATCCGGAACGCCCAACCCGCCGATCGTATTGCGCGATGCGCGGACGATCGAGATTCCCGGCCCGCCGTTGCCCAAAGGCACCGCGCCCGCGGCGTCGGTGCCGATGTAATTCCCCTGGATGGAAGCCCAGCTCTCAAAACTTCCGCATCCACCGGCGCTGATTTGGATTCCGCCCATGCGGTTGTCGGAAATCACGTTGCGGTCGCCGTAGGCTTCCCCGCCGATAACGGCCCGCACCGGGCTTGTCGTTCCGCAGATGATGCCGATCCCCCAGCCGTCGTTCGGCATGTGCGCGTCGGCTCCGCCGTCGGTGCCGATGTAATTCCCCGCGACGGTCACGTCCGGCGCCTGAATGTTAATTCCGTTGCCGGTAAAATCCACAATGATCAGGCCTTTCACCACACTGCCCGCCCCTTGGATGGTCAACCCGGAAGAGCCCGGCGTATAACTGCCTTCGAGTTCAATGATGGGACTATTGGAAAACCCCGGCTGGGTTGTTCCGTCGAGGATCACCGTATTCGTGATCGCCGGCAAGGGGGTGTTCGGCCGGATCATCTTCAATACTTCCGATCCGGGGATGTTAAAGCGGATCAGCACCGTCCCCGCCGTATTGTTGGCCCGCTGGATCGCCTCGCGCAGGCTGCAGCTCCCCTGGGTGCATTGGCCCTGGCTGCTGTCGTCGGTCGTGTTTACCGTCAACTCGAAGGCGGGGGTCGGCGAAGGCGTCCCGGGGCTTCCCCCGCAGGACACCAAGAACCAACCGATGACAAGAATTCCGATGGGAAATCCGATAAACTTTTTCATGGGCTAATCCTTTTTTACCCGATGCCTTATTGTCACTCTCTATGTTCTTGGACTCCTATCCCGTCCCGACCGCCGTCGGCGTGCGACCCGCCCGCCCACAGCGTCCAAAGCTCACGTCCCAGAAGACGTCGCTCCGGCCGATTTCCTTTTGACCCTTGTTGTAGGCGACAAATTGATACTGCAGCCAGGCGTCGGCGAATTTGTCGCCGTCCGGCACCCTTTCGGCTGTCAACGTGAAGAAGAATTTCGTGGGTCCCAATTTTGACATGCTCAAGCTGTCCCACGCGCCGGCCGCGCCGGATTTTTTATCCACCAGCCGCACGAAGAGAAGCGTGTAATCGATCTCCTCCGGCGGATTGGATACTTCGAGCGTGATATCCACCCGGTCGGGCGTGCAGCCGCCGTAGAAGAATTCGTTGGGAAAAACGGAGGGCTTGAATTGCATCGCGTTGGGGGTTGGGGTGGCGGCCGCCGCTTCCGTCACCGGAATGCAATTGGAGAATTCGGAAGTGTTGCCGGCGGAGTCGGTGGCCGTGGCCGTGATGAAGTTACCGGCAATAAAATGATAGGGCTCGTATATCCCCGTGGCGTCGGCATGCCCCCCCGCGTCTGTGGTCACGATCTTGGAAGCCGCCATCTGTTCGCCTTCGCCGTAACCCGTTGGGTCGCAGGCGGTATTGACGAAGAATTCCACAAAAAAGAGTGTTTGCGGAGCACTGTCGAGGGTGGCCGTGACGGTCGTCTGCCCCGCGATCGGATCGTGGATTGCCGAAACCATCACGGGGTAATTCTGCAGGTTGTTATCACCCGTGTCGGCGTCGCCCGGGTCGTTGGCCAAGACCGAATCCCCGCCCAGCGCGATCCCGAGTTTGCCGTTGTCCCAAATGCTGTTCCCGCTCAAGGCATTATGACCGGCCGAGCCGCTCTCGGTGATCACCGCCACGCCGTGCCCCCCGTTGTGGGCGATGACGTTCGGTTCGTGCGGGGTGCCAATCAGGTTGTTATCGCCCTTGATCAGGATGCCGTCGCCGCCGTTGGGCAGCTCGTTCAAGCCGCTTTGATCCATGCCGATCCTGTTCCCCGCGACCTGGGCATGGCTGTACAGCAACAGGCCCTCCCTGTGGTTGCCGGAGACCAGGTTGCCCTCGCCGTACAGGCTGCCGCCGATCAGCACGCTAACCGTCCCGCCCGACAGTCCGATTTCCACCCCGTTGTCGTTACCCACGGCGGATTCTCCATCGGCGCTCGTGCCGATAAAATTGCTCTGGATCTTGATTACCGTCGCGGGCGCCACCACCGCGATCCCCGCGCCGCCGTTCCCCGAAATGAGATTCCCCTTCCCGCTGGCGCCGATCTGGTGGTTGGTCCCTCCCACGCGCACGCCGCCTTTAATGTTTCCAAGGGCGGACGTTCCCAATTTATCCGTGCCTATGCGATTGTCAAATACCGATGCGGCGTTCGTGGAATCATCCAGCCAGATCCCGAACAACTGGTTGGCGGAGATGATGTTTCCGTCGTCGGTTCCGCCGATCTGCACGGCCCCCAATCCAAAAACGTACACTCCGCTCATTTGGTTGCCCAGCGGAACCGTTCCCGAGATGTCGGTCCCGATGAAATTTCTCTGCACTTCATCGGAGTCGGAGTTGATCCGGATTCCGTTCCCGAGATTCCCCGAAATGATGTTCCTCGCCTCCGGGACGCTTCCGCCGACCATATTAATATTTCCGTCGATGGTGACGCCGTTTCCCTGGTTGCCAAGCGCCGCGGTTCCCGCGGCATTGAGGCCGATCAAGTTGCCTTCGATGGAGTTTAGGGCGCCGTTGATCATTACGCCGTCGCCGTGGTTGCCGGAGATCACATTTCGGGCGCCAACGGTCGTCCCTCCAATCGTATTGTTGTCGCTGGCCGCCACGATCCCGCCGGCTTGGTTCCCCGCGGCCGCAGCCCCGGCGGCATCGGTGCCGATATAACAACCCTGGATGGTATTGCTTCCGGGAAAGCCGATCAGGATTCCGCGACCGCTAAAGCGGTTGATCACAAGACTCTTCACGGTGCTGTTCCCACCATTGATGACCAAGCCGTCGACGGAACCTATGCCCGCCAGACTCCCGTCCAATTCAATCAGCGGCGAGGAGGAGAACCCCGGCTGGGATGTGCCGTCGATCACCACCGGTGCGGTAATCGCCGGCAGCGCGAAGGTCGGACGGATGGTCTGCGCTCCGCCGCCGCCGATATTAAATCGAATCGTGATCGGCACCCCCATCAGGTTGGCTTTATTAATCGCCTCCCGCAGGCTGCAGTGCGAAACGTTGCATATGCCGTCGTCAACATCGTTGGCCGAATTCACGGTTAACGTGCCGACGGGCGTAGGGGTCGGAGCAGGGCCTCCGCCTCCGCATGAGGAAAGCGCGGCGCCGAGCAGGATCGCCAGGAACGGGTAGAGTAAACGTTTGGGAAGGGTTTTCATGATGGCTACTCCTCTTAGAAGGCAATTCTTATTTCATCTACGGCTTTCGCATCCGTTTCACCGGGTAGCAGGCAGGGGCTTCTTTGCCTATTCCGATAGTCGGATCAAGGAACTATGCCGGGGGTCTTGCAGCGTTTGACCGAAACGTTTCCAAATACGTCGCTCATACCGATCTTGTTCTTCCCCGCGTCGTACACGACGAACTGGTACTGCAACCAGGCGTCCGTGAAATTCTTGTAATCCGGAAGGTCGTACACCGACAAGTTGTAGGAGAAGCGGCTGTTCCCCGCCTGAGTCATCCTTAACCCTAGGGTCCAAGCGGCCGCCTTAAAGGAAGCTTTGTCCACCAGCCGGCCGAAGAGCAGGACGTAGCCGATTGGTTGGGGCGGGTTGAAGATGTCTACCTCAATCAGCACCTGGTTCGGTTCGCAGTTTCCGTAGAAGATGTCGAGCGGGTTGACGATCGGCTCGAAGGTCATCGCGGCGGGGGTTTCGGTGGCCGCGCCCTTCTCCGTCACCTGGATGCAGTTGGAAAACTCCGACGTATTCCCCGCCGGGTCGGTCGCGGTGGCGGTGACGAAGTTAGCCGTATCGAACACGGTGGATGGGAACAGCACGCTGATATCCGCGTGCCCGCCGGCGTCGGTCGTCACCGAAGTGGAATTAACCGCCCGGTGGCCCTCCCCGTATCCGGATGGATCACACGCGGCGTTGGTGAAGAACTCGATGCTAAAAGCCGTGTTTGGAATGCTGTCGAGCTTGGCCGAGAAGATCGTTTGCACCGCCATCGGGTCGCTGACTGCGGAGACCATCATCGGGTAGTTCTGGCGGTTGTTGTCGCCGGAATCCGGATCGCCCGGATCGTTGGGCAGCACGGTATCCTGCGCGATCGCGATTCCAAGCCCGCCGTTGTCGTGAATCGAATTCCATGTGATTTTATTACCCGTCGCGCTGCCACTTTCGGTGATTACCGCCACGCCGTGTCTGCCGTTGAAGGCGATCGTGTTATTAAAGCCGTTCCCGCCGATCAGGTTGTTGTCGCCTTTGCTTAGGATTCCGTTCGCGCCGTTCCCCAGCGCCGCCGAGCCGCTTTCGTCGGTCCCGATTTTGTTGCCCCGCACCGTGGCGTTGTTGTAGAGCAGCAAGCCGTCCTCGGCGTTGCCGGAGATCAGGTTCCCTTCCGTGTTCGGATCCCCGCCGATGAGCACGTCGTACGCGCCATTGGTGAGGCCGATTTCGATTCCGATGTCGTTCCCAAGCGCCGCGTTCCCGGAGAGATTCGTGCCGATGTAATTGTTTTGGATCTTGATCCCCGTAGCCGGAGCCCTCACTGAAATCCCGGCGCCGCCGTTGCCCGAAATCAGGTTCCGGCTTCCCGCGATCGAATTGCCGATCTGATGGTTGGTGCCGCTGATCGCAATCCCAGATTTGACGTTCTTCAACGCTGCCGTTCCATTCTTGTCGGTCCCGATCAGGTTCCCGTGCACCTGGACATTGGTCGAATCTTGATCGATCTTCACACCAAGCAGTTGGTTCCCGGAAATCACGTTCCGGGCGGCGCCCTCTTCTCCGCCGATCTCGATCGTATCCCCGCCGACCACATTCACCCCGTTTTCCCCGTTGCCCAGGTCGACCAATCCGGTGATGTCGAGGCCGATGTAATTGCCCCATACCCGGTCGGTCCAGCCGTGGATTTTCACGCCGTCTTTTCCATTGGCCGAAATGACGTTTCGCAGTTTTACGTCCTGGCCACCGATCTGGGTCAGGTCGGTGGTGACCTCAACCCCGTTACCCGCATTACCCAATGGCGCCGTTCCCGCCGCATTGAGGCCAATCAGATTGCCCTGAACGTAGTCCTTGCCGCCGCTGGCGACCAACACGCCATCCTGCTGATTGGCGGAGATCACATTCCCCTGTGTGATGGAATCGCCGCCGATGTGGTTGCCATCGCCGTCGATCAGGATCCCGTTTTGCTGATTCCCCATGGCGACCGAGCCGGTGACATCGGTGCCGATGTAGTTGGAATAGATCTTGTTTCCGCCCGGTGCAACAATGCGGATCCCGTTGCCGCTGAAGCGATTAATCACCAAGCCCTTGACCGTGCTTCCACCACCTTCGAGCCTTATGCCATCAATGGCTCCCGCACCGGCCGTGCTCCCATCGATCTCGATCAGCGGAGCGGAAACGTAGCCGGGTTGGGTCGTGCCGTCGATGATCATCGGGATGGTGATAGCCGGGAGGGCGGACGTCGGATGGATAGTCTGCGCGCCCCCGCCGCCGATGTTGAACTTGATGGTGGAGACCCCCGGCGTCGTGATGGCCTTGATGATCGCCTCCCGCAGGCTGCAGTGGGTTAAATCGCAGGCACCGTCATAGATGTCATTGGTGCTGTTCACCGTGAACGTCGTGCTCCCGCCGCCGCACGATGCGAGCAACCAGCCAAACAACAGAATCAACAAGGCAAAGATAAAAAACTTTGGCGTTGACTTCATGGCATCTTCTCCTTTGGGAAACGGAGCCTCCCGGTGAAACGGGAGCATCCGGAAACCATCATTCGGTCCGGAGCGCACCGGGATTACCCCACGCTATTTCCAGCCGGTGGAAGTGATTCGCGCCTATCTTTCGCCCAATTCCATCTCAAGGACGCGAAGGATCTGGTCTTATTAAATTATACGAGTCGCGTACCGGAAAAACCTCCAGAAAACCATCAAACAACCTCCAGGAAACAGCCCTTGAACGAGATTCCCGGATTTGCGGCGGGAGGAGAAAGGATTGGGACGCGAGCATGAGCCGCGATGAGAGACCCGGCCCAAGTATAGACGAAAAGATAAATTCAGATATTTTCCAATGAAAGAAAATTCGGCCGGTCAACCGACCTATCGACCTGCAAGCCGTTCCGCCGCCACCCGATCCGCCTTGCCCATCGGATACCTGCGCAGATTCTGCACGCGAACCCAACGCACCTCCGCCGCGCCGATCGGCTTCGGGATGCCGCGCAATCCGTCGCACCGAAAGACATGCAGGGTGATTCGATAGTGGCTGAAGGCATGCTCCACTGCGAGGAGTTGTTCCCGGACTCGTACCTTCACGCCCAACTCCTCCATCATTTCGCGCCGCAGGCATTCCGGAAGGCTCTCGCCGCGTTCGCGCTTGCCGCCGGGAAATTCCCACAGCCCGCCGAGTATCTTTCCTTCGGGCCGGCGCGCCAGCAGCACCTCTCCCGCGCGGAGCATCACCGCGGCGGTGACGTCGAAATGCGGGAGACGGGCCGCCTCCGCCCTTACCGGCAACCGCTCCTGGATCCCCTGTTGTTTGGATTTGCACCCGGCGGAAACGGGGCATTCGGCGCACAACGGCCGGACGGGCAGGCAGACAAGCTGTCCCAGATCCATCAGCGCCTGTAGAAACGCGCCGGGAGCGTTCTTCCCGCGCGCGTTCCGAAAATATTCCGCCAGATCGCGCTGCGCGCGTATATTCCCGATCCCGCGCCGGTAGGCGTACACCCGGACAAGAATCCGCCGCGCGTTCGAATCCAAGGCGACGGCCGGTTCATTGAATGCAAGAGAGGCAATCGCGGCGGCGGTGTACCGCCCGACACCGGGGAGTTCCTCCCATTCCGCCGCGGTCCCCGGAAATCGTCTCCCCGAACCGGTGGTAATCCGTTTCGCCGCCCGGAGCAAATTCTGCGCGCGGGAGTAATATCCCAGCCCTTCCCAGACCTTCAAGACCGTTTGCCCCCTGGCATTGGCGAGGTCTTTCAAGGTTGGAAATCTTTTCAGAAATCGGCGATAGTACGGGATTACCGTTTCGACGCGGGTTTGCTGCAGCATGATCTCGCTGATCCAGATGCGGTACGGATCGCGCGCACGCCGCCAGGGGAGATTCCGATTGCAGCGGTGCGACCAGTGAATCAGACGACGCCCGAACGGGGATTTGCTGGCGGGGGATGGCATCACACCACGCGGACTTGCGAGCCGTCGGGAGTCTTGGTCACTTCGATCCGCGCGGGAAAAGCGTCGCGTAGTTCGTCGAGATGGGTGATGACGAGGATGCGGTCGAAATCGTTCTGGATGGATTGGATGGCGGAGACGAGCCGCTCGCGCCCGGCGGCGTCCTGCGTGCCGAAGCCCTCGTCGATGAAGAGCGCCCGCAGCCGGGCTCCCGCGCGGCGGGCGAGCAGCTTGGAGAGCGCGATGCGGATGGCGAAATCGATCCGGAACGCCTCGCCGCCGGAATACATTTCGTAGGCGCGGGTTCCGAGCTCGTCGGAGATGCGGATTTCAAGCGTGTCACGCGCCTCGCCGGTTTTGGTTTCGCGCTGGGTCTCCATGCGCAAGCGCATCCTTCCGCCGCTCATCTCCCCCAGCAGGCGGTTGGCCTCCCGCTCGACTTCGGGAACGGCTGTTTCGATGACCATGGTGGGGACGCCGCGCTTGCCGAACGCCTCGCGCAGTTCCTCAAAAATCGACAGCCGGCGCCGGACGGAATCCAATTCCGCGCGGCGCGTTTCCTGCTGGCGCGCGATCTCCTCCAGGGCGGCCAGGGTCTGGCGCGCGCCGCCCACCCGCTCGTCGGCCAGCCGTTTTTCCAACCGCGCCTGTTCCAAGCGGGCGCGCAGCTTCTCAGAGTCGGACAGCCCGGCGGCGGCCTCGCCCAACTGTTCCCGGATTTTTTTAAGCGCCGCATTTTCCTCGCCCAGGGATTTCTGCCAGCGGGTCACGCGTTCCTGCGCGGCGGGGACCTTTTCCCGCGCATCCCGGGCCGCCGCGATCGCGGCTTCCGCTTCAGCCAACTTTCGCTCGAGGGCGGGGAGCGATTGCAGCGCACCTTGCAGTTGAGCCGAGTCTTTTTGCAGCGCGTCGATCTCGGCGGCCAGGTCTTTGAGGCGCGCGGCGTTGGCTTTGAATTTTTCGCGACGGGATTCGATTTCTCGTTTCAATTCCTCCGTCACGCGCCGGCGGTGTTCGGGCGTGAGCGGCTGGCCGCAGGTCGGGCATTCCGGCGCGGTCGACGTTTCCAGAGTCTCCAGACGCTTCTTGATCGGTTCGGTCTGCGGGGCGAGCGTATCGTTCTCTCCGCGCAGCCCGCCCGCAATGCCGGTAAGCTCCCGGATTTGCGTCTGAATCCTCTCGAGGTCCGGCTGGCGTGCGGCGAGGGCCGCACGCTGGGCGCGCCATTCGGCGGCCTGTTTTTCCGAGTCCGCGGGGTCGGCGCGCCGGCCCAGGGCGTCCAACTCGCCCCGCGCTTCCATTAATTCCCGCTCGGCTGCCTGGCTCCGCCGCGCGATGTCGTCCGCCTGGCGCTCGAGCTCTGCCCGCGCCGCGCGCCGCTGCTCGATCGCCGACCAGGCCGCTTCGAGTTCAGCCAGGTTCCGCGCATCCGCATCCGCCCTTTTTTCCGCATCCCTCAACTGTTCCTCGAACTGGCTCCGGCGGGAAAGTTCCCGTTCCATCTCCTCCAGTCGTTCCTCGGCGCGTTGAA
>Ga0315282_10015108_pt1 | contig 11431 bp, 6 predicted proteins | sample YL17G07_20_MG_FD_203693 | JGI IMG/M metagenome (GOLD analysis project Ga0315282, IMG submission 203693) | Sediment microbial communities from Yellowstone Lake, YNP, Wyoming, USA - YL17G07_20 | ecosystem: Environmental > Aquatic > Freshwater > Lake > Sediment | place: USA: Wyoming | collected...
ATTGAGCCGACGGCTCAAAAACGGGATCCCAGGAACGGACATCTACTTCAGTGCCGTTCCGTATTTGGGAGTGCCCGAAACGTGAGACCCCATTGGCGTCCACGGCGCGGTACAGTAAATGAACCTCTCCTCTGTGAACCACCGCGCCAGGATTGAATGTTCCTCCAGCTTCCCATTCTCGCCCCTCTCTCGGAGTAATAAGGGGATCTTTTTCGGCTCTAGTGAGCTCCAGCAATGACCTTTTAGCCGCCTCAAGAACGACTGCTACGCAAAGAGGGGCTAATTAACAGTTTCGTACAGTATTGTTAGCACAAACATGACAGATCCTCAAAGAGATAGCTAGATCATTCGGCTTGAACCCCGACGAGATCCTGACAAGAGAAGCAATAGCCAAGCGTCACAGAACGGTAGTAGATGGAGACAGCCAAGTCAATACCCTGATGTCAGCCTTGAAGCAGAAGCTCAAGCAAGAGTTGGCGTTTGAAGTTCCCAGAACGGTATAAACTACAACATAAGAGTGGTAGCCCGGGCGAGATCCTAGTCTAGATTAGAATTCATACTCTAGCCGGTCCGATTCTAGGCGGTCACACCAAGGGGTACACACACGTGTGTGTGGGACAGCTGGTGCGCGCACACACACATTTATCGTTGCCTGAACGTTTAGGGAAGAGTTCCTAGAACCCCTTTCTTCTATCTGGAAGAAGAGATAGATGCACCTAACGGCAATGTTTTGATCGCACGCACGAACGGAAAGCCAAGCGTTGACTTACCAATATTCGTAGTGGGTGATTTTCTCCAGTGGTTTTCTATCTGAAACTGGTTCCTTGCTTTCATCAGCGTATCCTAATGGGGTCATTGCAACGATTCGTATCTTTTCAGGAATCTTTAGGACTCTGCGCGCAGGTTCTTCACTAAAGGCACCTATCCAACATGTTCCAAGGCCCTCTTCCGTCGCGCATAGAATCATATCCTGCAAAGCTATAGTTGCATCAACTTTCCAAAATTCTTCCCCATCTCTTCTAACCCAGGCACTACTCGGGTCGGCGCAGACCACAATTATGAGTGGAGCGTTTACAAACCAACTCTGCCCATAGGAAGCTCTCAAACTTTCTCTGACAGAAGGATCTGTGACTACTATGAAATGCCAAGGTTGCTTGTTAACTGCTGAAGGTGACAGCCTTCCAGCTTCGAGTATTCGTTCAAGTTTCTCTTTCTCAACAGGATCCGACTTGTACTTTCTTATGCTTCTTCTCAAACAGATTGCATCGAAGACTTTCATTCAAGACTCGCCTGACAAGAACCTACTTCTCAGTTCTAGTTCAATTCTCCTATTCTTACGTGAGCATGGCCCAAACCAACAGTCCAGATTCTAGCGGCCGCACCGAGGGATACACACATCTCAAGATTTGTCATGCCCACGCCCACGCAAAGCCATCCAGCCACAGGTAATGAAACAAGAATGTTCACTAGCTACACATTAGAATCTAAGGGAGGGATCGCATAAGCTTCTCCCCTCGTTTCTGTATTCGGGAGATTCTTCTCACCCTTTCCGAATATCCTGCAAGAAGGAAAGAGGTATCCTTGATTCTAGATTCTAATCTATTCGTTAGGGCTGACAGTTCCCGATAATCCTCCATTAGACCTTCCTTCTTCAGGAGAACTTGTTCTCTGCGCATAGTTCTGAGATACTGTTTTTCCTGACTGATTATTCTCTTGAGTTCATGACAAACTTCATTCAAATCCTGCACCAAAGGCTTCAGTTTTGCTGAGATACCCGATATGTCAGCGCGAACCTTTCTTCTTTTTTTGCTTCTCGGTGATTCCAACTTCATTCTTATCTATCCCTACAGCGATCGAGGATACTACTCTATCACCTATTAGCTTTAGAGGTCGCTCATATAATGTCGGTTCGTCGTCGTCGACTAGAATGATGCGCACACACAAATCAAATTGGCCAATGGTACGGATTTGGGCGGCCGCACCACGAGATAACACACACCACCACCACACCACCACCAAATTACTACGAAGCTAACCCTCTGAACGATGCCCAAGATGGAGGCGTCGCATCAACTATACCATTTGAGAAACAATGAGCCAACATGATGTAGCAGATTTCTACTCGGACATACATTCAGCATGGACCCATTTCGTATTGGATCCATCGGGATTCCACCAAGTGATCTCGTCTCCCTGACGAATGGCATGATTGCAGATTGCACATATTCCATCATATTGCGCTTCAACTGCGCTTCCATCATACAACCACCTCTGACTACTGACCGATGGTCTTGGCTGGGAAGGTGGATGTGAATATCGCATTCTCCTTTTTGCAAACCTGTTACCAACAAGAATCCGTGCTACAGCATAGAAAGCGATCGCCACGATAGCACCTAGTACGAGGTTGAGAGATACTGCAATTACGAAGAAAAGGAACAATGCAGCGACACCGAGACCAAGTTTAACCAGATTGTGCTTTCCATAAACCTGACTTACGCAGGAGTTGCACCACACTCTTCTCCCACGAGAATAATGCTCAAACTCTTGGCCACATCTGCTGCATATTTGCTTCATCAGATGTCACGTACGATCGACTGCGACTATCTATCTAATGTAGCCATAGCGCTCACTTCTTTTTCGGTATTCCGGTTTGTAAGGTTGATTCTGGCTCCCTGAAATCGTGATAGATGATTCAGCTGACTCGATTTCCCCAGCAAAAATCGACGGGCGACTGGCCGACGCTATGACATACAGCTTGTCCTTGGCTCTTGTCAATGAGACATAGAACAAACGACGCTCCTCTTCTGTTTCCACGTCAAATCTCGGAAAGCTTCCGCCCTTGAGGAATGTAACAAAGACTGTCTTGAATTCAAGACCCTTCGATCTGTGTATAGTCATGAGGTTTACCGTGTTCTTCTTGGTACGAACTGGAGAGTCCTGATAGGTTGTGGCTTTCAGGAACTCTAGAAAGGCTTTGCAGGAATTGTCCTCGCTGTTCTCATCATATTCTTTGACCATCTCAACGAATGCTTCTGGAATATTCTTCTCTCCCGTATGCGCCATAACTTCCGCATAGCATGAGTATGCGGAGAGCTTGGGCTTTGCAAGTTTCCCCATTTGTAGGATCAACTCTTTGACTGCTGGACTCTTCACTGCCCTAAATTGTTCTTCGGGTCCACTTGCTGAAATGCTGTGATCCCTTAACTCGGCCAGTATTCTGGATAATTGGTCGTTGGTCTTGGTGAGAATGCAGATGTCTTGGTGATTTGTTCCTTCTGAAACGCATTTGTATATCTGTCCACAAATGTATTTTGCACCAAGGTCATCCTGATCTTCGGCGTAATGAATGACAACGCGTGGCCCAGGTGCTTTGCGGTATGAGATGAGTTTTTTCGGTATCCGCAAACGATTGTGTCGGATAGTGGCGTTTGCTACATCAAGGACGTTTTCCGTTGAGCGATAGTTGACTTCCAGGTTCACTTGCCGAACGTCTGGGTGATTCTTGGAGAAATCCAAGATATTTCTTATGTCTGCGTTGCTCCATGCAAATATTGTCTGATCGCTGTCTCCAACGACACAGAGATTCCCGTACCATGTGGACAACAGATTGAGGAGTTCGTCTTGGATTGGTGTCGTATCCTGGTACTCATCTACTATGAGATAGGCTATGCGTCTTTGATACTCGCGGAGAGCGTCAGGTCTTTTCTGAAGAAAGTTCACTGTTTCTGAGATCATGAATGCGTAGTCGATGGAATTTGATCGCTTCATCAGTTCAAGATAATCGAGATAGACCGATTTGACGTCCTTACCCGGTAGAATCTTCTTCTCCACTTCTATTCTGTAACTCTCTTGTGGTTCCTGAGGAGAAGGGGGTTTTCTTAGACTCTGGATCTTCTGTATGGCTCGCGAATAGACTCCAACCCTCTCCCTTTCGTCAAGATTATCATCAAGCAAATTCAGTTTTTGATGAAGTCGCCCCATCAATATCTCTGTGCTTTCTATTTGGAAACCAGGCTTTATCCAGAGTGGTTCTTCGCCGACGTGTGTTTGGAGCATCTCGTAAGCAAGAGAATGGTATGTTCGTATGTCAATACGTTTGTTTGGAATTATCTTGGATACACGTTCTCTGAGCTGTTTCACACCTGATCTGCTGAATGTCATTCCCAATACTTGGCCGCTTGGTATCCCAAGCTCTTCGTTGACATAGAGAAACCTTCTAGCGACAGTCTCAGTCTTTCCTGTTCCGGCTCCAGCATTTACTAGAAGATGTCCCGTCGGAGATGTGACAGCCTCGACCTGTTGAGAGTTCAATCCCATCAGGATGTCCGATCGAGGTTTCCATTCGTGTTTTCCAGCGAAGTAGTCCTCAATAAAGTTCCACCTCTCTTCACTGTCGTTGAGTTTGGAATAATTAGACATCAGTTCCAATTTGTGATCTCGTTCTCTTTGGACGGCTTTCAACGCGGATATATCCAGATCTTTTGGAGTGCAGATTCTGTCGCTCCTCACTATAGACATGCAGACTCCACTGCTACCAGATCTTGATAGCTCAATAAGTTCCAGATCTCCAAGCCGTCGTAACGATGCCTGGACCGACTCTGAATAATGCGCCAAATCATCTAGTTCAGTTATGTCAAAGCTTGTTTTCTCGTTTTGTTTCTGAATTCTGGATACCACTTTCAAATCCATATCCAAGGCTGAGTGTAGTTCTTCTTTTGCCCGTGTGGGGGCTGTTAGAAGCTTCACTGCATCTTTTGAGAGTTCGGCATTATGAAAGATAATGCCGATATCCGACCATATTCTGAAGAATTTTCCACAGTCAATCCTCGACAATCTCTTGTTGTTGAGCCTCAAGCCACCAAGTATTCGGGACCAGGTTTCTCCGTGAATGCGAATCCAAGACCCATCTGCAAAATCAGTGAATTCTGTGCATAGCCTGTCAAGTATCTGGATCTGAGCCCCGTATAGAATCTCAAGAACCTCTTGAATGTTGGCGGAGCGGAAAGTACACTCAAATTCTCTTTGCTTTTCAATTGGTGATGGAATTTGATGTAACAAAGCTCTCAAGGCGATGTTCGTTCGACGTATTTGCCATCCTAGTTCACTTGCTAGTTCTTCCACGCGAATAGTCTTCCATGCGGTGCTAGTCAATTTGTTACTCAAGTATTGCCATAATGTTGAGGCGTCAGAATCACTTATCATTGAAGTAGGGGCAGCTTCTCTGATTCTTAGGGTCTGGGGACCTATCACGTTGGGTCCTCGTTTGAGAAAACCATTCTTCTCAAGTTGATACAATGAGACTCTTATCGTTACGTCGTCAAGGCCTGTCTGCCCAACTAGGTCGTCTTCAGATACATAGATGAAACCGTCTGAGGATGGACTCATGCGCGCTAGAGCTTCGTAGACGGCCACAACATCTTTCTCGTTTAGACTCCGAGACAATCTTCTCTGTTTGTCTAGGTCGAACTCTGAGAAGATCAGAATACCTGTGGCATGTATTCGCTGGTCCCTGCCTGATCTTCCGACTTCTTGGCAGTATGATTCAGGTGATCCGGGGATATCGTAGTGAATTACCCAATGGATGTCATCCTTGTCGACGCCCAGGCCGAAAGCATTTGTGGCAATGACTATTTTGATTGCGTGGTCTTTGGCCTCTAGTGCTTTCCCGATGAATCGGTCCTGAACATCAATCTTCACTTTGTCATCAAGCTTACCGTGAAAGAAAGCGATTTCTTCAGGACGTTTCCCAAGTTCTTGTGAGTGTTTCTTAAGGAAGTCTGCAATTTCTTCTGTCGTACGAGTGTAAGCACAGTAGACAATTCCGTTTGTCTTTGGCCCCAGATCGCTGATAGTCTTTAGAAGAATTGCTTTCTTCTTTTGTTCTGACTCTCGTTTAGTCTTCTCTGAGGCGATTATCGTTTGTAGCATAATGTTTGTTCTGCGAGGCGAGATTCGGAGCGGAGGAGTCTTGATCCGAAGAACATCTTTTGCTTCTTGGATGACTCGCTCCGTTGCGGTTGCAGTGAATCCCGCAACAACTGGTCTATGCGGCAGTTGATTGATAAAGTCTGCAAGATACATGTAGTCCGGACGAAAATCATGACCCCACTGCGATAGACAATGTGCTTCGTCTATTACGATCAATGATATTTCGCGGGACTGGATTGCATCCATCGTGGCTGGGTTGCGAAGCTGCTCTGGAGCAAGGTACAACAGGTTGTACCATCCATTCCGTATGCCGCGGAGCCTCTGGGCTCTCTCCACAGAGGTGACTGATGCGTTGAGATATGTGGCTCTGAGAATGCCTCTTTTCTGAAGGCTTTGAACCTGGTCTCGCATGAGTGCCTGAAGTGGTGATACTATCAAAGTGAGGCCTTCATCGTACAAGGAGAAAGCTAATGCAGGGATTTGATAACAGAGAGATTTTCCAAAGCCCGTGGGCATAGCAGCGAATGTATCTTCGCGTTTCAGAACTCTTAGTATAATCTCCTCTTGACCTTCTCTGAACGAGTCATGACCAAAAATTGCCCTTAGTATGACTGCTGGGTCAACATCGGAGAGATCTTCACTGTAACCAACACCCTCTTCTCTTAGATATTTCTGAACAGCAGATGCCAAGTCTGCTTGTTGTATGCTCTTCTCTTCTGCTTCTACGAATTTTGTGGATGCGCCCAGACTGGTTTCTAAACTGGTAAGATCTTCGCAATACGTTGGGTTTGTGGATAGAAAGTCATTGAGAGAACCAAAGCATGTTGCAAGTCTTGAGTCGCACACCACGAGAGGAGCAGAATTGCTTCCTGCATAGGAAATGGCTTCGTTCAATGCAATGGCGCTTTGAGGAAGCGCGAAGTTCTCGTAAGCATCCAATCCTCCGCCAGCAGCCTCAAACCTGGCAGCATTTACAGGATCCAACACAATTTGCGTCGGCAGTCTCTCAAGCAGTACCACGTTTGGATTGATTTTGTGCTCTTTCTTTCGGAGAAGCAATGCCTGGTCTATGAACATGAAAGATGAATCAGGTCTGGCTGAGAGGCGTGCAGTCCTAGCAACGGCTTTTCTACGGGAGGTTTGGTAAGTTCGAGCAATCACCCGATTCCCGATTGTTGTCCTAAAGATCTTTCGCGTCACGTCCAAGGTTACGCGATTGTTTACGGCTAGTTCACTTCTGGAAATCACCTTGTTGACAGCAATGATCACAATGCCCAGTTTGGTGAGAAAACTAAGGAGGTTAAGACGTCCAGGTCTGGGTAAGAAAGTCAGAGAAAATAGCCTCGGAAGATTCTTCCCACTCTTGACTCTGACTACTGGCAAATCAGGCAATTTCCAGCGGTTCAGCAGAAACTGAATTGTTCTCTCTTTCGTTGCACAGTCAGTAACGAGTATCATGCCAGAGCGCATGAGCTTCTTTATCTGTGGATCTACGTCCACTGGTGCCACTTTGTGGTTCCACTGATCATTCTCATCATCTCTGTTCTTGCGTTCTACGGTCATCCATTCAACGTATTGGTTGGGAGAGTTTCCGTTAATTTGAGAGAGAGCCATTCTGGTATCCGACAATGCACTACCGAAAAGTTTGGAAGCATTTTCTTCCGCTCGTTTCTCTATTTCGCGAAGCGAGTCAGACAGTTCCGTCACGTACTCGCATATTCTTCTATAGTCCGAACTCTTCTTGTAGAAATCCAATAGCCGGATTGACGATCTGTAGCGATCTTCTGAAGCACGAAGGTTTCTGTTTGTCACGAAGTTAACAATGGCTTGAGTAAGTGAATCAAGCGTGTTCTTGCACTTTTCAAAGATCTCACTGCCAGCAACGTGTTTGCTAACCTCAAGAATTCTGCGGATCTCTTGTGATGATATCTCTGCAGTATTTCCATCCGTCACTATATTTTCTAGTTTGTGACCATCTGGAACTATTATCGGTCGATCCGGTTTGAGCCCCGAGATGTCAGCGATTATTGTTTGAGGTGTGAGTTCAATATCAAAACCGCAATCAGGATCACAGTCACCGTAGTGCTTGGATAGCTGTAGCAGTATCTTGTCTGCGAATTCTTCGGTTTGTCTGAAGTGATAGCTGATTTCATCAATGTGGCACTCGGGGCTGTCCATCATCCAAAGACTGAGTTTTGCGAATGCTCTGCGTTCCGGTTCGCTTATCTCGGAGAGTGTCTGACAATAGGCTTTCGTTCTCAGAGGACAGATTTTCTTCATATTTTTGCTACTTACGAGAACGTTCGGAGTTGGACGCTCCGAGCCTTGCATCCTTGATGCCATTGCACGGAGTCTTGTCAAATCATATGGGGATGCGAGGATTTGAGTTGCTTGACTATTCTGCCCAATGGCAAGACAGGAACGAATTTGATCGTCGATACTGATGCACCCCTCAACTGAGACAAGACAATCCTTCCTTTCTTTGATGCACGAGTCAACTTTACTGGAGACCTCGTCTTGTGGAAGAACGACACTCGGAGATAGTCGTTCAGAAATGTTTCTACGTTCATCACCAAGAGTATCAGCAATGAGTCCAGGTAGTTCATCAGGGGATGGGGGAGCTGTTTTCAGACTGTTGGCAAGAAAAGTTGCTGCTCCGCTTGTGCACGCAGTCAATGCAATTTTCTGTCTCGCAGAACTCAACTGCTGAAGTGATTCAATCAATTTCTCAAATAGTTGAGCTGAAGTTGACGCGTCTTCAAGAGCTCGATGTACTTCAGCTTTGCCTGCTAGCTCAGAGAGAGAGTGTGAGAAGCTTGTCGGCCAGACAAGAAATGCAAGTTCCAGCGTGTCCAGGAGCTCCTTGGAAGCTATCGTTGCATCATGAAGATGCTCCACGTCAAAACTGATGTTGTGTCCACCGATGTAGCGTGCTGGACCGATGAACTCTACGAGAGCTCCGATAGCGTGTTCTTGGCGTGGTGCTTTGCTGTAGGCCTTTGCCTCTGGTCCTGAAAGTATCTTGTTGGGAACACTTGACTCGGTATGAACAAACGTATGGAATTCTTGTAAGACAGCTTTGCCTCTCTTGCGGACGGCGCCTATCTCCCAGACTTTGCCAGTCGCCGGATCTGTTTCGACGTCCAAGAAGACTATCGTAGATTTATCTTGGTTCTCTCTGATCAACCTGGCTACGTCTGCAGCCTTGCTGAGAGATTCTAATTTGTCGCTAGAATAGATCTGGAGCGCTTCTTGCCATCTATCTTCTTCAAAGGCTCTGAGAAATGCTTCCTGTCGTCTAAGTCTTGGCCGAAAAATCATCCTTAGGAAGCGAATCAATCGACGAATGGGGTTTTCACGTCGATCTTTTGAAGCCCCAATCTGCAATGGTGCTGGCCCCACATCTTATTTGTGAAAGATGTTAGATAATGGACGAATTCGCTATAATACATGCATTGTCTTGGCTGGATTAGACGACTTGAATCCTGAGGCTAGTGCATAGCGAATTGGTTACTTTCGTTCACGTCTGTTGTTTAACAACATTTTTCCATGTATTGCTGGTGAGGTTGAATGCTCCTCTGACGAGACTTCAACCTGAGAGGGGAGAACTCCAACCCCTCTCTTTTTCGTTCCATACCCGACTAACAGTCGACTGACGTCTGATATCTATTCTCATAACTTATACAACAAAGATCTCATAACTTAGATCTCATAGCTCATACTAAGATCTCATAACTTATACTAAGATCTCACATGGTGTGGACCCCTCTAGAATGAGAACACTTGATAACAGATACCTACTGAGAGGGGTAAGTTATGCCTCGTAAACATTGGACAGCTGAAGAGAAGATCCGGATAGTTCTGGAATCGTTGAACACTAGCATAGGCATAGCTGAGCTATGCAGAAAATACGCTGTGAACCCAGTCGTATTCTACGCTTGGAAAGAGAAGTTCATTGAAGGGGGAAAGCAGGCGCTCACCCGATCCAGAAGAAACGAAGGGGGAGGGGTACTCCAGGCGGAGAATACGCGTCTGAAGCAGCTGATCGGAGAACTCACCATAGCAAATGATGCGTTCAAAAAAATTTTGCAGGGAGAGAAAGGAAGATGGTAGCACGCATGATCCAAGACCAAGGGTTAAGCCTCAGAAAAGCCCTACGCCTATCCGGATGCTCACATAGAAGCTACTACTACCAAACCAGAAAGAGAACCATACCATCTGACCCCATCATCCTTGCAAAGGTCAGAGAAGAAGCTCTGAAGAGACCGCTCTACGGGACCAGGCGTATGGCAGCCACCCTTGCAAGAGAGCTGGGTAGACCCATCAACCGGAAACGTATCCAGCGAATCTACCGCATTCTAGGCTGGATTGAACCACAGAAATCGAAGAAGCAGCTCCTCCGAGCAGCATACGACAGGAGACCCAAACCCACAAAGCCAAACGAGCTCTGGGAGACGGATCTGACCTACGTCTTCTGCGGCGTAGACGGCTGGGCCTACCTCTTCAACGTCCTCGACGTGGTCTCAAGAGAATGGCTGTCCTACGTCTTCGACACCTCAGCCACGAAGGAGAACGCCATCCTATCGGTTGAGAAGGCGTTGATCAAGCATCCAGAAGCCATAGATGTCAGGTTGAGAACCGACCGCGGCCCACAGTACGAAAGCGAAGCCTTCAAGGAGAGCATGAAGATCCTACGCGTCAAACAGGAATTCATAGCCATCCACACGCCTGAACAGAACGGCCACATGGAATCCTTCCATAAGACGTTGAAACGCGAATACATCTGGACAAGAGACTTCCAAAACTTCCAAGAAGCGTCAGAAACCATCCAAGAAGCCCACATAGACTACAACCAACACAGAATACATTCCGCACTAGGCTACCTGACGCCCTACGAGTATCTACTCACGGTGACCAAGAATGAATGATGAAACCATAAGTTCAAAACCTCGGAAAACGTTCTCAAACACGGGGGTCCACTCCACACAACTTATAGTAAGTTGTAACTTATACCAGGTATAATCTATACTAAATGTGATCTAGAATTCAAATATAATCTATATTAGATATGATCTATACCAAATACAACTTATACTAAGGTTTCATAACTTATACTGTATTCTCGTAAATCATGGTGGTCTATCTAAGTCAAATTCGATCCAGGCAAATCGCTGACAATTATTATCTGTCCAGATTTTATTACTATAGGAATCGGGTTCTAGTAATAACTAGTAAAACGTGCTCGATGGTGGGAGAACGCCTTTTTTCTTGTACTGGTTGATGACTTTTGAGACATATGGTCTGTAGCTGTCGTAGTTTCTATTAAGTATATGACAGATCTCGGTAATTGAGTTGCCCTTGTGGGCCAGCTCTAGTATCTTGAGTCGCATGCTCTCGAACGGATTACGAATGTGAGCTTCTAACGCGGTTAGAAATTCGTATGAATCCTCGGTAATGCGATTCTGGCCAGCCAGAATAGCGTGTGCGACTACTATGGATTTGA
>Ga0315282_10015109_pt1 | contig 11431 bp, 9 predicted proteins | sample YL17G07_20_MG_FD_203693 | JGI IMG/M metagenome (GOLD analysis project Ga0315282, IMG submission 203693) | Sediment microbial communities from Yellowstone Lake, YNP, Wyoming, USA - YL17G07_20 | ecosystem: Environmental > Aquatic > Freshwater > Lake > Sediment | place: USA: Wyoming | collected...
TCAACTCACATTGCCTCGCCAGAGGCCCGTTAACGACTCGGTTGTAGCGAGGAGAGGCACCAGTGGCACCGGAGGCCTTCGACCTCCAGCAGCATGACCTCCGAATGTATGACAGGGCGCGCAGGGAGTGTGCGTTTCGGGCAGGGACGGTGCGGGGGCTGCGGGCCTGGCAGGGGCGCCTCCGCGCGCGGTTGGGGGCGGCCCTGGGGCTTACCCATATGGAGAAGGACCTCGCCGGCCATCGGCCCCGGGCCGAGCGGGCCAGTTCGGCGGACGTGGGTGACTACGTCCGCGAGCGCTGGTACCTGTGGGTGGAGCCTGACGTCCCGCTTCCGCTCTGGGTGCTCCTCCCCAAGGGGGACCGCAGCCAGCGGCCCCTCGTCGTCACCCCCCACGGCCACACCCACCCCAACGCCTACGTGGGGCTCCCCCGGGACCACGAGGAGGTCGCCGCCAACGACCCGGGCCGCGGAGGGCTGGCTGTGGACGCGGTCAGGGAGGGCTACGTGGCCATCGCCCCCACGGTGCGGGGCTTCGGCGAGACGGCCCGGGCGGAGGACCTGGCTGAGGGGAAGAACAGTTCCTGCCGGGTGCAGTTGATGCACGACCTCCTCATCGGCCGGACACCCATCGGGGAGCGGGTCTGGGACGTCTCCCGCATCGTCGACTGGGCGCCGGCCCAGTTCGCGGTCGACCCGGAACGCATCGCCATCACCGGGAACTCGGGCGGCGGGACGGTGGCCCTTTTCGCCGGGGCCATGGACGAGCGCATCGCCGTCACGGTGCCCAGTTGCTCCTTCTCGACCTTTGCCGGCTCCATCGGGAGCATCGTTCACTGTGACTGCAACTACGTCCCGGGCATCCTCAGGCTGGGCGAGATGTACGAAGTCGCCGGGCTCATTGCCCCCAGGCCCTTCCGCGCCCTCGCCGGGCGGGAGGACGCTAGCTTCCCCGTCGGCGAGGCGGAGAAGGCCTTCGAGCAACTTCAGCACATCTACGCCGTGGCTGGCGCAGCGGAGAACTGCCAACTGTACGTGGGCAAGGACGGGCACCGGTACTACGGGGAGGGCGCCTGGCCCTTCATCCGCAAGTGGTTTCGGCCCACGTCCCCCGGATAGCCGACTCCGCTTCCGCCCTGTTCGCCTGGGCACGCGCTACAGGTTAGGTCCCTCGGGCGGAGCCACGGACAGGGCTAAAGCCCTGTCCCTACACTGTAGGGACAGACCTTCAGGTCTGTCCGCGGCAGGCAGATAGGGAGGCGTTGCGGGCTTCGACAGGCGGTTCGGCAAGCTCACCACCCTGAGCAACGTCGAGGGGCTTAGCCCCGGGCGCTAACAAAGCGGCCGGGCGCGCTACGGTGCCGGAGCCCCCGGTGTCGCTTCGCTCTCCCCGGTGGGGCTTCCTTCCTCGGGGTCGAGTGCGACCGCAGGTGCGGGGACCGTCCGGGCTGCTTCCAGCTGCGGCTCGGTGACGTCCAGGGCAGCCGTCGGGGACTTGAGCGCGATGAGGGCCACCCCGGCCGTTATGACGAGCACGACACCCGTGAACAGGAAGGGGGCGCGAAGCCCCAGGCCTGCCGGGCCGGCGAGGTACCCACCCACGAGGGGGCCGAGGCCCGAGCCCAGGGAAGTCAGCGAGGCGCTGAGGCCATAGGCTTTGGCGATGTTCCGGTCCGGGACGGCTCTGCGGATGATGGCGTTGGCGCTGGGGCCGATGCCCGCTACGGCCAATCCGAAGAGCACCTGGAGCGCGGCCAACTGCCAGACGTTCCCGGCGACGGCCTGGGGCAGGACAATGAGCCCCGCCGCCAGGGTCGAGTACGCGAGCAGGCGCTTGTGTCCCAGGCGGTCGGAGAACCGGCCGAAGACCCCGGCCGAGAGCGCGGCCACCACGCCGGAGACGGCGAGGAGCTGGCCGACGAAGGTGGCGACGCCCTCGTGCGTGCCGTAGAGCTTCTCGATGAAGAGGACGAAGACGGGCTGGCGGGCCATGGTGCCGAACTGGATCTGGAAGAGGACGAGCACGGCAACAAGGAAACCGGAGGCGGCAAAAACCTCGGCAAAGGAGCCTCGCTGGGCGGCCGCTTCGCGGCCACCCGCCCGGGACGTGTGTCGGCGGAACTGCTCCTGCACGCCGAACTTCACCAGCATCCCGGCCGCCACCAGGACACAGGAAGCCACCAGGAACGGCGCCCGTGAACCCCAGAGGTCCCACATCTTCCCCCCCAGGTAGGGCCCCACGGAGCTGCCGGCAAACGCGGCCGCCTGCATCAGGCCCAGGGCGTAGGCGGAGCGGTAGCTGGGGGTGGTGCTGGCCACCAGGGCCACGCTCGCCGTCATCGTGCCGGTGACGGCGCCCTGGAGCGCCCGCAGGATGCACAGCCAGGTGATGTTGGGGGCGAAGCCGGTCAGCAGGAGGACGATGGCGCCGCCGAACATGCTGCGGAGCACCATGGCCTTTCGGCCGTAGCGGTCGGCCACGTGTCCCCAGATGGGGGAGAAGATGGTCAGGGTGAAGCTGGTCGCCGCCGAGGCGATGCCCGCCCACCAGGCTATGTTCGCATCACCTTCCACTCCCAGCTGGCGGACGTAGAAGGGCATGAAGGGGAGGACGAAGGAAAAGCCCATGAGGGAAGAGAACTGGGCCAGCCACATGATGTACAGCGTCTTTTTCCACGGCTCCATGGCCTGGGCCTTGCGTGTCTCGTGAAAAAAAACGAGCCCGCGCCCGCTTCGCGAGCACTCGGCTCGCCTGACGCTTCCGGCGTCACTCGCTCAGTATGGTATGCTCCCCACTCCGGCAGGCGCAACGCCCTTTGGCCCATTTCCTCTGGGGAGGGCGAGAGGCTGGCCGGGGCCTCGCCCGGCCGATGGAAAGAGCCCACGCCCGCGCGCACCGACCTGATGGGGGAGCCCCGCGGGGACCCCCGGTCGGCCAATGGGGCTCACCGCCCCGGCTCACCCGGCGAGGGCGTTCACGATCTCGCCGCCCTGGGGCAGGTCGCTCGCCTGGTAGCCGAACTCGGTGAGGAAGCGGGTGGCCAGGGCGTCGTTGATTTTCCAGCCCATGGCGTCGCGGCGGAACTTGGTCGCCACCAGGTAGTCGACGACCGGAGGCAGTGTCCCCATGAAGAGGCGGTTCGGCTGAGCGGTGCTCTCATCACCGGGACCCCCCTGGCTCGCCCACAGGCAATCGACGAGGACGAGTTGCTGGCGGGGGAAGAGCACCTTGCCCGTCGCCGGGTCCATCTCGCCCAGGATCTGAGGCGTCTTGTTGATGGCGATGACGTAGTCGGCGGGGTTGGTGGGGCCGCCACCCGAGTGCGACGGGCTCGGGTCGAAGGTGCCGAAGTGGTTCTTCATCGCCAGGGTGAACCTGCCGAACTCGTCCCCGTGGCCCTTGCACAGGGCGATGTTGACGAGGAGGTCTATCTTGCCCTGGACCAGGTGGTCCAGGCACTTGGCCTGCTGCGAGCCGTCCCTCCAGGGCTTCCCCACGGTGACGGGTGCGTTGTAACTGCCCCAGCGGCCGACGCCTTGCGCGCCCTTGGGCAACTTCTGCGCCACGGCCCAGGCGCCTTTGCCCGACGTCTTGGTCATGGCCTCTCCGTTACAGGCGTCGTAGACGAAGATGTTCTCGCCCTTGAGGCCGAGGACGTCGGTGAGGGTGGTGATGACCTTGAAGAGCGGGGCGCTGCGCGTGCGCTGCTGGGCGATGCAGTTGACCTTGATGGCGGCGACGGTGTCGCTCCAGGCCTTCCCAGCCGGCTTGAGGAAAATGGCCCGCCAGGCCGCCGCCGGGTCCTTCTCCTGCGCCAGGGCGCAGGCCAGGCGGTCCATGTTCTCGGCCACCACCTCCGCCCGCAGCAGTTCTTCCTGCCGCTGCCAGGTGCACTGGGGGACGACGTCGGTGGTCATCTTGGCGTCTTCCAGCCCCACGACCCGCAGCGGGCTGATGTTCGGGTGCGGAGCCTCTCCGGCAGCGAAGAGGGCGAACCGACGGGGAAGGATGATGGTCGGTCCCAGGCCGAGGGCCGCTGCCCCCAAGAGGCCCGTCTTGAGGAACTCACGTCGAGAGACACCACCTCCGCTCCGCTTTTTCATCCCTTTTCTCCCTGAGGGGAAAACCCTGTGGACCTTTTCCAAAGGCGCGCTGACACTCTGATGAAGTCTACCAGGTTGGTTGACGCAGGGCAACCCTTTTTTGCCTGGGGCTTTGGCCGCGGGTCGCCCGTACGGCTTTGGACCGAGGCTTTTCTTCGGCTACGGGCGCAGCTCCTCTCTCCCGTTGTCGCCGCCGCAGAGCCGGGAGCGGGCCAGCCTTTGCCTCCGCTTCCGGTGCCGTCTGCCCTCACGTCGCGTCGGGCACGACGACCCTCACCCTTCCCCGCCCGCTTCGCGGGCACCCGCTGCGGGAGAGGGCCGAGGTGAGGGTTCCGGTGCCCCAGGGGCGTACTTCCCCCCTCACTTGAGCCGAAACTCCTCGAAGCGGATGTGGGACGGCGGGACACCCAGCCGGGCGAGCGCCTGGCGGAGAAGACGCATCATCGGCGGTGGGCCACAGAGGAAGACGACCCGCCGGGCGATGTCCGGGACATGCTGACGGAGGGAGGCCTCGTCCACGTAGCCCCGCGGCCCTTCCCAGGTCGGCTCCGGCGCCGAGAGAACGTGGATGACGCGCACATTGGGGCAGGAGGCGGCTATCTGCTCCAGCTCTGGGCGGAAGATGATGTCCGCTGAGGTCTTGTTGGCGTCGATGAGGAGCACGTCCGTGGTGGCCTGGGTATCCCGGAGGTGGCGGAGGTAGCTGGCAAAGGGGGTGATGCCGACGCCCCCGGCGATGAGGAGGAGCGGGCGGTCGGCCACGTCCAGGTAGGTGAAGCGCCCGTAGGGGCCGTCGATGGCGGCGAGGTCGCCCGGGCGGGTCTCTTTGATGGTGGAGGTGAAGTCGCCGATGGCTTTGGGGGTGACGGTGATGGCGTCCCGTCGGGCGGGCGAGGAGGAAAGGGTGAAGGGATGTTCCTCGGGTGGAAAACCGTGTCGGTGGAGGGTGAGGAAGATGAACTGTCCGGGCAGGTAGGGGAACACCTCGCCCGCTCGCGGAGCCATCCGCACCGTCCAGGTATCAGGGGTTTCCTGCGCCACGTCGACGACCCGGTAGGCCTGTCGCCGGAGCCGGCGGGGCTTGACGACCTTGGTGTAGGCGACGGTGGCCAGGACCACGCCCAGCCAACCCGCCGCGATGGCCGCTACCAGCCTTGGGCGGGCGAAGTGTGGCCCGATGCCCGAGGCATGGAGGAACCCGGCGACGACCACAACCACCGCCCCCTGGTGGACGGTCCGCCAGCGTTCGAAGGTCAGCCCCATCTCCGCCACGAAGTAGGTCGTGAGAAGCTGGACGCCCACCGCCCCCGCCGCGACGACCCCCAACCAGACGGCCCCGTCCGCGAAGTGCGCGTACAGCGGTGACGACCGGGCGCCGGCGAGGAGTGCGAGGGCCGCAGCCAACACCGACGGGTGGGCGAGGACGAGGAGACCAACGACCGGGCCCATGCGCCGGTGAAGCCGGAGCAACCTGTCCAGCCCCCAGGACCGCTCCATCCAGTGATATCGGGAACTGAGCAGGAACTGAAGCGACGCGAGAGACAGGATGAGAAGCGCCAGCGCATCCCCCGCCACCGCCAGCCAGCCTTCCGCTGCCGACGAATCGGCCAGGAGCGCACCAGCCACGATGAGCGCACTGCCCAGGAGCGCGGACGCGATGTAGGCGGCCAGGAGCGCCGCCCTCTGGCCGGCCAACTGCGTCGGCAGGGGTGGCTCGGCTCCGGGTGCCCGCCGAGCGGGGGCCGCGACGAACTCAGGCTTCGGCGGGCTCAGTCGAGTCGTCGCGTCGGGCGGATGGGGCTGCGGCTTCTCGCTCGCGGGTGGGCTGGGGTCGGTTACGATGGCCGGGCCTTCTTCTTACCCACCAGGAACCCGATGTAGAAAACGACCGCGATGGCCACCACGTGTACCAGGAACCACCCGGGATGCAGGAAACCGAACGTTTCGGGAAGTTCCACCAAACCCAAGAGCGCTACCTGCTCCATCCCGACCCTCCCTCTCTCCCGCTGGCTTCACCAGGGACCTTCCAGCCCGCTCCCGTTTGGGTGAGCCTGCCCCTGTCGAGCGAAGTTCCCCCAATCCGGAACCCCGCTCAATCAGCTCCCCCTGATTCTACAGTAAACAGGCGTCGCGCCAACGGCAATCGTCTCTGCTCACTGACTTCGCGTGACTGCGGCGAGGTGCCACCTCTCCTGGGGTCTCTCCAATCCCTCGGCTGACGGACAAAGGTGGAGAGAGCATCGGACCCCGGAAGGGTTCCTTCTCTGCGCCCGCCTTTGGCGGGCACCTGTCTCGAGCCCTCCGCGTCAACGCCGTTTCTGTTGCCTTTTTGGGGCCCGTCGCTAAGGGGCCAGAACCCGCAGCGCGGGCTGATTCTGGCAGACATCGAGGAGGGCGAGGAGGTTCTCGGGCGGCACGTCGTGCTGGAGTTTCATCGCCGGGCCCAGGATGAAGCCTCCGCCGGGCGAGAGTTCCCGGAGTCGCCGGGCGACCAGGGCGCGGACGTCCTCAGGCGAGCCGTCGGGGAGGACGCGCTGGGTGTCCAGCCCGCCATAGATGGTGAACCGGTGGCCCAGGGTTCGTTTGACCTCGGCCACGTCCATAGCCTCGGGCTGCACCGGGTGGATGATGGCGAAGCCCAGGTCAATGAGTTCGGGGAGGAGGGCGCGGATGTTCCCGCAGGAGTGGAGGGCCGGGGTGAGCCCCAGTTCCCGCGCCCTTCGGCAGAAGCGGGCGAGTTGGGGGACGACGAGTTCCCGCCAGGTGGCTGGGCTGAGGAGGAGCCCACGCTGGTCGCCATAGTCGTCGCTCAGGAAGACGCAGTCCACGGCGAGTTCGGCCACCGCCTCCATCTGCCTGAGGGTGTAGTCCATCAGGCGCTGGAGGAGTTCGCGGGCGAAAGCCGGCTCGCTCACCACGTCGACGAGAAAGGCCTCCATCCCCCGGAGGAAGCAGGCGCGCTCGAGGAGGTCGCCGACGAAGACGGCGATGTACAGGTCCCGGTTCTCTTTCGTGCGCCTGGCCATCTGCGCCAGGAGCGCGCTCGCCACCGGCTCGGGAAACCCGTAGCCATGCAGGCCGGGTGCCCGCGAAGCGGGCGCGGGGAGTGGGTGGCGGACAGGGGCGCCCCGGTTGACGTCGGTCTGCGCCCAGACGACGCCGAAGGCATCGCGCGCGCCCGCATCGGGCTGGCAGGCGCCCGCGTCAGGTTGCGGGATGGGCTCGGGCATGACCGACATCCGCAGCATCGCGTTCCCCAGGGCGCGGGAGAGCGCGTCCTTGGCCCCCGGGTCGTGAGGGTCGATGCCGAAATGAGCGCAGAGCCAACCTTCCACCGGAGGCGTAAAGTCCAGGTAGTAGGGGACCGGCTGCACCTCCCGATGGGCGAGAGCCGACTCCACCAACTCACGCGGTGTCACGCAGAGCCCCCTGCCTGACGAAGTTTCTTGAGGAGAGCGTTGATGGGGCGCATCGCCGGGCGTATCTCGCCCACGCGCTCGCCTCGGGCGTTGGTCACGGGCGCGGGCAGGTACCGCGCCCGGAACTCGGCCCCTTTCTCGTCGGTGAGGAGGCCGAGCCCGGTGAGGAGAGCGGCCACGACCGGCCCCAGCGGCCGCGAGTTGCCGTCGGCCACCTTGACGGAGAGCCCGAGCCCTCGGCCCCGAAGCCCGACGCCGATGGAACCCTCGGCCCCCGTCTTGGCCACGACCGCCCCGCCCGCAGCCTGAAGCAGGTGGGTGTTCATTCGGCCGGTGCCGGCGACCAGTTCGGGATGCGCGGCCATGGCCCCGGCGATGCGCCGGGCGGCCGGGCGAAACTCCTCGGGCAGGGCCTCCGGGTTGGCGAGGAGGGCGAAGAGCCGGGCCTGCTCCCGCTGGCTGACCCTCGCCGTGGGGACGCCACAGCCGTCGGTGGCGAAGGGGATGGTCGCGGGGTCGCGGCCAAGGAGCGACCCCAGGATGCGGAAGATTTCCTGCTGCACGGGGCGTTCGCGCTCGACGTAGCCCGCGATGGGCCAGCCCCGGAAGCGGGCGAGGGTGAGCATGCCCAGGTGCTTGCCGGAGCAGTTGTTGTGGAGCGGGCCGACGTGGCCGCCTGAACGGTAGAGGGAGGCGACGGCGTCGGGAGCCAAGGGGGGATGGACGCCACACTCCAGGTCCGAGTCGTCCAGTCCCAGGCGCTCGAGGATGCTGCGCCCCAGGCCGACGTGCATCGCCTCGCCGCTGTGCGAGGCGGAGAAGAGGGCCAGTTCCCGGTCCCCGAAGCCGAAGTGCTCGAGGGCGCCGGAGGTGACGGCGGCCAGGGCCTGGAAGGGCTTGGCGCTGGAGCGAAGGAAGAACTCGCCGTCGTCGCCGGCGAGGGCCACGATGTTGCCGGCGCAGTCCGCGACTACCATCGAGCCCCGGTGGACCGACTCCACGCCCGTCGGCCCTGTGCTCCGCCAGCGCCGGGTCACCTCTGCCAGTATGACGTCGCCCATCCCATTCTCCTCGAAGGAGCGAATTGGATCTCCAGCGGTGGATTATGCTGTTTCCCGTGCTTCTCGGAAACCACCGTCGCCGGCGGTGGCACAAGCGGGCCTTCCTTATCGCGATGATACCCACTCCCAGCGTTCGAGGGAATCGGTGTAGTGGTTGTAGTGAACGAGGAGAATGTAATCGCCGGCTGGGTGGGCCATCGTTGGCCAGGCGGTCCAACCCTTGGGCGGCTCACGGCCTGGGCCGAGCAGGAACTCCACGCTCTCCCGAGACATCCCCCGGAAAAGGGCATGATCCGCGAGCCAGCGCAGAGAGCCGTAATCCTGCTGCCGGACGTATTCCCGCGAGTAATGCAGCACTTCCTGGAGGAAGCGCTGTCGCTCAGCGACGGTATTGGCGGCGCAGGAAATGGTGCCGACGCACACGAGACACGCAACTGTCGCGGCCAAGGCCCTCCGGGAAGCCAGAACAGGGTTCCTCCGCTGCCCTTGGGCTGCCAGAGGCCGCGCGTCCGAGCGGGACTCTGCCGCCGAGCCAGTCCTTGCTTCACTCACTGACCCACTCCCAGCTGTGGACATACCGGCCGTCATAGCCGATGAGCAGGTAGCTGCCGAACGGGAAGTCTCGGCGGCTCGGGTACATCCGCGTGTATTGGTTCTCGCCGACGAACGGGTCCGCTCCCTCCCCGATCAGCGATTCGACCGTGTTGCGGTCCATGCCCTTGACGAGGACATTGTGGGCGAGCCACCGAAGCGCCTCGTGGTCGCCATACCGTCGATAGATGCGCGCGTAGCGAAGCGTCTCCTCCAGGAACAGATGCCGCGGCGACGTCACTGCGGCCTGACAGCCGACCATCAGAGCAGCCGCGGCCACAAAGGCCAGCCGCCCTCTATGCGGCTTCCCTGACATCGGCGCACTCCCTAAACTCTCCTCGGTTCCGACGCCATTTCGCCAAGCAGGCCGGTCCGGCCATTGGGGGTCATTGGGGACACAGCGCTTCCCCGCCTTTGGCGCCTGCTTGCGGGTGTGCGGCCACCGATCCCGGCCGGTGAGCTTCTCGACCGCCTCCGCAAACTCGCTGCCCCCTCGGCGTCCTCGCTGAGTACGTCCGGCGAACGCAGCCCGCGCTGCGTCACTACCATGCGGCTGCCCGGAACCACTACGCCTGCTGTCCCTGCCATGCGCTCAAGCCTATCACGCGGCGGTCGCCCGTCAAGGACCAACGTGTTGCGACCCCCGAAGGCGCGGATGTCCGCAGAGCCCAGGTCGTTCCGCGGAGGTGGGGGAAGCTTTCAAGTTGCGCCAAGGCATGGTTTGGGGATGGGAACGCTCTGCCTTCCACATCCCAACCCCACCGGGAGGCGAGTTTGGCCTTGACTTCCGGGGGAAATGGGCTATAAGAGATGGTTTGGGAAGAGCCTCCTTTGCGTTTCTTCGGTGCTATTCCAGCAGGCAAGGGGCTTGAGCCCTTTGCTGTGGGGTGCTGGGAAGGCGTGAAGAGTTGTCCCCCTCCGGGGGTTTCGGGTGCCCACGAAGTGGGCGGGGGAAGAAGAAGTTGGAAACGAAACGCTTTCTGGCGAATACGGCCTTCTGGGCCAGCTTCTGGGCGGTCACGGCGGTGGCCGCGCTGGCGATTGGGCTCCTGGTGTCCGGGCTGCCCGTCCTCCGTGGGGGGATGAACCCGGCGCAACTGGTCGCCATCCTGGCGGGCATCCTGGCGGCCACGGAGGTCGTCGCCCTGCTCACGCAGCTGCTGTGGGCCCGGCAGGGGAAGCCCGCTGCTGAGGGCTTCATGATCCGTCGGCTCTACCGCCTGGTGGCCGTCCTCGTCCTGGCCCTGGTGGTGGCCCAGGGCTTTGGGGTCCTGGCCGCCTTTGGCACCCTCTTCGCCATGTTCGGGGGGATGCTTCTGGGTTGGTCGCTCCAGGCGCCGGTGAGCGGGATGGCGGCGTGGGCGCTGGTGTCGCTCAAGCGGCCCTTCCGTCCGGGTGACCGGGTGCAGTTCCCCAGCCTGGGCCTGGTGGGGGACGTGAAGGACATCGGCTTCATGTACACCATGCTCGACCAGGTGGGGGGCACCATCGGCAGCGAGGAGCCCGTGGGCCGATACATCCTCGTCCCCAACGCCATGCTCTTCAGCCAGGTGGTCATCAACTACACGGTGAAGCAGGACGCGGCCTACATGCTGGACGAGGTGGTCATCCGCATCACCTACGACTCCGACTGGGAGAAGGCCGAGCGCATCCTCATCGACGCGGCCACCGAGGCCACCGCCGACATCATCAAGGCGACGGGGGTCGAGCCCTACATCCGCTCCGACTGGTATGACTACGGCGTGTACCTGCGGCTGCGCTACCTCACGCAGGTGAAGGAGCGCGTGGAGATTGCCTACCGGATCCAGAAGGCCATCTTCGAGGGGATCCAGCACACCCCCTCGGTGGACATGGCCATCCCCTACGTCTACTCCTACCGCGCCAGCATGGACCGGAAGGAGGAGGAGGGGCCGCAGAGGGCCGCCAGGGTCCGCGAACTGGAAATGACCAGCATCCAGCCCAGTGACTTCCCGGCCGATGCCGAAGACGTGGAACTCCTGAGCAAAAGCATCGCCAGCCAGGGGCTCCTGCAGCCCATCATGGTCGCCAGGAACGCGGTGAGCGGAAAGTACGACATCCTCGCCGGTCACCTTCGCTACGAGGCCTGTAAACGGCTCGGCTGGAAGACCGTCCCCGCCGTGGTCAAGTCAGAGTAGGAAAGTACCGGCCGGAAGTGGGCTGGCCGTCGCGCGAGTTTCCTTCCGGTGCGGCTCAGCAGCTGAGCGCTTCGGCCCGCAGGTGAAGCAGGCGTTCGGTT
>Ga0315282_10015110_pt1 | contig 11431 bp, 9 predicted proteins | sample YL17G07_20_MG_FD_203693 | JGI IMG/M metagenome (GOLD analysis project Ga0315282, IMG submission 203693) | Sediment microbial communities from Yellowstone Lake, YNP, Wyoming, USA - YL17G07_20 | ecosystem: Environmental > Aquatic > Freshwater > Lake > Sediment | place: USA: Wyoming | collected...
TAGTTGGAATACTGACGGAGAGAGACTGTGTCCGGATAGTGGAACAAGTGGGAGCGCTGCTTGATAAAAATCAGGCTAAAGATCACATGACCAAACCCGTTGTCACTGTACAATTAGACGCATCAGTAGCAGATGTCACCAAGCTCATGGGTGAGAAGCATCTTAGACATCTTATCGTGCTGAACGCGACCGGAGATGTGGTGGGTATAATTAGTTCCCGGGACTTGGTGAAGGTCACGGCAGAGGGCACATCGATTTAGCAGGAATCTGCTCTATTTTCGTGGTCAGCCGGACCCCCCCGGGGGGGCCTAGTTTGTTGATCAAAAGTATCACCAACTCGCCCCGGCTGGTGTTACGGTTGTCTGGTGGGTTTCCTGTTTACTTTCACTAGTCCCGGTAGGAGAATCTTGGTCCTGTGGGTTCACATTAGGTCACCTCAAGTGATCCTAGTGGTGCTGGGGTATGAGTAGGAAGTTGAACGCGGTTAGGGTTTGCATCCTCCTAACTCCGAAAGAGCTTTCTCAACTGGATGAAGGGATCCAGGGTTGCGGAGTTCCATTGCCACGAGGCTTCATACTGTTCGAAGCAACCCAAGCAGGCCTCATGAAATCTACCATCCCCGAGCATCAACCACGAAGCCACAAAATCTACTTTCGCCTTCCACGGAAAATGGGGGAACGAGTACGAGAACTCGCCAACCAGACAGGCCAATCCCAACAACACATACTACGACAACTCCTACACCAATACCTAACTAACCCACCCTGGAAACAAGTCAACTCAGAACCCTGACCTGACAACAGCAACTACTACCAGAATTGCTAGAGAAGTCACGTCGATTTCACCTGATGGGGAATCATAAATTTGCGAATCTGGAATTGGTTTTGTTGCACCAACGATTGGACTCCGTTTGTGCGAGCGATGATTCGGGCAGGCAATTCAACTTAGATATTGGATATGAGTGGACGCGATGGTGCGGGGGAGGGGATTCTGACCCCAATTTACCGGTACTTTCTACCCTATTCTATCTGCAATTTCCATTGTCGGAAATTTTCCACATTTTTCCCGGCACTGCTCTACTTTCTCTCTTTCTAAAGAATTGCTTTCTCATGTCGTTATGATGAAGTCTATTGTTTCACCTTGTTTTGTCCTGCTCAACACGTCACCCAATCTTGAGCGTGCTTCTTTGCCCTCGTTATAGTATCTTCCCGCCCCAGCATAGACTTTGATCTGAGGGAGTGCCTTCTTGAGCCCACTCCAGGCATTCAACTAGGTCAATATCGAGTCGGTCGTATGCGGATGTTGCAACACCACAGCGGGATTTTCCTCCCTTGAGAGTGCACGAAATTCATTGTTCACCTTCTTGCGCCATCCAGATGCGTTCTTTGATCGTGGATTGAATATTGTCAAGTCGTGGCACCCCAAAATCATGACTTTTCCTAGGTCTTCTAATTCAAGAAAATGGCTTCCTAAATTGGCAATACGCACCAATCCATGCTGCTGACTTGAAGTCGGATATGACTTGCCTGTCCACCTGAATTCTCCTTTCCTGAGGTCTGCCAAGAAGATCAATTCGATGTGAGGTTCGGTTATCAGGTTGGAAGTCGTCGATATGCGCTCCTTGTATGAATCTATGCCCAGTGTGACGTATTCTGTAACCTCTCTCAGCTTCTCTCTCAGACCGCCATCAATGACGCTTCGTGCACACTTGTCAGCCTCCTTCACCAAAGAACTAAGGGCTTCGCCGTTCGGGTTCTTGTTATCGCCGATTTCGAGTCGCGACAAAGATTTTGGCCAGTCGAATTGAACAAAGCCGCCGCATGTCACAAGGAATTTGACTTTCTTGCCCTTCGGCCAGTTCTCAAAAACATATTCAAGGATTTTCTTTGCTTCTCCAATCTTGCCGTCCCATTTGCCCGCCACTATCACTCTTGCTAGAAATGGTTCATGGTCTTCTCTCACCTTAATTTTCCAAGCTTCAGTCTTAGATTGCATGAGTTTCGCAAATCTTTCGATGTCGGATTGCTTATCGGGGTCAAGGCTGCACCAAACGAAATCCTTTGCGAATAATCTTACTGTAGGTTTCAGACCCAAGATTGATGGGAGGAAATCTCTCAGCGTGTCATACCAAGCGCGCTGCTCATCCCTGTAAGGCGGATCATTGTCTCTCGCTTTGATTTTGCCGCATAATTCCATCCATCTCTGTCTGTTGTAACCTAGTTGAAGCTCGTGTGGGTAATCCTCAAACACGAGTCTTCTTGCCTCTGTAAAGTGTTGCGACTCATCGAATTCCACCACAAACCCAGGATTCGGCACGAAATAGTCGCAGTTCGGAAGAGTCTCAGCTTTGACGAATTCCTTGAAGCCTCTGTGATTTTGCAGCTTCTCGTGCATCTCTTTCAGTTTCGCATTGAACACTGTGTCACTCAGATCGTCTGGATGTGTCCGAACCGTAAACTTGTGGTTTTGTTGCACTGTTCCGTATATTCGTTCTAATAGCTCCATCACGTGCTCCTTGCATTTGCGGCATCTTTCGTCGTGTTTAGTTTCGTTATTTTGGGTCGGCTCCTTGTGCAGGGTGGCGATGGGTTTCTGCGCTGATATCATACTTGTTACTTCGAAACCAAGCATTCTCAGAAAGTTGTTTGACTCGTTGCCCCCGCCAAAATCTGAGTGTCGCAGTTCCTGCCCGTTGGCATATTTGTTGGCAATTGAAAGGATGTATTTCGGAGGGTAGTATTTCCCATTGTATTTCAATTGGAACTTTCTCGACAATCTCTCCTTTTGTAGACCGACGCTGTCAACTTCTCGGATAGCTCTGAGGACATGAGCTCTTTCAATATTCTTGGGAATCATGGTGGGGCCGGTGGGATTTGAACCCACCGCACCTGTTGCGCTTGCCCCCGCGGACACAGGATCATTTGACGTGGTTCTTTCATCTATCAACTAGGCTCGCAGGGGCTTCTCCATTGTCTTTCCCACACAAAATGCTTAGGTCGGCATCGGACAGCGTTGAGTTCAATTTGCTCAGCTCGAACAAAATAGGCGCTCACGGACGAAATTCAATGCGTTAAGTGATCTAAATTCTGCTGCCCCTTACTCGGGACCCAGATTACCTCTTCTTTATGGGAACTTGTACCTCAGCTTTACTCCATGCCTTTCGATCCGTCCAAGGGCTTCCATTGTAGACTTCGCGAGCGGGTCCTGCCTCTTTGAAGAGCCTGTATGGTAGCCATCCTTCTATGCCATGATACACCAGTCGGTCGGCGATTATGTCCGGGTTGAATGTGACGCTCACCACTTTCCGTCTCGGCAGCGTCCTTATTCTAATTCTCCCTTCAGGCTTAGCGTTGCCTTTGATCTCCAACGCTGCGATCGATCTACTCTTGCTTGTCGTGTAAGCTCCCAAGTCACCTAAGAACCCCATAATCCAGTTTCCAGTGCGCAACCTCTTTTTCCGCGCCCACTTTATAAGTTCGGTGAACTCTTCACGCCATATATTTGGACCCGTGTACGGACCAATGTGAATTATGTATGCTACCTTGTAACTAGGAGCGACCTTGACCTTGAAGTCAACTACCATTTTGACCACGAGCAGCAATCCAAGTTGTATGAGTTAAGGATAGAGCACAAGTTGTTCTGTTAACCTGTGATGAGCAAAGGCATTTCTTAGGCTGGGATTCGCAGCGCAGCAAGACTGGACTGCCTCCTGTAATAGACACGTGCTCCTACAGATGAAGCAAACTTCTCAAAGGGTTTGCTTGGCCAACCCGTATTATCTGCAACTACCAGTGATCCGGAATGAAGTTTACGTTTAATCTTCTTGAGTTCAAAAGCGAGATGTTCGGCGCTGTGGGGACTGTCATGAACAAAGAAGTCAACTGCATCGATCCTCCGCAGTAACTTCGGCAATAGCTGTTCGCTGGAACCCAAAATGAGGTCCCAATTCTTAATGAGAAATTCGGGAACCGCCCATCCGGATTTGAGATTATGCGGAATCGTCCAGGATGATTGTCCTTTTTCGCGCTTCTCACTCCTGTGAATTACTGGGAGATCCATCGAATGGAGATGGCCTCCCCGATTCTTGTAGAGTCCGGACAGTAAATGCGCAGAAGAAACTCCTGCTGATACCCCAGACAGAGGAAGGGCAGAATAAGATTGGAAGACTTCAACTAGGGGGTTTTGCTTTCGATCTTCTTCTTCCAGCCACGCGATCAAGCGCAAGGCAGGCTGCCACCTTCAACCTTATTGCGCCAGGGATTCACGTGGTGACGCCAACTGTTACCCCGGGCGATCCGCGCCTACCTCCGCCCATCGCTAGCGCGACCCCAGTAGTTTCTGGGCCCTTCACCGAATGGTCACTTTCATCTTTTATGCGCGATGGCAGACCAATGACTGTCATTACAGATGAAACTAGCTATTGGTTCAGTACTTATCGAAACTACTTGGGTAGGCTAGTCAGCGGCGACCGAGTCTACATCTTCGGTTTGCCAACGGCGTCCAGTTCTACGATAGACCTGAAGCTAGATTCGGCTGGAAACATTTGGTATACGGCGGGTAACTTCTTTCCAGGCACCTCACCGGACATTATCGGCAAGCTGGAGCCAGCCACATTGACGGTAACCGAATGGGTCGTACCTACCACTGGTGGTGCGCCATCTAGTCTGGCCATCGACGTCTCTGGAATGGTCTGGTTCACCGAGTACCATGGAAACAAGATCGGGAAATTGGATCCGACGACGAACACCTTCTATGAGTTTCCTGTACCGTTTCTCAACAGTGACCCGTTCAGGCTGTCTATTGACTCGAATGGAAATATCCGGTTTACCGAGGAGGGTACGAACAAAGTAGGAGGACTATCTCTTACAGGTCAAATGGTTGCAGAGTTACCCGCAGGCACGTTTGTCGCGATCATCGCAGTATCAACAGCTATGGTAGCAACCCTCGGCAAGAGGCCAAGAAAGAAAGCTATTCACGAGTTGAAAGACTCTTCGTAAAGAGAGTTCACCCTAATGGTGACGCCAAACCTTTTTGCTGACACTGTAGACGTACTCAACCTGAACTGCCTTGTCAAGTAGGCTTGGTAGGTATGCGGTTATCGTTCTCTTGTTAGCTTCCGGCTTGATGCTACTTCTTGCAGGATTCCAGCCAATACTCTCACAGCAACAACCGTGCCCAACAGTCACGGTTACTGTCGCTTACTACTATGTGTCGACAGTGATGAGGTCGACCACAACGACAAGGTCATACATCAACATAACCATAACCACAACCACTACGACCAGTATTTCCACAACAAGTTTCACGCAGACGACAAGCATCACAGCAACTACAGCCACCACACCAGAAAGGGTGAAGTCGCTGTATGACTGTTCTGGAGATCTGTCTGGATTGCCATTCTTTTGCTTGTGGGTCGTTTTGTCTATGCCAGTCGGACAGACGCTCTCTGCAGTTGGCGCAGGCGTAGGCTTAGCCGCAGGGGTGGGACTCACCTACTTCTGGAGGAGAAGAAGACCAGCATGACGCGGTTGCATCTTGGTCGAACGTTTGTTCTATTCTTCCTGAGTCTTCTGCTGGCCACGCCGATATTGGCGGAGGCTGTCGCTGAAATGCGACCCTCTTCTACAGTTCTTGGAGAAATCAAGGTTTTCATAGTAACGATAGAGTATCCGGATCATCATCACAATCCGGAGGCCGCCAGTCCCCAAGATGTGTTTGGCAACGTGAACAATTATGTGCGAGAAGTTTCCTTAGGCAAAGCGTACGTGACGTATCAAAAGACGGCATCATGGCTGATGATGCCCCACGGTTGGTCTGAATTCTACAATACTCGGATCGATAGTTTGGTTGATGATGCTATTCGTCTTGGCGACCCATACGTTGACTATCGACTGTACGATTCAATTTTTGTTTTCTCAGCTGGAGGGCTTCCGAGTGAAACCGCCTATGGTGCAGGGCCTATCTGTGAGAGACATGCTCAGTTTCGAACAGATGAGGGAACACTTTCTCTGAAAATCGCGCTGAACACGGAAAGCAGGCATGGGTCATCTACTCAGGCGTATCTGGATAGTTTTTCGATACATGAATTCATGCATACACTAGGCCTACCAGATCTGACTCCGTCTGGAGGAACCTGCTCTGATGGCCTGTTGGCCCCATACTTGGGTAGATGGTCCATGATGGCGGTCGGGTACGGCTGTGGTTGTGGAGGATGCAACTACGGCTACGTAGACACCGCTTCACATCTTGATGCCTGGAGCAAGATCCAACTGGGATGGATTGGCGAATCGCAAATGCTTGTGTTCAATCCTAGCGGCCCCATATCTCAAGAGGTAGCGCTCTCAGTAACCGAGTCTCAGGGTGACGGATTCTATGCGATCAAAATACCAATCCTCCAAGGCAAGTACTATCTCATAGAGGGACGGAGCCGAATGGGGTTTGACTCCACCCTTCCCAGCGAGGGAGTCTTAGTCACCTCGATCGACGAATCAAGAACTCCCGCCGTAACTTTGGTCGACGCAACCCCCACTACAGCCACGGTCAATGACGCTGCTTTTCTGGTCGGGCAAGGAGGTTCGTTTGGCTCAACATTTCAAGTGTACGTTGAGTCCAAAACAGGCAACTCGTATCGTGTTCGCTTGGCCTACACCCCGTCCAAGGCTACAATAACTATGACAGACTTCAGTATGGCCGTCTCGCCGGAGAGCATCAATATTGTGCAAGGTGGAACTGCAACGAGCACAACAACGATCACCTCGATTGGAACTTTCTCTTCACCTGTAACCCTAAGCAGCGTCGGAGTGCCCGTAGGTCTAAGCATGAGGTTTGGAACAACTCCTGTCACGCCACCTCAAGGAGCCTCATCCAGTTCATCAATATCAGTTGCTGCCACATCATCAACAACGCCCGGAACTTATCTGGTCACGATAGTAGGCATCAGCGGCCCCTTGTCACGCACGACTGTTCTGACAATTGTAGTCACAGTTGCAGTCACAGCATCGGTGACCACTTCGACACAGACGACAAGCCCCAGTCAAACTAGCCTTCAAACTAGCCTTCAAACGCAGACGGCTACCCAAATCGTGAGCGGCGACATCATGGACATAATCCAACGTAACAGTCTGCTCATAATCGGTCTACTCGCTATGCTCACCATTCTAGTAGGTGCACTGGCTATTCGAAGACCGAAGACAATATCTCCACTGGCACTTTGAACTTTGACGCGACGTATACGTGACTATGGCTTGCTACTATGTGTCGACAGTGGTGCGTTCGACCACAACCACCAGAACTCGAATCAACATATCCATAACCACTGCAACCAGTACCAGCATGGTCACAACGAACTTCACAAGAACAACAACATCAACAACAATAACCACAGCCACGACGCCTGAAGAGGCGAAGCCGCTGTATGACTGTTCTAGAAACCTGCCTGGGTGGTCTTTCTATTGCTGGGGGGATTCTTGTGTCTATGTCAACGGCAGGAGCAGGGTTCACGTACTGCTGGAGAAGAAGACCTGCATGTTACGAAAGCGAGCTAGTAGCCAGGTCTCCCCTGTCTTCGTGAGCTTCTGTTTAAGAATTCGAATCGTCGCCAATGGGAGAAACGTGGGGGGTCGTACCTGCCGGGTTGCCATCAACTGACGATGTTGAGAAGACGTATGAAGACAACAGGAGAACGGTGAAGAAAGCTGCGGCGATTTCTTCCAATCTGTATTTTGGATAATAATTCACAGCAACTGTTTCTGTACTAGGAAGCCTGACGTACATATCTATATATAACATGCTCTCTACGCGTTGCGACGAATCTTGAGGCGCATCGCAGTCTGCCTCGCTCTACTGATCCTGTTCTTCGCCTTTCAGATTCTGGCCATTAATCCTGTTCATGCTTGGAGATTGGGCATGAGCGCAGGGTCGAGAACCGTTAATCATGGGCAGATCTAGATGTTTGGGCCTCGTGACAAACGAATCATTTCCTACGTCATCATTTCTATGATTTTGCTTACGGGATTCATGTCAAGAGTCGAAAACGCTGAAGCAGCTGTTTTGTTGGTAAGTGTACAAACGGACCATCCGACATACAATCCCGGGGAGACTGTTCCTGTGAGGGTGCATGTGACAACATCCGCAGGAACTCCTGTCAACGACGCTCAGGTTTTCGTTGGTATCTCTCCGCCTAGTGGCGGAGTATTCGGGGGTAACGCTCACCTATTCGGTGGACCAGGATGGTACACTTACCAGTTCACTCTATCATCTTCTGCTTCTGGCGGGGTGTACGGTGTTAGGGCTCAAGCGACCCGTGCAGGTGACACGTCGGGTTCCGCTGAAACCACGTTTACAGTGACCGGGCCTCCTGGAAAGAAGATTGTTGATTGGGCTGTCTACAGCCCGTCGGTCACACCTCCGAATCCCACAACCGGGGATCTCGTGAGAATCAATGTGTGGCTGAGAATTGCTGCAACCGTCTCGCCGGGCCCGTATCCTGTAGACATAATCTGCACTGTTGATGGAGCCACGGTTGGAGGTGGCACGATAACAATGTCGGGATCTTCAGCAGCAATCACAGTGTATACTGACCCTAGGAAATATCCGGCTGGAACGCACACCGCGATATGGGTTGTGGATCCGAACTCTCAGTATAACGATAATCAGCTTTCAAACAACGTGGTAAGCTTCCAGTTTACAGTCTCTGCCCCTGCCCCCGCATTCGACTTTTCGATATCGGCTTCGCCGACGCAGCAGACTATCACGCCTGGAGCGAGCACAACCTGCACTATCACGGTGAGCTTGGTGTCTGGCACGTCTCAGAATGTGGTTTTGTCTGTATCTGGTGCTGTTCCGAGCGGCATATCTGCTTCGCTGAATCCGACATCAGGTACACCAAGCTTCAATTCGGTTCTTTCCATCTCTGCAGCGTCATCCGTAGCTCCCGGGCAGTATGTAATTACGATCACCGGAACTGCGGGAGCAATAACACACCCTGCCACAGTGACCTTGACGGTAGCGCAGTCACCCGACTTCAGAATTGACGCGAGTCCGCCATCTCAAACTTCGACTCAGGGCCAGACAACCTCATACTCGGTGAACGTTGTGGGTTTGAATGGTTTCAACTCGCAGGTCTCCTTGACGATCGCAGGGCTTCCTGGCGGAGTTGGGGGCACCTTCACTATCCCATCATCTCTTCCCGACTACTCCTCGACACTTACCCTGACTATTCCAGGCAATTCGCCAACCGGATCATTCACACTAACCATAACTGGATCCGGAGGTGGGCTCACGAGGGCTGCCAACGTGGTCCTGATGATCAATCCATCACAGACTCAGTCACAGACAACCACTCAGACTGGGCCCCCTGCCACTGGCGGATTGTCGGAGACATTGCAGCAAAATAGCTTGATCATAATCGCAGTGCTCGCCCTCTTGGTCATCTTATTCACTGCACTCGCTATGAGAACCCGTGGACGACGCACTGTGCCTCAACAAAAGGTGCCGTCGCGAATTTACTGTGGCAAGTGCGGAAAGGAGAACCCAGCGTCGAATGACTTCTGTGCAAGCTGCGGAAACAAGCTCACAAAATAGTCTGGGTTGGATCATGCGGCGTCAACGGAGATCCGCTGCCTGATGGCGGCTACTGCATTTGGGGTCAGTTCGAAGTAATCATGTCACATGGAACAGTGGCCAACCAGCACTTCTGGGAAGCTCACGCGAATCCAACCGGATACGGCATGGCATAGAACTCCTCCCTCCCACTTTTTCCGGATAGAATTCGCAAATCACTCGAAGTTAGCTTCACACCTACGTTCGAACCCACGAAATCCGCCTCCAACTATGTAGTGCTAAGGAGTGGGGCAGGGGATTTTGACCTCAATTTACCGGTACATATAAGGCCCTTAATGGAAATCGTAAAGAATAGAACGAATCATAACCACATTGAGTTCGCTTGAATCGTCGTCGGTTTCTGAAATACGCTGCTGCCACAGCAGCCGTTGCTGGGGTTTCAGCGGTGGGATTGGATCTCACCTTCAATGAAGGAAATCCCACTTCAACCGTGAATTAACCACTTTCCAATGTTGCTCAGTCAGTATTTTGAATGAGAGGCAAGAGTAGCGGAAAATGAAGTAGATAGCTGAAGAATCGGTCGGTTCAAATTGAAGTTCCTGGCTATGCGCGTGGGTGCCACGATTGCCTGAGATCGAAGACGACATCACAAGTAGGATTCAGAAGCGGGCGAAGGCGCGGAAGCGGACTCGAGGGCCTTACCGCAAATCGTCTCCCTTACCTCCGGGTTTCAAGTGACTACTTCCGTCTGTCAAAGCGCTTGTAACCCTCCACGTCACACGCACTAACGACTCAGGTCAACATGGGAGAAAGGTGAGACTGAACCGTCATCGCTCTCTGAATTATGCTGACTAACCAGAACTGATCCGGTTCATGAACGTCAAATTGAAGGTCTAAGGGGGAGACTCACATCAGAGATTAGTGTCAGGCTGCTCGCCATGGCTTGGTATTGTCCTAAGTGTAAGAACAATTTCAATGAATATCAGCCAATGTGCCCGTTCTGTAACCTCAGGCTGAGAAAATCGAGTTGGTACTACGAGTGATAGTTCATTTCGCGCTGAGCCTGAACTCGGAGATGGGCCAGGGGATTTCAACCCCAATTTACCAGTAAACTCTCGTCCACTGTTCTACAAGAGTTCAAATTTGGTCGATCAATAATGCCAAGTCCAATTAACCATCAGTGCGAAGTTGTGAGATTCTGAGGAACGCTTTTCGCTCGGTTAGAGCGGCGATTTCACTCAAGTGTGTAATCTTTGGTCTCAGCGCAGTGAGCCTCTTCACAGCAAGTTCTAGGTTTGCCGAGGTCCGGTAGAAGACGAAAAGAAGCTTGGGGTTTGCCTTCTGTAGTCCTTTCGCTCTTTCCTTTTCCATGCATATGTCGGCCAATGCTGCTGCGCCTACGATGGCCTTTCCGGCTTCGCTTTCTCAATTTCGACTATCCAAACTATTTGACCGTCTTTCGGATTCCTAACTAGTATGTCGGGGCGATAGATTGCCTCTGACTGATTTGCGTTGGTGGGCAGATTGTTGAGTCTTGTTTGTACTCGGAATCCTCTTCTCTTGAATTCCTTTGAGATGCGTGCAACGGCTTCCTCGTGCTCGGTCATGACTTCAAACGCCCTGCCACGATGTCATCTATGACGCTCAACGCTCTAGCGGTTGACCTGACAATTATGCCTGAACGACTATAGAATGCCTTCACAGCATTGGCGACATAGCCAAAGTCGCCGCCTTCCCGTGGACGCTCATAAAGAGCTACAAGGGTACTTGGGTCTTCTCTGACCATACCTAACACTTCGACTTGCTTGTCAAGCTCTTTGGGCCAAAGCACCGCCAAGTTGCCATCGTCTCTCGGCTCAACGAAAACAGC
>Ga0315282_10015111_pt1 | contig 11431 bp, 15 predicted proteins | sample YL17G07_20_MG_FD_203693 | JGI IMG/M metagenome (GOLD analysis project Ga0315282, IMG submission 203693) | Sediment microbial communities from Yellowstone Lake, YNP, Wyoming, USA - YL17G07_20 | ecosystem: Environmental > Aquatic > Freshwater > Lake > Sediment | place: USA: Wyoming | collected...
CTAGCAGAACGTATCCGACAGAGTCCATAAAGCATTTGCCAACTTCTTTCGCAGAGTTAAAGATCCTAAAGTGCACAAGAAAGGATTCCCTAGATTTAAGTCCAGAGTCAACAGCATCACATTCCCCCAGTCTGGTTTCAAGTTCATCAGCAATAAGCTATTTTCCTGTTCCAAGATAGGTAATATTCCAGTCATCCTTCATAGAGTCCCTAAGGGCAAGATTAAGACTCTTACTATCAAAGAGAACAAAATTGGACAATGGTTTGCTATCTTTGCCTGTGAACTGCCAGATGCTGCGGTTGAACATCCTTCTTCCGATAAAGTGGGAATTGATGTTGGGCTTGAAAACTTTGCTACTTTGTCCAATGGTGAAATTGTAGCTAACCCTCGCTATCTTTTAAAAACTGAAAAGCGATTGAAGCTCTTGCAGAGAGGGTTGAGCAGAAAGGTCAAAGGCAGTGCCAATAGGAGAAAAGCTAAGTTCAGACTTGCTAAACAGTATCTTAGGGTAGCTAACCAAAGGAGCGACTTCTTGCATAAATTGAGCAGAAAGCTTGCTTCCAGATATAATACAATAGCAGTTGAAGACCTGAATGTTAAGAGTATGCTTCAAACCCATTGGCTGGCTAAAGGTATAACTGACGCTTCTTGGAATTCATTCATTAATATGTTGTCCTACAAAGAGGTCGCACTCGGTGGACAATGCCTGAAGAACCCAAGAACAAGAGGAAGTACTCATAGATGCAGTAGGTGTGGACAGTGGGTTGATATGCCTTTGTCTGAGAGAAAGTTCTCTTGCCCTAAATGTTTTAATGTTTTGCATCGTGATTTGAACGCCTCGATTAACCATCTTAATGATACGGTAGGAACGGACTGTTCCAAACCTAACGCCTGTGGACATAATGTAAGACCTTCATAGAAGGCTGTTGTGGTAGAAGCAGGAACTACATTTGACAAAACCTGGTTTCCATTAGTTTTTGCCATTGGAAGCCCCTTCCTCAAGGAAGGGGAGGATGTCACAATTATTCAAGTAGTACAACAACCTTTATATATTCTGTATACTTCCTTTTTGATATGGAAAAACCTGATATTGTGATCCCAAAATTAACAAAAAATGAGCAAAAGGTTTTGAAGAAAATTATTGAGCAGGCTAAAATCCCTGATTTGCAGATAGCTAAAAAGATGGGGCTTTCTCAGCAGGCAATATTTAAGATCAGGCATAAGCTTGAGCGTGTGGGGATAATAAAGGGATACATGCCTGTAATCGATTTCAAGAAAATTGGGATTGAGGCATTGGTTGTTATTGGCATCAAATTCACCCCTGCTGTCTGGGAAAAATATTCAGATGAGCAACTTTCAGAAAGGATACTGAAAATTCCCCAGGTGATAATAGCCTATCGTATCCCGGAATCAAGGATATCTCATCTCCTTGTTATGGGATTTAAGAATATTGAGCACAGGGACAGGTATCTTATGAAAGTTCAAAGCAAATATGCTAAAGAGATTGAAATAGTGCATGTCTACCCCTTTTCAGTGGACAGGATTATCAAGACAAATCATATTGGCCTCTTGGAAACAATCCTTAATCAAAAGGAAGCTTTCCATAATGATTTTTTCTGAGATCATCTCATCGATTTTCGGAATATCCTTGATAATACTTGAATCACAAGAATGAGGCCCCTAGCGAACGCTAGCGGAGGTTCATGAAGTGTTATAAATTAAACTAAATGTGTTAATTATCTAAAAAATAACAACTTTCTAAGGATTTTTAGGTAATTTTTACTACTCTAGTTTTTTATAGTCATCATGTCCAATGTATAATGTTTAGAAAATCAGAGTTCCTTATAGGTTAATATATAGGGATAAAATACCTTGGCGGATCTGGATTCATTCAATAAACAGGTGCAGAAAAATGCTCTACAAAGATAAAAAATGAAATCTATTCAGTCAGGATGATATAGAAAATTTATCAGTATGGGAGATTGAAAACTTAGGCATTCGTGCAAATAGCCAAAAAGTTTAATAGGATTATTAAAATGAATATACTATTAGTTTACCCAAAATATCCAGATACCTTCTGGAGTCTAAAACATGTACTTAAATTTTTGTCCAAGAAAGCAGCTTTCCCTCCATTGGGTTTGCTTACAGTTGCATCCCTTTTGCCGGAAAAGTGGAATAAGAAACTTATTGATGCGAATGTTACAGAGCTGAAGGACGAGCATATATTATGGGCTGATATGGTCTTTATCGGCGCAATGATAGTCCAGAAGGATAGCGCGATTAGCATTATTGAAAGGTGCAAAGAGCACGGCAAGAAGGTGGTTGCAGGAGGTCCTATATTTACAACATGGCACGAGAATTTTAAGGATGTTGATTACTTTGTGTTGGATGAAGCTGAAATCACCCTCCCAATGTTTCTTGAGGATCTAGAAAAAGGAAAACCCAATCATATATACAGATCGGAAAAAAGGCCTGACATAACAAACACTCCCATTCCCCTATGGTCGCTTATTAACATTAAGGATTATGCAACCCTTTCTGTACAATATTCAAGGGGATGCCCCTTTAATTGCGAATTTTGTGATATAATCATAATGAATGGCAGGATTCCAAGGACAAAAAATCCCGAGCAGATGATAAGTGAGATCCAATCAGTTTATGATATCGGTTTTAGGGGGCCATTGTTCATTGTGGATGACAATTTTATAGGGAATAAAGAGAATGTTAAGAAGATGCTGCCCATGCTTGTAGAATGGCAAAAAAGTCATAGATATCCTTTTACCTTCACTACTGAAGCCAGTATTAACTTAGCTGAAGATGAAGGATTGATGCAGATGATGAATGCCGCTAACTTTAATAAGGTTTTTGTGGGTATTGAAACCCCTAACGAAAACAGTCTGAGGGAATGCGGAAAGATTCAGAATACTCAAATAGACCTTTGTGAGGCAGTAAAGACAATTCATCAGCATGGCATCCAGGTCATGGGTGGATTTATCATCGGATTTGATAATGATACAGAGAGTATATTCGAAACCCAGATCAAGTTTATACAGCAGATTGGCGTTGTTACAGCAATGGTTGGTCTCCTGAATGCTATGCCGCAGACAAGATTATGGAAAAGGTTGAGGGAAGAGGGTAGGCTTTTAGGGGAAACTTCTGGAGAGAACACTGATGGCAGCCTGAATTTCATACCGAAGATGAACAAGGATAAGCTGATTGAAGGATACAAGAAGATAATAGCATCCATATATTCCCCAGAAGAGTACTATAAAAGGATTAACACATTCATCAAGCACTACAAACCTACAGTAAAGTGGAGGATTTCAAAGCATTATCTTCCTTATTTTAATGCGTTTCTTAAGAGCATATGGCATATCGGCCTTTTATCCAAGGGAAGGTTTCTTTATTGGAAGCTCCTGATAAAAACAGGCCTCACAAAAACAAAGGCCCTTCCTATTGCAATTGAGTTGGCAATAAGCAGGGAACACTTTGCAAGGGTTGCTAAGGATATGGGTGCTTTATCTTAATTTATTACCAATAGGATTACCGAAATATGTAGTTGATATAATTCCGGCCTTGCCATCATACGTGATTTTTTTGGGAATATTTATATATCCTTTAATGTGTTTGTCACAACATGGAAGAAATCCGTAAGGTAGGATATTTATCTGATATGGATAAGTTTTCAATGTTGTACACTGGAAAACTTACTTTCAATGACAACGAAATTTATTTTTCTGGGAGAGGGCACGGACTTGCTGTGTTTAAATCACTAAAGTTGTCAATCCCCTTAAACAGCATTAAGAATGTTTCAATCAAAAATATATGGTGGCAAAAACATGTAAATATTGAATTTACACAAGGTGGAAAACCAAGAAGAGTGATGATTCGACCGCTGAAACACCGATTCCTAAAATTATTTGATGATTCTGAAAAATGGAACGAGCTTTTGCTAAAAAAATTAAATAAAAAATAATTTTAGATTTCTTTTCAGGAGTAAAAATAACATCCAAAAATTTATGCAATATAACACCTTTGCTTCCAGCGGAAAATGATTATTCCATATTCCTTGTCTACAATAAATAACAACCTTCAATGAACTATTGGATGATTTCTACTACCATAGGTTGTTATAGTTGCTATACTTAATGAATGTATGGTAAAAACAAAGAGGGTAGCAATCTGTAAGCATTGTAAAAAAGAGATTACTGGCAACGTAAAAATTGTTGGGCTTACATCAATATGTCCTCATTGCGAAAAACCATGCGAAGACGTTTAAAAGAGGTGGGAAGCAAACACAAATACCAGCTAGGGTGGAAAGTGGCTCTGCCCTATTTTAGTATTTATAGCAAACGATGATAACTTTTGAAGAAGATAAATTAATGGATCGATACCCTTATCAGGATTTTTCCAAAAAATATGTGGAATTTTGCCGGGGATATGGTTCTGAAGACATTATGAGTGATTTTGAAACTAAGTAAAATGATTTTTATTTCATATTTATTATTAAACAAAAAAGTAAGCGATACAAAAAGATGACAGAAGAAACAAGTTTGAAAGAGGAAAAAAAGGAAGTTAAAACAGAGGGTTTACAAATTGAGTAAAAAGGAGAAGTTTTTTCTCTTCCTTTTTTAAATATGGGGAACAAATTGGCACAAAAAATGTTTGAATTTCAGGGTATGTGGATTATTGAAGAAGATGATGGTGACTATTTAGAGGTAGTTGAAAAAAAGAAAAGACTATGATGAGCAAAGGAATCTAGGAAGGGGATTTACATGTTTGAATTTGACGGAAAAAAGACAGTAGAAGAGAATGAAATGGTATATGGAGAATATCTGGAAACTGTGGGTAAGAAGTGATAAAAGGTTGGTAAAAATGAGAAACAGGATAGAAAACGAAAAAACAGAATTTGAGGCTATGTTTCTAACTGAAAGCATAGTAAATAAAAGAAATATTGAGCAAAAAGATAATGGTTTTGGTAGTAGATAAGATGGAAAAAGAAATCATGATTGGTGCTTTGGGATTGGTTGCAGCTTATTTTTTACTTAGATTAGGGAACAGAAAACAAAGTAGTTCAGCTTATTCTGATATATTATCCGATGATAAATATAAGGTAAAAGGTCAGTGGGGTAGGTAATAATGGAAATCAAAAATTTAGAAGGGAGCAATGAATTAGATATTTTCTTTAATAAGTCTGACACACTTGTTAAAGTTGGAGCTATTAAACTTGATAAACAAGATCTTAAATCAGAAGGTGATTTTATCAAGGCGTTGCAAGAGGGGACCAGCTCTTTAGATAATGGGGCATACAACGTGCATCATGACTCTGGCTTATTTGCAAGATTCAATGTTAAAAATAAGCGGATAACAGGGCTTCATAGAGTATCCAACAACACAGGTATAATTATGCCATGCTGGAGTTATTTTACAGAATAACCCATTTCGAAGGGTATTTTTCTTTTTTGAAATTTTCACCATTCTTCCATAATTTAACCCTATTTTAGAACCTATGGAAAGTTCTAACAGAAAAAATCTGTAATTAAAAATAGATGATTATCTCCTTTCATCCACAATACTCTTTCTCGGACAAACCTTGACACAAGCACCGCATTGTGTACACTTAGGATAATCAATCCTTGCTAAGTTATCCGAAACATGAATTGCATCAAGCTTACAAGCTTTTTCGCAGGCTTTACATGCAATGCAACCGACCTTGCACTTCTGTAAGACATCCTTGGCAATATATTTTGAACTGCATAAGACATGTACCTTTTTATCAGCGTCAACCAATTCATATAGATGCTGCGGGCAAGTTTTAACACAGACACCACAACCAATACATTTTTCCTTGTCAACTTTTGGTAATCCATGATGCATACTTATTGCCTTAACTGGACATGCTTTTGAGCAGTCCCCTGTGCCAAAGCATGCATAACTGCAATTCTTATAACCTCCCTTAACAGAATGGGCTTCCTTGCATGACTTAACCTCTCTAGAACTCTTTACATGACAATTATCATTATTTCCATTGCAGTAAAGCTGTGATACTTTTTTTGATTTTATTTCAGCTTTTTCTTCTGAAGTCCCCTTCCCCATAATTTCAGCAATCTTATCTGCAACTGCTTTTTGCCCTGGAACACATAAATTAACTGGAACATCCTTATTTGAAACAAGAGCTTCTGCATATCCCTGACAGCCGGCATAGCCACATGCCCCGCAATTTGCCCCTGACAAGAGTTTAAGAATCTCATCAATCTTTGGATCCCTCTTGATCTCAAACTTCTTCGAAGCAAAACCTAAAAAAATACCAAATGCCAATCCCAAGCCAGCTAATACTAAAATTGATTCGATTATCATTCTTTTAGAAGAATTTTTTTGTTTATTTAAAATCTTTTGTTTTTTAACATGTTTACTCAAGGATAGTAAAGCTTAAATATCAACTAAAATTCCGAAAAAATATGATTGAAAATTTAGTTGGTATAATACGTAAAGTTGCAGCCCCCCTAGAAGACAGTTTGCCAGTACGTGGTTCAGTTTTATTAGACAATACTATTACCATAGAGGGGGAATCTCAGTTTTTCAGAGGAAGATTAAAATACCATAATGGGAGGGGTGAAGTGCAAGAACTGATAATAAAAGTTGATTCTCAGGTATCTAATGAGGATTTAGAGATTCGATGTAGTGCAGAAATTTACTTTCCAGAACTAACCCAATTTTTTGATCCAAGGATAAGTGCTTACGTACTAGAACATAAAGGCAACATTGCCTATGTAAGAGCTAGAGGGGTGCAATCCACAAATGACGCTAAACAGATGTGGTTGAGTGATCCTCTTGGAGCCCTAAAGTTAGCTGATAGAAAAAAAGACGGGGATGAGACTGGTGTTGTTCTTGATATTTGTTTTGCCAGCTCAAATAATACTGTTTCTGTTGATTATTCAAGAAAAAGAAAATGTTTAATGGTGTATGGGACAAATGGTTTTTATGTTGGGCAAGAATTACTAGTCTACGTTATCAACTCCCCTCAAAGATGATTCTATTTTATCATACCGCTAAAAGCGAGGAATGTCATTGACATCAATGCAGCAACAATAAATGCTATCGGTAAACCCTTAAACGGTTTTGGGACATCACTAAGTTCTAATCTTTCTCTAATCCCTGACATTAGTAATATGGCTAGTGTAAAACCAAGACCGCCAGCTATCCCGAATACAAATGATTGAATAAAATTATAATTATCTTCTATATTCAATAAAGCAACCCCAAGAACAATGCAGTTTGTTGTAATCAAGGGCAGGTATATCCCTAAAGCATTATATAGCGCTGGATTTGATTTTTTAATGAAAAGCTCAACGAACTGTACTGCTGTTGCTATAACTAAGATGAACACAATTATCTTTAAGTATTCCAGCCCCAATGGTACTAATATATAGGTATAAATGAGCCAAGTCATGGCTGCAGAAATTGCCGTAACAAAAGTTAATGCTATCCCCATGCTGAGAGCAGATTTTGTTTTTGTTGAAACCCCAAAAAAAGGGCATAATCCCAGGAACTTTGTAAGTATGAAATTATTTACAAAAATTGCACCGATTAATATTGAAAACAAACTTGCGCTCATTCTTTTAGCTCACCACAGCATGTTTTATCATATTTTCTATTCCTTAGATACGCAAATAAACCAAGCAGCAGGCCCATCAGGAGCAAGGCACCTGGAGCCATTATGAAAACCATTGCAGGCTCTATTGGTAAGCTAATGAGGGTCATACCAAATAGTTTTAATGAGCCTGTTCCTAACATCTCTCGGATTATGCTTATTAATGAAATTGATAAAGTATATCCAATCCCCATCCCAATTGCATCTAAGGTGGACTTCCAAACACCATTTTTTCCTGCAAATGCCTCTGCCCTGCCCATTATTATACAATTAACTACGATAAGTGGGACATAAATGCCCAATGCCTTATTTAAAGCAGGGGTAAAAGCCTCCATAAGTAGAGCAGCAATTGTGACAAATGATGCGATTACTATAATGTACATAGGAATCCTTATCTTATCCGGTACCTTATTCCTTATAGCTGCAATGAATATGTTTGAAAATAAAAGGACAAATGTCGCTGCCCCTCCCATACCAATGGCATTATCCAATGATGTTGAGACAGCCAATGTCGGGCATAATCCTAACACTATGCAAAATATTGGATTTTCCTTAAATATGCCCTTTATCAATTCCCACCAATTACCCTTTTGTTCCATTTTTTTATTCGTGATATCTTTTTTCAGTTCCCTTCTAAAGCAGACCTTATCCCATTTGTTACTGACCTTGATGATATTGTGGCCCCTGTAATGGCATCTATTTTCCCGCCATCCTTCTTGATTTTTAAATCTTCTTTTGTTTTACCAATAAACTGATTTAAAAAATCTTCCTTTATTATATTAGCGCCGAGACCAGGGGTTTCCGCCTGGCTTATAATCTCAATGCCAGTGATTTTGTTATTGGAATCTACTCCAACTAATGCGCTTATAATAGAGGCATAGCCTTTAATCTGCACTTTCAATACTTTGCCTATTACCTTTTTGTTCTTATCATAAGCCTCATAATAACCATCCCTTTCTTCAAAGGAATCTGCTGTCATAACCTTACTTAGTGAGTCTTTGCTAGCAAGCATCCTTTGCTCTTCTATCTTTTGTGAAGTGAAATAATTAGTAAATGCTAATGCAGCCCCAGCTATCATGGATGCAATCATAAGGGTTAATCCTAATTTTAGTATTTCATTCATTGTGCTGGCTTCCTATACCCAAAGGGTTTTAACTTTGTAAACCTGTCAATCAAAGGTGTTGTAGCATTCATCAATAAAATAGCAAACATTACCCCTTCTGGATAACCTGAAAACAACCTGAATATCATTGTTAAAAATCCGCATCCAATCCCGAATATCAATTTACCATTTCTGGTTAGGGGTGAGGTTACATAATCAGTAGCCATAAAAAAAGCACCAATCAACAGTCCACCAGCTAATATATGGAACAAAACATCCTGCCGGAATGCCAATGCAAAAATAGCTGCTGCTCCAATAAATCCCGCAGGAATCCTCCAATCAATAACCTTTTTGTAAAGCAGAAATGCAGCTCCGATCAAAAGTGCAATGGCAGATGTCTCTCCAATGCTACCTCCAATATTTCCAACAAACAATTGCATGTAACTTGTTTTAATCCCCTGCAATTTCCACAGACCAAGAGGTGTTGCACCAGCTACACCATCAGGTAAAATCCATGTAGTCATTATCGCAGGAAAAGATGCCATTAAAAATGTCCTGCCCACTAAGGCAGGATTGAAAATATTATGGCCTAATCCCCCAAAAATCATCTTCCCAATCGAAATTGAGAAAATAGCCCCTAATACAGGAACCCACAAAGGTACAGTTGGAGGAAGCACCAATGATAGTAATAATCCAGTGATGACTGCTGAACCATCCATTACAGTCATGTCTTTTTTGGTCAATTTAACGATAATAAATTCAGTAGCTGAAGCAGATACAACACCAAGTAAGATAATCCATAATGCCCTCATACCAAAGAAGTATACCCCAGCAATCAATGCTGGAAGCAAAGAAATAATCACCGCCCACATTATGCTATTTACATTTTCTTTATTTTTAATATGAGGGTTAACCGAAGTTGTCAGCTCTATCTTTTCTTTAGAATGATATCCTGTTTTTTTGGTAACCTCTGATTTCTTCAATTCCTGCAAGACATCCTGCTCAATTTTTTTTGCATCTTCCTTTGTGATTTTTTTCGGCTCATCATTACTAAGATTTTTACTTGCTAACTGTGCATTGCCATATATTTTTTTAAGTAAATCCTTTGCCTTGGGATCATTTCCAACTGATTTATATTCTGCAGGCTTATCACCCCCATAAACCCTCTTCATAGCTTCCTTTAACTCATCGCTCATTTTGCAACCTTTCTTTTTGACATGATTTCAGTTTTAGCCTTTTTGATCCACTTCAAAAGAGGGATTTTTGAAGGACAAATGTAAGCACAAGCTCCACATTCGAAACAGTCAACAGCATGGAACTCATCAGCTTTATCCATCATATTATTCTCACTATACTTGGAAATCATAGTTGGCATTAAAAACATGGGGCAAGCATCAAGACACCTTCCGCATCTTATACAGTTCTCTTCTTTTTGGGAGTTTAGTTTTTCTACATCATCTTTTAATTGTACCAGGATGCCAGAGGTTCCTTTAATGATGGGGACTTCATCTGTTGACTGGGCAATGCCCATCATGGGGCCTCCATTAATCACTTTTCCAATTGGCCCTAACGCACCACCGCATTGCTCGATTAAATCCTTAAAGGGAGTCCCTATTTTAACCAGAAGATTTTTTGGCTGTTTTACAGCTCCTGTAACAGTTACAACTCTCTCAATCAGAGGCTTATGTTCTACAACTGCATCATAAACAGCTTTTGCTGTCTGGACATTTTGGACAACTACACCAACATCCAAAGGTAGGCCCCCTATAGGAACTTTCCTTCCAGTCAAGGCATAAATCAGCTGTTTTTCAGAGCCCTGAGGGTATTTTGTTGGCAAGGATACAACTTTAATATCAATCTTTTTTTCCACTATAACCTCATTAAAAGAATTGACTGCATCTAATTTATTATTCTCAATCCCAATAAAAACTTCTTTTGCATCTAATACCTTCTTAATTATCAATAATCCATTTATTATTTCTTTTGTCTTTTCAAGCATCAGCCTATGGTCGCAGGTCAAATATGGTTCGCATTCAGCGCCATTTAAGATTAAGGTGTCAATCTTTTTTCCAGGAGGAGGACTGAGCTTAATATGGGTTGGAAAGGCTGCACCTCCAAGCCCAACTATGCCTGCATTCCTAATTATTTTTTTTAATACTTCTATATTACTATAATCTTCACTTTTATGATGGCTGTGCCATTCCACTTTTCCATCAGATTCAATAACGATTGCTTTACATATGCCTAATACAGGATGTAGCTTATCAGTAATATCTGTTACTACGCCAGAAATAGAAGCATGTATTGGAGCTGAAACAAGTGCTTCGCTGTCAGCTATCTTTTGGCCAACCTTGACATGATCCCTTACTTTAACCAAAGGTTCACAAGGAGCTCCTGTATGCTGCCTTAATGGTAGAATAACCTCTATGGGAAGTTTAGCTATCTCGATACTATCCTTGTTTGTTAGTTTATTATAAGGCGGATGAATTCCCCCTTTGAATCTAAGCATAAGCCTATTTTTTACTATCCCTATTTAAACTTTTTGAGATTATGGCTCTGTCTTAAGTTCCATTAATTACACCTCAAACACATATTATGTGTAAAGCATTTTGCATATTGGTGTCTAGCTTGTTGCCAGACGGTGCGACCTCTTAATGTATCTCCCATGCCGCGCTTAA
>Ga0315282_10015113_pt1 | contig 11431 bp, 13 predicted proteins | sample YL17G07_20_MG_FD_203693 | JGI IMG/M metagenome (GOLD analysis project Ga0315282, IMG submission 203693) | Sediment microbial communities from Yellowstone Lake, YNP, Wyoming, USA - YL17G07_20 | ecosystem: Environmental > Aquatic > Freshwater > Lake > Sediment | place: USA: Wyoming | collected...
GGTTCAACCTCGTCAGGTTACCGGCGATGGCTTGGTAAGTAGAATAGCTTGGAGCGTTATAAAATAAAACTGGATGGAATGGAAGTAAAACCATGAAAATATTAATCACCGGAGCGGCTGGATTTTTAGGGTCACATTTATGCGAAAGATTTTTAGCGGACGGGCACGAGGTCATTGGGATGGATAACTTCGTTACCGGTAATTCGGAAAATCTAGCCCATCTTTCGGGCCATCCAAGATTTCTTTTTATCCGCCATGATGTTTCAAATTTCATTTTTGTCCCTGAGAGAGTGAATGCAGTGCTGCACTTTGCTTCACCTGCCAGTCCTAATCCAAAGTCGCCTTATGGTTATGTAAACTTGCCGATTCAAACCTTGAAAGCAGGAGCGTTAGGGACGCACAATACTCTGGGGGTATCGCGGCGCTATAAAGCCAGATTCTTATTAGCTTCCACCAGCGAGATTTATGGTGATCCGTTGGAGCATCCTCAGAAAGAAACATACTGGGGACATGTGGACCCAATCGGACCGCGATCGGTCTATGATGAAGCCAAACGATTTGCAGAGGCTTTGACAATGGCATACCACCGTTATCATGGACTGGATACGAGAATTGTTCGCATTTTCAACACTTATGGTCCTCGCATGTTGCTTGAAGATGGGCGTGTGGTTCCAACCTTTTTACGCCAGGCGCTTTCAGGCGAACCATTGACAATTTATGGCGATGGTTCTCAAACCCGAAGTTTTTGCTATGTGGATGATCTTATCGAAGGGATTGTCAGGTTGCTTAATTCTGATGAGCATCATCCGGTAAACCTGGGAAATCCCAACGAGATTTCTATTCTGGAGTTTGGGCGAACAATCAACGAACTGGTTGGAAATAAATCTGGGCTGGTATATAAACCCGGCGAACGAGGCGAAAGCGACCCTCAAAGGAGACGGCCAGATATTTCACTGGCAAAACAGGTACTGGGTTGGGAACCAAAAATATCTTTGGAGGCAGGACTCCAGAAGACTATCCCGTATTTCAGTAAAAAACTGGGACTGGAATGACAGCTATTCTTAAAAATCCCCGCGAACGGACGAGATTCATCAAGTTTGCGGTTGTTGGCATTATAGGGGCGGTCATTGACTTTGGGACTTTCAATTTACTATCAACCGCGCTGCATATTCCTCCAGTTTGGGCGAGTGTGGTTTCTTTTATCGCCGCGGTGATAAGCAATTTTATCTGGAATCGATATTGGACTTACCCTGATTCGCGTTCCAAGCCTATCTACCGGCAACTAGTTCAATTTGGGATGATCAATTTAATCGGTCTCGCAATTCGAACCCCGATCTTTGCGATCTTAGAGAAACCATTTTCAGTTTTATTTGCATCCTTGGGCTCATCATTTTTCTCTCCCTTCCAAGCAACAATTTTAGGGCATAATCTGGCGTTGGCAATTGCAGTTATCATTGTGATGTTCTGGAATTTTTTTGTAAATAGATATTTAACCTATAATGATGTAGAATAATTCATATTCGATCAGGTATGCTTAGATTGAATCCAAATTTAGTTATTTGAGGGGCATAGCAGCGTGGCTAATAAATTAATCGTCATCTATACAACCAGCGGCGATACCGGCGGATTTCTACTCTATCCGAACATTTTCAACCGTCAAGGTGAATGGATTGGATGGGTTACTCCAACCCGGCAAGTATATTCGGTTCATGGACATTATGTTGGCTGGTTGAGTGATGAACCCAGAATATTGCGAAAGCAATCTTCCGGGTACTTAAAACCTCGCTTAGCCCCTCCACCCAGGCCACCAGCTATCACACCGCCCGCTACCGTGCCGTTACCTCCAATGATGCCCGAGGTACCGATTGGATCCTTTGATGTATTAGAAGAGGCGCCTGAATTGATGCCCCCCGTGGATTTTGGAGATTTGCGGGATGATATGGATTGAAAGAGGATTAGGCTCTTTTTATATCTTGGCAAGGTTTACCGGTAATTACGTAAGATTATAAAAGATGGATAATTCATCAAATTCCCAGATCGATTTTCCGGTCGTTGGCGAGTCAGACAAACCTGCACAAACGGTACCCGTAAGATCCTTGCGGGATCTATTGGATCGGGTCACGGGGAAAGGTATCCAACCGGTCGCTTTACAAGAAGACGCCGGATTAGCTGAAGTGATTCCTTTTCCATTTCTCGCTATTGTTGGACAACGAGAAATGAAGATAGCCCTGATCCTGGCGCTGATTAACCCTTACCTGGGTGGAGTATTGTTGATTGGTCCGCGAGGAACTGGAAAGACAACCGCGATCCGGGGATTGGTTGATTTACTCCCCGAAGCGCCGCGCAGTTTGTGCTATTATGGATGTTTGCCCGAAGACATCGAAATTGGGGGGATGGATGCGGTATGTCCCTCATGCGCTAAAAAGTATGCTGAAGGCGAGCCCTTAGCCGTGATGGATCGGATTCATTTGATCGACTTGCCTTTAAATGCTCGCCTCGAAGATGTTGTGGGGGGAATAGACGAACGAGCTGCCATTCATCAACGGTTGCGGTTACGGCGCGGGATACTTTCTCATGCTGATCGCAACATTCTCTATGTAGATGAAGTAAATTTGTTGGCGGATGATATTAGCGATGCTCTTTTGGAGGCTGCCGCGCAAGGATATTATACGGTCAGAAGGGGTCCTCTTACGGCAACATACCGTTCTCGATTTATTTTAATCGGTTCAATGAATCCTGAAGAAGGTTGGCTGCGACCTCAAATTCAAGATCGGTTTGGGTTACGAGTGATCGTAAAAGGATTATCTGAAACTAAGGATCGCTTGGAAGCCTATCATCGTGTCCAGGCTTATCAAACCAATCCACGCCAGGCAGTATTGCAATATTCCACTGAAACGACGACTGCGAGAATGGAAATTCAAGCCGCCAAAGCGCTTTTACCGGAAGTTGTCATCCCCGAGGAAGTGGCTAAGTTTGGACTGAACATCATTCACCACCTGGAAATTGATTCTCTGCGGGCAGAGCTGACCCTTTTCGAAGCCGGGCGGGCTTTTGCAGCCGCCGATGGACGTAAAACTGTTACCCAGGATGATATTTACGAAATAGCTCCAATGGCGCTACGGTTACGCCGTTCCCAATTTATTGCCCAATATTTAAGCCAACAAAGAGATGAAGACAGTGAAATTAAGGCACTGTTAGATGAAGCCCTGGCACAAACAGTAATCGCTAAAAAATAATGTTTGAATAAGGTGAATTATGAATACGGTGGATAAAATTTCGAAAAACGAGCCTGTTGTCGATCTGATCCAAAAAGGGTGGTCTCTTCATGCGGGTGGAGAAGATGATGCAGCGGAAGAGAGCTTTCGCAAAGCCTTGACTGTCGATTCTAATTCGATCGAAGCCTTGTATGGGTTGGCATTGACGCTTAAGTCGCAGGGCAGGCGAAAAGACACTGTTCAGGTTTTCGAACGAATTGTCTCTTTGCTTGATAACCGGCATGATCAAGATCTGGTTCGGAGCAATATGCTGCGCCGGCTAGCAAAGGCGCATATTCAACAAATCCAAAGTGGAGATTGGAACTTGGAGAAAGAAATTTGGCAAACCAAAAATTAAACTCACGAGCGCGGTTAGAGGCTTGTATAAGCGACAGCAGGCTTGATCGTACGCCGGTAGCGTTATGGCGGCATTTCCCGGTCGATGACCAGCAAGCTGAGAAACTTGCGGCGGCAACGATTAACTATCAACGAAACTTTGATTTCGATTTTGTTAAAGTCACTCCAGCTTCATCTTTTTGTGTTAAAGATTGGGGAGTTCTAGATGCCTGGAACGGATCGAGTGAGGGAACGCGAGATTATCACACCTACGTCATTCACAACCCTGAAGATTGGTTGAAACTTACCCGACTTGATGTAAATAAGGGGTATCTAGGTAGCCAGCTAAAGTGTTTGGAGCTGATCATTAGAGAACTAGGACCGGAGGTGCCAGTAATCCAGACAGTATTTAACCCGCTTTCGCAGGCCAAGAACCTCGTCTCTCGAGATTTGTTGTTGGTTCACCTCAGGCGCTATCCGGATGCGGTCGAGGCGGGTTTGAGAATTATTAGCGACGTTACCAGAAGATTCATCGAAGCGGTAAAAAATACCCAAGCGGCAGGTATTTTTTACGCCGTACAACATGCCCAATATGGTTTATTATCCTCGAATGAGTACCTGCAATTTGGAAAGCAGTTTGATCTTGAAGTATTGGAATCCGCTCGTGAATTGTGGTTAAACATACTTCACCTGCATGGCGAGAATGTCATGTTTGATTTATTCAGAGATTATCCGGTTCAGGTAATAAACTGGCATGATCAGGATACGCCGCCTTCTCTGGCAGAGGGATTAGAACAATTTCCAAGGGTGGTCTGTGGCGGGTTGCAGCGCGAAAAAACCATGGTTTTAGGGACACCCGAGCAAGTCATAAACGAAGCCAGACGAGCAATCCGGGAGACCGGAGGGAAACGACATATTCTAGGAACCGGATGTGTTGTTCCAATTACTGCTCCTTTTGGAAACCTCATGGCTGCTCGCCAGAGTGTTGAGAATCGTTAACTATTTATTCGGCTGAAAAGACGGATGTCTGGTCTGCGCGTAATATCCGGAGTTGCCAGGGGAAAGCGATTACGATCTGTTCCCGGCGATTCTACTCGTCCCATAACTGATCGGGTAAAAGAGGCGTTGTTTAATATTATTGGCAGTGATATCGCGGAAGCTAGCTTTTTAGATCTATTTGCGGGAACTGGGAGCGTAGGAATCGAAGCTCTGAGCCGAGGCGCAAGGCTGGTACGCTTTGTAGATAACAATTACCGGGCAATCAAAACAATTCGTCAAAATTTAGAAAACACAGGTTTAATGGAACAAAGCCAGATATTTTCGGGGAGTGTTTTCGATTTGTTGCTTCGGGCGCCAGATGAACGCTTTGATTATATATATATTGCGCCACCGCAATACAAAGAATTATGGAAGCGAGCCATAATCAACTTGGCTGCAAATCTGGGCTGGCTTTCTAAGGATGGATGGACGATTGCCCAAATTCATCCAATCGAATATGAAAACTTGAATTCCAAGAATGAATTGCTTCGGTTAAGGGAATTTGACCAGCGAAAATACGGCAGCACATTACTCGTCTTTTACCAAATCCCGGCCGATTAGAAAAGACCCCGCTTGCAAAATTAGATGAAGCAGGGTCTTTCTTTCTAAACCTACCCTTTTAGAAATTCGTCGAGAGCCTCTTTACTGATCCGATAGGCGTTTCCAATTTTCTTGGCTTTTAAATCACCCGCATTAATTGCGGCAATAACATCTTCTTCGGCTACACGCAAATAACTGGCGGCTTCTGATGGAGTCATAACTCCAGGAGAACCACCGGTTGACGGCGGAGAGCCAGGCGCGGTTGGAGGGCTGCCTGTCATTCCTTGGAGAGATTGCCCAATTACATTGCCAATTCCCATGCCTGCTCCGATACCGGCAGTCAAACCAGCCCCACCGCTAGGATTCTGAGCAGCATCTCGCATGGCATCTGCGGCTTGTAACTGCGTATAGGTTTGCATATCCAACATGCCCATTGCCCGCAATTCTTCAGCCGACTTGCTGGAGGGTTTTAGATTCTCGATATAGAAGGCTTTAAGGGTTAAACCCAAAGCGGAGAAATCATCTTGCGCTTTCGCTCGAACTCCGGCGCCTAATTCCTCTGTTAAGCCAATTAGTTCTGGAACACTATGCTGGGCAGCGGTCTCTCCCAACAAATCCTGCAGCTTGGAAAGCAGCATCGAGCGTAAGCGGGTCTCAATATCGCTTGTTCGATAAATTCCTTGCGCGCCAACCAATTGGGTTACTAATTGTTGAGGGTCTTTTACCTGGAAACTGTAAGTGCCAAAGCCTTGCAGAAGCGCTACCCCCAAACCCATATTTGGGTTGCGAACGATAATGGGTTGGGGGGTTCCCCACTTGCGGTCGGCAAAATCTCGCATCGTTACAAAGTACACTTCTGCCGGAAAAGGGGTTCGCTCGTTGAATAGCGAACCGATTTTTTCGATTAACAGGGGGATGTTATAGGTCACAATGGTATGCCGCCCGGGCCCAAAAACATCCAGGGCATTCCCATCGCGGAAAAACACTGCGCTTTGAGATTCGCGCACAATTACTTGAGAGCCAATCCGGAAATTCCCGGGGCCTTCCTCCGGGAAGCGATGAACGATCTCATCTTTCATTTCGTTTGGATATTCGACAACATCGAAAATTCTGGCCATGTTTTACTCCTTCCGTTAAGTAATGATTGATCCGATAAAGACGGTTGTCAAACGATTTTAAGCTTCTGTAGCGCTGAATACAACTTCACTGCGGCGATCATAGACCTGGATACAATCCTGAGCGGTACTCACCAGATGCCGGATGGCGGCTGCAAGACCATCAGTTCCAATCGAGGCTTCTACATTATCAACTGCTCGACCCACTTCTTCAGCTAGCTCTAACATAGCAGCATCATATTGATATATTTTATTAAGTTCGTCCTCGTTTATCTTCACAGCATCAAACAATCCCGAATAACCTCGGGTAGCTCGTCGAATGCGATCGGTAAAGGTTCTTAATTTGATGGCAGCCGCTTCCAGGTCATCTACGTAAGCAATTTGACCTTGGCTGATGAAGTCTCTTTGGAGCGCTGAAATCCGTTGCCATTGTTCTTCAAATCGCATCGCGACCGTATCGCGAAGCAATTTATCCGAATCGCGCCGGCTCTGACGATGGATATACCCTTTAAAACCCGGAATGATGTTCATAATCTTTTTCAAGGGATCCATGTCAGCCCCAACTTTTTGGATTATTTTTTCGATTAAATCACTCATTGCTCTGATCTCCTTTTGGAATCTATCAAATCCATTTTATCCATATACTTAGATTATAGTCGTAGATAGAGACATGCGCAACCGTTAAGCGTTTAATTATTTTTTTAGCATTGCGAGCAAGAAATTAAGCCTATCGTATGCCTTTTATTCAAGATGCAAATTTTATATATTTAGCGTTTAATCGGCAAAAAAGTTGTTTAAAATGCGGTGGTGATATAATCGTTAGATATGAAATTCATCATCAGGAGTGTGCAATGGGTTTGGCAGATTTGAAAGACTTAATTGAAGGATTAGAGAACAGTATCTCTCTCAAGAATGGGAGCGTCCAAATTCTGGATCGTTCTCGGTTGAATAAGACTGTGCATGCGCTGGCGGAGGTTTCAGCGCTCGAAAGAGGACCGCGCCAGGGATGGGCACGCTACCTGGCACGCAAGACTGCCGCAGCGTGTGGGATTTACCCGGCTTCGATCCAGGCTTTATATATGGCCCGCGGCCGAGGCGAGATACCGCCAACATTTTCGGTACCCGCGATCAATTTACGGGCGCTTTCTTATGATGCAGCTCGAGCAGTGATCCGGGCGGCAAAACGAATAAATGCGAACGCGTTTATTTTCGAGCTTGCTCGCTCTGAGATGGGTTATACCGATCAAAGACCATCGGAATATGCAACCAACGTTTTGGTAGCCGCTATCGAAGAGGATTATTCTGGACCGATTTTCATTCAAGGCGATCATTTCCAGGTGTCTCAGAAACGTTATTCCAGCGACCCGGAGAAGGAAGTAAAAGCCATCCGTGAACTGATCAGCGAGGCTATAGCAGCCGGGTTCTTCAATATCGATGTGGATACCTCAACTTTGGTCGATCTTTCAAAACCTACAATCCACGAGCAACAGGAGTTAAACACCGGCTTATCGGCAATGTTCACCTCGTTTATTCGCTCCATCGAACCAGAAGGCGTTACGATCTCGGTAGGTGGTGAGATTGGAGAGGTGGGAGGCCATAACTCAACGGAAGAAGAGCTGCGCGTCTACATGGATGGTTATAACAATCAGCTAGCGAAGCTAAACCCGGGCGTGAAAGGGTTGAGCAAAATCAGCGTTCAAACCGGTACGTCTCATGGAGGGGTGATATTGCCTGATGGTAGCATAGCTCAAGTTAACGTGGACTTCAATACGTTGCGGCATTTGAGCCAGATCGCCCGGGATGCCTATGGTCTGGCCGGGGCAGTCCAGCATGGGGCTTCGACTTTACCGGAAGATGCATTTGGAAAGTTTGTTGAATTTCAGGCCTGTGAGGTTCACCTGGCGACAAATTTCCAAAATATGCTCTTCGACCGATTGCCAGATGATTTGCGAAATGAGATGTATGCCTACCTGGATGAAAAATATGCCCACGAGCGCAAAGCTGGCATGACCGATGAACAGTTTTATTACAAAACGCGTAAAAATGTCATTGGTCCATTTAAATCTCAATTGTGGAATTTGCCTACCGATAAGAAAGCGGAAATCCGTTTGGCTTGGGAGCAGCAGTTCGATAAATTGTTCGATTCGTTGAATATCGTGGATACGCGTAAATACGTTGAGCAGACAGTAAAACCCATCCATATCGAGCCTTCAGTCAAAGATTACCTTGGCGAGGATCTGAAAGTTGGGGATATTAGCGACCTGGCGGATTAATATACGGCAAAATTTTTTATTCAATAACTTCGGGCGTTAGATATGCCTTCCTCGGACCAGGGAAACCAGTACGATCGCTACCTGCTCATTCCACGTTCACTGGTTTTCCTTACTCGGGGAAGGCATATTTTAATGATCCGAGGCGCTTCGACTAAAAAGATTTGGCCAGGTCTTTATAATGGCATCGGAGGGCATATCGAACAAGGGGAGGATGTGCTAACAGCAGCCCGGAGAGAAGTCTTCGAAGAAGCTGGAATAGCGTTTTCCGACTTGTGGTTGTGTGGAGTAATCACTGTCGATTCAGGCACTCCACCCGGTATCTGTATTTTTGTCCTGCGAGGCGACCTGAATATTACCGCCGATGTTGACCTTGGTGGGAAAATTCAGAATGAAGAAGGGACCCTGGAATGGCTCGCTGTTGATCAGATCGAAAAATTCCCATTGGTAGAGGATTTAAATGTCTTATTACCGCGCGTTCTGAATCATAACCCCAAAGCCCCGCCATTCTTCGCTCACTATTCCTACGATCAAGACGACAAGTTGGTAATCAAGTTTGCCAGTTGATTTTAACTGCCCCTCAGGTTGTTGCTCAATGGGATGGCAATTTGGATGTGCAACCGAGATAGCCGGACATGCGTATATTAATCAACACAATGGTTCGGACGAGGATAAAGACGATGTCTGATAAAAGAAAAAAGAGAGTACCATGGTATTTGTGGCCATTCTGGGCGATATGGCAATTCATTGCCATGATCGTTGGGATGACCGGCCGGTTGGTAGCTGTAATATTCGGTTTTGGGTTGATGGTTGTTGGCGTAATCTTAAGCGTCACGCTGATTGGCATGATTATCGGCATACCCCTGATCTTGATTGGGTTGATGTTGGTAATCAGGGGGTTGTTTTAGAATTTTCCGGTAGGTTTCCAGAAGCCAACAAAAGATTCTGAATTTCGGATATTTTTTCTATTGAGACCGGTTTGTTCTTGGAATATTTGCGCAGATATTCTTTGAGCTTATTTATATGAAGCGTGACTGCTGGAGGATTGTCGCTCTCATCGATTTTTATATCAGCTCTATCATTGGTGAAAACCAGCGCAGCCTGGATAGGAGGGATCTTATTTTCTTCCATGTGCTTACGGAGATAATTTTGGATTTTTTCAACCTCATACCCCAACTCCAGCTCTGGGCGTCCAAGACCTTCCTGAGCGAATAATTTTAGATAGAGGTTACCTCCTTTTTGATGATAACGACCTTTTGAATAAGTTATCACACCCTGTTGCTGGCGGGGTAATATCACCCAAACCCCGGCCGGCCCAACCAGCAGGTGCGAGGCGGGGGTTTGGTAGTGGAAGAGACTATATTTACTATCCAAGCCTTTAAGGGCTTGATTGATGTATTCGTCGGGGCGAGGGCTACGCCCCCAACGATTTGTAAAATAGATTCCGATTTGTGACAGGATGAAACCGATAATCAGCGCTCCAAGGGAATAACCAATTTGTTGTTGGTTTCGAAATGATAGGATCATGCCACCGATCAGGATGATCAATCCACCAATCGAACATGTTTGAGCGATTCTACGGTTTCGTTTAATCAGACCTTCGTTGGTAATAATATTCATCAGGATATCCCTCGCAATATGATGCAGGCGTTTTGCCCGCCTAAACCAAAAGAATTTGAAAGCGCTACCTTTACCTCTTTTTTTCGAGGTTCATTAGGCACATAATCCAGATCACATTCGGGATCCGGGTATTCATAATTAATTGTAGGGTGAATCCAACCCTTTTTTATGGTCATTGCGCAAATGACCGCTTCAATCGAACCGGCAGCTCCCATCGCATGACCGATCATCGATTTGGTTGAACTTATCGGGATGTGATAGGCATGCTCGCCAAAAACATTTTTTATCGCCTTGGTTTCGTTGAGGTCGTTCAATGGCGTCGAAGTTCCGTGCGCATTGATGTAATCCACCTGTTCTGGTTGCAAACCGGCATCTTTCAAAGCCCACGACATAGCCCGGCTGGGTCCCATCGCGCTGGGGTCAGGTACGACAAGATGATAACCATCGGCTGAAGAAGCGTATCCGGCAAGTTCGGCGTAGATTTTTGCAACTCGCGCTACAGCATGGTCATAGTTTTCGAGAACCAGAGCTGCCGCACCTTCTGAAAAAACAAATCCTTCACGCCTGGCGTCGAAGGGGCGGGAAGCTTTTTGAGGCGAATTGTTGTAGCTGGTGGGTAAGGCTCGCATGGCGACAAAACCGGCGATAGCAAAATCCCGGATAAGGGCTTCTGTGCCACCACAAATAACAATCTCGGCAACTTCACGCCGGATCATTTCGGCTGCATCACCGATTGCCTGAGTTCCAGCTGCACATGCGGTTGTGACGGTTGAATTAGGACCTAAGCAACGAAATTTGTTGGCAATCAGGAATGCAGGTAAATTGGGTATGCCGGACGGTAGTATGTATGGGCTTACACGCTCATAACCCTGCGATCTGAGAACCTGGATACCGTCGTCGATCTTATCTATGCCTCCGATAGCTGTTCCAAACACAACCCCCACTCTCTCAGGTTCGGGCATACTTTCGGGTAAAGCCGCGTCTTGAATTGCTTGATAGGCGGCGGCTAAGGCAATCTGGGCTGAACGCGGTATCCGCCGCGCTTCTTTACGTTCAAGATAATCGTAAGGATTGAAATCCGGAATTTCACCTGCTATCTGGCAAGGTAACTGGCTGGCATCGAATTGGGTTATTTTACGGATTCCCGATTGGCCTTTGATAGCCCTTTCCCATAATTCTTTGACCGAACATCCGATAGCGGTTATGGCGCCTAATCCGGTGATAACTACCCGCGATCGCAGCGTTTCACGCATCTTCA
>Ga0315282_10015114_pt1 | contig 11430 bp, 6 predicted proteins | sample YL17G07_20_MG_FD_203693 | JGI IMG/M metagenome (GOLD analysis project Ga0315282, IMG submission 203693) | Sediment microbial communities from Yellowstone Lake, YNP, Wyoming, USA - YL17G07_20 | ecosystem: Environmental > Aquatic > Freshwater > Lake > Sediment | place: USA: Wyoming | collected...
TGATAATATAATTATTATATTGCATATCAGAGAGAGGAGCCTCTTATGGACTCGGCCAGACTCCGGCAGAAGGTCCTGGACCTCGACCAGCGCCGCCGGTCTCTCATCCACCACGTTCTCCGGCCGGGGCCGATGGTCGTGGGGTATCTGTTCCAGATGCGCCGCCGCTGCGGCAACCCGCGCTGTCGGTGTGCCAAGGGGAAGCTCCACGTCTCCTGGTATCTCTCGAGGAGAGAGGGGGGAAGAACGCGGCTCAAGCATGTCGGACGAATCATCCCCGAGTGGCTCACGGAGCGGGTCACGAGATACCGGGACCATCAGCGGACCCTGGCCGCGATCCGCAAGATCGACCGCGAGATGGCCGGGCTTCTGAATCAGCTTCGGGACGAGAAACTCAAATCCCTGGAAGAGGAACTGGAGGCGAGGCGATGAACCTGGTCGTCTTCGAGCAGGATAAGGCGTTTGTCAAAGAGAGTCTCCGGAAGGGGACGATCGACTATCTGGAGACGGTCTCGGAGGGGGCGGAGACCGATTTTTTCAAATACCTCAACACGGCGGGGATCTTAAAGCATCTGGCCGAGACGTATCCTCGGCGAAGAGCGAAGATGGAAGTCCCGACCTGGTTGTATATCGCCTCGGATCTCAGTCTCAGGCTCCATGGGATGCAGAGCTTCTACGGGTATCCGTTCGTCGTCCGGACGGGCGGGTTGTTGAACGCGTTCGGGCCCGAGGTCGGGAAAAAGGTTGTCCATCCGGAGACGGGCCAAGTGACGATCCACTGTCCGGGGTTTAATAAAAAGAACAGGTATGACCGGCAGACGCCCTGCGACCAGGACTGGCTGCGGAAGATGGCGAAGACGACCGAGGCGGAAAAACTTCTGGGGTGGTCTAACCGGGAGCTTCCGCATCTCCTAGAGAAGGAGAAGCTCTTTGATCCGGAGGGAATCTTCATCGGCGACGCCTCGTATGTCTTTGTGCCGAATAATCCGCATTACGAGGGATCGTCGGTCATGCTCTTTGACGAACACAACCATCCGGTGAAAGAGGAGGAGCTGAGTGGAGGGGAGCGGCGGCGCTGTCGCCTGAGGAGATGTTACAAATGGGTGGAACTCATTCACACGAACAGCGGGGGAGAGTTTTTCTATTTCGTCGCCATGCATCTGGGGCCGGGCCAGGATCATGAGGATCACCTCCTCTATGATCTGGTGGAGACGTTTCTCAAAACGGTGGGCCAGGGGGTGATGAAGCGGCTGGTCGTGGACCGGGGATTTTTGGACGGGAAACGGATCGGGCATCTGAAAACGAAGTGGAAGGTCGACACGGTCGTGGCGTTGCGCAGCGACATGAACGTGCTCGAGGACGCCCGGGGGCTGCTGCGTTTAGGGCCCGTAAAATGGCAAGATTATAATCCGGCGCCCAAGGAACTGCCGGTCGTGGGGCCGCTCGGGATCGCCGTTCCTCCGCCGCCGAAAAAAGACCGGCCGCCGGAAAAGGTGGTCGCGTTCAATCACCTCACGAGTTGGGACGCCTGTCCGGTTGAGTTGACGGTCGTCTTGACCAAAGAACGGCGAAAGGAACCCTGGGGTATCGCCACGACGGAGGAAACTCAGAACGCGCCGCTTGTCCGGCATTATTATCATCTCCGGGAGACGATCGAGGAGCGTCATCGCCAGACCAAGGTCTTCTGGGACTTGGCCAAGTTCCACTCGCCCGACTTCAATCTCGTCACGAATCAGGTGGTCTTCGTCGCTCTGATGTATACGCTCCTTCAGATGCAGATGTACTCGGAGCACCATCCCGAGCTCAATCGTCTGACGCGGAGGAGTCTTCTTCACCAGATGCGGCCGTATGACAACCACCTCGTTGTCTATGCCCAGCAGTATTATGCCTTCTTCGACGCGCCGGAATACACGGAGATCGTGATGACGGTCGAAGAGCCGGGGAAATCGAAGCTCCTGCGCAAGGTCCGTCGGATCCGCCGAGATTATCTCGGAGGACTGAGGTTCCCGCGCAGTCCGTGAGGAGTCTCGTTCCCACTCTCCTGATCGCCGTCTTGCTTCTACCGCCGGAAATCTCTCGCCTTCGTCCGCTTGAACGTCATTCCCAAACCCTTCCTAAGCTCGGTTCGCCCTCGCTGACGCCTCCCTGACACTAAGCATCCGCCGCTCTTTCGTCCTGCGTCAATCCTCAGCGTTCCGAAAATGCCTCCCCCAGTGTCTGAATCACAGCAGCGTCCTCCCTCGTCTTGACTTCATTCCTGATAAACGATTAATATCGGGGACGGATTTCGATGATTTTCTGTCTCGTGCGCTTTGTGAACGGTCCGGGTTCCGGAAACCCGAGACGGAGACGTCCTGGAAGGGGAGTCCCATGAGGAAAAAACTGGCGCTATCGTTTTCTCTTCTCGCCCTGGCCTTTCTGCCGGGCTATGAGATCGCCCAGCAGAAGGCGCTGGACGTCCCTTACGTCCCGACCAAGTATCCGGTCGTGGACGAGATGCTGCGGATGGCCAAGCTGACGAAGAACGACATCGTCTATGACCTGGGCTGCGGGGACGGCCGGCTCGTCGTCGGCGCCGCGCAGAAATACGGCGCCCGCGGGGTCGGCTTCGACATCGATCCCGAGCGCATCAAGGAGTGCCACGAAAACGCCGCCAAGGCGGGCGTGACCAACTTGGTCAAGTTCCACGAACAGGACCTCTTTACCGCCGATTTCCACGAGGCCACGGCGATGACGATCTACCTCCTGACCAGCGTCAACCTCAAGCTGCGACCGAAACTGCTGCGCGAGTTGAGACCCGGCACCAGGCTAGTCTCCCACAATTTCGGCATGGGGGACTGGAAGCCCGACGACTCGTCGACGGTCATGGTCGACGAAATCGATCACGAAGTCTTCATGTGGATCATCCCGGCGAATATCAGCGGGACCTGGACGTGGAACTCCGGCAAGCCGGCCGCTCCCGGCCAGATGGACGTCCGCCAGTCGTTCCAGATGGTCAACGGCTCGGCGAAGGCCGAAGGCCGTGCGGTCGAGATGAGAGACCTGAGTCTCAAGGGAGATCAGGTCCGGTTCGTGATGGACCGCCCGTACGGCGGGAAGACGGTTTCCATGGTTTACGAAGGCCGCGTCTCCGGCAACTCCATCACCGGAACGATCAGATTTCAAAACGGCGGAAAAGACGTCGTGTGGGAGTGGAAGGCCAACCACAAGCTGGGCACCGAGAAGCCGATCGACGAAGAGCCGAGCAAGACCGCGTTTTCCCTCCGAAAGAATTAGCCCAAGAATGGGGTCAAACCTACACTTTTGACTGCGCCCTGTGTTTTCGAGTTTTAACGTTTCAACATTCGAACGTTAAAACGTTTTAATGCTGGAATCGTCGGACATAATCGAAAGTGTCAATTTGACCCCGATCTTTATCCCCCTGCCGTCCCCGGATATGATATTATTGATTAATCTCTTCTGAAGGATTTGAACGATGCCCGAGGAGATCCCGAAGCTCTACGACCACCGGAAATACGAGTCCGCCGTCACCGAGCGCTGGCTCAAAGCCGACGCCTTTGCCGCGGTCCCCGACAAACGGGCAAACCGCTACGTCATCATGATGCCCCTGCCCAATGTCACCGGCGCCCTCCACATGGGCCACGCCATGGACAACGTCATGCAGGACCTTCTCACCCGCTGGCACAGGATGAAGGGCGACAACACGCTCTGGATGCCAGGGACGGACCACGCCGGGATCGGGACCCAGGCTGTCGTCGAGAAACGTCTCTTCGAGCTCGAGGGAAAGACCCGCCAGGACATCGGGAGGGAGGCCCTCGTGGCCAAAATCCTGGCCTGGAAGGATGAGTACCGCGAGCGGATCATCCGGCAGCAGCAGAGCATGGGCTGCTCGTGCGACTGGCGGCGCCAGCGGTTCACGATGGACGCGGTCTGCACCCGGGCGGTGCGCGAGGCATTTTTCCGCCTGTTTCGGGACGGGCTGATTTTTCGCGGGAACAGGCTCGTCAATTGGGACTGCCAGCTTCAGACGGCGGTTTCGGACGATGAAATCGTCCACGAGAAGGTCCAGGGTCACTTCTGGCACATCCGCTACCCCATCGTCAATCCGCAGCCGGGCCAGCCCGAGTTTCTGACCGTCGCTACGACGCGCCCCGAGACGATGCTCGGCGACACGGCCGTCGCCTGCCATCCCGATCCCGCCGCCGAACTCGATAAGCGCGCCGCGCTCCTCAGAGAGCGCCTCGCCGCCGCATCGAAGAAGGACCGCGAAGATCTTGCGAAGGAGCTCCAGGGCGTCGAGAAGCGAAAGACGAATCTCCTCCCGCACCTCCTCAACCTTCGGGAGATGGCCCGCCAGGGCAGAAGAGTGCTGCTCCCGCTCTTGAACCGAGAGATTCCGCTGATCCTTGACGAATGGGCCGATCCCTCGCTCGGCTCGGGATGCGTGAAGATTACGCCCGCCCACGACGCGAACGACTATGATGTCTGGGGGCGGCACCGCGACGAGATCGGTATCATCAACATCCTGAACCCCGATGGCTCGCTCAACGCCAACGCCGGGCCCTACGCCGGCCTCGACCGGTTCGACGCCCGCAAAAAAGTCGTGGCCGATCTCGACCGGCTCGGTCTCATCGAGAGCATCGAAGACCGCGAAATTGAAGTCGGCCACTCCGACCGGTCGAAGACCGCCATCGAACCCTACCTGAGCAAGCAGTGGTTCGTCCGGATGGGCGATGTCGAGGGCGGGATCGTCTGTGGCGCGGAGACCCCGAAGGAATTTCGAGCCTCCGGGCTCGCCCAGGCCGCCATCGACGCGGCGAAGGAAGATTACAGATCGCCGTCCGGCGTACGGCTGACGTTCTATCCCGATCCCGTCCGTTACGGCGGCACGTACACGAGTTGGCTCGCCGAGAAGCGCGACTGGTGTATCAGCCGGCAGCTCTGGTGGGGCCATCGGATCCCCATCTGGCAAGCGAGCCTCACCGGGAAAGCGCTCGCCGCCGCGCTCGGGTCGCTCCCCAAAGCGGACGGCTCCGAGCTCTGGGCATGGATCGCCGACGAAGAGGGTCGCCTTCATAGACCCGATCAGATTTCCGGACTCCAGCCCGGCGGCAGCTACGATGTTCTTATTTCGCTTCGAGACGGCCCGGCAGAGGAGAAATTCGCCTCCGTCCTCGAGGCCGCGGGATTCAGCCGTGATCCCGACGTCCTCGATACGTGGTTCAGCTCGGCGCTCTGGCCGTTCAGCACGCTCGGCTGGCCCGATCCGGAGACGGCCGAGTTCGATCCGGGACAGCGGCCTCTCGGCGCGGGGAAGGGCGGCGCGGACTGCCTGAGCTATTATTATCCCGGCTCCTGCCTCGTGACCGCCCGCGACATCATCACCCTCTGGGTCGCCCGGATGCTGGTCATGGGCCTCTACCTCCTCGGGGACGTTCCCTTCACGGATTGCTTCGTCCACGCGACCATCCAGGACGGCAAGGGCGAGCGGATGAGCAAGAGCAAGGGCAACGGGATCGACCCCGAAGACATCATTGAGAAATACGGCGCCGACGCGATGCGGTACGTCATCAACGATATGCAGACCGGGACACAGGACATCCGCCTTCCCGTGCAGGCCGTCTCTCCGCACACGGGCGAGCTCGTCGACCTCGCGACGGCGAAACACGGCCGGACGATATTCACCTATATTTGCCCCAAGAGCGGGAAGGAATTCGACGTCTTGGGGACGATGCCCGAGCTTCCGATGGCCAAGGTCATCAGCGAGCGTTTCGACACCGGCCGCGCCTTTTGTACGAAACTCTGGAACGCCGCCCGATTCGCCCTGCCGAATCTGGGCGAGCATGCCTACCGGCCGCTCTCGAAAGCGGACCTCGCGCCCGAGGACCACTGGATTCTCTCCCGGCTCTCGAGAGTGACGGCCCAGGTCGAACGCGAGCTCCGGAACTACAATCCGTCGGCGGCCCTCGGCGCGGCGCGCGATTTTTTCTGGGGCGAGCTGTGCGACTGGTACCTCGAATTTATCAAGCCCCGCTTCAGGGACGAGACCTCGGCCTCCGTCGCCAGATCGGTCCTCGCCCTCGCCATCGATCAGGTCCTGAGGCTGTTCCATCCCTTCGTGCCGTTCATTACCGAGGTCATCTGGGAGAGGCTCAACCTGCAGTGCCCTGTCCGCGGCCTGGGAGATCCGATTCCATCGTCGGAGCTCCTGATCCGCGCCCCCTGGCCGGAATCCAGGCGCGAATGGGAGGACGACCAGACTGAGAAAGATTTCCGTTTCCTTCAGGAGATCGTTCGCGGAATCCGGGAATTTCGGTCGCTCCATGCGATTCCGCCCGGCCGAAAAATTGATGCACACATCAAAGCGGACGGAGAGGCGGCGTCCATTCTCCGGAGCTTAAACCACCTGCTCATGCATCTGGCCTCGCTCAAATCCGCCGGGGTCGCTCCGGACACGGCTCGTCCGGTTAGGGCGGCTTCATTGGCCGTTGGCGGAGTGGAGATCTATCTCGCTGGGCTGGTCGACACGGATAAGGAGCGCGAAAGGCTCCAAGCCAGGCGCAAAAAGCTCGTCGAAGATATCCAGAAGACCGAAGCGCGCCTCGGAAATGAAGGCTTCGTCAGCCGCGCCCCGGCCGAAATCATCGAAAAAGAGAGACAGAAGCTCGCCGACCTGCGGGCCCAGATCGATCAAATCGACGCGAACCTCAAGATTTTGTGACGCCGGATTAACAGAGTCCCTCCCCGCGGCGCTCTTCCGAGGCGGGGATCGCGCGGCTCAGGATTTTGAATCCCCTCGGAGGTGAGATGATGAGCATTCGAATTTATCAAGTCGACGCATTCACGGACAAGCTGTTTCGCGGGAATCCGGCCGCCGTTTGTCCGCTCGACCAATGGCTGCCGGCCGAGACGATGCAGCAGATCGCCATGGAGAACAACCTGGCGGAGACGGCGTTCTTCGTCAAAGGGAAGGACCGCTACCCCATTCGCTGGTTCACGCCCGCCGTGGAAGTGGATCTTTGCGGGCATGCGACTCTCGCCTCGGCCTATGTCATTTTCCATGTCTTTGGCTGCGAGGGCCCGGTCGTCGAGTTCGATTCGGCAAGCGGCGTGCTGTCGGTAAGGCGGGACGGAGACGATCTCACGCTCAATTTTCCCGCGGATACAATTGAACCGGCGCGCGCGCCCGAATCGTTGGTGCGAGCCCTCGGCGCGCTGCCGCTGGAGACTTATAAAGGCAAATCCGACTTCATGCTCGTTTTCGGCTCGCAGAGGGAGATCGAAGAGATGGCCCCGGATATGAGTCTGCTCCTCCGGGTTCCGGCCCGCGGCGTCATCGTTACGGCCAGGGGAGACGCGGTCGATTTTGTCTCGAGGTTCTTTGCCCCGCAGGTCGGAGTCCCTGAAGATCCGGTGACCGGCTCGGCCCACACGACCTTAACTCCGTACTGGGCGAAAAAGCTGGGCAAGCCCGAGCTGACCGCGATGCAGCTCTCCAAGCGCCGAGGCTGGCTCAAATGCCGTCCTTCCGGCGACCGCGTCGAGATTTCCGGGCAGGCTCGGGCCTACTTGTCCGGGACAATCGAGATTGAATAGGAAAGCTGCGAGACGGAGTCAGACCTCGGTCTGACTCCGTCTCTCTGTGATTCAGACAGTGGGGGAGGCATTGTCATAACACGCAGATAATGATTCAGATATAAGAAGGTCGAGACGCGGGTCTGATGTGATTCGGACGCCGCGTCTTTTTTGGGCTTGACATCTGATAATATAATTATTATATTGCATATCAGAGAGAGGAGCCTCTTATGGACTCGGCCAGACTCCGGCAGAAGGCCCTGGACCTCGACCAGCGCCGCCGGTCTCTCATCCACCACGTTCTCCGGCCGGGGCCGATGGTCGTGGGGTATCTGTTCCAGATGCGCCGCCGCTGCGGCAACCCGCGCTGTCGGTGTGCCAAGGGGAAGCTCCACGTCTCCTGGTATCTCTCGAGGAGAGAGGGGGGAAGAACGCGGCTCAAGCATGTCGGACGAATCATCCCCGAGTGGCTCACGGAGCGGGTCACGAGATACCGGGACCATCAGCGGACCCTGGCCGCGATCCGCAAGATCGACCGCGAGATGGCCGGGCTTCTGAATCAGCTTCGGGACGAGAAACTCAAATCCCTGGAAGAGGAACTGGAGGCGAGGCGATGAACCTGGTCGTCTTCGAGCAGGATAAGGCGTTTGTCAAAGAGAGTCTCCGGAAGGGGACGATCGACTATCTGGAGACGGTCTCGGAGGGGGCGGAGACCGATTTTTTCAAATACCTCAACACGGCGGGGATCTTAAAGCATCTGGCCGAGACGTATCCTCGGCGAAGAGCGAAGATGGAAGTCCCGACCTGGTTGTATATCGCCTCGGATCTCAGTCTCAGGCTCCATGGGATGCAGAGCTTCTACGGGTATCCGTTCGTCGTCCGGACGGGCGGGTTGTTGAACGCGTTCGGGCCCGAGGTCGGGAAAAAGGTTGTCCATCCGGAGACGGGCCAAGTGACGATCCACTGTCCGGGGTTTAATAAAAAGAACAGGTATGACCGGCAGACGCCCTGCGACCAGGACTGGCTGCGGAAGATGGCGAAGACGACCGAGGCGGAAAAACTTCTGGGGTGGTCTAACCGGGAGCTTCCGCATCTCCTAGAGAAGGAGAAGCTCTTTGATCCGGAGGGAATCTTCATCGGCGACGCCTCGTATGTCTTTGTGCCGAATAATCCGCATTACGAGGGATCGTCGGTCATGCTCTTTGACGAACACAACCATCCGGTGAAAGAGGAGGAGCTGAGTGGAGGGGAGCGGCGGCGCTGTCGCCTGAGGAGATGTTACAAATGGGTGGAACTCATTCACACGAACAGCGGGGGAGAGTTTTTCTATTTCGTCGCCATGCATCTGGGGCCGGGCCAGGATCATGAGGATCACCTCCTCTATGATCTGGTGGAGACGTTTCTCAAAACGGTGGGCCAGGGGGTGATGAAGCGGCTGGTCGTGGACCGGGGATTTTTGGACGGGAAACGGATCGGGCATCTGAAAACGAAGTGGAAGGTCGACACGGTCGTGGCGTTGCGCAGCGACATGAACGTGCTCGAGGACGCCCGGGGGCTGCTGCGTTTAGGGCCCGTAAAATGGCAAGATTATAATCCGGCGCCCAAGGAACTGCCGGTCGTGGGGCCGCTCGGGATCGCCGTTCCTCCGCCGCCGAAAAAAGACCGGCCGCCGGAAAAGGTGGTCGCGTTCAATCACCTCACGAGTTGGGACGCCTGTCCGGTTGAGTTGACGGTCGTCTTGACCAAAGAACGGCGAAAGGAACCCTGGGGTATCGCCACGACGGAGGAAACTCAGAACGCGCCGCTTGTCCGGCATTATTATCATCTCCGGGAGACGATCGAGGAGCGTCATCGCCAGACCAAGGTCTTCTGGGACTTGGCCAAGTTCCACTCGCCCGACTTCAATCTCGTCACGAATCAGGTGGTCTTCGTCGCTCTGATGTATACGCTCCTTCAGATGCAGATGTACTCGGAGCACCATCCCGAGCTCAATCGTCTGACGCGGAGGAGTCTTCTTCACCAGATGCGGCCGTATGACAACCACCTCGTTGTCTATGCCCAGCAGTATTATGCCTTCTTCGACGCGCCGGAATACACGGAGATCGTGATGACGGTCGAAGAGCCGGGGAAATCGAAGCTCCTGCGCAAGGTCCGTCGGATCCGCCGAGATTATCTCGGAGGACTGAGGTTCCCGCGCAGTCCGTGAGGAGTCTCGTTCCCACTCTCCTGATCGCCGTCTTGCTTCTACCGCCGGAAATCTCTCGCCTTCGTCCGCTTGAACGTCATTCCCAAACCCTTCCTAAGCTCGGTTCGCCCTCGCTGACGCCTCCCTGACACTAAGCATCCGCCGCTCTTTCGTCCTGCGTCAATCCTCAGCGTTCCGAAAATGCCTCCCCCAGTGTCTGAATCACAGCAGCGTCCTCCCTCGTCTTGACTTCATTCCTGATAAACGATTAATATCGGGGACGGATTTCGATGATTTTCTGTCTCGTGCGCTTTGTGAACGGTCCGGGTTCCGGAAACCCGAGACGGAGACGTCCTGGAAGGGGAGTCCCATGAGGAAAAAACTGGCGCTATCGTTTTCTCTTCTCGCCCTGGCCTTTCTGCCGGGCTATGAGATCGCCCAGCAGAAGGCGCTGGACGTCCCTTACGTCCCGACCAAGTATCCGGTCGTGGACGAGATGCTGCGGATGGCCAAGCTGACGAAGAACGACATCGTCTATGACCTGGGCTGCGGGGACGGCCGGCTCGTCGTCGGCGCCGCGCAGAAATACGGCGCCCGCGGGGTCGGCTTCGACATCGATCCCGAGCGCATCAAGGAGTGCCACGAAAACGCCGCCAAGGCGGGCGTGACCAACTTGGTCAAGTTCCACGAACAGGACCTCTTTACCGCCGATTTCCACGAGGCCACGGCGATGACGATCTACCTCCTGACCAGCGTCAACCTCAAGCTGCGACCGAAACTGCTGCGCGAGTTGAGACCCGGCACCAGGCTAGTCTCCCACAATTTCGGCATGGGGGACTGGAAGCCCGACGACTCGTCGACGGTCATGGTCGACGAAATCGATCACGAAGTCTTCATGTGGATCATCCCGGCGAATATCAGCGGGACCTGGACGTGGAACTCCGGCAAGCCGGCCGCTCCCGGCCAGATGGACGTCCGCCAGTCGTTCCAGATGGTCAACGGCTCGGCGAAGGCCGAAGGCCGTGCGGTCGAGATGAGAGACCTGAGTCTCAAGGGAGATCAGGTCCGGTTCGTGATGGACCGCCCGTACGGCGGGAAGACGGTTTCCATGGTTTACGAAGGCCGCGTCTCCGGCAACTCCATCACCGGAACGATCAGATTTCAAAACGGCGGAAAAGACGTCGTGTGGGAGTGGAAGGCCAACCACAAGCTGGGCACCGAGAAGCCGATCGACGAAGAGCCGAGCAAGACCGCGTTTTCCCTCCGAAAGAATTAGCCCAAGAATGGGGTCAAACCTACACTTTTGACTGCGCCCTGTGTTTTCGAGTTTTAACGTTTCAACATTCGAACGTTAAAACGTTTTAATGCTGGAATCGTCGGACATAATCGAAAGTGTCAATTTGACCCCGATCTTTATCCCCCTGCCGTCCCCGGATATGATATTATTGATTAATCTCTTCTGAAGGATTTGAACGATGCCCGAGGAGATCCCGAAGCTCTACGACCACCGGAAATACGAGTCCGCCGTCACCGAGCGCTGGCTCAAAGCCGACGCCTTTGCCGCGGTCCCCGACAAACGGGCAAACCGCTACGTCATCATGATGCCCCTGCCCAATGTCACCGGCGCCCTCCACATGGGCCACGCCATGGACAACGTCATGCAGGACCTT
>Ga0315282_10015115_pt1 | contig 11430 bp, 4 predicted proteins | sample YL17G07_20_MG_FD_203693 | JGI IMG/M metagenome (GOLD analysis project Ga0315282, IMG submission 203693) | Sediment microbial communities from Yellowstone Lake, YNP, Wyoming, USA - YL17G07_20 | ecosystem: Environmental > Aquatic > Freshwater > Lake > Sediment | place: USA: Wyoming | collected...
ACACCACGAGGGCGCAAGGTGAAACCCGACTCAACGGTGAGTTCGAGGCTGAAACAAAAGGACAAGATTGCGGCAGAGAATCCCCTTGCGTCGCGGCAGCCTTTCATGGATAGGGGCGACTCGGCGAGTCGCCCATCAGTACGGTAGGCATTCGTGCCTGCCGACCTCGCGGCGCTGCTCTCTGCGCCGGTGCCTTTCATTTTCGTTCCTTCAGTCTTCAGCCTTCAGCCTTCGGCCTGGTTCATTGTCTTTGCTCTCCCCAAAACGCTTTTGCTATCCCGCCCGCCTCTGCTATACTTTCCCCTGCGCAGGGGATCCGGTTTGGCGATGTTTCCACGCATACCCCGCCTTCCGAAACCCCTTATCGCGCCGTATATTACGGATATGCCGGTTGCCGGACAGTTCAGGCAGCCCCTTTTGTTGGCTGACTTCCCAGCCCCTTCTTGAGGAGACACGGATGAGGAAATACGCCTCGGTCACAGTCCCCCTTCTTGTCCTCCTGCCGCTTCTCGCCGGCTGCAAGACGGAAACCGCGCCGACGGCTCCCCCGGCGGTCTCAGCCGAGTCGTCCGCTCCCGCAGCGGCGGCAAAGCCCTCCGCCGCAGCCCCCCAGATGGACGTGACCCTCTGGTCCCGCGAAACCATCCGCGGCCCCCTCGACTGGCAAAACGAGACCGCGATCTCCGTCAATGGCCGCGCGATCAACGTCGCCGACATCAAAGTGATGCAGACGGCTGCCCGCGAGACGAGCGCCGCCAAGACCGACCTCGCGAAGCTCCCCGAGCCCATGCGCCCGCTCTCGAAGGAAGCCATCGCCTCCTATCGCGCGCGCGCCAAAGCCGCGGCCGAGAAGTTCAAAGGATCCGACTCCATCCTCTGTCTCGACCTCGGCGAGGAGGTCCTGCGGCCCGACGGCGCACAGGTCTACCGCTATCACGCGCTCCATCTCATCCTCAAGGACGCCGGTCGCAGCGTCGCTAACGTAAGCGTCGGCTCTCAATTGGGCCGCAGTCGCGCCAAGGTTCTCTTCTCCCGTTCGATCTCTCCAGACGGCGTTTCCCGCTGGTCCGACGAATCCACGTTCTCCGAATCCGTGCCCCCGCAGTCCGAGCAGTTCATGGACACGCGCGCCCGCATGCTCTCCGGCCAGGTCCCCGGCGCCGACGTGGACATGCTTATCGAATACGCCTACGAGCAGGAAGAGTACAACCCCGAGATCGCTGATTTCTTCTTCCCAGGCTATGTCTTCCAGAGCGACAAGCCGGTGCTCGATTCCGTGATCGATGTCCTCGTGCCCGAGGGGCGAAAGCTCAACTATTTCACCATGCATATGCCAGACGCAGTCAAGGACCCCGCGCGCTCGAAGCGCGACGGCTACGACGTCTACCGCTGGGAGATGAAGGACGCGCCGGTCATAGTCACCGAGCCCGACTCGCCGCCAATGGGCGACCTCGTCGCGCGCATGGATTCGTCGCTCTTCTTCAAGTGGGACGACCTCATGAACGTCACCGGCCGTTTCCAGGAGGAACGGCTGAAAGTCACGCCCGACATAAAGCAGGCCGCCGACACGATCACCGCCGGCAAGACCACCGACGACGACAAAGTAGCCGCGATCTACCACTGGGTCCAGCGCAACATCAACTACCTCTCGATCAAGGCATCATTGTCCTCCGGCTGGGCTGGCCACCCGGCAAGCGAAACGCTCAAGGCCGGCTACGGCGACTGCACCGATGTCTCAACCCTGATGGCTTCGCTCTGCCGCGCCGTCGGCGTCGATGCTTACCCTGTTGACATCAAGACCAACGAAGCCGGCCGCGCCGTGACCGAAATCCCCATGCCCGACCAGAACCACGCGATCGTCCTCGCGTACCCTGACGGCAAGCCGCGGTTCCTCGACCCGACCTCCCAAGACTTTCGTTACCCCTACTTCCGCGCGGACGATCACGGCGTGAAGGCGATCCTGAGCATTAAGCACCAGATCCTCGACATCCCCGTGCCGCCGCCGGAAGACAACATGCGCGAGAGCCGGCAGGAGATGGCCCTCGCCGCCGACGGCACCGCCAAGATCGTCGAGAAGAACGCCTACACCGGCACCTACGAGGCCGGCGTCCGCGGCTTCTGGCGCAACGTCCCTCCCGAGATGCGCGGCAAGCTGATGCAACAATCGCTGCAGAGCCGCTGCCCCGGCGCGGTCGTCGATTCATTCGATCTCGGCGATCTGGAGGACCTCGGCAAGCAACTAAAGATGGAGATCGACTACAACGCCCCATGCGTCGCCACAATCATGGACGACCTCTATATCTTCACGCTGCCCAACTTCAAGCAACAGTTCCCCGAAACCGCTCTCGAGAAGCGCAAGTACGACATCGAGGAGATGTCCACCATGGAGTTCGACACCGAGGTCAAGATCGACCTGCCCGAAGGATTCACGATCGCGGGCCTCCCCGAGCAGCTCGTCGTCCACGGCAAGCACCTCTCGTTCGTGGGCAGCGTCGAGAAGTCCGAAGACGGCAAGTCGATTGTCGCAAAGCAGGTCTTCAAGCGCCTCACCCGCGTCGTGCCCGTCGCCGACTATGACGAGTTCCGCGCCGAGGCATCGAAGATCGCCTCCTGGACCGACGTCAAGATCGTCCTTCGCAAACCATCCGTGGAAGCGCCCGAGACCCCCTCGACAGAATCCACCGCCGCTGAGGAGGTGACCCAATGACAACCCGCATGCACAACGCCCGTTCGAAAATGCTTTTCCTTCAGTCTTCAGCCTTCAGCCTTCGGCCTGGTTCCTTCGGCCTTCAGTCTTCAGCCTTCAGCCTCCTTCCCGCTGCGCTGCTCCTCATTCTTGCTCTCGCCGCGCCCCGCGCCCTCGCCGCCGAATCTATCTACCTCCAATCCGGCGAGCAATACGAAGCCACCGTGCAAGGCATGTCCGACGGCGCGCTCAAGGCCAGAGTCGGCGGCGAGGAAAAGACCTTCCCGCTGGATAGCGTCCAGCGCATCGAATTCCAGAAGGCGCGCGAGTTCGATCGTCTGGAGTCGACCGACGCGCTCATCAAGGCGTCCCCCATCTTCGCCAACGCCCTCGCCCTCAATACCGATGACCTGAAGAAGAAGTACCCTCAGGCCGGGCACGTCGTCCTGAAGGACGAGACCGTCCTGAAGCTTAACGCCGACGGTACCTACGCCGAAGATGAGACGACCGTATGGCGCATACTCGATCAGCGCTCCGCGGACACGTCGTTCCAGACGCTCTATTTCCTGCCGGAGTATCAGAAGGCGTCTATCGTCTTCGGCATCACCGTCGGCCCGGACGGCAAGGTCGAGCGCGTCAGCGACGGCGCTTCCAAGATCGAAGCCGTGTACCCGTCCTACCCCGAATACAACCACGAAGAGCGCCTGCGCTTCGCCATGAAGAATCCTATGCCCGGCTCCACGCTCTTCCTCAAGACCGAAATCACCGGCAAGGCCACCGACCTCGTGCCCCTCGTCGTGAACGAGACGTTCTGGGGCGATGAGCCCGCGCTCGAACGCGTCGTCCGCATCGAGGGAGACCCGCAGGCAATTAAGAGCGTCTCCGCCATCACCTCCGGCGGCCTCAAGGCCGACGAGTCGGGCACCGTCTGGCGCCTCACGGATACGCCCCAGATTTTTGGAGAACCGTCAATGCCGCCTCTGTCCAACTTCGCTCCGCGAGTCGTCATCGCCTGGCCGGCCGCGACCTGGAAGATGCTTGCGGTAGAGTTCGCCGAGCGCGTCGGCTTCAGGCCGGTCAAGTCGCAGGCGGGCGAAACCGCCCAGGAAGCGTTCGCGCGCATCCGCAGCGACGTGAGGCTTGTCGGCGTCCCGCAGGACGCGATTCCGACCGCCCCAGCCGCGCCTGAAACCGTGCTCAAGCGTGGTTACGGCACCGAGACCGAAAAGGCGCTCCTTCTCGAAGCGCTTCTGAAGGGCCTGGGGGCAAACGCTTCCACTGTCCTCGTCCACGGCCGCAATGCGGGCGAGTATCTGCCCGAAGTTCCGCGCCTGCGCGGCTTCAATCACGCCCTCGTGCGCATGGAGAGCACCGACGGCTCCTATGTCTGGCTCCAGCCGGACGTCACCAAGCGCGGCTTCGGCGAGATCAGCCCCGAGGTGCAGGGCGGCAAGGGGCTCGATCTGCGCAGCGGCGAAATCCTCGACGTGCCCGTCCTCGATCCCGGCGTCGACGCGTCCATCCGCACGGTTGACGTAACAATCGCCCCCGACGGCGGCGCCTTTGTGAAGGACACCACGACCGCAACCGGCAATGAAGCCATTTCGCTTCGACTGCTCGGCGACATGAGCGACGAGGAGCTCCAGAAGTGGGCCGCCGAATACGTCGGCAGCGCGCTCCCCGGCGTGTCGCTCGTCAATTTCACCCACAGCGATTTCGACAAGGTCAACCCCGAGGAGTCGATCTCGTTTACGTACCGCTCGCCCGGCCTCGCGCAGCTCTCGGGCGACTTCCTCGTCCTGCGACTCCCCAACGCCAAGTACGTCCCCTCGGAGGTCGGCCGCAGCACGCACCAGTATGACCTCTTCTGGCTCGGCCGCGAATCGGAGACAACCACCTTCACCGTCAACGCCCCCGCCGGCTACCAGGTCTACGCCGTCGGCCGCGGCGCCGAAAAGGAAGGCAACGGCTGGAGCCTCGTCAGCGGCTATTCCATTCCAAAGGATACCGCCGGCGTGGTCGTGTTCAACGAAGAGTGGGCCCGCGAAACGCTCGACGCGCCCAAGGACGCTTATCCTCAATATCGCGAAGCCCTCATCATGCGCGGCGTCCTGCGCGACGAGATGATTGTCTTCGAAAAGCTTCCCGTTGAAGTCGGCACCGGCAAATGGAGCAGGCAACTCAGGTCGCCCCTCGGCAAGGACGACATTCACAGGCGGCCCGGCCAGGGCACCACGCGCCCCTCCTTCGGCCACAACTTCCCCAGCCCTCCCCCCACCGCCAAAGGTCTGCGCAAAGGCGTCCAGGGGCTCAGGCGATAGGCTTCGTCGTATCTGATTGTGAATCGTAGGGGCGGGGCTCCGTACCCGCCCTTCTCTCTTATGCAAGGACGTACACGCAAGCCAGTTGCGCCTCTTCCCTCTCCTGTTGGAACACAGGAGGGGCAGGAAGTAAGCAAATACAAGTCGCGTAGACTCAACTTCACGATTTCGCACGCATAACCCCTGTTTCGGGCAGGTTGCAGGCTTTTCAACGAAGAGCACTTGTAATACCTCCCGAGTTACTTCCGGACCGCGGCCGCAGGCCGCAACCAAAGGAATCAGTCTGAAGTCCGAAGTCTGAAGTCCGAAGGAACCGAGAAACCTGTCTCACGCGGAGTCCGCAGGGGCCGCGGAGAACGACGAGCGCTGATAAAGGCATTTCACCACCAAGCGACCAAGGGACCAAGAAGATCAGTCCGAAGTCTGAAGTCCGAAGTCCGAAGAGAAGCAAACTGAACCCCACGATTCGCAGATTACGCAGATGTACGCAGATCAGGGCGGCAGGACGCTGCAAGCGCGGTCCGGCTGCGCCGTCACGAGGCATTGCGAACGGAGGAGCTTCTCCCGAACCCCGGCTACACATCTGAGACATCGCCGGCAGAAGCTTGGGCGGCGCGTGCGGCGGCGCGTCGGGCGCGGCGTCGTTCGTTCTTGCGGCGGCGGGCGGCGGCCTCGCAGGCGAGGCAAATGCGGACGCGATAGTGGCCCCTGGTGTACCATCTGAAGCTGCCCTCAGTGAATTCGTGACCTCGCCTGCAATGCGTTCTCTTGCGGCGAGGCTTGTTGGGATCGCGATTGGCGCGGCTGTCCGCGTTATTCTCAGACGAGGTCGCCGGCTTCACGTGAGCGGGATTGCAGCACCATTTGTTGTGGCAGGTGTGGTGCAGGATCTTGCCCTCGGGGACGGGGCCTGCGAAGAGCTCATAGACCATTATGTGCGCCTGCCAAGAGCTGCCCCTAAGGTGGACACTGCCGTAGCCCTGCGGCCGAATCGTTCCGGTCCAGCGCCAGCATTCGTGGGGAGCGTCTTCTATCCTGAGCATTATGCCGCGGATCTCGGCGGCGGTGAGGGGAAAGATGGAACGGTAGTTACGGGCGATGCGCATGGGAATCTCCTAAAGGCAGACTGAAGACCGAAGGCTGAAGGCTGAAGCAAGAAAACAGGTCCTCTGCAGGTTGAGGGGGATAAGGAGAAAACGGGCTTGCGCGGGCGCAGAGAACGGGCCCGCGGGGAAACGCGCTGGACATAAGAGCTTGCGTAGATTGGGGTAGCGTTATTTTCAAAAACTTTGGAATCATCGGATTTTTCCAAGAAGGGGTAAGGAGAAGTCGGTCTTAAGTCCGAAGTCTGAAGTCCGAAGGTACAAGCGGGCAAGCGAAAGCGAGCCCTCTACAAGGTGAGGGGGATATCGAAAAAGGGTCGCGAAACCAGGGCTTTGCGGCACAAGGGTAGCGCCCAGAAAATGAGGTAACCTCCGTTCGCGCAAGCGACTTACAGGTTTTTCATTTGGCACGGATTTTTCCTTCAAGGCATATCGAATTTGCGATGCAGAACGAGCCCTCCGTAGGTTCGGGGGGATAAGGCAAAATGACCGGCCAGTCGCATGTTTTCCGGGTGGCACTCAACGAAAGAACGGAGGCAAGTGGTTATCTGGCAAGGGATAAAGAATTTGAAAAGAGTCGGGGCCAAGGGGGATTTTCCTTCGGCGGGTGATATGCAAACGCGGCTGAAAGCCGCAGGTGCGAAAGTGGGAACGTGGGAAAGTGGGAAAGGAAAAGCCAGCCCGCACAGAAGAACGACGCTCCCTCTACAGGTTCGGGGGAGGTAACGCACGCGCCATTGGCGCGGGATCAGGTGAGCAGGTGACCAGGGGAGCAGGCGAGCGAGGCAGGACGGCGCAGGGGGTTAGGGAATTTGGGAAAAGAGAGATCTCTCCAGAAAGGAGGGTAACGTTCGGAGGCTGAATCCCGTCCACATGTCGCTTCTCCATTGCGGCAGAGCATGGTGAGCGGTAGAGTATTCTGTGCGCCACACAGCGCCCTCTTTCCAGAAAGGAACCCGCACATGAGATCGGTTGCCTTTGCCGCTGGGTTGTCTCTCATCCTCTTCGCCGGCTGCGCCGAGCGCGCCTCTCGCCCGGCGCCCTCCCCTGTCGGCCGGCTCGCCGAATCGACCGCATGCTCGACGCTCGACGTGAGCGATGACCTCCATTGGGAGGTCTCCGGCCGCAACGGCGCGGTTGCGACGGGCAGCGCCGGTTCGGTCGCAGCGGGGATCGAGATCCTTCAGTCCGGCGGCAACGCCGCTGACGCCGCGGCGGCGACGCTCATCGCGCTTGCGGTCACGGAGCCGACCAAGTACGGCCTCGGCGGCGAAGTGCCCATTATGGTCTACCAATCGGCGCCAAAGACTTTGGAGGTTATCTGCGGGCAGGGCGAGGCGCCCGCGCTTGCCACGCTCGAATACTTTCAATCGATAGGCGGCATCCCGCGCCCCGGAAAGAATCTCGACGTGACGAACAGCAACCGCAACGCCGCCGTGCCGGGCGCGTTTCATGCGATACTAATGCTGCTGGACAATTATGGCACGATGACCTTCGCGCAGGTCGCCGCGCCGTCGATTCGGCTCCTGGCTAAGTACAGCGACGGCTGGCAGGCCGACCTCTGCAGGACGTTGAGCACGCTCGTCGCCGCCGACGCGGACGTGCGCGCAAACGGCGCGACGAGATCGGCGGGAATCGCCGCGGTCGCGTATGAGTTCTACGGCCGCGACGGCGCAATCGCCCGCCGCATCGTCGCCTGGTCCGAGGCGAGCGGCGGCCTTCTTCGCGCCGACGACCTCGCCAACCACGCCACACGCATTGAAGAACCCGTGAGCGTGCGCTGCCGTGGCTACACGGTCTACAAGTGCGGGCCGTGGACTCAAGGGCCGTGGCTTTTGGAGACGCTTCGCATTCTGGAGGGGTACAATCTCAGGCGCATGGGCCACGATAGCGCCGACTACGTTCACGTGGTCGCTGAGGCGATGAAACTGGGCCTCGCGGATAGAGACGCGTATCTTGCGGACCCCGATTTCGCGGACGTGCCTCTCTCCGAAATGATCTCACCACGTTACGCGCGCATTCGCAGGCCCCTCATCGACATGAAGCACGCGTCACTTGAAGTCCGCCCCGGCGACCCGCGTAAGATGAAGGCCCTCGCCGCGCCGAGGATCGATTCAACCGCAACCAAAGGTCCTGTGAGCGACACGACGACATGCATAGTCGCCGACAGGTGGGGCAATGTCATCGTCGCCACGCCGAGCGGCTGGGGAGGGGCACTCGCGGGCGATACGGGCATCTGGCTCGGCTCGCGGCTCTCGAGCCTCAACACCTGGCCCGGCCATCCCAACGTCGTCGCGCCCGGCAAGCGCCCGCGCACGACGCTGACGCCGACCCTCGTATTCAAGAACGGCAAGCCGGTCATCGCGGTCAGCGTCGCCGGCGGCGACATGCAGGATCAGGTAACGCTCAATCTTCTGTTGGATGTGATCGACTTCGGCATGCCTCCCGGCGAGGCCGTCTCCGCCGCGCGTTTCGGCACCTCTCACCTCACCGATTCCTTCGGCCAGGCCCCTCCCAAACTCGGCAGCCTCGAAATCAATCCCCAGGTCGGCGACAAGGTGATCGATGATCTGAAGTCGCGGGGGCATGCTGTGACGACGGTGGAGGGTGCTTACTGGGCGCCGAGCATGATGGTCTTCGACCCTCGCGACGGCAGCATCAGGGCCGCTGGCGATCCTGCGGCCAGCAGGCACTCGGCGGCGTACTAAGGCATCGCCCAGCGCCTCGTTTTCGCATCATTGCCCTGTGGTTTCAGTTCTTGCACCCTTCCCACTTTTCCCACCTTTCCCACTTTTCCTCCTGCGGCATCAGGCCGCGCCTCACGGGCACGTCGTGACAATTGTGCAAGGCGCTTACTGGGCTCCGAGTATGATGGTCTTCGATGCGGGCACAGGTACAATCACGGCTGCGGGGGATCCTGCGGCAAGCAGACACTCTGCCCATACTGAGACCCGGCATGTCTCCCTGTCGCCAAGTCGCCCGGTCGCCCAGTCCAGTTCTGCTTCTCCCCCTTCGCCCGGTCCCTCGGTCTCCAGGCCCTTCTCTCGCGTCTGCGCGTGTCCACAAGCAGCGATCAGGTCATGCGTCGCGCAAGAAGCGGCACGATCGGGTCGTACGCCAGCTGAAAGCCCCTCCGCTTCGGCGAAAGGCACGGCCCAACACGCTGAGCTTGCCAGGCGTTCATCCCCTTCCCGCACCACGCCCTGCATGGCGACGCGCTGTCCGCCGTCCTCCCCGGTCAGTACTTGTACGTCGTCCCCGCAGTGTTCTTCGACATGCAGAGCCCGTAGACCCAATTCGCCCCTGTATGGTTCGTAATCGACAGCGAGATCTTCATTTCCTGATTCAGCACTGACAGGTCGATGCCGGTTGCGGTCACCGTAAGCGCATGGGTCTTGTTGTTTATTTGCAGCGTCATCCTCCCTTGGGGTGTAGCGATCGTGTACCTGACAATCCCGTTCTTCGCCGCCGGCATAGTGTTCGCGGGCGCCGATATCTCGTACGGTCCGATTGCCATAGTAAAGCTGTCAAGTGCGGGATCGAAGTTGCCCGCAAGGAACGCCTTCCCGCCGAAGGAAAGCCTGTCGCGGCCAGCAAGGCGCAGGTTCCGCGCCATCGTGAGCTTCTCAACGTAGAAAAGAGGCAATGGGCCCGGCGAGGCAAGCTTCGCCACATGGTTCTTCACCGTCATGGCCGCCACGACAGTCTCATCGAAGTCGGACCCTATCTGCAGCCTCACAGGCACACTCGCTGGATTCGGCAGGAACGCCTGAAGCGTCTGCTTTGAGCCGCTGAACTGGAAGAGACACTTGCTCGAGCCTTTGGCCCAATAATAGGTCATCTTGCAGGTCACTCCTCCCTGCTTGGCGGTGTAAACGCTCGATTTGCCGGAACGCTTCCATGACGACACATCGACTACAAGCGACCAGGTGGAGTCGAGCTTGAGCGCCACACGTTGAGGCGCATCGCCAGGCCACATGTTGCACATGCCCTGAAGCACGAATGAGTCGCGTCCTACGGAAGCGGGCAGCCCAATCTGGAACTTCGTTATCTCGAACCAGTTTGCCTTGGCGCAGTGTACCGTTATCGACAAGGTTTTTGCCGCGGTCCAGTTATGCACGTCACTCACCTTGACCGCAAATGGTGTTCCCGTGGTCGTGGGCTTGCCGCTTACAACACCAGTCGTGGAATCAAGGCTCAAACCATCGGGAAGTTTCCCTGAGTCAATCGACCATTTATAAGGCGTTGTACCGCCGGTCGCCTCAATCTGCTGACTGTAATCCACGTTGACCGTGGCATAGTGCAGACTTGTCGTGGTTATGACGGGCAGCATCAGGACCGTTATCTGTAGAGCCTTCGTATCGGTAGCGCCCACGCGGTCGACCACCCTCGCGGTGAAGTTGAACGTTCCCGTCGCAGACGGGGTACCGGTAATCGCACCGGTTAAGCGAACAATCGATAGCCCCGTCGGCAACGCGCCGGACGCGATATCCCATGCGAAAGGCATCGTGCCGCCCGTGGCGTCTACGGTTTGGTTATATGCAACCCCGACGGCGCCGTCAGGCAGACTTGACGTCGTAATGTTAATGGCGTCGTTGATAACTATGGACAGCGCCTTCGTCGCCGTAGCGGTCACCGTGTCCGTCGCCAGAACCGTGAAGTTAGATGTCCCCACAGCCGTGGCCGTAGGCGTGCCAGTAATAGCGCCGCCTGAGGTAAGTGAGAGTCCCGCCGGCAGGCTCCCTGATTGACGCGACCAAGTCAGGCTTCCCGTGCCCCCCGTTGACGCAAGCTGCCGATTGTAGCCGATGCCTACCGTATCGTCAGGCAGACTTGACGTCGTAATGCTAATGGCGCCGTTGATAACTATGGACAGCGCCTTCGTCGCCGTAGCGGTCACCGTGTCCGTCGCCAGAACCGTGAAGCCAAACATGCCCACGGCCGTCCCCGTGGGTGTACCGGTAATAGCGCCACCCGAGGTGAGCGAGAGACCCGCCGGCAGGTTCCCTGACTGCCGTGACCAACTCAGATCCCCCGTGCCTCCCGTGGCCGCAAGCTGTTGGCTGGGGTAGGCAATATTGACCGTATCGGCCGGCAGGCTCGATGTCGTAATGTTCAGGGCGTCGTTGATAACTATGGACAGCGCCTTCGTCGCCGTAGCGGTCACCGTGTCCGTCGCCAGAACCGTGAAGTTAGATGTCCCCACAGCCGTGGCCGTAGGCGTGCCAGTAATAGCGCCGCCTGAGGTAAGTGAGAGTCCCGCCGGCAGGCTCCCTGATTGACGCGACCAAGTCAGGCTTCCCGTGCCCCCCGTTGACGC
>Ga0315282_10015116_pt1 | contig 11430 bp, 7 predicted proteins | sample YL17G07_20_MG_FD_203693 | JGI IMG/M metagenome (GOLD analysis project Ga0315282, IMG submission 203693) | Sediment microbial communities from Yellowstone Lake, YNP, Wyoming, USA - YL17G07_20 | ecosystem: Environmental > Aquatic > Freshwater > Lake > Sediment | place: USA: Wyoming | collected...
AGATGTATCATGAAAGGTTCCAGAGGGTTATATATCTATTTGAAGATATTTATAAAAGAGACCTTCTGTCTGCCTTTAAGGCATTACAGGATACAGGCAAAGTGGAAATTATAACATCTGCTGCAACTCATGCCTTTCTCCCAAATTTATCAATATATCCTCAAGCAGTAAAGGCGCAAATTGAAGTTGGGGCAGAATGTTATCAAAAAAATTTCGGCAATTATCCGAAAGGCATGTGGCTTCCAGAATGTGGTTTTGCAACAGGTTTCGACCGTTACTTAGAAGAAGCTGACATAAAGTTTTTTTTCCTCGAGACACATGGAATAATCCGTGGAAACCCGTTACCGCACCGAGGTGTGTATGCTCCCATATTATGTCCCTCTGGTACTATCGCATTCGGCAGGGATGTTGAATCCTCAAAACAAGTTTGGTCATCTATCGAAGGGTATCCGGGTGACTTCGATTACAGAGACTTTTACAGAGATATTGGTTTTGACCTCAACCTGGACTATATAAAACCTTATATTCAGCCAGATGGGATAAGGACATATACAGGCCTTAAATATTACCGGATAACAGGAAAGACTGACAATAAAAAACCATATGTGATACAGCAAGCAAGGCAAAAAGTTTCTGAACATGTCAGAAATTTTATCCTTAACAGGGAGCTTCAGGTAAAATTCCTGTCAGAAAATCTCAAGATCAAACCAATAATTACTGCAACTTATGACGCTGAACTTTTTGGTCACTGGTGGTTTGAAGGGATAGAATGGATTGACTCTCTTCTGAGAGGACTATATATTGATCATAGGAATTTCAGGACAATAACACCTTCAGAATACCTAAGCTCACGAGCATATCGACCTGTAAGCTTAGACGCCTGCCAACCATCCATGTCAAGCTGGGGAGACAAGGGATATAATGAGGTTTGGCTGAATAATTCTAATGATTTTGTTTATCGGCATCTTCTTAAGGCAACAGAACATATGATCTCTCTTGCTCAAAGATTTCCTAAGGCAAATGGCATTTTGCTAAGAGCGCTTAATCAAGCTGCCAGGGAGCTCCTCCTGTCACAGCACAGTGACTGGACATTTATTATGAATAACAGTACCGCTTCAGGATATGCAAAAAAACGTTTTGAAGAGCATATCAACATATTTAACCTCCTCTATCAATCAATCATCTCAGAGAACATCTCAGAAAAATGGCTGACCAAAATAGAAGATAAAAACAGAATATTTCAGGACATAGATTATAGAGTCTATAGACAGGGATAACCAATAACCAAATTCCAAACTGTTTGGTCATTGATGTTTGTTTATTGGAAATTATTTGCTTTTTGGTGCTTGGTTACTGGGATTTTTAAGAGAGTAATTTATCAAATGGGTATGCCTTTAGGAAGGCCAGGAATTCTTCAAGGGCATTTGATGAGATTGAATTCTTGCCAATGATAAGTGAAAAATCTCTTACCATATTTACCTCTTTTATATTGAGTAGTTTTAATGTCCCATATTTACTTTCTTTTCTTGCAGCCCAGCGTGAGATTATCGAGACACCCAATCCATTCTCAACCGCATCTTTTATAGCCTCTGTACTTCCTAAAATAATAGATATCTTCATGTCCTGTGGTGTAATTCCGTTACGGGCGAGGAACTTTTCTATTATCTGCCGTGTTCCTGAGCCTGCTTCCCTGAAAATAAAGGGCTCCTCTGTAAGTTCTGATAGAGAGACTTCTTTTTTCTTTGCAAATGGATGATGTGGCGGTGCGATCAACAAGAGTTCATCAGAGATCAGTTTTTTAACAATCATCTTCTGTCTTGCAACATCTCCCTCAACAAGGCCGAGGTCTATATTGCCTGAAATGAGCAGTTCAACAACTCTTTTTGTATTACCAACGAGAAGATATATCTTTATTTTGGGGTGTGTCTGCTTAAAATCTGTGATAACACTCGGGAGGAGGTAGTTACCTATATTTGACCCGGCACCGATCGTTATGCTTCCTTTTACAAGGCCTGTTTGTTTTCCAATAGCCTTCTCTGCAGATGCATAAAGTGTAAGGATCTCTTTTGCATACTTATACAGAACCTCTCCTGCAGGGGTAAGAGTGACCGTGCTTGATGACCTATCAAATAATTTTGTCTCATATTTCTCCTCGAGGGACTGAATCTGAAGGCTTACAGCAGGTTGTGTGAGATGGATAATTTCAGAGGTCTTTGAAAAACTCTTTGTCTCAGCTACTGTGCAGAAGACTTTTAGTTTATGATCTTGCATCCCCATCCTCCCAAAATCCACTTAAACGTAATACGTTACATCTTATAAGGTTAAGAATTATTTATCTTTTAACTTTTCATCATTTACTTGTAACTTATAATTTGTAACTTTCTTTTGTCAGAGCAGGATATAAGCCGAGTTCTGTCTATGTGGTCATTCATCTAAGGTCTGGTGTTACCACCAGACTCGTGCGGTCGCTACCCATTCCGCCTCCTCGATCCGCTTCAGGCGGACGGGGATTCGAAGGGGCCCTTCTCCAGGCGGAACCTATTCGACCTTGCTCAAGGCGGGGTTTTCCAAGCTTGGGATGTCACCATCTCAACTGGTGAGCTCTTACCTCACCTTTTCACCCTTACCCTGGGAATATGGCTTTGCTCCTCCGCAGGGCGGTATTTTTTCTGTGGCACTTTCCTTGGGGTCACCCCCACTCCATATTATGGAGCGCCTTGCCCTTTAAAGCTCGGACTTTCCTCCCTAACCGATTCTTACACCTCGGGGCGATTAATTATCAGTGACCGTTTTCATCTGAAACCCATTCACTGATTACTCGCACCAAAGTGCGTTAGGGCGACCACCTCTCCTGCTCTGGTCTATAATATTATTTTATCATTTTATAATAAAATTTAAAATTTTAAAAGAAGTATTTTTTTTCGACATCGAATAAAAGGATGTAAAAAACTGACTTTGAGAGTTATGTGCTATTTTTGTAATAAAGGATTCGGCGGCATTGAGGACAATTGATAATCTCTTCATTCTTTTTTACTTCAACAAAAAGCTGAGGTGGTATATTCATGTTGCAACCCAGGCATATTTCTTCTCTTACCTCTGTTACTGCTAATCCCTTACATGATTCGAACAATGTTATATACTGGTCATAGAGCTCATTATCAAGAGCATCGACAATTTTTGACCTTGTTTCCTGCAGCGGTAGGAGTTCCTTCTCAGCCTCTAACATTTCTCTCTCAAGTTTCTTCTTCAATTCCCTGATATTATCCTCTTTGGTTTTAAATTTTGCTTCCTCTAACCTCATCTGCTTTGAAGATGTATCTATTTCCTCCATGACAACAAGTATCTCATCCTCTATAGCATAAAGCTCCTTTTCTGCAGACTCTATTTCTTTGAGATGTGCCTGATATTCTTTGTTTGTTTTTATCTCTGCCGTACGAGCCTTTAGTTTTCTTATCCTCTCATTCATATCATCTAATGCTCTTTCCTTGTCACGTTTCTTTCTTTCGATAGAATCAAGCCTTTGTTTTATCTTATCAACATCTGTCCGGAACGTATTCAGCGACAATTCTGCTTCGGCTATCCCCAGCGGGATCTTATCTATCATGAGCTTTTTGTCGAGAATTTTTGAATCAATGTGTTGGAGATATATGAGGCGTTTGAGTTGTTCTTTCACCTTATTCTTTCTTGTTTTACACGTTTTCCTTTAAAAAATGTTTACCTTGAGTTCGTAATCGATTGGTGGGCCCACCAGGGCTCGAACCTGGGACCAACCGGTTATGAGCCGGTAGCTCTTCCAACTGAGCTATGGGCCCGGAAAAATTCAAAATTAAAAGTGCAAAATTAAAGATTAGTGAATTCTATAATTTTAAACCTTTAATTTTAAACTTTGAATTATTTTTAGGTCAAGACTTTTCTATAAATTCCCTGAGCCATTTACTCCTGGATGGATGTTTTAATTTTCTCATTGCCTTTCCCTCTATCTGTCGTATTCTCTCACGAGTAACATCAAATTCTATACCCACCTCCTCAAGTGTGTGTGGGATTTCTCCACCAATGCCAAACCTCTTCCTTATAATCCCTTCTTCCTTAGGAGTTAGCGAGCATAGAATCCTGTCAATCGTTTTCTTCATATCATCCTGTATTACAGAATCAAGCGGAGACAACATCGCTTTATCTTCTATAAAATCTCTTAAATGGCTTTCTTCTTCCCCAATAGGGGTTTCAAGGGAGACAGGTTCTTTTGATATCTTCAGTATACTGTTCACCTTTTCACTTGAAATTTTTAATCTCTCAGCGATCTCAAGAGATGTAGGCTCCCTTCCAATCTCTTGCACAAGTTCCCTTGTCACCTTCATTATCTTGTTAATAGTCTCAACCATATGCACAGGTATCCTTATTGTCCTCGATTGATCTGCAAGCGCCCTCGTTATTGCTTGTCTGATCCACCACGTTGCATAGGTACTGAATTTATAGCCTCGCTTGTACTCAAACTTATCAACAGCCTTCATAAGTCCGCTATTTCCTTCCTGTATAAGATCTGAGAAACTCAACCCTCTCCCTAAATATCGTTTAGCAATGCTTATTACAAGCCTTAGGTTGGCTTCTATCAAGGCTTTCCTTGCATCAAAGACTTCTCGCTCACCCCTTTTAAGGATCCTTAGGGCCTTTTTCATCTCAGCAGACTTCATACCAAATAAGATTTCTTTTTCCTCGATTTTCTTTTTGCAAAACCGAAGTTCTTTCTTCCTTTCAAATTCTAAACGCTCTGCCTTTTTTCTTATATTTACAATCTTCCTCTGAAGGGCATCCACTTCTGCAACTGACCGTTTTAACTCTACAGAGAATGCTATGATTACATCCTCTTTTAATCTGAGGTCGCGTACTTTTTCAAGTATCTGATTTCTATTCTCTTCGAGTTCCCTAGTGAGTTCTTGATAGTCACTGCCTAATTTGAGAGAGTCCTTCTCAGAAGCTTTTCTCGGTATAGTCAGGGGCATACTCTCTTTTAGCTTCTTAAGACATACCCTCCTTTTCTTATTCAGATAATCGATTTCTTTTGTAATCTTAAAAAATCTTTTTCTCTCTAAGAGTAGATCATCCGCTGTTTCTTCTTCACTATTCTGAATGACCTCTGTAAGTGGTGCCTCTCCTCTCCTGACCATTCTTCCTAAGGTTATAAGTTTTTTTAGTACAAATGGTAATGAAAATATTACTCTACAAATCTTCTCCCCTCCACCTTCTATCTTCTTAGCGAGTTCAATCTCGCCTTCTCTTGTAAGCAGTGATACAGTACTCATCTCCTTCAGATAGATGCGTACAGGGTCTCTTTCGGTTTCTATGAAATCATGGGCCTTTTCTTCCTCCTCTAAGGTCGAAACGTCTGTTTCGGCTTCGAAATACGTGGAACCCTTCTCCTCATCATACTCGTCAATATAGTCAAAATAATGTTTCATGGATGAGGACCTTTAATGAGTTTACGCTTTTCTTTTAATAATAAATTATGCAGTACTGCATCATCAGGTTCCTTTGTATCAGCCAATTTTTTTCTCTCTTCAAATTTCTTCTGTGCCAGTGTCTGTAAACAATCATCAATATTTTTGTCAACAAGTTCTAAATCGAATCCCGGTTCAAGTGATAGTTTTGTAATAAGAGCCCTCTCTTCTTCATCAGCTGTACCGATGAAAGAGTTCATACTGAAATGACCTGAATGTATCTTAATTTTTTTAAATATTAATTTTATCGTTTCATCCTTTAACTCTTCAATAGTAAGCTTTGAAAGCACATCATTAACTTTTTCAGGGAATGCAATGATGGCACTTAAAAGAAGGTATTCTTCTCGATTCAAAGCTGTTTCGACCTGTTTCATCCTTTCAACGTTATATAATCCAGCCTTTCCTCTTATCTTTTTCAGCTCGCTTCTCAGGACGGATTCATTAATCCTTGACCTGTCAGCAAGTTCTCTTAACATCTCATCAGCTATAATCAGATCCTTCATGGTTGCGATCATACCGAGTGCTTCTCTCGCATTATCAATTCTGTCTTCCTTCGACTTATTCAGGAGAAACTCTATCATCGATATGGTATGAGAAAGCATTTCTTTAAAAGGCTGACTGCCGTTTTTGCGTAAAAAACTGTCAGGGTCTTCACCTTCGGGTAGTAAGAGGACCCTCGCTCTGAAATCGCTCTCACAAAGGATTGATAGAGACCTTCTTGCAGCAGAAATGCCAGCTTCATCGCTATCGAAGACCAGGACTATTTTATTAGTAAGCAATCTCAGCCTGTGTAAATGCCTTAATGTCAGGGCTGTTCCTAAAGGTGCTACTGTGTTATTAAAACCGTATTGATGGCACATTATCGCATCAAGATACCCTTCAACAATAATAGCATACGCCTTCTTCCGTATACCCTCCTTTGATAGGTTTATTGCGAATAAGGTCTCCCCCTTTTTAAATACTCCAGTCTCGGGAGAATTAAGATATTTTGGCATGGAATTATCCATAACCCTTCCACCGAAGGCGATAACATCATTCTGAAGGTTGAATATCGGGAAGATGATACGTCCCCTGAATATATCTCTATAACCCCTCTCAGCAGAAACCACAAGCCCTGCATCTTTTATCAAAGAATCGGCGTATCCTATCTTTTTCATATACTTTAAAAGAGCATCCCTTTCATCAGTGGCATACCCTATGCAAAACTTGCCAATAGATTCTTCATTAATGTCCCTATTCTTGAGATACACCTTGGCTGCTTCAGAACTACTAAGGTTCTTTATAAAAAATTTCATTGCTTCGTTATTTATCTGGATTATATTCTCACGCTTTTCATGAAAATCGTCTTTATCAAACTTGAAGTCGGTTATCTTGATACCAGCCTTTTTTGCAGTATATCGTATTGCTTCACTGAAGGAAAGATTTTCATGTTTCATCAAAAAACTGATTACATCACCACCAACCCCACATCCAAAACAGTGGAATATCTGTTTGGCCTGGCTAACCATAAATGATGGGGTTTTTTCAGAATGGAAAGGACAAAGACCTTTATAGTTCTGGCCTGATTTTTTTAACTGGACATAATCGGATAGAAACTCAACGATGTCTATTTTATACTTTATTTCTTCAAGTAGCCTGTCAGACTTCATTCAGCCTACTGAATCTTTTAAACCCAGAGCATTCAAGGATCTCTAATGAATCACCTTTTGAGATTTCATCTATGAGTAAATTCAATCCAAGGTTATCGCTTGAAATATGGCCTGCAACGATGACATTCATGTGGTTTTTCTCTGCCTCTTTCCGATGATCCTCGCTGATATGCATTGCTACGATAGTGTTTACACCACTGTTTGTAAGGCTTTCAAATATCTCTTTAGCCCCTTCTGTTCCACCTGTCATATCAACGAAAATCTTTCCGGCCTTCCTGTTATTTGAGCCAAGGACAATCTTTGGTCCGACACTATGAATCCCAGCCGATTTATATTCAGGGATGTTTTTGAGTATATCAAGCACGTCTGATAAAAAATATGGTTTCTTTTCATCAAACAGCCTCTGGAGATAACTTGCAACCATGTTGTCAGTGGCTGTATGAAGGCAAAGAAATGGAATACCTAAGATTCTTGCTGCATCCACCGCCCTTGTATGGTTTGCTGGCATGAGTTTTCTCTCCACCTCTTTTATCCTTACATCCATAAGCCCTTCTGCAACATGAATAGGGACACCAAATGTGTTTAATATATCTGACTGCATTTGCATCACCGTATAAAGGTCTGCAAATGCCTTCCCCGAAGGGTGATGTGCGAGGAGGAGGTCGATGCGCCTGCCTTTTGACCGCAAGCTGTCAGCAAGCACTATCTCCCCAACATCTATGTCTATTCCGACGAGGATACTCTTGATCTCCTCGTCATCTGCACCATAGAGGATCCTCGAATCTGAATAAGGATTATGTAAAGACTCCTGGTCAAAAGATTCCTTCTCGTCCGGCTTCAGTTCATCAAACTCTTTTTTCCTGCGCTCCAGATTCTTGAGAACAATATCCTTGCCACGTGGATCATTTGCTGTGCCCACTTCAATAGCCTTCTTGTAAAGGTCTCTTAGCTTCATGTCTTTTCTATTTTGAGCGCTATCTTGAAATCACCTTCAAGTTTCTGCAGAAGAGTCATTACCTAACCACCACTCTGATTTTTTTAAGGGCTTTTTTACGAGCAGCAAGCGCCTTTTTCTTCTTTTTAGCACTGGGCTTCTCATAATGCTCCCTTTTCTTTATCTCTGAGAGGATTCCTTCTTTTTCACACTGCTTTTTGAACTTTCTAAGCGCATTTTCGAAAGATTCATTCTCACGAACCCTTACATAGGGCATTCATATACCCCTCCTCCCTGTTTGAAAATTGAGCATTATTTTACAAATTTCATTATTTACATGTCAACATAGCTCTCCCCAAATATCCCCAAATATTTCACGAGTTTTAGGTTCTGAAATAACCTTTCTTCACTTATGGAATTGAGAGCTTTTTCTTGAGTAACTCGTTCACCATCTGAGGGTTTGCCTTGCCTTTTGTCAATTTCATTACCTGACCTACAAAGAATCCTATGAGCTTTTCCTCTCCACCCTTGTACCTTTCTACCTCCTTTATATTATTCGCAATCACATCATCTACAACCTTTTCTACTTCTCCTGTATCACTAATTTGTAATAGTCCTAAGTCTCTAACAATTACATCAGAATAAACGCTAATTTTCAGTGTTTTACTTCTGATATACATCTCCTGAAAGATTGTTTTCGCTATCTTTCCACTGATGGTGCCTTTTTCAATAAGATGTAACATATCTACAAGCTGCTTCGGTTTTAAAGGACATTCTTCAATGGACATATTATCCTCGTTTAATAATCTCATAAGCTCTCCTTTTATCCAGTTCGCAACAATCCTCGGTTGTCCGCCGAGTTTAACCGCCTCTTCATACCAATCGGCAAGCGGTCTTTCTGATATAAGCAAGTCAGCATCGTATTCAGGAAGCCCATATTCTGAGATAAACCGTTGCCTTTTTATATCAGGCAATTCTGGTAAGGAAGACTTTATCTCATCAATCCACTGTTGTTCAACTGTAATAGGTACAAGATCGGGCTCGGGAAAATAGCGATAGTCATGTGCCTCTTCCTTCCCGCGCATGGACTCTGTTATGCCTTTAGTAGAATCCCACAGCCTCGTCTCCTGAATAATCTTTCCTTCACCCTCTATGACCTTTATCTGTCGCCTTATTTCATAATCAAGTGCCTTCTCAACAAACCTGAATGAATTAATGTTCTTAATCTCTACTTTAACTCCAAGCTCATTTTGACCAACAGGCCTTACAGATACATTTGCATCACACCGAAGAGAGCCCTGTTCCATATTTCCATCGCAGACATCGAGATACCTAAGGATATTTCTGAGTTTTTTCATGTACTCCACTGCTTCCCGCGGACTTCTGATATCCGGTTCAGAGACAATTTCCATTAGTGGAACTCCTGCCCTGTTTAAATCCACAAAACTGAAATTGCCTCCTCCGCCCGCCTTAGGCAGAGCGGATTCATGGATATTTTTTCCCGCATCTTCTTCCATATGAATTCTTGTAATGCCGCTTTTTTTAATAGCACCGTCAACAACTATTTCAATATATCCGTATTCGCATATTGGAAGCTCATACTGGCTTATCTGATAACCTTTTGGAAGGTCAGGATAAAAGTAATTTTTTCTTGCAAATCTACTACAGGGAGAAATCCTGCAATTCATTGCAAGGCCGGTTTTAATGGCAGACTCAAGCGCCTTTTTGTTTAATACAGGAAGTACACCTGGCATACCTATGCACACTGGACATGTCTGTGTATTCGGCTCAGAACCGAATTTTGTTGAGCATCCACAGAATATCTTCGATTCTGTCAGCATCTGTGCATGAACCTCGAGACCGATAACCGCTTCGTATTTCATAGGCCTGGCTTCCTCCTGTGCCAACCGGTTACTTGTTCATAGGCATATGCTGCTTTTAAAATAGATTCTTCATCGAAGTGTTTCCCGATTAACTGTAGTCCAATCGGTAGATTATTTGATGTAAATCCGCATGGTATAGAAATGCCAGGAACCCCGGCTAAGTTCACTGAAATCGTAAAGATATCAGATAGGTACATCTGGAGTGGGTCTGCAGTCTTCTCACCAATCTTAAATGCAGCAGTTGGCGAGGTAGGAGTTACAATAACATCGGCCTTCTGAAATGCATCCTCAAAATCCTTTTTGATCAATGTCCTGACCTGTTGTGCCTTCTTATAATATGCTTCGTAGTATCCTGATGAAAGGGCATACGTGCCAAGCATTATTCTCCTTTTGACCTCAGCACCAAACCCCTGTGCCCTCGTATTCATATATATATCCATTAAATCCTTGCCCTTTGCCCTGAAGCCGTATTTCACACCATCATACCTTGCAAGGTTCGATGAAGCCTCTGAGGTCGCGAGGACATAATATGTTGCAACTGCATATCCTGTATGTGGCAGAGATATATCAACAGGGATTGCACCAAGTAATTCGAATTTTTTTATCGCCTCTTTTACTGACATCTCAACTTCTTCATCCATCCCCTCAATAAAATATTGCTTTGGAATTCCAATCCTCATACCGTTTATATCCTTGCCGAGGACTGCTGTAAAATCAGGTACTGGGATAGGAGCCGATGTAGAGTCGCATGCGTCATGACCTGAGATGGTATTCATTACTATTGCAGCATCTCTAACATCTTTTGTAATCGAACCTATCTGGTCAAGTGAAGAGGCAAAGGCAACAAGGCCGTATCTTGATATCCGCCCATAAGTCGGCTTTAACCCGACTACTCCACATAATGCAGCTGGCTGTCTGATCGACCCTCCCGTATCTGAACCAAGTGCGGCAATGCATTCACCAGCAGCAACTGCAGCAGCAGAACCGCCGCTTGAACCTCCTGGAATTCTATCTAACCACCATGGATTTTTTGTCACGTGGAACGCTGAATTCTCTGTTGATGAGCCCATTCCGAATTCATCCATGTTTGTCTTGCCAACAAGTATATACCCCTGATCGATAAGTCTTGATGTGACAGTACTTTCATACGGTGGCACAAAATTGTAAAGTATTTTTGATGCGCACGTTGTACGGACACCTTTCGTGCATATGTTGTCCTTGATGGCAAGTGGAATCCCAAGTAAAGGTAGATTATTTTGTGTTTCAGCCAGATTGATCTTCTTCTGGGCATCATTAGCCATTTTCAAGGCTTTATCTTTGGTTATGGTAATAAATGCCTTTACCTTCTCCTCAACAACGTCGATCCTCTGATAGATTGAATTGACTAAATCTTTAGCTGATATTTCCTTTTTATCGAGTAGATCTCTTACCTCTGAAATAGTAAGATTATAAAGGTCCAATATGTCCTCCTC
>Ga0315282_10015117_pt1 | contig 11429 bp, 10 predicted proteins | sample YL17G07_20_MG_FD_203693 | JGI IMG/M metagenome (GOLD analysis project Ga0315282, IMG submission 203693) | Sediment microbial communities from Yellowstone Lake, YNP, Wyoming, USA - YL17G07_20 | ecosystem: Environmental > Aquatic > Freshwater > Lake > Sediment | place: USA: Wyoming | collected...
CGAATGATCCATAACTTCCTGAATTCCCTCTTTCTTGCCCTTCGATCTCGGTATGCATAACTAAACGATTTCAATAACTGCTGTTTTGCTATGCGATAAAGGCGGCTCTTGGCCCCATAATAGCCCCTAGCCTGCTGAAGTACCTTTTTTCTCCTCCTCCGTGAGGGTACACTGCTCTTAATCCTTGCCATTAATACACCTATATTCCTAACATTCTTTTTACTTTACGCTCATCTGCGACAGAAACATCAACATAACCTTTATACCGTCTCTTCTGAGAGGGCGACTTTTTGGTTAAAATATGCGCCGCAAAAGCACTTTTATGTTTCAACTTTCCCCCTGCGGTAACCTTAAATCTCTTTGCCGCACCTTTGTGCGTTTTCATTTTATAAGCCATACATACATCCTTTTCTACTTCGACGACGGGATCAAAATCATCGTAAGGTTCTTTCCGTCAAGCTTCGGTTCAGATTCAGGCACGCACTGTCCATTAAACTCATCAATTATATTATCAAGCAGCTGTTTACCCAGTTCCGTGTGTACCATCTCTCTACCTTTAAACATCACCGTAATCTTTACCCTCGCCCCATCTTTCAGGAATCTTTTTATATGTTTCTTTTTAACATCAAGATCGTGCACATCGATCTTAGGCCTTAACTTTATTTCTTTAATGACTATCTGAGACTGTTTCTTCCTGGCATCTTTCTCCTTCTGCTCCTGCTGATACTTATATTTACTGTAATCCATTATTCTACAAACAGGAGGATCGGCATTCGGTGCAACCTCTACAAGATCCAGATCATAATCTTCGGCCTTTTTTAGGGCTTCCTCGATTGTTACTATGCCGAACTGCTCACCATCGGACGAAATCAATCTAATCTTCTTTGCCCTAATTCTCTCATTTACATTTTGTAAGCTGGTTATTAAAACACCTCCACTATCTATTAATAAAAAAGATGGTCAAAGTCACCTACTCTTAACCGTTGAGATTCAGTCAAGATCTAACGGTGAGAAGCAAGTTGCTCCTGCTTTGCATAGATAATATAAATAAAAATCTAAAATTTGTCCATAAACGAGATGATATCCTGGTTGAGCTTCATGACATCAAGCTCTTGAAATCAAAACCTTTCTTTGTGTTCTGACCTGACTCTATTCATAAAAGTCCCTATCTTTAAACCTCTTTCCTCCCCGCCGCTTCTATCCCTCACTGAAATCGTTGATGATTCCATCTCCTTATCCCCTACTATAAGCATGTACGGAACCTTTTCGAGCTGGCTTTCTCTTATCTTTCTGCCGATGGATTCTGGTCTCTCATCAATTTCAACCCTGAAGCCTTCTCCTGAAAACTCCTCCTTTAATGACCTGGCGTATTCTATGACATTTTCGTTAATTGTCAACACCCTTAACTGTACCGGTGCAAGCCATAGCGGGAAAGCACCTGCGTAGTGCTCAATCAATATGCCCAGAAAACGTTCAATACTTCCAAGCACCGTGCGATGGATCATTACTGGTCTATGTCTGAGGTTATCTCTGCCCGCATACTCAAGATCAAAGCGATCAGGCATCGCAAAGTCAACTTGAATGGTGCCGCACTGCCAGGTTCGGCCCATGCAGTCTCTGATATGAAAATCTATCTTCGGTCCATAAAATGCACCAGCTCCTTCGTTTATCCTGAAATCCACACCTTCACTACTCAAGGCCTCACTGAGCGCATCCTGAGCACCTTTCCACATCTCATCAGTTCCTATAGAGTGTTCTGGTCTTGTGGATAACTCGAGCATGAAATCACTGAAACCGAATGTCTCATACATATCGAAGATCAACCTGATGACATCTATAACCTCAGACTTCACCTGCTCAGGTAGACAGAATATATGCGCATCATCCTGGGTAAATGCTCGAACCCTGAAAAGACCATGCAGAACACCGGATAACTCATGCCTGTGGACAAGGCCGAGCTCAGCGATCTTCAGCGGAAACTCCCTGTACGAGTGCTGTCGTGATTTATATATCAGCACGACACCAGGACAGTTCATCGGCTTAACCGCATAGTCGATATCATCGATCCTGGTAAAATACATGTTCTCCCGGTAGTGTTCCCAGTGTCCTGACTGAACCCAGAGTTCATTGTTCAATATAATCGGTGTCTTAACCTCAAGATATCCCCTCTTCTCGTGCTTATATCGCCAGTATTTAAGAATTTCATTGATAACTACCATTCCCTTCGGATGAAAGAACGCAAAGCCAGGCCCCTCGTCGTGAAAACTATAGAGGTCAAGGTCCCTTCCTATCTTGCGGTGATCCCTTCGCTCGGTCTCCTTAAGAAGCTCCATGTACTCATCAAGCTCCTTCTGGGTTCGGAAAGCCGTACCATATATTCGCTGGAGCATCTTATTCCTGACATCACCCCTCCAGTAAGCTCCGGCAACATTTAAAAGTTTAAATGCTCCTATATCCCTGGTGGACTTCAGATGCGGACCAGCGCACAGGTCAGAAAAGTCCGAATGCTTATAGATGGTAACCGTGGGCTGGTTTAAATCACGTATCAGCTCGACCTTGTACGGTTCGTTCAACTTCTCAAAAAACTCGATCGCCTCTTCGCTTTTTACCTCATTTTTCACAAAATTACTGTCCATCTTCACAAGCTCACGCATCTTATCCTCTATTCTGCTGAGGTCCTCTGGTGTGAAATTCCTTTCAATATCAAAATCGTAGTAAAATCCTGCATCTATGGAAGGTCCTATTGCAAGCTTTGCTTCAGGGAACAGCTTCTTAACGGCCTGCGCCATCAAATGGGAGGTTGAATGTCTAAGAGTAGCCAGATCTACATTATCGTTCATATTCATCGGGATTAAAATCATGCGAAATTATAACACACTTAAACATGTTACAATTCCCAACACACGAGGAACTAAACATTTAAAATATAGTCGAATTAAATATGAAATCAAAGATCGTTCTTTTTATTCTGTCATGGATAATAGTAGTAAGTTTTATCGCCTCAACGCCATTTGTGGGAAGATTGCTCGCAAAACCCAGGTCTTACGTAAACATCGGTCACTTGAACAGCGGCACCATCACATCTGACAAACCGGGCATGCCAAAAGAAACTGCAAGCGAAAAACCTAATGAAGCGCAACCAGCAGTAACTCAGGAAACAACAGTTGACAGCGAAGAAAGAGCCGTCCCACAAGAAACACAAAAGAGTATCGCCATACTCGCATATCACCACGTGGGAGAAGGTAAATACTCCGACTGGACGGTCATCGATGAGGTCTTTGCTCAACAGATGAAGACGCTGTACGAAGCTGGCTATAGAGCGATAACCGTAAGAGATCTGCTTGAACATTACTATAACGGAGTTCCGATACCACAAAATTCGTTCGTGCTCACCTTCGACGACGGATACCAGACGATGTATACCGTCGTGGCACCGATCCTCGATCAGTACGATTTCAAAGCCACATTTTTCATCCCAACCAACTTTATAAAAGATCAGGAAAAAAATAGGATGACCAACACCTGGGATACAGAGGATCAGCTCAACTTCCCAAAATACCATATGATCTGGAATGAGGTTAAGGCTCTTTCCGAAGATGGTCATGAAATTGCCTCGCATGGACTAAACCACATCCCACTTGGTTCCGACCTCATAGCAGATGAGATATTCGAAAATGAAATCAACGACTCCAAAAAAGAGATAGAGAACAGGCTGGGCGTTGAGGTCTACTCATTCGCTTACCCAGGTACATCATACAGCCAGAAAGCCATTGATTATTTAAAGAAATACGGTTACCTTGGTGCTGTGATCGGCGGTGATATGAGCGTCGATCTGTCAGATTATGATCCGTATTTATTGCCAAGATTTTTTATTAAACGAGAAGTGACGATCGAGGACATACTCTCATACTTGAAAAGTCCTGATTAACAAATTGGAGCGGATGACGGGATTTGAACCCGCGACTCTCACCTTGGCAAGGTGATGCTCTACCACTGAGCCACATCCGCCCGTTTAATACATGCATATTAAGTGGAGGCGATGCCCGGATTCGAACCGGGGGTAAAGGTTTTGCAGACCTCCGCCTTATCCACTTGGCTACATCGCCATGGCGTAATTCTAATAAAAATGTTAAACACAAGTCAAGAAGTGAAAATGGATGAAGAAACAGTCGAACAAAAAGATGTCAGGATCACGTTAAAAAACAGGCTTAAGGACAAGCTGCCCACTATCATTGTTTTCATCGTCATTTATACCACACTGCTTACCGTTTATCGCCCTGATCTTATATTCAACCTCACGACGGTGGCAGGGGGCGATATGGGTTCTCACAACTACATCGCCAAGTTTCTAATCGAGGAGCTGCTGCCAAGATTCCGCATAACTGGATGGACACAGGGTTGGTTTGCCGGGATGCCGATGCTGACCTTCTACTTTCCGTTCACATTTCTCTTAATTGCGCTTTTAAACACGACCCTTCCTTACGTATTGGCTTTCAAAATCGTCACTATGGCTGGTGTATTCCTCCTGCCTTTTTCTGCATATCTATTTGGGCGATTATTCAGATTTCGCCCCCCCTTTCCCGAATTGGCTGCGGTTTTCGCCACCTCATTTTTATTTATGGAGAGCTTCACAATATACGGGGGGAATATCCTCAGTACCCTGGCGGGGGAATTCAGCTTCTCCTTGAGCCTCGCTCTGATGTTAATCTTCTTGGGCACACTTCATCGTGGGATTGAATGCGGAAAATTTGACTGGCTCTTCGTATTAAATGCCCTGATCCTAACCGCCATCGTCTTATCCCACCTTTTGACCACAATGATGCTGATGTTGATAGTGCCAAGCTTGCTCATCATACACAGACGTTGGCGCTCGCTCGGCTATATTGTCGGGGTTTTTCTTATAGCTTTTTGCCTGAGTGCCTTCTGGGGATTGCCGTTTTTGGATAAGATCTCATGGACACCGCATCTGACCTGGAAAAAATTGCTTTTGATAAAAGACATCCTTCCCCTGGAGATTCGTCCTTTCCTGGGACTGGGTCTTATCGGTACTGTTTTTTTTATTAGAAAAAGGGAGAAGGTCTCCATCCCCATAATATGGACTGCTTTAATTACATCAGCCTTATTCTTCTTAATACCCGACGGCCGGTTGTGGAACGCAAGGGTCCTGCCATTCTTCTTCATTACGATACACCTTCTGGCAGCAGGAGGGGCGGCAGGATTACTGCGAACATTTTCAGTCCTATCTGAGGATGTGCTATTCCTGCCAAAACGCTTTTCGTACCGATTATATGTGCCGATAATCGCAGCGGTCATCTCAACGATAATATTAGTTGGCGTGCCTAAATGCGCGGGATGGGCTGCGGGTAACTACGTTGGTTTTGAAAATAAGTCAAACTGGAAGCAGTACCAGGAAATAAACAATTTCATCAATTCACTGGAACCCGGTCGGGTGATGTTCGAGCACGATCATGAAAGAATCGGACCGCTCGGAACCACCCGTGCCTTCGAACTCATACCTTACTGGACAGAACAACCCGTCATGGAAGGCCTGCTTGCCGAATCATCCTTTACCGCACCTTTTCACTTCTTAAATCAAGCTGAGCTCTCAGTAAAGCCCGGCTCAGGAGTCGCAGGATTGAAATATCCTGCCCGTAATACAACACTTGGGTTGACCCACCTGCAGATGATGAATGTACCCTACCTCATAACAAGTTCACCCGAGGTAACAGGTGAGGTACTCTCCGATCCAAGGGCAACCCTTCTAAAAACAATAGGCAGCTTCAGCATTTTTAAAATTAGTGGAAATACGGGATATGTTGAGATAATGAAATATAATCCTGTCCGCATATCAACAGATGACTGGTTTAACACAATAAAACCCTGGTACTTGGAGGAATCAGCCTTAAAAGTTCCGATAGTGTGGGACAACAGCGACCCAGCCTTAAGTGAGTTTAAAAAGATCACCGCAGATAAGGTCACCAACCCTCCGGTTGATCCGGTTAGCGCAGACGGTCACGTCACTATTGAAGAATTTGATAATGAAAGACTGGTATTCAAGACAACTGCAGTCGGCAAACCGCACTGGATTAAAATCTCATACTTCCCCAACTGGCGGGCAGATGGAGCTGACGGACCATTTGTCGTCTCACCGTCCTTCATGATGGTAATCCCGCGGCAGGACACGGTAACCCTGACCTATCGTCCAACGTTTTCAGATAAGATAGGGCTATCGCTCACTATAACAGGCTGGTTGATTGTGGTCTTACTGATAATTTTAAGCCTTAGAAAAAGAAAGATCCTATCAGGCTAGAAAAATGGTGGGCGCGAGTAGAATTGAACTACCGACCCCTACCGTGTCAAGGTAATGCTCTCCCACTGAGCTACGCGCCCACGCCCGTTTTGATATGTTAATTAAAACAAAAAGACCAGTCAAGAAAATATGCGGGCACGTACTATGTGCCGACTGACCACGAAGAAAGATATTTCTTCTGTTCCCCTGTGATCACATCAATGTTTATGCCCATTGACTCAAGCTTCATCATGGCTATCTGCCTGTCTATCTCCTCAGGAACCGAGTACACGATATTTTCGAGCTTACCCTTATTCTTTACAAGATATTCAACAGAAAGTGCCTGATTGGAAAAACTCATGTCCATTATAGCTGCGGGATGAGCTTCGGCAGCGGTCTGTCCGACCAATCTGCCCTCAGCCAGCAGATAGATCCTTCTATTATTTGGAAGCAGATATTCATCAACATGCTCCCTGACTTTTTTCCTGGACTTAGCCGCCTCTTCAAGTGCTTTCACGTCAATCTCAACGTCAAAATGACCCGAGTTAGCCATGATAGCACCATCTTTCATTAAAAGCATGTATTCAAGTGTTATGATGTGGATATCACCGGTAACGGTCACAAAAATATCCCCGATTAGCGCTGCATCCTTCATCGGCATAACTCGATATCCGTCCATCGTTGCCTCGATTGCCTTGATCGGATCCACCTCGGTGACGATAACGTTTGCCCCAAACCCATCTGCCCTGGCAGCCACACCCTTGCCGCACCAGCCGTATCCGGCCACCACGAAATTCTTGCCTGCAATCAGCGCATTTGTCGCACGCAGAATTCCGTCTATTGTATTCTGGCCTGTGCCATACCTGTTATCGAAAAGGTACTTCGTCTGAGCGTCGTTCGCAGCGATTATGGGGTACCTGAGAGCCCCGTCTTTTGCCATGTTCTTCAGCCTGATCACACCTGTAGTCGTCTCCTCCACACCACCGTATATCTCATCTATGAGATCGGTCCTCTTTGAATGTATTGTTGAAATCAGGTCTGCACCATCATCAAGCGTAATATTCGGATCTATATCGAGAACCCTGTAAATGTGGTCATAATATTCCTCGTTGGTCTCCCCATATTTTGCGTAAACCTTCATGCCAAGATCGTTTATCAGGTGAGCAACAACGTCATCCTTGGTTGAGAGCGGATTTGAACCGCACAGTGCAACTTCAGCTCCTCCCGCAAGAAGGGTTTTCATCAAATTCGCCGTTTCGGTTGTAACATGCAGGCATGCCCCTATCTTCAGCCCCTTCAAAGGTTTTTCCTTCTCGAAGCGTTCTCTTATTGAACGAAGAACGGGCATCGTCATCTCAGCCCACTGCGTCCTTAGCCTTCCAGTAACCGTCAGATCTTCACTCTTTGGCATCAACTCTCCTTTTTCGTTTTAAATATTACCTGCTTTATGCAAAAAGCCCTACTCCACTAATTTCTTTACGTAAACCCTGTATATCCCTGCTTCCTCTTCTATCGCCAGGCAATCGTTTCCCGTTGCTTCACACCATGCAGGCATGTCTAACTTAATTCCCTGATCATCAGCCAAGACCTGCAGGACCTCACCGGTCTTCATCTTCTTCATCTCCTGTGCAGTATTTACAATTGGCATTGGACAATATAAACCGATGCAATCAAGGGTTCTGTCGACCTTCTCCATGCAACCTCCTTCAAATCAACATTCAAAAATGGTCCCGTAATATATTTCAAATGAATAAGTTAACGGCTGACTTTCTTGCCTCTGCCAGGTAAGTTGCAGCTCCGCACAAATTGTCAACCTCAGGCCTCAGGTTGTCTGCAGTAACACCCATGACTCCCATGCTCATCGTGCACACCATCAGCTTGACACCGAGCGATTTTGCAAGCTCCATCATCTCATCAATACTGGCAATTCTCGTTTTACGCATAACCCTCTTCATCATCGAAGTGCCCATCCCAAGCATGTGAAATTTAGACAGTGCTAATCTTCTCGTGCCTCCTTTGTTCAACATGCCGAACATCTTCAATATAAAACCCTTTCCAGAAAATCTGGTCCTGTTTTTCTTGACTATGTTTAACCCCCAGAACGTGAAAAACATCGAGACGTCCATCCCCATTGATGCTGCAGTGTTGGCCAGAGTAAATCCAGCCAATGCCTTATCAAGCTCACCGCTGAACATTATAATTGTCATCTTTTCTTTTTTAGCCTCATCAGTCATTGAGCATGCCCCTCCTTCTTACTCAAATAGTCCTGAATCGCTTTATGTAAAGCATCAGCGCCAAGATTTGAACAGTGTATCTTCTGTTGTGGTAACCCACCAAGCTCATCTGCGACATCCTTATTGCTGAGCTTCAGTGCCTCCTCTATGGTCAAACCCATGGCCATCTCGCTGATCATGCTGGTAACTGCAATTGCGGCCCCACAGCCAAAAGTAAGATACTTTATATCCTTTATTACATCATCCTCAACCTTGATGTAAACGGTCATCATATCACCACATATGGGGTTTCCAACCTCACCAATACCGTCCGCATCTTCTATGACACCAACATTTCTCGGATTTTTAAAATGCTCCATTACCTTCTCAGTATACAATTTAACCTCCCGTGATTTCCCATAAAAAATAGCCCTCTACTTACTTCTGATAAATTTCTGATAGAGAGGTGACATTGCCCTTAGCCGATCGACTACTGGCGGCAGTACCTCCATCAACTTATTAACATCATCAATTGAGTTATCTTTACCCAGTGTAAACTGCAGCGACCCCTGTGCAACCTCATGTGGAATCCCCATGGCAAGACAGACGTGAGAAGCCTTTAGCGCCCTTGATGTGCATGCGGAACCGGTTGATGCGGATATGCCTTCCATATCTAAAAATAGAAGCACCGATTCGCCCTCGATGAACTCTATCCCCACATTAACGTTTCCAGGTAGCCTTCTCTCTTTGTGCCCATTTAATCTGACCTGCTCGATCTCCGTCGTAATCCTTCTTATCAATTCATCCCTCAGAGGAGCTATTTTCCTGACCCTATCTGCCATCTCCAAACGAGCTAACCTGCACGCCTCACCAAAGCCAACAATTGCCGGGACGTTCTCCGTACCTGCCCTCCTACCCCATTCCTGGATTCCACCATCTATCTGAGGAATTACCCTCGTCCCCTTCCTTATGTAAAGCGCCCCAATTCCCTTGGGGCCATAAAACTGATGTGCGGACATGCTTAATAAATCAACTCCGAGCATGTTTACATCAACAGGTATTGTCCCCGCTGTTTGCACTGCGTCACTGTGCAGTCTAACTCCCATCGTCTTGGTCACAACCGAGATATCTTCAATGGGCTCAATAGTCCCAACCTCATTGTTTGCATGCATCACGGATACAAGTATCGTATTTTTATCAATCGCTTTTTCAAGAGAACCCAGGTCTAAGGTCGCATCTTTATTCACTTTTACATGCCTTATCTCAAAGCCCATCTTCTCAAGTGACTTTGCAGTGTGAAGCACCGATGTGTGCTCGATTTCGGAGACGACGATATTGCTGTTTGTATCCATATATGAAAAAGCCACGCCCTTAAGAGCCAGGTTGTTCGCTTCACTGCCGCTTGATGTAAAGACGACCTCCTCGGGGGAAGCACCTATAAGAGCGGCCACCTCTTCCCTTGCCCTATCGATCGCTTCCTTGGCCACCCTGCCATCCTCATAAAGACTCGATGGGTTACCAAATTTCTCCTTAAGGTAGGGCTCCATGCATTCAAAAACGCGCGTATCAAGCGGAGTGGTTGCAGCATGATCCAAATATATTCTATTCAAAAAATCCTCCAGTAATTATAACTAAAATAGTCATAATTAGTATAAATTTGATTTCAGAATTGTCAATTATACAGATATTCAAGGTACTCAGATATTGAAAAAAGGTCATATTTTTGACCCTCAAGAGCATCCAATGTGGCGTCCAGCGCCTGGCTATCCTGAACGCTTCCAACATGAAACATCACGATACAGCCAGGATATACGTGCGCAAGAACCCTGTCCTTAATCTCAACTGGTGTAAGGTCACCCGTCCAGCCGAGGCTGTCAATGGACCATTGAAAGGGTATATACCCAATGTTCGCCACTGCCTTAACCATATCTTTTGTATAGCTCCCGTACGGGAACCTGAAAAAATGCATCTGTGTTATGTCGTCCTCGCTTTCTATTATGGATTCTGTTCGCTCAATCTGGCTTTTGATCTCATCGGCATCTAAACCGCCCTCAACAAAGTTTGGATGCGCATAGGAATGGTTCGCAACATCAGAGCCCTGATCGAATATCTCATAAATGGCGTATCTGTTATTTACAGCCCATTTACCGGTAACAAAGAACGTGGCATGTACGCCATGTTCCTTCAGTGTTGACAGTATTTCCCGATAATACCCTGTTGACGAACCTGCATCAAAAGTCAAAAGCGCAATATTTTCATCCGTATTGAACTTAAATATAAGTTCAGGCTGATTTTTATAGTTAAAATAGAAATAATCAAAAGCAACAATTTTGTTAATCAATTCATCGGGTTGTTTCCTGGCAGCATCAGCCCCTAAGAGATGCATTCTGGAGATAGCTTCCACTTTATTCACATTTAATGACAAAAAAATGAACATGCCTATCAAAATAATTAAAGTGATTCTGAAAACTTTATGAAGTTTCCTCACAGACCTCTCAGCATATCCTCGGAAATTGTTCACCTGATAACATGTCCAAAAGACGGGTTGTGCCAAGCTGAGTCCTGCAATAAACTCTCGGCGGATGCATATCTGTCACTTCCCCGATATTAGCTGCATCCTTCCCCAGCTCGTTTTTCCTCATTAATGATAAAACTTCTGGTGCTACCCTCTTATCAACAAACACTACCAGTTTGCCCTCATTTGCAAGATACAACGGGTCAAGCCCCAGCATCTCACATGCCGCATTGACCTCATCTCTAATCGGGATATCTTTCTCATCAATGAAGATGCTCACTCCGGACTGCCTTGCTACCTCATTCAACAGAGTTGCAATACCTCCACGTGTCGGGTCTCGCATCGCATGAATTTCATTTTTAAATTCGATAATATTTTTGACCAAACCATCAAGAGCAGTGCAGTCACTCTT
>Ga0315282_10015118_pt1 | contig 11428 bp, 15 predicted proteins | sample YL17G07_20_MG_FD_203693 | JGI IMG/M metagenome (GOLD analysis project Ga0315282, IMG submission 203693) | Sediment microbial communities from Yellowstone Lake, YNP, Wyoming, USA - YL17G07_20 | ecosystem: Environmental > Aquatic > Freshwater > Lake > Sediment | place: USA: Wyoming | collected...
TATAGATCGAGGCACCTTTAAATCCGACATGATGGCTTGGGCCAATAAGTATAACTTTATTTATCTCACTATCTTTGATTTCCTTATATCCATAAGCTGCAACCTGTCCTGAATATCTATATCCTGCGTGAGGCGAGATGATTGCTATAAGTTTTCCATCTATTTTACTTTTTTGTGCTTTTGCGAGAAAGTTGTCAACATACTCTTTAAGTTCTTTTTTATCAGCAGGATAGAAAGAGCCTGCTACTGCTGGTTCTTTCCCAGCTACTTTACAGGCGAAAAAAAATATAAGGGAAATGAAAAAAAGAACAGATGCCCTTTTATTCATTATCAAGCTTTCGCCAAAACATAGCTTCTTTTAATTTCATTGCATCAGGTCTCTTTTCGGCCTTAACCTGCTTCCCGAAAAGGCTGAAAATGGTTCCGAATAAAAGTATTCTCAGAAAATCTCTTCGTTTCATCATGTTAACTCCATACACCTGGAATGGATGTGCTGCAGAATCGGCACTTGCCATTCGATATATTATTCTGTTTTACAAAATAGCCTATTCTTTCTATCAGTACCTTCTTACACTTAGGACAGAAAGTGTTTTCACCTTCGTGTCTTATATTGCCGATATAGACGAACTTGAGTCCTACATCCATTGCAGTCTTTCTTGCCTCTATAAGTGTCTCCACAGGTGTAGGTGGCAGATTATTTAATTTATAATTCGGGAAGAACCGCGAGAAATGTATTGGTACATTAGGGCCAAGGTTGTTCAATATCCATTTGCACATCTCTTTTATATTTTTCATATCGTCATTCAAAGTAGGGATAACAAGATTGGTTATTTCAATCCATACACCTTCTTCCTTTAAAACTACGAGAGAATCTAACACTGGCTTGAGGCTGCCGCTGCATATCTTGCTATAAAAGTCTTCTGTGAATGCCTTGAGATCAATATCGGCTGCGTTTAGGTATTTCGACAATTTCCTGAGAGGCTTTTCCTTGATATATCCACATGAATGCATTGTATTTTTGACTCCATGCTTCTTCGCAATAACCGCTGTGTCATACATATACTCGTAAAAGACAGTAGGTTCTGTATAGGTATACGTGACGGACCTGCATTTGTAGGCTATTGCCTGACTTACAACCTTATCTGGCGGAAGATCATAGTTATCGGTCTCTTCTGGTTTTGCCTGGGATATCTGCCAGTTCTGGCAGAATTTGCAGCTCAGAACACACCCAGCTGTGGCAATAGAAAAAGCAGTAGTTCCAGGGAGAAAGTGAAAGAATGGTTTTTTCTCTATTGGATCAACATGGACCGCACACGGTTTCCCATATACAAGACTATAAAGTGTACCGTCTTTATTCATCCTGGCCCTACACCTGCTATGCTGACCATTTTCCAGCACACATTCATTAGGGCACAGTTCACATTGTACTCTTGTTACCATAATCTATTATAAAACTTTTACTCTAAAAATAGTGTTATCTACTAAATGCAATCCCCTAAATCCCCCCTCACCCCCCTTTTCTAAAGTGGGGCAATTTGGGATAAATGCTTAATATCATTGCTGCAGAAAAAGTCTTTATGAAAGCTATAAGTAGAAGTGCATTTGAAACTCCAAAAAGGGGTATGATTACCAGTGACGGTATCAATGCTCCAAGAAATGAACCAACGAGATCCATTGCGTAAAGTTTTCCACCAGCCTCCGGTTCATCCATTGATAGGTTTGCTGTGCTGAATTGCCCGCCTATTATCGCACCTGATATAAAAACTAATACATAAAAAAGTAATTCTGCCTTGAAGAATAATGGTGAAATGATAGCTAAAAGGATGGTTATCACTTCCAAAGAAAAAAGTATCCTTAAGGGCATCGTGGTATTTCTTGTTATGATTGTACCTATCCAGAGCCCGATCATAAATGTTGCTGAAAGTATTCCTATCATTTCATATACATAACCGTATATAGACTGATATGCAAGGATTACGGCAAGGACAAATGACATACCTGAAAATCCCGTTGTAAAAATAGAAAAGTAAATTACACGCTTCTTTTTTCTGAATACTATGAAAGAAATAAATACAAGGAGAATTCCAGAAAAAAGAATGACATTCCATCCCTTTATTTCAAGCAGATAATGGAGTATCTTTCCTCCATGTATCTCTGCCCACAGCATAAGATTGTAAAGATATGCAGAAGGCCGAATGTCGGTATTGATAAGTTTTATTCCACCAAGCCTTTTCTTGACGTAGTCCACATTCAGTGGAGAAAAGGCATCACGGAATATATATTGGTTAAAATGTTTTGTTTTTATCGCCCTCTTGATAAATCTGTTTTCGAGAATCTCAGGATCCGTATTTATTACTGAATCAGATGCAAAGAGGCCTCCATATTCCTGTGCTGTCACTTCAACATATCTAAAGACGTACTTGAGAGAATTATAGATAGACCCACTTGCAGTCTGCATTCTCTTCCCTATATAACCAGTTGACTGTGGTATGGAAATAACAAGGATGCCATCTTGTTTTAAAACACCTTTGGCTTCATTGAAAAAATCTGTTGTATAAAAACGATTAATACTTGCTGTAGAAGGCTGTGGAAGGTTTAAGACAATCAGATCATACATATGTTTATTCAACCCTTTTATGAATCCCCGTCCGTCCTTGACTATAATATTGACTCTCGGGTCTTTTACAGCCTCTTTATCTTCTCGAATACCAAGAAGTTTCAAAGATACCTCTACTATTTTCGGATCAAGCTCTATGAAATCAATTTTTTCAACAGGATATTTCAGAAATTCCTTCAGGGTTCCTGGTGAGCCCCCAATAACAAGTATCTTCAACGGAGATGGATGTATAGCTATAAGCAGGTGAGTACTCATCTCTTCGCTCTGTGAATCCGGATACGTGAAAATAAGATGCCCGTTCGCATAGACACTCGATTGATCCCTGACCTTGATAACTGCAATCTCACCATACCTGGATTCTGTTGTTTCAGAAATTTCTAAGCCGTGCCAGGGTAGGACAGTTGCAATCTTATGAAAACCGAAATGAAAAAATAAAGGGATGATTAAAATAAGGGTAATAATTTTCTTCTTTGAAACATATAACGCAATCAAGATATTTATCAATGCAAGCAGCAGGCATAATTCAAAAGCACCTACCCTCGAAGAAATAACAAACGTAAAAAATACACCTCCGATAAATGCCCCAAGTGCCTCAAGTCCATAGACCCTGCCTGCTGCATTGCTGCCACCTGAATATGAAACAGCTAATGGGAACTGAAGACCGATAATAAAGGTAATGGGGAAAAGAGAGATAGCAGTCGAAAAGATAGTAGAGGTAAGGGATACTATTTCACCAGGCTCTAAAGAGAGAACAGGTCTTATCGCCTTTATAGCAATAACAATTGGCTGTGCAAGGAGAGCAATTAAAATAAAAGAAAGTGTAAATGCGTGCTTGAGCTTAATCTTTCTTCCTGTATAACTTCCCAGTCCTACATATATAAGCCAGAAGGACAACGTAATCCCTATATCAAGCTCGTTACCCGAAAATGTTGAAAGCAGTAGGCGCAGGACTGTTATCTGAAGGAGCATAGAGGTGAAGCCCATGACAACGAAGGGTATTAGCGTATTCATATACACATTTAGGTTATATAGATTAAAATGCAGATGTAAAGGGAGAATTCTCTTACCGATAGTCAAAGTGTTTAATTTCGAGCTTCTCTTGATGTTTTACATATTCTTTAACCCTACTATTGGAATACCCCACAAAGATGTTAAAAAATCATTTATTATAGATTGTAGAAGGGCTGGGATTAATGATTTCAGGTTTCACGATCTCCGCCATACGTTCAGTTCCCATCTTGTTATGGGGTTGGGATATTGTCATCGGAATGAATAATGTGGTATTTTATAACCACTTGGGGCTGTAGCTCAGTTGGGAGAGCGCTTGAATGGCATTCAAGAGGTCGTCGGTTCGATCCCGATCAGCTCCACCAGAATTTTCCTTTAATTTCAATTCCTTGCTTGCCATTGAAAAACTCTCCCTTATCCGTTCGCTGCCAAATTGTATAGTTTTTGTATAGTTGGCTCTCCGGTCAAGGTCTTATCCAGTATTTCTACTGCCTTTAACTTGTGAGCCGGTGCAAGGTGTGCATACCTTAATGTCATGGTTAGGGTCTTATGGCCTAATAGCTCCTTAACTGTGACAAGGTCAACCCCTGCCATAATTAAATGACTGGCAAAGGTGTGTCTCAGATCGTGAAACTTGAAATCGCTTATCTTTGCATTCTTGAGAGCCGTTTTAAAGCTCCTTTTCACATCCTGATAAGGTTTCCCATTGGAAGGATCATAGAACACGTGAGGACTATCCAAACGCCTTGTAATGCCCTGTAAAGTAACCCTGAGAGTGTCGTTTATAGGAATCTCCCGGCGCTCCCCGTTCTTTGTCATGTCCAGTAAGACAAAGCCGTGTTTCAGGTCTACGTGTTCCCATTTAAGCGAAAGGATTTCACCCTTACGCATTCCACTATTGAGGGCCGTAATGACGATAGGCTTTACATGACTATCACATCTGTTGATTAACTCTTTGCATTCCTCTTTGGAGAGATACCTTAACCGTTTGTTATTCTCAGGGAGCATTTTAACCTTCCTGATACGCTTCAGGATTTCTTCTTCCACCATGTCCCATTCGACCGCCTTTGTGAACATATGGGAAATAGTCGCCATAAATCTGTTTACGGTAGCAGGCTTGTTGCCTTTAACAGGGATGGGTTTATATCCTGGTTTTACTTCCCGCTCTTTTCCCTTCTGTAGTCTCTCTGTCTGGAACTGTTCAAGAAGCATTGTATTGAAACGCCTCAATGGTAAGTTGCCGAACGTCTCTTTTAATTGGTCGATAAGATAACTTTTGCTCTTGAAACACCTTTGCCTTTCGGCCCATTTGACATATTCTGTGACAAGCTCATTGAAGGTATGGTTTGCTATCTTCTTGATCTCAGGCTGTTTGCCTTCTTTGATAGAGTTTTTCCGCTGAATGAGTTTCGCTTCAGCAGCTTTGAATTTCTCAGAGCCCGAAGATTCAAAAACTATCCTTCCATCAAGCCCGGCATAGCGAATCCAGTAAATATTACCGCGCCGATAAATCCCTTTTGTTCTTGCCATGCACTTTTTCTCCTTTCCCTTTTTCTTTCTCGCTTAACTGCCTTTCAACACAGTCCAATAACAGCTTTAATGTCCTGCTCGGTTTCTTCACCCCCTTTTCTAAGAGATAGATATAATTACCGGACACACCCAAAAGATTTCCGAATGCGGGTTGAGAGAGATTGTATTTCCCTCGGAGTTCGTTAATTTCTTCAGGTGTCCAGTTCTTCATATTGATATTATATCTAACTTAGTTAGAGAATGTCAACTATACAATTTACTATACAGCCTCTTAAAACCATCTGATTTTATAAGGGATTTTAGGCTGTTCAATTGATATGTTATCAAGTGGTCACCTGTTACTTTTCGCCATTTTTAAAGGCGGAATCGATCTTACCGTCTGCGTCTCGATCCATTTATCAATCAACGATTTCTTGAACCTGGTATATTTGCCGCTTTTAAAATAAGGGATTGTCTTCAAGGACACCTGCTTATAAACCCATGAGGTATCAACGTGTAAGTATTCTGCCAAGGTTTCAGCGGTGAAGATAATATCCGCCGTGTCATGCCTGCCATTACCGGAAAGCATAGGCTTTAACATCTCTATGACCGCCGATGCTATGGCCTGGATGTCCTGCATTTCAAGCTCGATCTTCAATTTATTTCCCTTTTTATTTGAAACCTATTAATTTTAATTTTTGCTCCATACCTTTATGCATATAAATTACACGGTGTAAATAAAAAGCTCCTAAAAGAAAATTGTGAAAATAAATAAAAAAAAGAATAAAGCTATGCCGTTTATTAATTTTCTTAACACAAGGTGTGAAGCCTTTTACTTTCGTACACGCGAATACGAGCGAAGATAAGTCATAATTCCGACAGTTTTTTCCCCATTCAAAAATCTTAATAAACTTTTTGTATATCAGGTTAGGTTTTCCGGGAAACCCCCTCGGCATTGGCGGCTTTCTTCCCTTTTCGGCTACAACAATTTTTGTAGCAACGTTAATTAATTTAATTTTTCCTGAAAACAATACATACTGGCTATATATAGAATAGTCACCAGAAATGGAAATGATTTTCATGGTAAAACCGCCTCTACAGCGTCAGATTTGGAAATGTCTTTCCCTTTTGCACTGTCTTGATTTCCATTTTTGCCGCTGTTCCTTTTCATTTCTGCCGTTACCTTCGACTTATATCTTGGTTTAAAACAGCGCCACTCCACTTCTTCAAAGCCAGGCTTGTCATAGTCTTTCCATCTCCATGAAAGAGTAAAAAGGTTATAGCTCCTTCCGAAACCGCGCAGACCACCTTTGTCAACAGGATCAATAAACCCTTTTTTCATTAATTCGCTTATGCTTCTGTGATGTGTCGCTATTGCAAACCCGTATTTTTGGGCTTCTCTATAGGAGAGCGAAAATTCTTCCCGGTATCGCTGAGGATCGTTATAATTGAATTTGGGCTTACCTAAGAAATAAGGCAGCACTTTGGCAGCGGAATTCGGAAGAGCTTTATAAGCCTTACTGTTCAATATTTCCCATGTCAACGCAACAAATGGCGGAAGTCTATGGCTCTTGCTCTTTGACACAGATTTCTTCTTTTTCCCTTCTCATGGTATGTATTTGACTTTTTAAGGTCTTTATCGCAAAGATTAATCGAGCTGCTTCGATTGTCGCCCCATTATGGTAGTCATCCAAATCCTTAAATAGTTTGTCACTTGCAACGAAAGACCAACCAACCTTATTGTCTTCTTGAAAAGCTTCAGGGTTGTGTTCTCTGACTTTGAGGAATCCTGAGATATAAGCGTCGAGGGTTGTATAAACTTTTTCTGTTTGATCTTCTTGATCTTTATCCTTTTTCACACCCTAATTTTAGGGCTTTGAATTTATGTTGTCGAGACAAGGATACAGAATTTATCTTGGAGAAATTCTGTATTAATCAGGTTGGATGAAACACCCCGAAGAAGCTAATTCAATGAGTTCTTTTGCATTATGAACCCATTCATAAAAAGTACGAATATACCACTTTTCAAATGACGTTTTGACCTTTTTTCGCTTATATTTTTGCTCATATAACTTTAAGAGCGATTCATAATTTTCCTTTTTAAAAGATTCCCGTGTTTCAGTAAAGACTTCTTCTTCTAAGATTTGTTTATCCTTTGCGTTATAACAAAACTCATAGATATGATAAGCCTTGAGATAATGGTCCCAATCTTCAAATCTTTGTTGTTTTCTTTTCTTAGGTAAATAATAGCAATTAAGATTTGTATAAGCCTCAGATCCCCTTTTTTGTTCTTCTGCGAGCTGTGAATATTCTCTCTTAAAGCATTCAATAGCTTCTGGTATAGGTAAATTTGAATCTATCGCAAACAATTTAATACCTGGGATTATTCTATTGCCAAACACAAAGAACCCTCTTTTCCCTGATTTTCCTTGTATCACACTTAATTCGCTACATCTACTTAAAGAGTGTATTCTATGAGCCCACTGTTTATAGGCTTCCTGCTTTTTCTTTTCTTTTGTTTTATTTACTGGTCGTATATGCAAACACGCCTTTGTAGAACCGAAAGCCTCTTCCATCAACAATGATTTCCCAGTGATATGAAAATAATAATCATAAAAATAAAATTGACCTGTTTGTTTTATCAACTCTTTTATTTTTTCGGGGGTAGATATGTTGGGATCAGGGAGTCTTTTCTGTTTAAAGTAATTTTCTGTCAAATAAAGATTGAATCTTATTAAGCATTGATAAGCTAATTCGACAAAATTATTGCTTGATAATGATTGCTTATAGAGATCTTTATAAGGAGAGCTACAGCTTAGAAATCTCCATCGATAATAGTTCAACTTGTTCCAATAACTTTTATTTCTCTTTTTTCCATTTCCTTTTTCCATTCTCTACCATCCGAAAAGCTTAAAGTCTATACCATGCTCAGTTTAACCCCCCAGGACATGAATGAGTCAAGCAGAAAAGAACTTTTTTATTTCTACTTGAAGACTTGCACATGATATCTAATATAATTGTGACTATTTTATAAATGACAAACATGAAAATGGTATGTTTTTTCACAAGAACTATTGACAATAAAAAAGAGAAATATTAACCTTTAGACAAAGGGGAGAATCAGCAATAAAATATGGGTTAGGTATGTGGAATTAAATCAATGAACGATTTATGAAACTCATTCTGACTCTCATCATAGCAACACTTTTATTGATAACAAGTTGTAATAAAATTATTGAACCCAAAAATAAAGGATTATCTGAGATAACCAAAATTGAGCAACGCTGGAGTGATGGCATTAAAGTTGCGGAATCTACTCCTCGGATTGGACTCTCTTCGCAGGTCAAAGACTTACAAACAATAAAGCGGGATTTAGATGCTGTGGAAGTGAGTAATTGCATTAAGGAAGCAAAGGTGGCTCTTAGTAAGCACATGGAATTGACTATTGACGGGTTAATTGCATTTATGCGCAGTGAAGAAGAAACAAGTATTCAGTTGATGCATGAAGGTGGCGAACAACTGTCTGCTTACCGTAAGGCAAGAGATAAATGTTCTTCAAGGTGATGGTTGGAATTTTTTTGAATTAATATATTTAAAACCCGGGGAGGGCTGTAGGAGACCAGCTTTCGGGAGCTACCCTATCCCCGGATTATTTTAATCTCAATAAAGTCCTATATCAGGGCAAATCCATTTATGAATTTTTTTGAATGAATCATATCTCATAATAGTTTTTTTGGTAAGAATCACGGTTTTATTATGTTCCACATAACCTTTAAGTATAACGTGATCTAATTCAAATCCATCTTTATCAATTGCCACCAATTCAACAAACAATATATTTGATGGATCTCTATTTGTTACGTTTGCTTTTATGGAAATCCATATATCACCAGCAGACATTGGATCTTCTGTTTTTTTATAACTTATATTGCTTACACTGAAATCGTTTGCAATTGCAGAGGTACAAGCGATTAATATTAAAATTAATACTATAATTAAGTTTTTCAATTTGCCCTCCATTGCTCTAACACACTGACATAGTTATCTTTATCTACCATGACCATGACCTAAATTCCCAATAATCGTGACAAAAAGATTGTAATGATAATTTTGCATTATTATTTTTTGCGATTAGACTTTCATCTTTAATGTCTTCTATTAGATTATCTATTTCAACTTGAATGTTATAAAGTTTTTTGCATTTTTTCAATCTTGGGATAAAATCTCCAAGAATTTTCGATTCTTCTTTATTTAATTCTATAAGTCGAAGAAGTTTTGACCTTCTATCTGGTTCGACACTTGTGTTCTGATCATATGGACTGTCCTTCCACCAATCTGGTTTTGTTTTTGAATATTGTACTTGACCCTGATCATCCCACCAGACATATGTTTCTTCATTGTCAGCCCACACAGTAAAGCAGAATGCAAAAAATATAATGCCTACCAATAAAGGGAATAAATTTTTATTTCTCATAAATAACCCCCTTACGCTTCTTTTCTTTTTTGTTAATGCAGACGACATGGTTTTTATTTAAAATCCATTAATCATTGATATGAGCACGCACAACCAAATACCCTGCTACAATTGCTTCAAGCTCAAATTGTTTACATACGCCATTTTGGACAGATTCTTTTATCCCTATCAATGTTTCATAAAAAGTATCTTTAATGCCCTTTTTTCTTAAATTAGAATAAATATAAGCTATCATATCTCCTATCTGCTCCTGAGTATGTCGAGGGCATTCTCTTTGTATATCATCAAGAAGGGTTTGATAAGATGATGGCAAGTATTGATTTTTATCTATTTTTGCCATTTTTTGCGCAATAGAAAATTGTGGATATTTATCTATATACTCGTCTTGATAAGGATTAAGGATAATAATGATAAATGAAGAGACGATAATAATAAATATAAAAAATGACAATAATTTGTTTGTTAAGACATATTCAAAAATCTTCATTTTTTAATTCATTTGATCGGGAACAAAACTACAGGCTCTTAATATTAAAGCTAATATTAAAATTGTTGCTAAAACTAAGTTTTTTATGTCAGATCCTATTGATCTAAAAGTCAGTCCGCGCAGAATATTCATATTATCTTTTTCTAAGCTGCTGACCTGGAATATGATATTTTTTCTGAAAATAACGGTTTGTTGATGGGGTATAAAGGGGAACATGATAACTTTCTCCCCTAAAGCTACGCTCCCGTTCAATATCCTTAATCGCTTCCTGAATTTTTTCTATCCTTCGTTCTTTTCCCCACCTCCGATTAAAATCTCTCTGATTTTCGTGAATCCTCTCTTGTTCATATTCTTCTTTTTGTTCTTCTATAGCCCGTAAAAATAAATCTCGTTTTCTTACATCTTCTGAATGTCGTTCTCTTTCCCGTATCTGTTTCGGGGTTTCGTAATTTACCCATTTCGGGTCAACAACAGCTTCCTTCCACCAATCCGGTTTTGTCTTTGAATATTGAACTTGACCATTTTCATCCCACCAGACATATGTTTCTTCATTGTCTGCATATGTAGAAAAAGAGAAAGTAAAGAAAAAGATTAAGAGTAATAAAGTTTTTAATATTTTTGCATTACCCATTTTATCCTCCCCTGAATAAAATGCTTATTTGTCACAATAATAGTAAGTATTGAAGGATTTGTAAAGCAGGAAATAAACAAAGGCCATAGATTGCCCCATGCCTTGAATCGTTTACATTTTAGTGGTATATAAAGGACTTTTTCATATACATGGCAGGGACTCACTTAATGAGGGAGGGTGTGTTTTCAAAAAGAGGTTCTTACTGGGGGATCAGGAAATAAGTATTGTTTTTATGGTGTATAGTTTTTGTATACCAGACAGGATAAAAAAAGGGATAACACCGTAAAAGATGTTATCCCCTGATTTTGAGATTATCAAGCAGTATCAAGCATTATCTGCCATCGGATGAAACACAAGCTGGGCTTGAAAATAAATGGCATTCAAGAGGTCGTCGGTTCGATCCCGATCAGCTCCACCAATAAAATATGAATGGTTACCTCAGAAGCAGAGTTAATTAAATCAAGGAGACAATCTGATGTACGAGCACAAAAAGCATAGGAAGAACACTCTTAATTTTCCTTAAAAGGATCTCTTACCTTAAAGGAGAAATAATATTTTTTCATTGTCCCTTGTAATGAGGAGACTGAACATCAATTGCTTTCTCAAAATATTCAAATAAAACAGGATCAAAGTGTTCGCCGATAGATTTCCTCATAATTTTGATGGCCTCTTCCATGGTAAATGACTTTCTATATGGCCTAT
>Ga0315282_10015119_pt1 | contig 11428 bp, 10 predicted proteins | sample YL17G07_20_MG_FD_203693 | JGI IMG/M metagenome (GOLD analysis project Ga0315282, IMG submission 203693) | Sediment microbial communities from Yellowstone Lake, YNP, Wyoming, USA - YL17G07_20 | ecosystem: Environmental > Aquatic > Freshwater > Lake > Sediment | place: USA: Wyoming | collected...
CATCTCCTCCCCTGAAAGGAAATCCGGAGATCGTTCTCTCAAAAGCTGGAGAATTTTTTCGTCCATATTACTTAGAAAATAGCAACTCCTGGATAAGGGTTAGGGTAAAGATGCCAGTTTCGTCAACAGGTTAAGTTGCTGGGTCTAAGGAAATTAGCCCTTACCCCAGGACCTAACCCAAACCGGCCTCCTAACCCTAACCGTAACCCGTAATGATTTTCATGATTCGAGAGTGCCCTCCGGGCATGGGGCATTAATTACAAAATAACGTGTCCGTGCCTGCGCGCCAGTGTGGTTATTCAGGTCTTTTGCGTGGGCATTGCGTTTCGGCACGCAGGCGTGTCCGTTATCCGTGTCCGCAGGCTTATTGGGTTTCACCCTCGCCCTCTCCCGCCAGCGGTAGAGGGGAACTCCATCCCGTAGTGGGCCAGCAAGGCCCCATAAGCCCGAATTTCCGGACACGAGGCACGGACACGGTCACGTATTTTCTAACCGATCGCTTTGTCATACCGGGAGAATTGCATGGAGAAGGTTCCCCGGCCCTGGGTGAGGGATCTCAATTCTGTGGAGTAACCGAACATCCGGGTGAGAGGAGAGATCGCTTTGATCACGGTGATTCTCCCCTTTGGACTGATGGCTTCAACAGAGCTTTTTCGTGCCTTCAAATCGCCCACCACCTCACCCATAAACTCTTCGGGAACAATGATGTTCGCTTCCATCATCGGTTCCAGCAAGACTGGACTCGCCTTCCGGCACCCCTCCCGCAGGGCATTGGACGAGGCGATTTTGAGGGCGAGCGAAGATGGGTGATCCGGGTCTGTCTGGGCCTTCAGCAGTGTTACGCGGAGATCGGTGAGGGGATAACCCATGATAACTCCCACTGCCGAGCCCTCGCGGATTCCCTCTTCAATGGATGCCAGGGCCTCCGGAGGCAGCGTTGCTGCGGGGATCTCAGAGTGAAATTCGATTCCCTTCCCCCGTCCGTTGGGAGAAATCCGTAACAAGACCTCTCCGAAATGTCTGACCTCATCCATTTCTTTCGCAAACTTCGCCGATACCTCTGCCTCCCTCTCCACCGTCTCCCGGTAGACAACCTGGGGTCTTCCGACATTCACCTTCAAATGATATTCCGTGAGAAGTCGATTGACCAGCACATCGAGGTGCAATTCACCCATCCCCGAAATGATGGTCTGACCGGTATCTTCGTCATATCGGACCTGAAAGGTAGGATCTTCCTCACTCAGTTTCTCCAGAGATTCGGAGAGCTTTTCCTGGTCCCGGTTGGTCTTCGGTTCCACGGCCACCGACATGACAGGCTTATAGAAATCGATGGGTTCGAGAAGAATGGGATGAGCGGGATCACAGAGCGTATCTCCGGTCGTCGTCTCTTTCAGTCCCATGACCGCCGCGATCTCCCCGGTCTTTGCCTCTTCTATCCTGTCTCGCTGGTTGGCATGCATCTGAAAGATTCTCGAGATCTTCTCCCTCTTTTTCGAACGGGGATTATAGACCTCCGTTCCCACCCTGAGCACCCCTGAGTAGATCCGGATGTAGATCAGTTTTCTCCCCTGATCCATCATGACCTTGAACGCTAAGGCAGCAAGGGGCTCCTCGTCCCTGGCTTTCCGCTTTTCCACCTCTCCCGTATTCGGTTTTGTTCCTTCAATCGGTGGGACATCGAGAGGGGATGGGAGATAGTCCACAATGGCATCGATAAGGGGTTGAATCCCCTGGTTTCTCAACGCAGCCCCGCAAAGAGCGGGTACAGCTTTCATCGAGATGGTTGCCTTTCTCAAAGCTCCCTTTATCTCGGACTCGGATATCTCTTCTCCATTGACATACTTTCCCACCAGGTCGTCGTCGATCTCGGCAAGGGATTCGATCAACCTGGAGCGGTAATGCGCGGCCTCCTCTTTCAATGCTTCCGGAATGGAGATCTCCTTGAAGTCCGTGCCCAGGCTATGTTCATCCCAAACCACTCCTCTCATCCGGATGAGATCAATCACACCTATAAACCGGTCTTCAGAGCCAATGGGGATCTGAATCATCAAAGGGTTCGCTCCCAGGCGCTCGACCATCATTTTCACGGCCCCAATGAAGTTTGCGCCGATCCGATCCATCTTATTAACGAAGGCTATCTTAGGAACTCCGTATTTGTCCGCCTGATGCCAGACCGTCTCCGATTGGGGCTCCACCCCTTCAACAGCGGAGAAGATTGCGATCACTCCATCCAGCACACGGAGGGATCGTTCCACTTCTATCGTGAAGTCGACGTGGCCCGGGGTATCGATGATATGAATGGTATTCCCCTTCCATTCCGCCGTCGTCACAGCCGAGGTGATGGTGATCCCCCGCTCCTGTTCCTGTGGCATCCAGTCCATGACGGCCGTCCCATCGTCGACCTCTCCCATCCGATGGATCTTTTTTGCATAGAAGAGGACCCTCTCGGTGAGCGTTGTCTTCCCGGCATCGATATGAGCCATGAACCCGATGTTTCGTGTCCGGATGAGTCGTTTCTCTCCAGCCATTTCCCGTGCTCAGGTAGTTCTATCAGGGTGTATCTTCATAATATTAAAGGGATTTCTGTCGAAAGTCAAATCCTTCTTGAGGGGGCGACCAGTTGACAGTCTTTCGGAATTTGATTAAATTGACGTTATGTCCTCTACGAGAAAGGCCTTGCCGAGGGCCGTTGCCGTCATCCCTGCTCGATACGGGTCAACCCGCTTTGAGGGCAAGCCCCTCGCTGACATCCTCGGCAAACCCATGATCCAGCGTGTCTACGAAGGCGTCTGCCAGTCAAAACGGATTGACGAGGTGATCGTGGCCACCGACGATGAGAGGATCAGGGAAGCTGTCCTGACTTTCGGTGGGAAAGCGATGATGACTTCTTCCTCGCATACGACCGGAACGGACCGGGTGGCAGAGATTGCCCGGAAAATCAGGGCGGAGATTATTGTCAATGTCCAGGGAGACGAACCTCTCATCAAAGGAACCATCATTGATAAAGCTGTAGGTCCCCTTTTCTCAGATGATCGCCTGCCCATGGCGAGCTTGATGACGAGAATGGCGGAGGTGAAAGAGTGGCTTAATCCCAACCTTGCAAAAGTGGTCGTCGATCAGAAGGACTTTGCCCTCTATTTCTCGAGGTCACCCATTCCTTTTCCGAGAGACCTCCAGTTTGATTGTACCTTTTCCAATCCCTTTGGAGGCCAAGTGACCCTTCCCCTCAGGGCATTCAAACACATTGGTGTCTATGTCTACCGCCGGAACTTTCTCCTGAAGTTTTCGCGGATGAGACCCACCCCCCTGGAGAAACTGGAGAAGCTCGAACAACTTCGAGCCTTAGAAAACGGATATAGGATTAAAATGACCACCGTGGACTATGAGCCGATCTGCGTGGACACCCCGGAGGACCTCCAAAAAGTCATCGCCTCCCTATCCCAATAAACCATCTTCATCTCCTGCAGGAGGCTAACCGGCCATGGGTAAAGTAATCAAGCCGTTTTCTATATCCCGTTTTCTATTTCATTGATTTTACAATAGTTTCTTCCCAAAACGAATAAAAATGGAAAATCATCTTCTGATTACGGAATTTCCGGTATCCCCTCACTTGCACGTGGAATCGAGGCTTTAGCCGGTAAAAATAGGGCGACTGAAGTCACCCAATCCACCGGGGAGTGAGGCATTACAATTTCCGGACGATTTCATTTGATTTCTCTGAGTCTTTGGGCTATACTTATATATAATTCAAACAACTGAAAAGGATTTGAAGCAGATAATGCCCCGTCTTCCCGCTTTTATTCTTCTCCTTGTTTTATTTCTTTTTTCCGCTTGCTCCACTCCATCCTGGTTCCCGATTAAGAAGGGTCCCCCCCATCTGGCAAAGAGCAAGGAACTGGTGGACAAAGAGGTCGTCATTATCGATAAGGAAGAATATGTTAAAGTCCTCAATCCCAAGGCCTCTGAAGCAGGAGGTCAGCCCAAATATATTTATGTTCCGGTTAAGGAGTACCTTGCAAAAAAAGATTCATTTGCCACAACGGCTTCCCGGAAGGAACAGCCCTCAAAAGATGCCCGGCTATCCGCAGAACCCACAGCTCCTGCAACAGAGAAGGAAGGCTCCTCTGTAACGAAACCTCTTCCCACGGTTCCGGATTTAAAGAAAAAGGTGGTCATCACCCATTTTGATGACCGAATCACGCAGGCTGACGAAACCTTTGGGGACTGGGCTGCTGAGAAATTGATCAAAGAGGTGAACCGAAGGTCCTTGCGGACCCTTTTTGTCGATTTTGAAATGGTCAAGGAATTTCTTGAGAAAAGGCAGATATCCCTCTCGGACCTGGAGACGCCTAAGGTACTCCAACTGCTCAGCGAGGTCTTCGGGATACATGCCATTGTGGTCGGACATCTTTCCGGACCTTATGTCTTCACGACCAAGGCGGGTAAGGATGATGGAACAGCTTCAGCCATCATTAAAATAGAGATGACTGTTGTAGATACCTTTTCGGGCAAGACCATCAAAAACCTCTCAGCAGCCAATCCAATCATTGCTGCAAAGGAGCGGGGGACTTTTTCTGAAGAGAAGGCGAAGCTCAAAGCGATCGACTTTGCCGTTGCCGACCTGGGCCGGTCTCTCGCAAGGGAATTGGATGGTCTCAATTGGTTTTGCCGGATCGCCAAGGTGGAGGGCGAAGACGTCTTCTTGAATGCTGGAAAATTGACCGGTCTCAAGGTGGGAGATGTGTTGAATATAGTGGACCCGGGAGAGCCTGGAAAACAGAACCAGGTTAAGGGCAAGGTGCAGATCTCGGCTTTTTTTGGAATTGATGCCTCCGTAGGTAGATTGATTAACGGGGTGAAACCCGATTCAAACGATGTCCTGACACTGGCCAAACGTGAACGGTTTTAAGATTCTGCTCTGGCTGACTCATCTCGACGGAAGGCAGTCGGGTCAGCTTCAGAGGTGACAACAAATCCGGCACTCAGTGAACCGAGTACCGGGGGCATTGGCCATTCCTTAAGCTGAGTGCCGGGAAACCGCCTCTTTGCGGGTAACCATCAGGAAGGGGGTCCATTTTATGTTCCAGATCGGCGACAAAGCAGTCTATCCGGGTCACGGAGTAGGAGTCATCGAGGCCATTGAAACCAAGCAGATCCTGGGCAATCAGCAGATCTTCTATATTCTGCGGATCTTGGAAAATGGAATGACGATTATGATACCCAGAGACCATGCAGGAGCAGTAGGATTGCGGGGGATCATCCGGAAAATCGATGTTGTGAAGGTAATCCACATTCTGAAGGAACGGGACGTCACGCTGGACAATCAGACCTGGAATCGGAGATACCGGGAGTACATGGAAAAAATCAACACGGGATCGATTTATGAAATTGCAGAGGTCCTCCGGGATCTTCACCTGCTGAAGGCCGAGAAGGAACTCTCCTTTGGTGAGAGGAAGATCATGGATATGGCCAAGACCCTTCTGGTTAAGGAACTGGCCATCGCCCGGGGGGTGAAAGAAACGGATATCCTGAAAGAAATCCATTTGATCTTTGGATCCTAATCTCCCCAAGGATTCTTTTCGTCTTATCCCACGATTACTCAAATTGCGTGACAGGAAAGGAGGTGAATACTGTTATGGGCTCATGGGTTATTCGTTCTCTCTTATTCGTCATCAGCGGGATCAGCGGATATTTTCTTGGAGCCGCAATCTCACCCCTGGCGGCCATCCTGGGCATCCTCGGGGGATGCCTGCTTGCCGCCATGACCCTCTTCCTGGAGAGCGAATTGAAGGGAGTTCCTTTGAAGAACCTTCTGGGAAGTTTTATCGGATTAATCCTCGGAGTCATTCTGGCCAATCTTATCTCGAACGTCTTTTTATCAAATCCTCTGAACCATCAAGACATTACGCTGCCCCTCCTCGGGGGCCTTTACGGAGTCTGCGGATATATCGGACTTCGAATTGGCCTCAAGAAAGGGGACGAAATCAACCTCGCGGGATTCCAGATCTTCTCCAAAACCCCTCCGCGAAGTGAGAACGCAAAGATACTCGATACGAGCGTCATCATCGACGGACGCATTGCCGACATCACCGAAACGGGTTTTGTGGAGGGCCCCGTCCTCATCCCCCAGTTTGTCTTAAGCGAGCTCCAGCATATCGCCGATTCCTCGGATCCCGTCAAACGGACACGGGGAAAGAGGGGCCTCGAGGTGCTCCATCATATCCAGAAACAGGCCGATGTCGATGTAAAGATCATCGATACGGATTACCCTTCCGTCAGGGAGGTGGACGCAAAGCTGGTCGAATTGGCCAAGGAAGTTCGCGGCAAGATCGTCACCAACGATTCCAATCTTAACAAGGTGGCGGCTCTTCAGGGGATCTCCGTTTTGAACATCAATGAGCTTGCAAACTCTCTGAAACCTGTCGTTCTTCCCGGGGAAGAGATGAATGTCAAGATCCTGAAGGAAGGGAAAGAGATGGGACAGGGAGTGGCCTATCTCGACGACGGAACGATGATTGTCGTCGATAATGGAAAGAGACAGATCGGCAGAACGGTCGACGTGGTTGTGACGAGCGTCCTTCAGACACCTGCGGGAAGGATGATCTTTGCCCGTTTGAAGGAGGATTCGGCCAGGGAGAGCCGATCGAAGGAAACCTACTACCCCCTGGATAGCGAATTCTAAAGCATGGAATAATGGAATGTGGGAATGTTGGAGGAATGGCAAAGGAATAAACCCCGTTAGAAATTCCAGCGGGCCATTAACCCCCGCCGGAATTATTGTAGCATCTAACCCCGCTGCAGAGCAGCGGGGCATTATTTCTAACGGGGTAAAGGTTAGTCTTATTTGCGGAGTCCAGGATTCTATTTTTCTGAATTCTTTTTCCCATCATTTTCCACCATTCCATTATTCCGGGACTTTTCAACCATGAGAGCCGATGCAGTGATTGTCTCCGCGGGTAAAGGCCATCGGTTCAAGGGAGGGAGGAAAAAACAATTCCTTCCCCTGGCCGGAAAACCCGTTCTTGCTCACACCCTCGATTCCTTCGAAGCCTCCCCTCTCATCCGCTCCGTCTATCTTGTCGTCGGGCGCGAGGACATCGATTACTGCCTCAGAGAGATCGTTGAAAAATATCGATACGGGAAGATCTCGGAGATCGTTCCCGGAGGGGAAACGAGGCAGGAATCCGGGAAAAATGGAATCGATGCTGTTCCAGGAGATTCAGGCATCATTTCAATCCATGACGGGGTGCGGCCCTTCGTCACAAGAGAGATGATTGAGGATTCTGTGCGGGGTGCTCTACGATTTGAAGCCGTGGTCATTGCTGTGCCGGTCAGGGATACAATTAAGAGGGTTCAACCGGATGGAACAGTCCTTCAAACCCTGGAGAGGGGATCCCTCTGGCAGGTCCAAACGCCACAGACCTTTCGGGCGAGTGTGATCCGGGAAGCCCACGACAGGGCAGTAAAAGAAGGGTTTGTGGGAACCGACGACGCCTCTCTCGTTGAGCGGCTGGGGGTGAAGGTTCGTGTTCTTCCCGGATCTTATCACAACATCAAAATTACCAGTCCCGAAGACCTGATTCTCGCTCATTTCATCCTGCAGCAGATGAGGTCTCAATCTGAAGAATCTGATATTCCGAGCACAAAAACCCGTTCGGACCGGAGAAGAAACCGATGAGGATAGGCTTTGGCTATGATGTCCATGCATTCACCGCAGGCCGGCCCCTGATTCTGGGAGGGATAGAAATCCCCTACCCCAAAGGGCTGCAGGGGCACTCCGATGCGGATGTCCTTGTTCACGCCATTTGCGATGCCCTGCTCGGTGCTATTTCGGAGGGAGACATCGGCAGGCATTTCCCGGATACCGATCCGCAGTACAAAGGGATGCGAAGTGCAGTTCTTCTCAAAAGGGTCGTGACACGTTTAAGGGAGAAGAGGTTCCATATCGTGAACATTGATACAACCCTTGTCTGCCAGAGGCCAAAACTTGCCGACTTTATTTCGCAGATGAGGGAAGAGATTGCAGGTGTTGTTGAAGTGGAGACAGGGAGGGTCAACGTAAAGGCCACCACAACCGAAGGCCTCGGCTTTGCCGGCAGGGAAGAAGGGATCGCTGCCTATGCCGTAGCGCTGGTAGAAGAGGACTGATTGGGGGATTAACAAATCTCAAGCTCCAAATCCCGAATAAATTCCAGATTTCAATTTCGAATGACCGAAAGGATTTTGTTTGGGATTTTGAGCCTGGGTGATTGGATATTATTTGTGATTTGGTGCTTGGGATTCGGTGCTTATCGGGGTTAGACTGGAGGGTGGACCAAGTGAAGCGTGTCCGCCATGCCTTTGGAGTTTGATTGATGGATAGAGTACGGGTACGTTTTGCTCCTTCTCCGACCGGGCTTCTCCACATTGGAAACGCCCGGACCGCCCTCTTTAACTGCCTCTTCGCAAGGCATCACAGAGGAACGTTTGTCCTCCGGATTGAGGATACCGATCTCGAAAGATCTACGGAGGAATCTGTAGGCCGGATCATCGAAGATCTCCGGTGGTTGGGCATTCAGTGGGATGAGGGCCCTGACCGAGACGGGTCGTATGGTCCCTATCGGCAGTCCCAGCGCCAATCCCTTTACCGGGACTATGCGCAACGCCTCCTTCGAGAAGAACGGGCCTACAAATGCTTTTGTTCTCCCGAGAGGCTTGAGGCCCTTCGAAAGGAGCAGATTTCGAAGCGGACGATGCCCCGTTACGACGAACGTTGCCGCTTCTTGACAAAAGAGGACATCTCAAGAATGGAGTCTTCGGGGGAGCGGCCTGCCATTCGGTTCCATGTCGGAAAAGGAATTGTTTCCTTTGGAGATCTTATCCACGGAAGGATGAATTTTGAATCGGAAGGGATCGGGGACTTCATCATCGTGCGCTCGGATGGCATGGCAGCCTATAATTTTGCGTGTGTCATCGATGACCACCTGATGGAGATCACCCATGTGATCCGGGGAGAGGATCACCTCTCCAACACGCCTCGCCAGATTCAGGCTTACAGGGCTTTGGGATGGCAAGCTCCGGAATTCGCTCATCATACGCTTATCCTCGGTCCCGACCGGTCTCCATTGAGCAAACGTCACGGAGCCACAACCGTCTCCCAGTACCGGGAAGAGGGCTTTCTGCCTGAAGCCTTGCTGAACTACCTTGTGCTTCTCGGATGGTCTCCGCCTTCGGGAGACGAAATCCTGCCCCTCGACACAATGATCAGGGATTTCTCGATCGCAGCGGTATCAACAAGCGCTCCTATCTTTAACCGGAAGAAACTCGAGTGGTTGAACAGCCATTACATCCGCAAGCAGGACGATAAGGACCTTTCTCAAAGGGTCCTTCCCTACCTTGAAAAAGCCGGGCTGCCTGTCAGGAGGATCGACTCTCCATATCTCGCAAAAGTCATCTCTGTGCTTAAAGAGAATCTCGTGGTCCTTTCTCAGATCGGAGAATATCTTGGAATCTTCTTCGATGAAAAATTCTATTTTGAGGATGACGCCAGGGCGATTTTGCTGGATCCGGACAACCGGAAGACACTCGAAAACGTCTTGGAGGTAGTGAAGGTTACACCCGAAATGACCGACGACGGCTGGCGATCCCTCGTCTCTTTAATGGAAAAAAAGACTGGAAAAAAGGGGAAAGGCTTGCTCGCGCCCTTCCGGGCTGCGGCCACCGGAAAAACAAAAGGGCCGGAGCTTGCCAGGACGCTCCCCCTCCTCGGTAGAGAGAGGATTGTCAAGCGGCTGGAGATGGCATTAGAGATCAAAGAGGGAGTATTGGAATGATGGAATAATGGGAAACCCAAAGCAAGAATTTGGATTGATTTGATTTCTTCCTCCTTTGATCTTTGCTTTTCCCCAGTTTTGCAGTGTTCCAGTATTCCATTATTCCAGAATTTCAGGGTGATCTATGGGACTTCGCGTTTATAATACGATGACAGGCAAGAAAGAGGATTTCATCCCGATCCGCGGGAAAAAGGTCGGGATGTACGTGTGCGGAATCACGGCCTACGATCTCTGCCACATCGGCCATGCCCGATCCGCAATCGTTTTTGATAGCATCTATCGCTATCTCCGGTATCGAGGTTACGAAGTCACCTACGTCCGAAACTTTACCGATATCGATGACAAGATTATCCGGCGGGCCAACGACGAAGGGGTGGATTATAAGACCCTCACTGAGAAATACATCCAGGAATTCTATGTTGACATGGGAGGTCTCGGCCTGGAAAGGCCCTCCTTCGAACCCCGAGCGACAGAGCATATCCCTGAAATGATCCAGCTCGTCAAAACCCTCATTGAAAAAGGATATGCCTACCGGAGCAATGGTGATGTCTTCTTCTCCGTCGACAGATTTGCGGGTTACGGGAAACTCTCGAATAGAAATCTGGAGGAGATGCAGGCCGGCGCCCGGGTTGAAATTGACGAGAAGAAGCAGAATCCCCTCGATTTCGCCCTCTGGAAAGGGAGCAAACCCGGGGAGCCTTACTGGGAAAGCCCATGGGGCCCTGGAAGGCCGGGCTGGCATATTGAGTGCTCTGCCATGAGCCAGAAGTATCTGGGTGAGACCTTCGACATCCACGGAGGTGGTAAAGACCTCGTTTTCCCTCACCACGAAAATGAAATTGCGCAGTCGGAGGCCGCCACCGGAAAACCCTTTGTCCGATACTGGACCCACAACGGTTTCGTCAACATCAATAAGGAAAAAATGTCGAAGTCCCTCAGAAATATCTTGACCGTCAAAGAAATCCTGACAGACTGGCATCCGGAGGTCGTCCGGCTCTTTCTACTCTCTTCTCATTACCGGAGCCCGGTCGATTTCTCCGAAGACAGCCTCTCCGAGGCCAAATCGGGATTGAATCGGTTTTATGAAACCCTTTATTCGATTCAGGAGGAGCTGAAGAACCCTCCTCTCACGAAGAAAATCAGCCCCCCCGCCCTTCAGGAGTGCCGCAAAGCTATCGAGACATTTCCGTCCAGATTTGAAGAGGCCATGGATGATGATTTCAATACGGCCCAGGCCCTCGGATACTTCTTCGATCTCCAGAGACATCTCAACAGCCTCCTCAGCCTTTCCAGGGGCCGTCCGACCGAAGAAATCCTTTCCCTGCTGAGGCAGGGCTTCGATCATCTCACCAGCAAAGGATCAATTTTGGGACTGTTCAGAGAGGATCCGGAGAGATATTCAACGGAGCAGAAAAGAGAGGGCCTCAAGAAATTGAATCTCTCCGAAGAAGAGATCCTTCGCCTCATAGAGGAAAGAAACGAAGCGAGGAAGGAGAAGAACTGGAAAAAAGCGGATGAGATTCGGAACGATCTCCTTTCGAGGGGAATTGTTCTTGAAGATACCCCCTCCGGCACCCACTGGAAACTGAAGTAGGGACTGAAGATTTTCAGCCCCT
>Ga0315282_10015121_pt1 | contig 11428 bp, 8 predicted proteins | sample YL17G07_20_MG_FD_203693 | JGI IMG/M metagenome (GOLD analysis project Ga0315282, IMG submission 203693) | Sediment microbial communities from Yellowstone Lake, YNP, Wyoming, USA - YL17G07_20 | ecosystem: Environmental > Aquatic > Freshwater > Lake > Sediment | place: USA: Wyoming | collected...
TTGGCCAAGATAGATTTTTAAATCGGATACGGTACGCGGATTATACAGAGTTGACCGATTACGCGGATTATTTATAATTTTTGAATATTTGATCGAGGCAATTTGTGAAATCCGAATAATCAGCGTAATCCGCGTACCAAAGCAAGCGCACCGGAAGATTGGAAAAACCTCACAAGATAATTCGGAGTCGCCTGTCCGTTTCTCCCTTTTTTAGGCCTAGGACGCTCTTCCTATACTAATCTGTGCGACCGGGTATGAGAATATAATCACCGATCGGATGATAGGACAATCGCATGAAAAGAATATCGCGAAGAAAATTCCTTTCCCTTCTAACTCAAAGCGCGGGGGCGGCCGCCATTTTTCAGTTCCTCGCAGCCTGCGGGTTGAAGCCGGCCGAGACGCCGATCATTCCGACCAACACGCCTTTCGGCCCCCTCGATTTGGGAAGGCTGGGGATCGGGTCATCCACCAACGCTCCCGCCTCCACCGATACTCCCCTTCCTTCCGATACTTCCTTGCCGACCGCGAAGTCCTCCACCGAGGCTCCTTCCCCCACCACGGAAACGGCCTACCTGGCCGTCGCCCGGGGAGGCAACGATCCGGAAGCGCTGACCCGCGCGGCGGTTAATGCCATTGGCGGCATCGGGCGATTCGTTCCGCAGGGCGCGAACGTCCTCATCAAGCCAAATTATTGCAGCCCCCAGATAAGATCATATGAATCCGCCGCCACCACCAATCCCTGGGTTGTGGGCACGCTTGTCAAGATGGCCTTTGAAGCAGGAGCCGCCAAAGTGGTCGTATTCGATTACCCGTTCGGCGGTTCTTCCACGTCCTCGGCTTCAAAAAGCGGGATCGCCGATCAGGTGGCGGCGGCCGGCGGGCAAATGGAATATGTAGACCCTAAGAAATTCGTACTCACCGATCTCCCCGACGCGAAGAGCCTGCATTCGGCTTCCTTTTATAGCGAAGTAATCAACGCGGACGTGGTCATCAATGTGCCCATTGCCAAAACCCACAGCACAACCGGCCTGACCCTCGGAATGAAGAACATGATGGGTGTGGTCCTCAACCGGATCGCCATTCACGACGACATTCATCGGCGGATCGCAGATCTGGCGATGTACGTCCGTCCGGAATTGACCGTGGTCGATGCCGTGCGTATCCTGATCGCCAACGGCCCGGTGAGCGCCAGCCTGAACGATGTTCGAAAGATCGATACGGTGATCGCCTCCGCGGATGTTGTCGCCGCCGACGCCTACGCCACCAGACTGTTCGGCTGGACGGATCCGAACCGGCTTGGCTATATCAAATATGGTGTCGAGTGGGGATTGGGCCGCAGCGATTTGGAGAACCTGAAAATCGAAGAGATCAACGTCGCGTAATAGCCCCTTTAGAAAATATAGAAATATATAAAACAGAATTTTTCCAATCAAGGCTGTTTTGCAGCAGTATTATGATTCCTATCTTCATTCAATCGCCGGCATGGACAATTTGGGTACAATATGGCCTAATGGGTTTTGTTTGGAGCATCCTGTGAAACTCTTCACCCGACGAGATTTTCTTCGGATCATAGCGGTTGGTGCCGGCTCTGCAGCCGCTGCACAGATTCTCAGCGCCTGCGGCACATCCCCCTCTGAATCCGTAAAAACAAGAGTGGCGCCAGCCACACCGCTCCCGGGCTCGACGTATATGGCGGTCGCCCGCGGAGGGGACGATCCGGAAGCGCTCGTCCGGCGGGCGGTCGAGGCCCTCGGCGGAATCGGGCGCTTCGTTCCGCACGGAGCCAGGGTGCTCATCAAGCCGAACCTGTGCATCTCGGGCCGCTCCTACGAATACGCCGTCACCACCAATCCGTGGGTGGTGGGCGCGCTGGTCAAACTGAGCCGCGAAGCGGGCGCCTCGCGCGTCCTGGTTTTCGACAACCCCACCACAGGTAGTTCGGAGGATGCGTTCACTACCAGCGGCATCGGCGCGCAGGTGGGCGCCGCCGGAGGCGAGGTGGAATACGTCGCCTCGATGAAATTCACACCGGTGGACCTCCGCGGGGCGGAATGGCTGAAAAAAACCTATGTATACGACGAAGTATTAAACGCCGACGTGTTCATCAACGTCCCGATCGCCAAGCACCATAATCTGACGGGTTTGACTCTCGGGATGAAAAACCAGCTCGGCACACTGCGGGACCGCCCGGAAGTCCACGCCTCGATCCAGCACAAACTGGTCGACCTGACCGCCTTCCTCCGCCCGACGCTGACCGTGGTGGACGCCGTACGCATCCTGGTCGCGAACGGCCCGACCGGCGGAAGCCTCGGCGACGTGCAAAAACTCGACACCGTGATCGCCACCCACGACCCCGTCGCGGCCGACGCCTATGCCACCCGGCTGTTTGGCTGGACCGATCCGGACCGCCTGCTGAACGTCAAATACGGCGCCGAGCAGGGCATCGGCCGGAACGATTTGGAGAATCTCAAGATCGAGGAGATCTCCGTTGGCTGACCGGCCGCGTGCATTTCCCCGTTGGAAAGAGCGTTACTGGCGCATAATGCGAAGCGCCGTCCAGGGGATCGTCCTGGCTGTTTTCCTCTACCTGTTCCTTCGCACCGTTCGCGGCGGGGTGCCGCCGGAAATCGCCAACCTCTTCCCACGGCTCGATCCGCTCACCGGGCTGGTCAACCTGCTGGCGGCCAAGACCCTTGTCGAGGGAACGGCCTTGGCCCTCATCACGGTCGGATTGACCCTGATCGCCGGCCGGGCGTGGTGCGGCTGGATCTGCCCGCTCGGGACAACCCTCGACCTGTTCCACCCGCGCCGGTGGAAGAACAAACAACCGGCGATCCCGGACACCAGCCGCGGGATCAAGCACTTCCTTTTAATAACGATCCTGGCGTCCGCCCTGCTGGGCAGCCTCTGGCTGATCTTCCTCGACCCGGTCACCATCGTGATCCGGACTCTGACCGAATCCGTATATCCCGCGATCGACCGCATCATCACCGCCATGGAAACCTCGGCGTACGGCGTGCCCGTCTTCCGACCGGCGGTTTCCGCGCTGGATCCCATCCTCCGGCCGGCGCTGCTCCCCGCCACTCCGGCCTTTACCGCGGGCGGCGTGTTGATCGCCGCATTCTTTATCGGCATCATCGCCTTGAACTACTTCGCCCCCCGGTTCTGGTGCCGTTATCTATGCCCGCTCGGTTCGATGCTCGGATTGATCAGCAAGGTCGCGGTTTTCCGGCGTGAGATCGCACCAACCGATTGCAACAATTGCGGCGCCTGCGCGCGGGTCTGCCCGACCGGAACGATCCAGCCGGATAAAACCTTCGCCAGCGATCCGGCGGAATGCACCATGTGCCTGGATTGCATTTCGGTCTGTCCGCGCAGCGGCCAATCCTTCCCGGCGCATCTGCGCCCCGCACTCTGGAACGCCTACGACCCGGGCCGAAGGCAGGCCCTTGCGGCGATCGGCGCCGCCATCGGCGGCGTGGCGCTGCTGCACACCGACCAATACCTGCGCCGCGATCTGCCGCACCTGCTCCGCCCGCCCGGGTCGAGGGAAAACGATCTGCTCTCCAAATGCATCCGCTGCGGGGAATGCGTGCGTATTTGCCCGACTGGGGTTCTACACCCTTCGGTCGCCGAAGCCGGCGTCGAAGGATTCTGGACGCCCGTGCTCATTCCCCGGGCGGGGTTTTGCCAGTACACGTGCAACCTCTGCGGGCAGGTATGCCCCGTCGAAGCCATCCCGTCTCTGTCTTTGGAAGTAAAGCAGGCGCAAGTCATGGGAAGCGCCTACGTGGACAAGAACCGCTGCATTGCCTGGTCCGATCATCAGTCTTGCCTGGTGTGCGAGGAAATGTGCCCGCTTCCGCAGAAGGCGATAACCGTCGACCGCTCGGAATTTGAGGGCGGCGCGCCGGTGGTGGACCGCACGCGGTGCATCGGCTGCGGGACCTGCGAGTTTAAATGCCCGGTCAACGGCGAAGCGGCCATCCGCGTGTTCGCTCCCGGTCGCAGCAACGTATAGATTCCTAAAAAACGAGTAGACAGGATTTACAAGATTGACATGATTATTAAAAACCAAATCCTGTACATCCTGTAAATCCTGTTCTTTGGTTTTTCACGTTTATCTTCTCTTAAAACAAGCTGCAACAACGGTAAACCCGTATAATAAGATCCATCCAGCGGGCGTTCCCGGATTTGAGGTTGCATGGCCACTGGCTCGGTTTCCCCCTCCAATTCGTATCTCCTCTCGGCGCTCACCATCCTGCGCCAGTCCGCCGACGAGATCAACCGCCTCTCGGCTGAGAACACGACCGCCGACGCGATGCGGCTGATCGCCGATACGGCGGTGCGGCTGGTCGACCGGGGAGCCACGGACGACCCGTCCACGGTGATCTACTCCTACGATGTGGACAAGGCCGCGTTTGATCCCGCATCGCGGATGAGCGCAGGGGAGCGGGAAGGCCCCGTCCCGGAGGATTATCCGCGCCCCGACGGGTTGGGCGCGCGGGCGGTCCGTTACCGCATGCGGATTCTCTCTTACGAAGAACCGTCCTTGCCCATGCAGGACAATAAAATCCAAGCGGGGATCCGCACGATGGCGTGCTATCCGCTGATCGTCGCGGAAAAGCCAACCGGCGCGCTGTACATCGGCCTGAAGGCGGACCGGCGCTTTTCCAAGGAAGAACTGTTGATCTTCGATTTGTTTGCCAAGCAGGCGGCGGTCGCCCTGCACAACACGCAGCGCTTTGAAGGCGTCAACCGCGCCCTGCAGCGGAAGGTGGACGAGCTGGAGCGGCTGCGCAACGCCGAACGGTTGATCTCCTCCCGGCGCAGCCTTGAGGAAACCATGCGGGAAATTCTCCGCACCGCCGTCGAGCTGACCCACGCCACGCATGGTTCCTTCCGGTTGATGGACAAACGCGCCGGGGTGCTGAACCTGGCCGCGCTTTCGGGGCCGGAGGAACTGCCGCACGATCCGGCCGAACCCGGGATCCCGGTCGACGACCGCTACAGCGTCGTGGGCTGGGTGGCCAAACACCGCCAGTCGGTGCGGATCAACGATTTGCGCCAGCCTCCGTGGAACGAGATTTACCGCCCGCTGCACTCCAAGGGGAACATGCTCTCGGAGCTGGCCACGCCGCTCCTGGGAGCGGGCGGCGGATTGGAGGGCGTGATCAACCTGGAGAGTCCGAGGATCAACGCCTTCGAGGAAGACGACCTGCGGCTGATGGAGGCGCTCGCGACGCAGACCGTGATCGCCCTGCAGGAAGCGAAACTGTTGGACGCGTTGGAAGAGGTCACGGTTCGGATGATCCAGCAGCCGCTCGACCGGTTGCTGGCCTTCATCATCGAGCAGGCTTGCGATCTGATCAACGCGCCGCACGGTGTGGTGTGGGTGCTCTCGCCCGCAGATCCGGGCACCCTGATGGTGCGGGCGGCCACCGCCGGACACACGCCCGGGGAAACGTTGCCGTTGGCGGGCAGCCTGATCGGCATCTCGTTGCGCGACCGAAAGCCGTTGACCAGCCTGGATGTAACCCAGGATCAGCGTTTTCTGCGCCGGGACCTCGCCCGGCAGATGGGATGGGTATCGGGGTTGATTGTGCCGCTCCTGATGCGCGACGGCACGCCGCGCGGCGCGCTGACCCTGTATACTTCCGAGCGGCGCGAATTCTCGGAATGGGACCAGCGCCTGCTGACCTGGCTGGCCAACCACACCGCGATCGCCGTTCAGGAGGCGGAAACGCTCGACCAGCTGGCCCAGGCCCGCGAACGGCAGACCCTGGCCGAGACGTTCGCCGCGCTCGGGGACGTGGCCGCCAACCTGCTGCACCGGGTTAACAATTTGGTGGGGATCATCCCGGTCAGGGTGCAGGGGATCCTGGAAAAACGCCCCGCCGTGCGGGAGGACGAATACGCCGCGAGCTCGCTCGGCGAGATCGAGGAGAGCGCGCGCTCGGCCATGGCGGCCGCGCGTGAGGCGATGGCGTATCTGCGCCCGGTGAAGATTCAACCCACGCCGGTGGAGGCTTGCTTCCGCACCGCGCTGCAGCGGCTCGACATTCCCGCGGGAGTGCGGATCCGCGTCGAAGGGCTGGACACCCTTCCGCCCGTTCTGGCCGGGGAGGAGCAGCTGCGCCTGGTATTTTTCAATCTGTTGGATAACGCGCTCGACGCGCTCGCCAGCCTGCCGGTATCCTCCGCGCGGATCCCCACCATCACAGTGTTGGGGAGCGCATCGACGGATCCGCTCGGCGGCCCGCCGAAGTACGCGGAAATCGTCGTGGCCGATAACGGGCCGGGAGTGCCGCCCGAACGGCGCGAGAATATTTTCGACCTGGCTTTTTCCACCAAACGATCGCCGCGCAAACTCGGATTCGGTTTGTGGTGGGTGAAGACCCTGGTTACCCGGTTCGGCGGAGAAATCCGCCTTTCGGATTTGCCCGAGCCCGGGTGCACCTTTATCATCCGCCTGCCCTCGGGTGATTTTCCCGGGGGGCTTCCCTGTGTTCCGCCCGCCGCGGGAAATCCGTAGGCCGGTGATCGGCGCGCCCTTTCCTTTATAATATCCATCGAACGGAAGGATTCCATGCCCACCTTGCAAACGATATTGGTTGTCGACGACGATTCGCGTTGGCGCCAGACCGTGGCGGACATCCTGGCGGATGCGGGATATACAACGCTTGTTTTTTCAAAAATCCCAGATCCCATTCCCGCCTGCCAGGCGGCTGTCCTCGACGTTTCGCTCGATCCGTCCAATTCCTCCAACCGGGACGGATTGACGCTGGCCCAGCGGCTCGCCCCCGCACCGGTGATCTTCCTGACCGGATTGCCGGAGGCGGAGCTTTCCGAATTCCTGCGCGCGCACCCTTCCGTGACGGGGCGGATCGACAAGGCCGGCTTTCGCAAGGAGGAGCTTCTACCTATGCTGAGCCGGGCGCTCGGCAAATCCGGCGCCCTGACGGGGGCGAAAATTCTCATCGTCGAAGACGACCCCGGTTGGCGGGATATTTACTCCGAGGTTCTGGGGGGACCCGGCTTCGAGTTGCAATTCGCCGTCAGCTACGGGGAGGCGCGCGGCCTCCTGCAGCGGATCCGGTTCCAAGCCGCGATCGTCGATCTGCACCTGATCTCTTCCTCGGATCCGGAGGAGAACCGCGACGGCTTCGCACTCCTACGGGTGACGGCCCAGCGCAACCTTCCGACGATTATCGTCAGCGCGCTTGGCGCTCCGGACGACATCGACCGTGCCTACGACGAATTCGGGGTATTCGCTTTCGTTGAAAAGGAAGCCTTCGACCGCAAGGGTTTCGCCCAAACCGTGGAGGAAGCCGTCCGTTCCTACGAACCGCCGTCCGAAACTCCCGTCGCAGAAACTGCATCCGCCAAAGAGGACCCGCTGGCTTCGCTCACCGACCGGGAACGCGAGGTGCTCGCGCTGCTGGCCCAGGGCCAGACCAACCGCCAGATCGCTGTAGCGCTGACCATCACGCCCAACACGGTCAAGAAGCACGTCGACCACGTGTTGCAAAAACTGGGTGTCGGCACGCGGTCCGCCGCGGCGGCCATCGCCGCGCGCGCGGGCTTGGGGAAATAATTGCGGCTCTACTAATTTATTTTTAACCTAATCTTCAATGATGCGGCTGGAAAACGCCGAGCAAAACCTCCCATTTCCCTCCTTGAATTCTCCATCATTTATCCACAATCGGGGCGCATACTGATAGCAGAATTACCTTTCAAGGAGTTGAGACAATGAAGAACTTTTGGATCCTACGCGTAATCGGAGTGATCGTGCTCCTGGTCGGAATCGCAGCGGTCGGCTATATTGCCTACAATGCGGGACTCTCTCAGGGGCAAACCGCTGTCCCGGCGGCGCAGTATGTTATGCCGTGGCATGGACGGGCGGAATGGTCCCCGCTGGGAGGCCTGCTGCTTCTGCCCTTCCTGCTCTGCCTGGTGCCTTTCTTCCTGTGCCTATTCATCTTCATGCCGCTGCGCATGATCTTCGGTCCGCACCGGATGCAAATGCATATGCACGGGCGATGGCACGGTGAGGAAGGCGACGTTCCGCCGCCCGTCGAGGAATGGCACCGCCGGATGCACGAGAAAAAGGATAAAGAGGGCTGATATCCAAACCAGCAGTCCGGAACAACCATCCGGACCCGGTAAACCGGGTCCGGATTGATTCTCGGTAAGAGACCAAAGGCTGGGAAGAACAGGTTGGCGTTCCTTATGGAATCGGGACAGGTTCGGGAAGGTATAATCGGTTCCGGAACCCCCATGAAGACCATTCTGGTGGTGGACGACGAACCGAAGATCACCGATCTGTTGCGGGATTATCTCGTCCGGTCCGGGTTTACGGTCTGGACCGCGGGCGACGGGCGCACGGCGCTCGCGACGGCGCGGGACAAGAAACCGGATTTGATGATCGTCGATCTTGGGTTACCGGACATCGACGGGCTGGACGTGACCCGGTCGATCCGACGCGAGTCGACCGTTCCGGTGATCGTGCTCACCGCGCGCGACGAGGAGACCGACAAAATTCTCGGTTTGGAACTGGGCGCAGACGATTATGTCACCAAACCCTTCAGTCCCAAGGAGCTCGTGGCGCGCGTGCGCGCCGTGTTGCGCCGGAGCGAAACCTCGAAGGAAACGGCTCCGGACGACACCCTGCGCGCGGGCGATCTGCGCATCGATCTGGCCCGCCATCAGGTGCGGGTGGGCGACCGCGAGGTGGAACTGACCGCGACGGAATTCGAACTGCTCGTCACCATGGCCCGCCAGCCCGGCCGGGTGTTTACCCGCGCCCAGCTCCTGGATGCCATCCACGGCGTCTCGTTTGAAACCTTCGAACGGGCGATCGATTCCCACGTCAAGAACCTGCGGCATAAAATCGAATCCGATCCCCGGCAACCGCGGAGATTGCTGATGGTCTACGGCGTGGGATACAAACTGTCCGATGCCGGCAGCCAGGATGCGGAAGCGCCATGAGACAGCCCAATTCCTGGTTCGACAGGCGCCGGCGCCCGCGCTGGTGGCCGGAGAACGAACCCTGGCCTCCCGCGCGCTTTATGCACCGCCCGCACCGGGTTGGACGATTTCACTTTCGGATCGGCTGCCTCGTCCCGCTTTTCTTCCTCCTGGCGGGATTGGGCTGCGCGACCGTTTTCCTCCTTTCGATCTTCCAAACCGGACCGGCGAGCGATATTTCCCACTGGATCGTCTTCCTGGTTCCGATCCTGCTCTTAGCCGCCTTCCTTCTCCTTCTCGGCGGCGCCCTGCGGCGGATGGTGAACCCGCTCGACGAGGTGATGGAAGCGGCCGAACGGGTCGCCTCCGGAGATTACACAACGAGGTTGCGCGAGAAGGGACCCCGCCCAGTGAGGGAATTCACGGAATCGTTCAACACCATGACCAGCCGGCTGCAGGCTTACGACGAGCAGCGCAAACACCTGCTGGCGGATATTTCCCACGAGCTACGCACTCCGTTGACCGTACTGCAAGGGAATCTCGAGGGCATGCTGGATAACGTCTATCCACGCAACGACGAGCATCTGAACATCCTCCTCGAGGAAACCCAAATCCTCTCGCGGCTGATCGAAGATCTGCGTACTTTTTCCCTGGCTGAAACGGGACGCCTAATCCTGCAAAAGGAGTTATGCGATCCGGCGCAACTGGTGGCGGAATTGGTCAATGCCATGCAATCCCAGGCGGCGAAAGCGGGCGTTGCCTTAAAGGACGAATCGGAAACCGGGCTTCCCGCCGTCGAAATGGACACCGCCCGGATCCGGGAAGTTCTGGAGAACCTGGTTTCCAACGCCTTGCGGCACACCCCATCCGGCGGATCGATCCGCGTTGGATGTGGCCGTTCCAAGGAGTCGCCTTCCCGGCTCGAATTCCGGGTGGAGGATACCGGGCGGGGAATCCCTCCGGAATACCTGCCATTTATTTTCGATCGGTACTTTAAATCCCGGGATTCCGGCGGAACGGGTCTGGGATTGGCCATCGCCAAACGGCTGGTGCAGGCGCACGGGGGTGAAATCCTGGCCCAAAGCGCTGTCGGAAAGGGAACCTCGATCCGGTTCTGGATTCCGTTATGAAATGCGGGAATCAACCGTACGGTTGATTTTTGGAAAAAAAGTACACGGAGTACCACTCTCGTGCTTTGCACTCTTGGGGCAGGCACCGAGGAACACGGAAAACAACGAATAAACTGCGGAATCATTTATCAAAACTATATTAGTCTTTTCGGTGTATTCCGCATATTGTCTATGCCCTCCATGTACATATCCAATCCTGGTTATCCATTAACGATATTTTCGCAAGATGAGATTGACAAAATACAAATGTTATAATCTCAAATCATCCATCGTTTCACAACGCAACGTTCCTTTGGAGCGGGATATGGATAAAAAAAGCAACAGGCACCCGCGATTCAACCGGCGACAATTTTTAAAAGTCTCCGCCATCGGAACGGTGGGATTGCTGGCCGGATGCCGGTCCGCACCGGCGCCCTCCCCTACCGAGACTCCCACGGCCGTTCCGGCCACCCCTACTGCGGCTGCAGCCGCCGCCGGGCGGCCGGCCGTCATCCGAATGTATCCGGATATCCCCAGCAAGGTCGTCCATGCCGCGCATCCGGGCGTGTGGGACGGCGATACGCTGTCTCCGGCGGCCTTGCGCCAGATGCTGGACGCGTCCATCACACGCCTGACCGGTCTGAGCGACGCGCGCCAGGCCTGGGCGGCCCTCTTTTCTCCGGGTGAACGGATCGCCGTCAAGGTCAACACGTTCCGCAACAGCGTGATCTGGACCCACCTTCCGCTGGTCACGGCGGTGACGGATTCCCTGCAGGACGCCGGGATCCCGGCCGAAAAGATTTTCCTGTTCGATTATTTCTCCAACGAACTAACCACGGCGGGGTTTACAATCCGCAAGGACGGGGCCGGGGTGCGATGCTTCGGAACGGACAGCGATTATGTAAGCGGCTTCAGCGCCGGCCGCATCCCGGTGCAACTGAGCCGGATTCTGGCCGAGAGCGACGCGCTGATCAATATCCCGGTATTGAAATCCCACATGATCTCCGGCATCACGTTTGCGATGAAGAACCATTTTGGGTCGATCCAATCGCCGGATTCCATGCACTACCCGGTTGGACTCAATATGGCCGGCCTCAACGCGATTTCCCCGATCCGAGACCATACGCGGCTCGTCATCGGAGACATGCTGGAAGCCAACCTGCGCTACAGCAATGCATATCCCTATTGGAAAGCGGATTGGAAGGGGAATTCGATCCTGATGAGTTTCGATCCGGTTGCCCACGACACGGTCGGGCTGCAGACCCTCAGCAAGCTGCTGACCGACGACGGAGGGGACCCGTCGCCCCTCATCGGGATGGCCACCCCCTGCCTGGAAAGCGGCGCCGCCT
>Ga0315282_10015122_pt1 | contig 11427 bp, 9 predicted proteins | sample YL17G07_20_MG_FD_203693 | JGI IMG/M metagenome (GOLD analysis project Ga0315282, IMG submission 203693) | Sediment microbial communities from Yellowstone Lake, YNP, Wyoming, USA - YL17G07_20 | ecosystem: Environmental > Aquatic > Freshwater > Lake > Sediment | place: USA: Wyoming | collected...
CAACGCGCACAGCCACGGCACTGCTCTTCAGCTCGGACCCGCCAACGCGGCAGCGGAACTGGTTGCGCGCGCTCGAACCGAACGGCGCCTTGGAGAGCAGAATCTCCTCCGGCCTGATCCAGATGTGCGACGCGCCCGTCACCGCCTCGGGAATGTGGACCGTCACGCCATGGACCACGCACGCGCCAGGCGACAGCGATTCCACGGCCAGCACGTTCTGCAGGCCCAGGAACTCCGCCACACGCTTGTCCGCGGGCCGCTGAAACACTTCCTCCGGCGTGCCGACGCATTGCAGCCGGCCGTCCAGCAGCACGCCGATCCGCTGGCCGAGGTGCAGCGCTTCGTCCACATCGTGTGTCACGTGCAGGAACGCCGTCCCGCGCTGCCTGTGCAGCTCCCGCAGCTCCCGCCGCAGCCGCCCGCGCATGGTCGCGTCCAGCGCCGCAAGCGGCTCGTCCAGCAGCAGCATCGCCGGTTCCGTCACCAGCGCTCTGGCCAGCGCCACCCGCTGCTTCTCGCCGCCCGACAGCTTCTCCGGCAGCCGCTCCAGCAGCGCGCCGATCCCCAGCGACTCCGCCATCCGCCGCGCCCGCTCCGCCGCCGCCGTTGGCGACGCCCCCCTCGCGCGCAAACCGTAACAGACGTTCTGCAGCACCGTCAGATGCGGAAAGAGCGCGTAGTCCTGGTACACCAGCGCGAACCCGCGCCGCTCCGGCGCCAGCCGCGTGATGTCCTGATCGCGCCAGCGCACCGCACCGCTGTCCGGCCGCTGCAGGCCCGCGACGATCTCCAGCAGCACCGTCTTGCCGACGCCCGACGGCCCCAGCAGCACGAAGTACTCGCCCTGCCGCAGTTGCAGTCCCACGTCCCGCAGCTCAAATGCACCGAGACGCTTGGAGACTGACGCGAGTTCCAACATGCGGTCATTCTCCGGCGCGCCGCGGCCTGGACACGAAACGCAGCACCACGAAAATAGCCACGCAGATCAGCAGCAGCACCACCGCCGCCGACCGCGCGTAGCTGAGGCCAAAGTCGTTGAAGCGCTGGAAGACGAGCGTCGGCGTCGTCATCGGGTAGTACGCCACGATCACTACCGCGCCGAACTCGCTGATGCCGCGCGCCCACATCATGATCATCCCGCTCACGATGTCCCGCCACGCCAGCGGCAGCGCAATGGTGACGAACGCGCGCAAAGGCGTTGCGCCCAGCGTCCGCCCCGCTTTCTCGAGGTGCTCCGGCACCGCCGCGAAACCGTTGCAGGCTGCGTTCACCAGGAACGGCGCGGACACGAACGCCATCGCCGCCGTGATTCCCGCGGACGTGCCCACAAAATCGCCCAGCATCGTCCCGAGCAGCGACTGCCGCCCCAGCACCGTCAGCAGCGCGATCCCGGCCGTCGAATGCGGGATGATGATGGGCAGGTCAATCACCGCCAGCAGCGCCGCCCGCCCCCAGAACCGCCGCCGCGCCAGCAGGTATGCCAGCGGCACGCCGCCCAGCGTGCACAGCAGCGTGGCCGCCAGCGCGCAGCCCAGCGTGAGCCGGACCGATGCGATTACTTCCCGGTCCGCCGCGGCTCCTGCGACCTCGCCAAAGGAGCTTGCCAGGATGAGTCCCAGCAGCGGCGCGACGATCAACAGCACCACACTCGACGCGAGCGCTGCCAGCAGCAGCTCGCCCCACGGCGGTCCAGGCCGCGGCTGCAAGGGCGCCGCCATCTCCGCCGTCATTGCCGGCCTCCCAGGTCCTTGCAGTACGGCTTGAGCTGCTCGGGCAGCGCCGCATACTGCGCCGTTAATGCCGGCGTCAGCGGCGTCTGCCCCTGCCGCGCCATCACCGCCTGCCCTTCCGGCGACAGCAGCGTCGCCACGTACGCCAGCGCCAGTTCGCGATGCGGCGCGTTGTTCGGGATGGTGACGCCATAGACAATTGGCGCACCCTTCAGTATGACCTTCTCCCCCGGCTTCTTCCCCGACACTTCCACCGTCGCCGTCGCGTACAACGCCGCGTGCTGCGGCGAACTCAGGTTCATCTCATCGGGCAAACGCACGAACTTCAGCTTGTGCTGCAGCGCCACCGACCGATAGATGAAGAGGTAGTCAATCTCGCCGGCCTCCAGCAGCGCCAGCAAGTCCGTCTCTTTGGGCCGCATGAAACGTCGCTCGTGCTTTGCCTCCAGCTTGCCCGCAAGGCCAGGCTGCTTGAAATGGCGCTCCGCCAACTGGAAGAGCATCAACGTGCGGTAGCCGCACGGATCGCTGTTCGGGTCGGCCCGCCCGAACGCCACCTCCGGCGCCAGCACGATTTCGGGCCAGTTGCCCGCGCTGGCCTCCCCGCCTTTCTTGGACTGTTCCGTGTACGCAATGCCCAGTTCGTTCGTCGCGAAACGTAGGCTGAACGCCGCGTGCTTTGGTATCAGCAGTTCGTCAATGACCTCGAAGTCGGCCGCGCCGAGCACATCGCACGGACGGTCCTGGTCGCTCACCTTGCGCGCCGTCTCGCGGCTGCCCGCGGCCTCGGCCTTGACCGCAACGTGCGGATGCTTCTTCGCGAAGAGGGCGGAGATTTCCTTGAACGGCGCCGACAGGCTGCCGGCGTGGAACACGATCAGCTCCTGCGCGCTCACTGCCGTCTTCTCCTGTGCCGGCCCGCCGCAGCCCGCCAACATCAACCCAATCATCATGCCCCACGCGCACAGCACCGCCACCCAACGCCTATCCAGCATGCCATCACCCCCATCCTGTATCCTGTATCTCGTATCCTGCATCGTGTATCGTGCATTCCGTATCCCGCGTCTATTCATGCCCCAGTCCGTGCACCATCAGGATGAGATGCTCAAGCGTCCCGACGATCTCCCGCAGATACTCCTCGACCGCGCGCGGACTGCCCGGCAGTGCGTAGATAAGAGTCGCGCCCGCCACGCCAGCCACGCTGCGGCTCAGCAGTGCCTGCGGGTTGGCGGCGCCGTACTTCAGGCGTATCGCGTCCATGATGCCGGGGATCAGCTTGTCGCAGACCGCGGTCACGGTCTCCGGCGTAATATCGCGCGGCCCGACGCCCGTCCCGCCGCTCGTCACGATCACATCCACCCCGGTGTCACGCGCAGCCAGCAATTCCCGCCGCAACTGTGCCGCGTCGTCCGGCAAGACGACCGCCTCGATCGCCGCGTGCCAGCGCTTCGGCTGGAAGAACTCCTCCAGCAGCGCGCGCGCGCGCGGCCCGCTGCGGTCCTCGTATTCGCCGCGATGCGCGCGGTCGCTCAGCGTGATGATCTTCACCCGCAGCGGACGCTGCACGCACTCGCCGGCCATGCCCGGCCGCACGGCGCCCGTCTGCAGCACGCGGCAGAACACGCCCTCCTTCGGCATCACGCAGCGCCCGACCTGCTGGAAAATGGCGCAGCCGGCGGGGTGGCACGCTTTGCCGATTTGCGTCACCTCAAGCGCCGCGCCGCCCATGGTGAACCTGTCCAGCGGCGCGACGCACGCCAGGTCAATGCCTCGCGTCGTGATGTTCTCCGCAAACTCTCCCGGCCTGACCTGCCGCCCCGTCTCGGCGCTGAACCTCGCGATTGCCTCGCTTGCCAGCAGGCTCACCTGCCGGCTGCCCGGCCCCGCGTGAGCGTCGCCGGCCAGGCCGTGCGCCGTGATGGCGCACTCCGCTACGGGCTGCTTGGCCGTGCCTTTCGCGTCCGAGACGTTCACGGAGACGATTTCAAAGCCCTGGGACATCGTGCTTTTCCTTCGACACCAGACGTATGGCGCCAATCTCCATCTCGCGATCCACGGCCTTGCACATGTCATACACCGTCAGCAGCGCGACGCTCACGGCCGTTAGCGCCTCCATCTCCACGCCCGTTCTGCCGATGCTGCGCACTTCGCTTGCCGCGGCCACGCCCTTCTTCGTCAGCCTCAGTTGCACGTCCACGTGGTCCAGGCCCAGCGGATGGCACAGCGGGATCAACTCCGCCGTCCGTTTGGCCGCCTGGATGCCGGCAATCTGCGCGACTGCCAGCACGTCGCCTTTCGCAACCTGGTTCTTCGCCACCAGCGCACGAGCTTCCTTGTTGAGCGTGACCGCCCCCGCGGCGCGCGCCACCCGCCGCTGCACCGGCTTGGCGCCCACGTCCACCATTCGTGCCCTGCCCGCCGCATCTACGTGGGAGAGCCTGCGCATGTCAGCCTCCAATGGTGCCCACGCTGCTCAAGCTGCACGCGGTGCCGCAGCGCGGCTTGGCCTGCACGGCCCGCTCGATGGCGCCCCGCGCCCCGAATTCCCGCACGCTGAAACCGAGGTCCGAGAACAAGCACGGCCTGACGACGCCGGCGCACGACAGCCGCAACCGGTTGCACCGCACGCAATCGCCGCCGCTCCCGCCTTCCACGACCGAGAACGTCCCCGAACGCAGGTTCATCCGGCGGATGAAGCGCGCCTCCAGGCCCTGCTCGCGCGCGTACCGCGCCACGCTCTGCGCGTCAGGTTCGTCAGCGGACGCCGCAACCACGCAGTTCAGCTTCACGGGGTTCAAGCCTGCCGCGCGCGCCGCCGCAATGCCATCAAGCACGCGCTGCAGCTCGCCGCCCCCCGTGATGCGCCTGTAGTTCTTCGCGTTCAGCGTGTCCAGGCTCACATTCACGCGCTGCAGTCCCGCCTCGGCCAGCGCCCGCGCGTGCTCGGCCAGGAGCATGCCGTTCGTGCTCATGGCCAGGTCGCTGATCTCCGGCATCGCCGCCAGCATCTTCACCAGGCGCACCACGTCGCGGCGCACCAGCGGCTCGCCGCCCGTGATCCGCACCTTCGTGATGCCCATCTCGCACGCCACGCGCACCACGTCCGCGATCTCCTCGTACGGCAGGATCTGCTCTTGCGGCAGCGGAAGAAAGCCGCGCTCCCGCTGGCACACGGGCGTCGCCGGCACGCAGTAGCCGCAGCGCAGGTTGCAGCGGTCGGTGACGGACACGCGCAGGTAGTTGATTGTGCGGCCGTAGGAATCCTTCATCGGCCGCTCCCCGGCAGCAGCACGAAATCAACCGCCGCCCCAGCCGCGAGTTCCGTGACGCCGTTGGGCACAATCACGAAACCGTCGGCCTGCGTCAGCGCCAGGAGATGCGCCGACCCGTGACACGCAAGCGGCTCGACGCGTCCGGCCGCGGTCAGCGCCGCCGGCACATACTCCAATCGGTCCGCACGACGACGCCGGAACTCCCCGGCCAGCGTGAGTGTAAGCTGTCGCAGCGGCACCGGCGCGCCCGTCAGGTGGCTGGCCGCCCGCAGCACCAGCAGGTGGAACATCAGAAAGACCGACACCGGATTGCCCGGCAAACCGAACACGGCCTTCCGTTCGCGCGTGGCGAACGCCGTCGGCTTTCCCGGCTTGGCGGCCAAGCGCGAGAAATGCACGCGCAGCCCCAGTTGCGCGAAGACATCCAGCACGTAGTCGTATTCGCCCTCGGAGACGCCGCCCGACAGGACCACGATGTCCACCGCTGTCAGAGCGGACTCCACGGTGCCGCGCAGCACTTCAGGAATATCCGGCACCCACACCTGGTTCGCAACATCCAGTCCGTTTGCCACGCAGAGACCCGCCAGCAGCGGCCCGTTGACATCCATGATCTTGCCGGGCGCCAGGCGGGTGGGATCGTCCACGATCTCGTCGCCCGTCGAAATGATCGCGACGCGCGGCCGGCGGACGACCTCGACCGTCGTGACGCCGCAGCCGATCAGGTTGGCCACCTCAAGCGCGCGCAGGCGTGTCCCCGCCGGCAGCACCACGTCGCCCCGCCGCATGTCCTCGCCGCGCGGGCAGAAGTTCGTCGCCCCGCGGGCGTTCAGCCGAACGTGCTCGCCGCTCAGCGCGGCGTCCTCCTGCATCACGACACGCAGCGTGCCTGCGGGCACGGGCGCGCCCGTCATGACCTTCGCCGTCTCGCCCGGACGCAACGCAGGCGGCGCAGCCTGGCCGGCCGCCACGGTCCGGACCAGGCGATACTGGCCCTGCTCCGCCTCGCCGCCGATCGCATACCCATCCACCGCGGCCTTATCGAACGGCGGCAAGTCCACGCCCGACCTCTGCTCGCACGCCAACACGCGTCCCAGGGCTGCGCGCGTCGGCAGTGTTTCAGCGGGCAGGCGCGCACCCGCCAACGCTTCGTCAACACTCCGGAATGCATCTTCTATCGCGATGACCGCGTTTGCGCCGGACACTGTTGTCTTCCTCGGAACAACGGTTCAATGCGAAAGCTACCACAAGCGGCGGCATCCCGCCACAGAACTGCGCCGGCAGTCACGCGTGCGCGCCGCTACTTCGCCTTGGGGGGGTTGCTCAGGCATTCCACTCGCTGCAGCAGTTGCTGCCGCCGCCCCACCGTTGTCTCCGCCTGGGCCAGGCGCCCAATCGCCAGGCACTGCAGCATGCGCAGTTCGGGCATCGCCTCATCCGGCGCCGCCTCCGCCGCCCCGAGATCGCGCTGCGCGTTCTCCGGGAGCCGGCTGCCGGCCTGGGCGCCAAGCATCAGTCCGCGCAAGGCCTGCGGCCACCACTTATCCGGCCAGCGCGACTGGCCTGCGGCAATCACGTCCTGCAACTGCGGCCACAATCCCCCCTGCAGGCACGCGCCGCCCCACCCCACCCACGTGGTCGTGGAAGGCAGCGCACTGAAGCTTTGTCTGAACGCCTGCTCCGCTGCCGCTGCGTCGTGCCGCAGATAGTGGACAAGACCTAGCCGATGCAGCGCGTACCCGCGCCGCACCGCCTTGGGCCGTTCCGTGTGGTACTTCATTGTCGCCGAGTCCTCCGCGGCGAGCGCGGCTCGCAGTTCACGTTCCGCGTCAGCTAACTCTTCCTGGCGCGGAGCTTCCGGCCCCCGGCGGTCCAGAATCGCGGCCGCCAGGTTTAGCCGCACGGCCGCGTGATCCGGCGCCACAGCGGCGCTGCGCTCCCAGACGCGGAGCGGCTTGGCGAAGCAGTCCGCCCATTCGTGCGCGCGCGCAGCCCAGTACATACTCGCCGCGGCAGCGAGCACAACCGCGCCCGCCCCATACCCGGCGTTGCTGCGCCGCGCCCGCGAGACAACCCACAACAGCACGCCCGCGAAGAGCACCGCCATGCCCGCCGCCGGCAGGTACACGTTGCGCGCGGCCAGGAAGTCGGGCCGCGGAAGGATCGAGTTCGACGGCAGAAGATGCAGGTAGAACCACCCCAGCCCCAACAGGAGTGGCCAGCGCTTCCCGCCCAACACTCCCACCAGACCAAGCGCGGCGTTGGCTGCAAGCGCCGCCGCGCACGCAAGCACCGGCCATCCCGGATGGTTGGCCTCAATCGAAAGACGGAGGGCGAGCGCCTGGTCAGTGAGCGTCATGAGCAGCAGCGGTCCCTGTATCTCGAACAGGTACTCCCAGCCTCGCGCGCCCGCTTGCGCCCACAGTCCCGCCGCGCGCTCGCTGCCGCGGCTCCCCAGCCACACCACGCACGCAATGCCCGCCACGACGGCCGCGCACACGCCCGCCATGCGCACGCGCGATACCTTGCGCAGACGCTCCCACAGCACGGGCCAGGTGACCAGCACGTAGCCCGCCGCGGCCGTGATGAAGTTCTCTTTGCAACTGTACGCGGCCAACGCGCACAGCAGCGCGCCGGCAAGCTCGAGCGTTCGCCATCGCCAGGGACGCGCCGTCCGCAGTGCGCTCGCCCACAGGCCCACGCCCAGCAGCACGAAGAGCGCCCCCATGCTGGCGTTGCGCGCGCTGACATAACATACAGGCTCCGCCGCCCACGGATGCACGGCGAAGACCAGACTCGCCACACCCGGCAGATACGCCCACGCGCCGGCGGCGAATTCCGGGGACATGTTCGACGTTGAACGTGTCCCCGGAATTCCGTCCGGTGGTTGCCGGTAGAGCGCCAGCAGCCGTGACAGCGCGAAGAAGAGCGCGCCGATACACGCGAGGTGGATAAACAGGTTCACCGCGTGCGCCACGGCCGCCGAATACGAAGCGCCCAGCAGCCGCCGCTCCAGCGCGAAACTCAACCGCCACAGATACCGGTCGTTGATCAGCGGCTTGCCGTAGCCCGGCAGGTGCAGCGCCTCGTCGTGCGGGTTGTCGAGCGCCGGCGGCGGATCGGACCAGTGTGCGGGCGAAAACAGCTCCAGCCGCGTCAGCCGCGGATCGTTCAGCACATAGTCGGAATCGTCGTAGAACCAGGGCGCGTGCAGCGCAGGGCTGTAGACGATCCACGCCGCAATCCACGCCCCGGCAAGCAGCAGCCAGTTGACCGTTGTCGCCCACTCAAGCCCTGGGGCGCCGGATTCGCCGCGCGCTCCGTGGCGCCGCGCCGCGTTCACGGTCGCGCAATCTCCGTATCGCTCAGGTAACACGCCGGGTCCGACGCCCACGGGTCGCCCGTCTGCGCCGCGCGCACGCGGAACCCGCCGCCGCACAGGTTGAAGTAACGGCACGTCGAGCAGCGGCCGGTGACTTTCCCCGCCCGGTTGCGCAGGCCCGCGAGGATCGGGTCCTTCGAGCTGCTCCAGATGCGGCTGAACGGCTCCTTCCGCACATTGCCGATCGTGTACGTCTGCCAGAACTGGTCGGGATGCACGTCGCCTTGCGAGTCAATGTTGCCGATCCCGATGCCGGAGCCGTACAACCCGCCGCCGTTCCATTCCAGGAACTTCAGCGCCTGCGCGGCCCGCTCCCGGTTCTCCCGCTGCAGCCGCTGGTACATGTACACGCCATCCGCCGGCTGGCCGACGGTGAGCATCTCGCGCGACAGCCCGGCCGCGGCCCAGCGCGCCGCGCGTTCCATGATCCGGTCCACCACCTGCCGCGTCGCCGCCGGCTCCAGTATCTGCAGGCCGCTGCCCCGCCCGCTGTACACCAGGTGGTAGAAACACACCCGCTCGATGTCTTCCTTCTCGATGAACTCAAAGATGCGGTCCAGGTCCGCAACGGTGTGGGGCGACAGCGTCAGGCGCAGGCCGGCCTTCTGGCCCACCGCCTTGCAGTTGCGGAACGCCGCCACGGTCTTCTCAAACGCGCCGGGCCGCCCGCGAAACCGGTCGTGGGTCTCGCCGATGCCGTCCAGCGAAATGCCGACGTAGGCGCACTGCAGCTCCTTCAGCCGAGCAGCCGTGGCGCGGTCAATCAGCGTCCCGTTGGTGGAAAGCGTCAAGCGCAGCCCCGCCGATACCGCGTATGTCGCCAGTTCGAAGAACTGGCGATGCAGCAGCGGCTCGCCCCCTGACAGCAGCACGGCCGGCACGCCGTATTGAGCCAGGTCGTCAACGACTGCCTGGCATTCGGCGAACGTCAGTTCGCCGGGGTAATCCTGCGCGCAGGAATCGGAGTAGCAGTGCAGGCAGTTCAGGTTGCAGCGCCGCGTGATATTCCACACCACCACGGGCTTCCGCTCGGCCGCGGCCCGCGGCGCGCCCGTCCCTCGGCCGTACCGCAGGCCGTCGGCGGACTGGTTGAGACCGCAATACAGCGTGCTGAGGTTAAGCATGCAACTGGTCCTTCTTCCCTCCGGGTTGATACACGCAGAACGGTTCCTCGGCAAGGTGATCGCCGGTCATGGCGTAGGCGCGCGCGCGCGACCCGCCGCAGATGTCCTTGAACTCGCACCGCCCGCACTTGCCCTTCAGCAGGCTGCTGTCCCGCAGCTCGCGGAAGATGGGGCTCTGCCGGTACACCTCGATCAACTCGTCGCGCCGCACGTTCCCGGCGACGTATGGCAGGAACCCGCTGGGGCAGATATCGCCGATGTGCGAGATGAACACGAACCCCTTGCCGTCGTTGACGCCCATCGTGCCGCCAGGCGCTTCCCGGTCGCCGGCGCGGATATGCTGCAGCACCACACGGCGGTAATGCTGTCCTTCCGTGGTCTTGATGGGGTACGGCGCCTTCTGTGACAGCGCGTAGAGCCGCTCGAACAAGTCCTCGATCTCCTGCCCCGTCAGCAGGTCCGAGACTTTGCCGCGCCCCGTCGGCACCAGCAGGAACACGCTCCACGTCGCCGGCTTGAACGCTTCAAGCAGCGCCGGGAACCGCTCGAGCTCGGCGATATTGTGCTTCGTGAAGGTCGTGTTGATCTGCAGCGGCAAGCCCGCGGCGTGCGCCCGTGAGATCGCCTCCATCGTCCAGTCCCACGACCGCGGCACCCCGCGGAACGCGTTGTGCGTCTCGCGGCACGCCCCGTCAACGCTCAACGACATGCGCGCCACGCCGAGGTCCTTCAGTTCCTTGAAGTCGCAGCCAAGCAGCTTGGGCGTCGCACTCGGGCTGAATGCCACGCGCAAGCCCTGCTGCGCCGCGCAGGCAATCAGCTCCTTGTGGTCCGGCCGTTGCGCCGGATCGCCGCCCGTGATGATGAAGATGCCCGGCTTGGCCCGCACCACCTGGTCAATGAGATGGCGCCCTTCCTCGGTCGTCAGTTCCTGCGGGTGGCGGCGCGGCTGCGACGCGGCCCGGCAGTGGCGGCACACCAGCATGCACGCCCGCGTGCACTCCCACACTACGAGGTACGGTTGTTGGTTGAAATCCACGTCCATCATGACTCAGAACCTGCCGAAGGCGGGCATTCTTGGTGAGCTCCCGTGCGTTATTTGTGGCGGTCCGGGATGGACCGCAGGGCCTGAGCGGCAAGCGCGCGCACGTCCGGCCCGGGGTCACTGGCCGCCATCTCCCGCACGCGAAGGGCGACCTCATCCGCCACGGGAGGCTCAAGCGCCCCAACACATGCTACTCTAACAGTTGCGTCGCTGTCATCCAGCCCTTTCAGCAAGACTCGCCCTCGCTCCGACGCCGCCACCAGCCGCGGCAGCCTCGACTCGAAGACCGCGCCGCGCGCCAGCGCTGAACTGTCCCCCAGCAGATACAGCGCCAGTCTGGCCGGCAGCGAATCCTTCTTACCGCTGCACGAGAGCGCCATGATCCCGCCTGCTCGCGCCGCCGGCGCCCGGAAGGAGTGCAGCAACCGAACCTTGGCTTCCACGTCCAGTTCCGGGTCGGATAGCCTGAGCACACCGGCCTGGCGCGCGACAGCTTCGTTCTCCGACCCGAGGTTCAGGTCGCACCAGGCCACCACCGCGGGCGTCAACTCCGCCGCCTGATTCCCGCCGGTCTGCCAGCGCGCGGCAAGCGCCGTAGACATGCGCGCCACCGCCTCGGGCGCTCGGCCGGCCAGGTTGGCCCGCGTGATCCTGAACACATCCGCGCTGCCGCCCAGACGCCCCACGATGCCGGCGGCCGCGGTCTGCACGCCTGTATCCGGGTCATCCAGAAACGCCTGCAGCGCCGGCGCGGCATCCCAGCACAGCCGGAACGTCTCCGTCGCGCCGTCGGCCGTCTTCCGCCGCCGGTCCCTGTAGAGCGCCTCGAGAGCCAGGCGCCGTTGAGCAGCGGACTGGCTGTTCCTGGCGACGGCTT
>Ga0315282_10015124_pt1 | contig 11426 bp, 10 predicted proteins | sample YL17G07_20_MG_FD_203693 | JGI IMG/M metagenome (GOLD analysis project Ga0315282, IMG submission 203693) | Sediment microbial communities from Yellowstone Lake, YNP, Wyoming, USA - YL17G07_20 | ecosystem: Environmental > Aquatic > Freshwater > Lake > Sediment | place: USA: Wyoming | collected...
ATGTGCCGGGCCTCAAGGCAACCATTTTCTACAATGACCTGAGGGCATTTGGCAAAGGATTCGAAGCCTACTGTGAATCTGCCAAGAAGAATTACGGCGTACAGTTCATGCGGGGAATTGTCTCCACCGTCAAGGAGATCCCGAAGAACCATAACGTGCGGATAAAGTATGTTCTCGATGACGGAACGGTTCAGGAAGAGGAGTTTGATCTGGTGGTCCTCTCCGTCGGCCTCAATCCTTCAGCCAGCACGAGAGTGCTGGCAGAGAGGATGGGCGTTGCCCTGAACCGGTTTGGCTTCTGCAGCTCAGGGGAATTTACCCCCAACGAGACCTCTTGTCCCGGCATCTATGTGGCAGGAGCCTTTGAAGCCCCGATGGATATCCCGGAGACAGTCATGGGCGCAAGCAGTGCCGCAGCTTTGTCTGCAGGACTGCTTTCCGGTGAACGGGGAACCCTGATCAGGGAGAAGGTATATCCTCCTGAGAGGGAGGTTGGCGGGGAGGAGCCGCGGATCGGTGTTTTCGTCTGCCGGTGCGGCACGAACATTGCCCGGGTGGTGGGAGTGCCGGACGTGGTTGAGTATACCAAGACCCTCCCGAATGTGATTCACGCTGAAGAGAACCTCTATACCTGCTCTACTGACACCCAGCAGAAGATCATCAAGGCAATCGATGAGAACAAGCTGAACCGGGTAGTGGTTGCCTCCTGTACTCCGAGGACGCATGAGCCCCTGTTCCAGGATACCCTGTGCGAAGGAGGGCTCAACAAGTACCTGTTTGAGATGGCCAATATCCGGGATCAGTGTTCCTGGGTTCATGCCACCTTCCCTGAGGACGCAACCGAGAAGGCAAAAGATTTGGTGAGGATGGCTGTTGCCAGGGCGGGGACGCTCGAGCCGTTAAAGGATATGGCCTTCGAGGTCAACCAGAAAGGCCTGGTGATCGGGGGAGGTCTCTCCGGAATGACCGCAGCCCTCTCTCTATCAGAGCAGGGGTTTGAAACATATCTCGTTGAAAAAGAGGCAGAGCTGGGTGGCAACTTACGGAGGATAAAGTCTACCCTGAGCGGTGAACGGGTGGAGGATCGCCTGAAGGCTCTTATTGACCAGGTGGAGAGAGAAAAGAAGATTACCACATACAAGCAGACTGAGGTTGTTGGTTTTTCCGGCCACGTGGGGAAATACAAGACCACCATCTCTCAGAACGGGAAGAATATAGACCTGGAGCATGGGGCGGTGATTATCGCAACCGGCGGCGTGGAGTATCAGCCCCAGGAGTACCTCTACGGACAGGATAGCGGGGTGGTAACCCAGAAGGAACTCGAGGAGAAGCTCCACAAGGGGGATATTACCAGGGGCTTGGTGAAAGAAGTGGTGATGATCCAGTGCGTGGGCTCGCGGGAAGAAGGGGCCATGTTCTGCAGCCGGGTCTGCTGTTCAGGGGCGATCAAGAACGCCCTCAGACTCAAGGAGATCGATCCGCAGATCAGTGTGACCATCCTCTTCCGTGATATCCGGACCTATGCCTTCAGCGAGCTCTTCTACCGGAAGGCACGGGAAAAGGGGATTATGTTTGTCCGCTTTGATCTGGACCGGAGGCCGGTTGCTGAGAAAGCGGATGGCCGTATACGAGTAAAAGCCTTTGACGAGGTGATCGGCAGGGAAATCGAATTCGATCCTGACTATCTCGTTCTGAGCGCAGGGATCAGGCCCAATCCCTTGAGCGAAGAACTTTCCACCAGGCTCAAGGTACCGCTCACCGTTGATGGTTTTTATCTCGAGGCCCACATGAAGCTGAGGCCCCTGGACTTTTCCAATGAAGGGATGTACCTCTGCGGCCTTGCCCACTCGCCCAAGCTGATCAACGAGAGCATTGCGCAGGCGCGAGGTGCAGCAGCCCGTGCTGCCACCATCCTCTCCAAGAAGGAACTGTTGATTGGCGGGATGATCTCGGTGGTTGATAAGGAGAGGTGCGCAGCCTGCCTCACCTGCGTGAGGGAATGCCCCTTTGATGTGCCGGTGATTACAGAAGAAGGTGTGGCCTGGATAGAACCTGCCTCCTGTCAGGGGTGCGGGATCTGCGCCAGCGCCTGCCCGCGCAAGGCAATTGACCTCCAGAACTACAAGGACAGTCAGGTCATCGCCAAGTGCGAGGCATTGTTTGATGCATTGGATAAGGCACTCATTGCCTGAACTACACGAGAGAGAAAAGTATGGTTGATTACAAACCGAAGATTGTTGCCTTCGCCTGTCAGTTCTGTGCATACTCTGCTGCCGATTTGGCCGGTTCCATGCGGCTGGAGTATTCGCCCCACGTGCGGATTATCAAGCTCCTCTGCACGGGAAAGGTGGATATCCTCCATCTGCTCACGGCCTTTGAGAAAGGGGCAGATGCGGTCTTCGTTGCGGGCTGACTGGAAGGGGAATGTCATTTCCTGGAAGGAAATCTCAGAACTAAAAAGAAGATCCAGTACGCAAAGAAGCTGCTGAAAGAGATCGGTCTGGAGGAGGAGCGACTGGAGATGTTCAACATGAGCGCATCCGAAGGGCCGAAGTTTGCCGCTGCAGCAGATGAAATGACCAAGCGGGCAAAGGAGCTGGGACCGAACCCGTTGCGGGCAAAGAGGGTGCAGTGATTAATACCAGGGGAGATTGTGTATGATAGTTGGAGAGAGGAAACCGATTGAAGAGATCAAAAAGATGCTTGCTCCCTACCGGAAGATACTGATTGCCGGCTGCGGCACCTGTGTGGCAGTCTGCATGGCTGGCGGAGAGAAGGAGGTGGGGATCATAGCGATCCTCCTCAGGATGGCCTTCAAGATGGACGGGAAAGAGGTGGCAGTGTGATAAGGAGTTTATCCAGCCGCTCGCGGATAAGATCAAGGAATACGATGTGGTTCTCTCCACCGCCTGCGGAGTAGGCGTCCAGTTCATGGCAGAACACTACGACACCATACCAGTTTTTCCTGCTTTGAATACCAAGTTCATGGGCTCAAATGAGGGCGAAGGGTTCTGGAAGGAACGGTGCCGGGCCTGCAATGCCTGTGTCCTGGGAGAAACCGGGGGAATCTGCCCGGTGACCATCTGCGCCAAGGGTTTGCTCAACGGGCCCTGCGGCGGAACGAACAAGGGAAAGTGCGAGGTGGATAAGGAGAAGGATTGTGCCTGGACCCTGATCTATCGCAAGTGCGAGAAGCTCAATCAGCTCGATAAGATCAGGGAGATCTTTCCGCCCCGGAAATACAGCCTTCAGACCACGCCAGGCAGAATGTTGCACGAGGCCTATCTGAAAGAAGAGGAAAAGTGATGGCAAGGACATTCAAAGAAGCGCTGCAATCAGGAGATTTCGTCATTACTGCCGAGGTCGGCCCGCCCAAGGGTACCAACATTGAGGAGATGCTCCACCACATTGATCTCTTAAAGGACAAGGTGGACGCCCTCAATGTCACCGACAACCAGAGCTCGGTGATGAGGATATCATCTCTCTCCGTTGCTCACCTGATTAAAGAAAGGGGAGGAGAGTCAATCCTCCAGATGACCTGCCGGGACCGGAATCGCCTGGCGCTCCAGTCCGAACTGCTCGGCGCTCATATCCTCGGCGTCCATAACGTACTCTGCCTGACCGGCGACTACATAACCGTGGGTGACCACATTGATGCCAAGCCGGTATTTGATCTCGATTCTGTTCAGCTTATCCAGACGGTAAAACTGCTGGCCCAGGGGAAGGATCTGGGAGGGAATGAGCTCAACAAGCCGGTCGAGTTCTGCGTTGGTGCCATCGTGACTCCGGAGGCTGACCCGATTGAGCCCCAGCTGCTCAAGTTTGAGAAGAAGGTGAAGGCCGGTGCAGAGTTTTTCCAGACCCAGGCGATCTACGATCTCAATAAATTTAAGGAGTTCATGAAGTACGCCCGGAAGTTCAACGTGAAGATGATGGCCGGGATTGTCCTCCTCGTATCAGCCGGTATGGCAAAGTACATGAATGCCAACGTACCGGGGATTTTTGTTCCCCAGGACCTGATCGACGAGATGTCCTCCGCGCCAAAAGGCAAGGGGCTGGACAAGGGCATCGAGATCGCCGGCAGGATGATCAAGCAGCTCAAGGATGAAAAGGTCTGCGACGGCGTGCACATCATGGCCATCGGCAAGGAAGGTGTCGTGCCGCAGATATTGAGTGCGGCCGGGTTGGAAAAGAAATAGTAACCAAACCTATTATCAGGGGCCTTCAGATGATGGCCCTGCTCCACTCCTCTTTAGCCTTTTTCAGCCCCTGAAAGATATTCGTTTACGCATTCCCGGGGAGTTATTACTCTAATCCCCCGAAAACCTGATATCTTCAACCAATACACTTCCGGCCCCGTACCCTGGCGATGGCGGCAGTAATGTCCGATCGCTTGAGGCCGGCCTGTTTGCCTTGCCGGCGAGCCTCGGCAATCAGTGCATCAAATTCTTCCATGGAAGGCGGAGAGATCGCCTTGAGTATCACAACATCTTTTTCGCCTACAACGACGAATTGTGAGCCAGCTTTTAACTTGAGCCGCTTGCGAATATCCTCCGGAATGACAACCTGGCCCTTGGATGACATCTTCGTAGTAGCTGCATTCCCCATAAATACTCCTTAAAAGGGTTCATTCTTACTGGTAAGATTATAATGCGAGACACTGGTTGTGGCAAGAGGAAAAGTTTGACAGTCAGGAGCAGAGTATATATATTATGCTTCCATCAACATTCATCAGCATTAACAAATGGGCATCGACCCTATTCTACATCCAGTTCCAATGGTAACGGCGTCACTTCATGTGTTGCAGAAACAGGGCATAGCCCGGGAACTGACCGGAAAGCGGAGAAGCCGCCTGTTCAGTTACGATCAGTATATCAAAATTCTGAGCGAAGGCACTGAGCCGTTGTGAATTGGCATAAATAATTATTGAGGGGAGAAGGAAATAGGGTGGATTTCCCTGGATTTCAAAATTAAGTATACTGTCACCGGAATTCACCAAAAACAGTTATTCACTTCCAAAGAAATGCCATTTCTTCTTTTGTTTTAGTTGATGCATAAATCTGGTTATTGCCATCCCACAGTAAGCATATTTGTCTATCAGATTCTAAGTAATCCTGTACCCACTCCAATGTTTTTAGGAGTTTAATTTCGATGAACAGTACAAGTTTGGCTGTAGGTAGATTTTGTAAATAGCGGTATTCATATAGTTGGCTAATGCCACGTCTTATCTGATTGTGAGCATTATTAGTTGTTATTGATTTCATTTCAAAAATGTAATCTTGGTTATCCACCCGTGTAGCTAAATCTATTAGCGAATTAGAACGTGGCAAGCAGTTTGCTTCACGTATTCGTGAAGCAACAAGGTTTGTGATATTTCTATGTGCTGTTGTAGCTCTCTCAAATTTTACTTGGTCTGTCAAATATCGAACTTCTTTCTCGGCTCTCGTAATTCGTTTTTGGACATCCTGATATTCTTCTAATTCATTAGACCTTGGTAGCAAAGGCTCTGCGACATCAATAAACTCGATCATTTCAATCTTGTCAGTAAGATCGGGAACAAACATATACTTATCACCAATAGTATTGAGAATACCTACGTGCGTGAGCCAACTTATGATGGTGCTGGCACGGCGTTCCATCATCGTAGGTCCGACAGGCTCAGTTACTTTTGCCATAAATTCTTCCAGTTGTTTTTTTGTAACACCTTCTCTTTGATTCTCAATAAATGGAATTACTCTTTGTATCAACCTAGATTTAAGGATAGCTTGGCATAACATCTCATTCTTATCTTGCAGTGTAGACTTAACAAACTTTTTGCCGAATGGAGTTAATTTTGCGTAATTCCGTTCATTGGTTATCAATCCAAGAATTTCAGCTGCGAGACGATAATAACGTCCTTGGCGTTCTACTTTATCAATATATTCTGCAATTTCTTGATATGTTTTGAAGCCATTTTTGACTGCTTCAGCGACACGAACGACATCATCGATTACATCAGCTTGCGGTATCAATGAACTTGGCAATCGCATACTCTATTCTCCTTATAAAATGACCATGTCATTTCAACGTGCAACAAATATGTATTCATTTACACGATTTGCGTTTTCCCCAACCTTATGGCCATGAGTACCAAATGAGTAAAGGTGTTCTACCTGATATACATGGACGCTTCTCTTGTATTTTTTAAGCATATGCACTAGATCACTTTTTCCAGGTATTGAATTTGAAGAATAGGATACTACCAAAATGCTTTTCCGAAACTTTTTGAAAAGACGATCAAAAGCTTCATAAGCAGTATCTTTATTGATAAATGGCGTTTCATACCTCTTGAACTTTTTTGTTTTTGTATGCTGTTGTATCTCAACACCTTTCCACTGTCTTACTAAGCCTTCTAAGAAATGATAGCGTCTTGTATAGTCATTGTCTGATCTTGGCGTAAAATATGGTGGGTCAAGATAAATTAAATCTACCTCTACTTCAAGATCAAATATGTCACAATTAAAAGCCAAATTTTCTTGTCCATTGTCGAAAATGGCAGCGTTAAAAATCTCTACATTCTCTAAAAAATGCTGCTGAAGATTAATCTGTAAATCTCTACGACCATCATTGTAACGGTCTCCCACAAAAGTAAAAATTCCTCTTGGTTGTCGTTTAATACAGGCCCTTGTTATTGCGGCCAACGCTAAAGATTTTTTGTAAGGATTTTTTAACAGCTCTATATTTGTTCTGAGGGAATCTAAGAACTTATTTTCTTCATCTGTGAAATATATACCCTTGAATGTATCAGAAATGAATGATACCGCTTTAGAGTTCTGTTGCATTAAAAATTGTATATCTTTATCTTTTAATCTTACTTTTGGGTTTTCAATCAATGATTTAGCAAAATAATATGGGAAGTGCATAAAATCATTACTTATTACCCGCTTCCCAAATTGTTTGAACATATATGAAACACATGCACTTCCTGAGAATGCATCTAACACGGTTTGGAAAGGTAAATCCTTCACACATTCCCACAGAAAGGGTAATATGCGATACTTACTTCCCATATATCTAGTGCCAGGAAAGTGTTCTAGTAGTTTTCCGCCACGTAAACTTAATAACGAAGGAGTTTTTTTGGGTGGTTGCGTTGAAATAACTATTAAATCTTCCCCTGTGCGTGTTTCGGATTTACTGCTGATATTTCGTTTAGTATCAACAACCTTATAATCATATCCTTCATAAATTTTCCGAACAAAGTCTGTGTTGGAGTTCGTAAGAAGTGCCCAGCATCCCATCTTTACTAGGTGTGAGAATTCATCACGTAACTCGATATGATCTTCTTCATAGAAAAATTCTTTTGTGAACCTAGTAAAGTCAGCATACCCACCCGCTGGACAATAAGGTGGATCTAGATAAACAAAGTCTCCAGGTTGAGCATGCTTCTTGAGTATGTTCTTATATCCTCCCCAGAGTATATCAGCACCTTGTAAGGCTTGATGAGCAGCAATGAGAGTAGATTTATCACATATGGTAGTTTTATTTCTTTTGCCGAAAGGGACGTTAAAATTGCCTTTTTTATTTACTCTATAGAGTCCATTGTAGCTAGTTTTATTTAAGTATATAAATCTTGCAGCACGCTGAACTGGATCGAGAGTGCTAGGAAATATTTCGCGTGTTTGATAGTAGAACTGTTCCTCATTTTTGTAGCTTATTAGTTCTTTAATTAAATCTTGAACTTTATCCCGGACAACTATATAGCAGTTAATAAGTTCTTCATTAAGGTCAGATAATATAGCCTTTTTGGGCTGTAGATAAAAAAAGAGGGCTCCACCACCCAAAAAAGGTTCAATGTATTTATTGTAAGTTCTAGGTGAAAAGCTGACTAATTCTGATAACAATTGCCGCTTCCCGCCTGCCCACTTAAGAAAGGGTTTGACCGAATTTTTATTAATGTGATGGCTAAAAATAGGCAGCTCTAGTTGTGCCCTAAAAGGTTTGACGTTGACATTTTGGATTGTCAATCCCATAAATGCTCACTATCTCCTGAAATACTCTTTGGTTAAAAAATAGTGCATTATTCCCAAAAAGTAAATACCGTTTTTTGAATTCTTTGGAAAGAACTTGTTGTTCTAGTAATGATGTGAGAATAAAGAAATGGAAAACAGGGACAGTCGTGATGACCTGCCCCAGTCAAGAAAAGTATTTACATATCAAGACACTAAGAAGTTGTTGGGATATGGGTCAGTTGTGGTCTTCATCTAATTCCAAGTTCATCTATAGTTTTGTATTCCAGTTTATACTCATTAGCAAGGGTATCCTTTCTTTTGTTAATATCGCGAATTATATTCTTAACAGGATCAGGTATTTCTTTTGCAACAAGTCTCCCAAGTTTTGGACTCTTATTTTCATCTTTTACAATACCATCCCAATACATCTGTAATTGGTAAGCATCCAGAGGTGCTGCGGTTCCTACCTTGACTTCGTAGATATGGATATCACCACTTGAAAGTTCATGAAATATATCTACCTCTACGCCAGTCCCCCCCCAAATTGGTCTGTCTAACTGTACTTTGCTCTTAGAGTGCATGCCCTCAAGGGTTATTTTTAAACTTTTTTTAATATCAGTCTCTATTTTTGACCTCGTCGTTCTCTGAGGTTTGTAATCATCATTGCCCAGTTTATCAAGCAATCCAATCCAATACGGATTGTGGGGATCTAAACTTATTTTATTGTTCACTGTTCGAAATTTGGGGTCATCTATAATTAACTCACCAACGAATTTATTGAAATCATTGTGTCTTGGAATTTCTGGCCAGATTTCGTTAAGTTGTCCAAATTTTAGCACTCTATTCCTAACTTTGATGTCAATCCCTTGAGTTCTTATACTACCTTGATAGTAAACACTAAGGGGATAAGGAGAACCAAGGGATCTATCCTTAACTTTCTCAACATCCAGAGTTCCTCTTATATATTTTGCTTCTGCAACTCCTTCTGGGCCATCAACTTTGATTGTTGACTCGTTAGAGCCTGAAATATCATAGGGGATTTCAATGGGCTTCAATCTATGCTCTTTCCAGGTAGCACCTGAGTTTGGTCTTGTTTCATCATCCCCAATATCTCGCCATCTCAACCAAAGCTTGTTATTTTGGGGTTTTAGATATCCTCGATAAACTATGGAAAGGTGTTCAAGAAGTCTTTCAACGAGTGTCTCGAAAGTTCGAGATCTGGGGTGAGTTGTGTTGAAAAAAGAAAAAGTGGTTTCAGCAAAGACACGTGTTCCTCTTTTACTGGTAGCATGTGTAATATCTTCATTCCAAGTTTGAGGATCTGACTCAAGTTCAACTTTTAGAGCAGAAGAAAAGGATCCCCGTACAATATAAATTTGGTCATCCTTAACAGCATCTTCATCTCTTGTTTGAATATGCCAAGCTAACTTGTTACCAAGAGATAATACACACAGGGAATTCTTTATACCAAAACCGTGCTCATTTAACGGGCCCTGGGATTTACCTCGACCCCCAAGCGAAAATATGCTTTTTGTCAATTCATCAATGCTCATGCCAATACCTTGGTCAGCTACTTTAATCTTAATTTTCCCGCCCAATCGCTGAAGTGCGACTTCGATTATGAAAGGATATAGATCTCCATCAGAGTCTTTGCCTGATGCAGAAATACTGTTATCTATTAATTCACCCAACACTTGATGGAAGTCCATCTCTTGTCTACCTAAACCCTCCCAATATCTCTGTTCGTCTATTTGTATTTGGACATTCTTTGGAAAATCTGACATTTTCTTCTCCTTAGGATTAGTGAAGGCTAATACTCATAGAGTTAAATAAGGCATATCCTCCTTTATAATCAAAGGGAGCGTTGTTGGCATCAGTTACTTCCAGCAAATTAACCAATTCTTTTATTCGCATATGACGAAATCCCTCCTTGCAGGGAAATATCACATCCATTTAAGTTGTCAAGCATTAAACAGAAAATGTGGAATTCAGGGGACAGTATACTTAATTATCGGCGCAACTGGAAGAACTCCGCCGGAGACTCGACGTCATGAATGAGCTGTAGGGTCTGCACTCGCCTAGTTCAGTTCCCTACTCATCCTTATTTTCCAGGAGCCTGTTCAGGTGTGACCGTTCATTCACCACCTTGACTGTGAAGGTTGCCCCGTTCTTGTAGAGGAGATTGATTGCCGCTGTATCCTGCTGTATCTCCCGGAATCTGTCCAGGGGGAGATTCATGGCATGGCAGAGGATGGTGAGGTTAACGAATTTGTGGCTGCAGAGGAGCAGCGTGCTTCTAGACGGATGCTGCCCCGTGATGCGCCTGAGGGTATCCAGTGCTCTCTTCTGCACGTCCGCAAGACTTTCCCCGTCTGGCATGGTCACTGATGCAGGGGTCTTCATCCAGATCTCATAGAAATCCGGATACTCTTCTACCCAGCGCGCAGCTTCCATCCCTTCAAAGGCGCCGAAGTCCATCTCAATGAGACCCCTTTCCTCAAAAAAAGGGACTGAGGGATGAAATGCCTTTATGTGGTGTGCTGTCTCCCTGGCCCGGATCAGGGGACTTGAGTAGATCGCGGTGAGGGGCTCATCTTTCAAGGCCAATGCCAGGGCATGGGCCTCATCTCGGCCTTTCTGGCTCAAGGGCTCATCGCTCCTGCCATGGAACCGATGGATTCGATTCCACTCGGTTTCGCCGTGACGGATGAGCAGGATGCGTGTTCCGGAGTCGTCAGATTCACCAGTACGTTTGCCCGTATTCATTGCGCCCTCTATTTTTACCTCAAAAGAACAATTTTAAAAAGGACTTTATTTGAATTTTCCCCCGGATTTGTTTATGATGAATTTAAAGGGCTATACCTTCTCACGTGGGAAGATTAATCATCGCTCCTTCGTTCTCGCTGGCAGATGAGCGTATCAGCCCCGGAACGGGAAACAGGGATGTCTAACCAGCCGAAACCAAAAGAATCATCGGAGCTGCAATCCTTGGAGATTGCCAGCATGTTTCAGGCCATTGCTGAAAAGGGATTTTTCGGGATCCTGGTCCTGGATGAGTTCTACCGGGTTGAGTTCGCCAATGGTATGGCTGCCTGGATTACCGGATATAAGGTTGACGAGTTACTGGGGAAAAACTTTACCTCCCTTTTAGATGAGAAAGGGAGGACAGTCTTCCATGGTGCCTGGCAAATGAACTATAAATGCATCCCTCACCTCTCCTATGAGGTGGAGATTATCACCGCCGCTTCAACCCCGATCATCACGGAGATGGGCTGTGCTGAATACGCGACGCAGTCAGGTGAGAAAAGGTATTTTATCTACCTGAGAGACATCTCGGATCAGAAGAGATTAATAGGACAGTTGCGTGAGTCAGAAAGGAAATACCAGGATCTCTTTGACCAGGTAGACCAGGGAATTACGATCACCACAAAAGAGGGA
>Ga0315282_10015125_pt1 | contig 11426 bp, 4 predicted proteins | sample YL17G07_20_MG_FD_203693 | JGI IMG/M metagenome (GOLD analysis project Ga0315282, IMG submission 203693) | Sediment microbial communities from Yellowstone Lake, YNP, Wyoming, USA - YL17G07_20 | ecosystem: Environmental > Aquatic > Freshwater > Lake > Sediment | place: USA: Wyoming | collected...
CCCGCTGGCGTCCCCCTGCACGATCATCCCGTGCACCAGCAGGCAGTGCAAGATATCCAGCACGGTGCTCTCGCTCCCCCCGCCGGCGACGCCGCAGGTGGCGAACGCCCCGCCCACCTTGCCGGCCAGCTTGCCGTGGTGCACCACGCTCTCGTCAATGAGCTTTTTCACCTCCGCCGCCATCGTCCCGTAGTACACCGGCGAGCCGATGATGATCCCGTCAGAGGTGAGCAGGTCATCCGGCGTCACCTCGCCTACGGCACGGACCGTGACCTCTACGCCCGCCACGCCCTTTGCTCCCTTCGCCACCCGCTGCGCCATCTTCTCCGTGTTGCCGGATCGAGTGTAGTACGTCACCAGAACCGTCGGCATCTGCGCCTCCTTTGAACCCGTGGGATCCTGTCCTCGGGGATACTTCGGCGCGAGCGGCGATTCCCTTCGGCCCAACGTCGCCGGAAACCCTGGCCCCCAACACTCAATGCCTCTCATCTAATCCCTCTGCCGCCCGGACAGCAGCGTTTCACATAGTGAAACACCGGCAGGAGAAGGGCCGCCGCCGGGCGAACGGCCGCCGCTACCACTGCGGGCAAGGGCCGTCACGGCCGGCGCGCCTCGTGCTCTTCACGAGCCGCTCGCGAACGGCGCCCGCGGGGGTCGGGAGGCGTGGCGATGGCCGTCCCCCATCTCCACCACGCGCGCGATTCCGCCCTCATCGCCCGGGCTCGGCAAGGAGAGGCCGGCGCCTTTGACGCGCTCGCCGGCCGCTATCGGGACCTTCTCTACCGCCTGGCCTTGCTTCGCCTTGGGGAGCCGGAGGCCGCCCTGGACTGCGTGCAGGAGACGCTGCTGCGCGCCTACGAGTCGCTGCCGCGCTTCCGCGGGGCCAGCTCCTTCTCCCTCTGGCTGCGGGGCATTCTCGAGAATGTCTGCGCGGAAGAGAGCAGGAAGCGGGCGCGGTGGGCCCGGACCTCGTCTCTCCTGGCGCCGGCGGAGGGCGGAGAGGCGCACGCGGCGGTGGAGCGGAGAGAGGAGGCGGTGGAGGCCCTGGGCGCGATCGCCCAGCTCCCCATGACGCTGCGCACGACGGCCCTGCTGAGCCTGGTGGAGGAGCTGGAGCACGCGGAGGTGAGCGCCCTCCTCGGGATCGGCGTGGAGGCCGTGCGGATGCGCCTCAGTCGGGCGCGGGCGCTGCTCATGGCCGTCCCGGGAAGAGATGAGAAGGCGGAGTCAGTGCGGGGGTCGCTGGCGGCGGGATACCATCACCTGGGGGTGTTGCTGCTGCGTCAGGGGCGGGAGGAGGCCTCGGATCGGGCCCGCCGGCGCGGGGTCGAGTTTGCGCCGGACACGGTTTACTCATTGTGGGCCGGGGTGCAGCAGGCACGGGGCACGCCGCAGCAAATGCCCGCGCAGGCGCAGGCCCTCCGGATCCTGGAGCAAGCCGTCGTGCAGCGGCCCGAGGCGCCGAGGGCGACAGTCGCCTTGGGCAACATGCGCTACTGGGAGCAGCACGATTACCCCGAAGCCGAGCGTCTCTTCCTTTCGGTGCGCTATCACCCCGGGGTCCCCGGGTGGATGGCGCGGCAGGCACTGGCGCACCTGTACACCCACGTGGGGCGGCCGAAAGAGGCGGCAGAGTTGCTCGCGGGTCTGCTGGCGGAGCTGGGGGACACCTGGCCCTACGTTCCCGTGCTCCAGGCGCGCGCGCTCCTCCTCTGCCAGGATCCGGCCGCGCCGCAGTACCTCGTACGGGCGAAGGCGGTCTCCCTCCGCGGCCACCCCGGCGCTCCTTCGGATCGCATGACCCGCATCCACACCGGCAACATCCGGGCGTTGGTGAGCGACCTGCTGTCTCGGCGCGGCGATGCCAAGGGCGCGGCGCGGTTCTCCCGCGCCGCCCGGCGGGCCTATCCGGCCGACTATCGGGAGGCGCCGCTGGTGTGACGACGCGGGGCGGTGGGCAAGGCGTTTTACCTCGCTGCGTTACGTTGCGCCGCCTAGGGTCACTTACAAGATAGACGTCTCGCGACCTCGAATCGGGCGAGCATGAGGAGAGGAGTCTGAGCATGAGATGGAGTCTGGTGCTGTGTCTGTTGTTGCTGGGGGTGTGCGTGGTGGGTGTGACGGCGGCCTGCGGGGCCGCGCCCGAGATTCTGGAGGTGGTGATTGACCGGGGCAACGACGTGCGCGCCCCGGACAAGCACTGCGCCCACCAACGGGTGAAGGTGCAGGTGAGCGACGCGGACGGCGCGGCCGACATCGCCTCGGTCACGGTCGTGTACCCCAACGGCGACGCCGTGTGTGCCGCTCCGGGAACCCTGTTCAGTGAATGGGTGGGCAAGTGGGAGGTGGTGGACGAGACGACGGTGAACGTCGTGGTGCTTTGGGGGCCGGCGTGGGAGCAGGCCGGAACCTACGGCGTCACGGTGCGCGACGCGAGCGACCTCGCGGACACGCTGACCACCGCGGCCATGCCGGGCGTCAGCGACTACCCGCGCCCCGCTCTGGTGGCGCCGGTCATGGAGAGCGTGATCTCAGAGTCCACGCCCACCTTCGCGTGGACGGACGCCGGCTCGCCCACCCGCTGCGTGCTGCGGGTGGAGGAGGAGGGGACGGCGGGGGTGACCTGGTCGAAGGATGTCGGCGCGGCCACCAGCGTGACTTACAACTCCGATGGGACCGCGACCCAGCCGGAGCTGCAGCCGAATCACACCTACAACTGGCAGATCGAGACCTGGCACGCGATAGACAATCGGGTGAGCGATCCGCGAGTGGAGCTGTGGGGGATGCAGCAGACCGGCGGGCGGTTCGCGGTGTACGGGGCGTGGGAGGGGACGCCGCCGGCGCTGCCCGGCAAGCTGGTCTACGGCTCCTACTCGTGGCCGTATTGGGGCCCCACTTCGTTCGCGAACGACGTGCTGGATGCGGGCACGGGATGGCTCATGCAATACAATCCGGATCCGAGCGAGCGATCGTGGGTGGGCCCGGACGTGGCGGCGTTTGCGGACTGGTCGCCGGACGGGACGAAGCTTCTTTACTCGACCTGTGGGCAGATGGTGATAGATGCCCTGGACGGGAGTGCTCCGACCCCCATTGCGCTGCCGTTGGCGTCGTACGGCGATATCAGGTGGGCCTCAGACTCGCAGCGCATCGTGTTCTCCAGGTTCGATTCGTGGAAGCCCTGGCCCAACTCCGTGTGGGTGGCAAACGTGGACGGCACGAACCTGCGTCTCCTGGTCGAGGCGGAGGATGCGGACTGCCGCTATCCGGATTGGTCTCCGGATGGACTATGGGTGAGTTACCGCCGGATTCCCCACCCGGAAGACCAGGGACTGTGGATGGTGCGGTACGATGGTGCGGAGAACCATCCCCTCGTGGCGAGCGGGGTGGTGGGTCACCCCGACTGGATGGTGGTATGGATGGGAGACTCGATGTGGTCTCCCGACGGCAACTCGCTGGTATTTGGGTTCAGCGCCGTAGACGAGGCGGAGGAGGGACACAGCGGGGTAGGCATCATGTCGAGGGACGGGGGGCCGATTAGGCCGGTGTGGATGGACCCGCCGAACGTCGCGCCGGGCGTGGCGTGCTGCGCCGCCTCCCTGAATCCGAACTGGTCGCCCGACGGAACACAGGTGATCTTCTCCTCCGGCCACCACCTCGCGGATCCCGCCCCTCCGGGCGTGTTCGAGCCGAGGGCCGAGTTGTGGCTGATGAACGCGGACGGTTCCGGGGAGCCGGTACGCCTGACGTACGATCAGTCGTTCAACAACTACACCACGTGGTGGGCGCCGAACACGGAAGCGGGGACGGACGTGGCCGTGACGCGGGGCTACACGACGGTGGACTTCGACCAAGTAGACAGCACGGGGCACACCAGCGTGACGGTATATGAGCAGCCGGTGGAGTTCCCGACGAACTTCGAGTTCTGCAAAGACGGCTACCAGATCCACACCACCGCGGACTTCTCCGGGGTGATCCACCTGGAGATGCGCTATCGGGATCAGGACATCCCGAGCGGGGTGGCGGAGGCAGAGTTGTCCATCTACCACTTCGACAGCGAGCTGGGGGAGTGGGTGGACATCACGACCTCGCGTGACCCGGAGAACAACGTGGTGACCGGGGAGTGCACGAGTCTGTCGGTGTTCGGGATAACCGCGCGGTTGCGCTTCTCGGATGTGGGCTTCAAGTATTGGGCCTATCGCGATGTCGAGGCGTGCGTGAAGGGGGGAATCGTCGGCGGGTACCCGGACGGGACGTACCGCCCGGAGGTCGTGGTGACCCGCGATCAGATGGCGGCCTTCATCTCCCGCGCGTTGGCCGGCGGTGACAGCGGCGTGCCGAGCGGGCCGCCGGTGGCGCACTTCCCGGATGTGGACATGGGGTATTGGGCGTACAAGTACGTGGAGTATGCGTACGCGAACAGCATTGTGGGGGGCTATCCGGAGGGGAACTACCGGCCGCTGGTGGAGGTAGACCGGGGGCAGATGGCGGCATTCATCGCCAGGGCCATCGTGACTCCGCACGGGGAGGCGGGACTGGCGACCTACATCCCGCCGGGGACGCCGAGCTTTCCGGATGTGGCTGCTGACTTCTGGACCTACAAGCACATCGAGTACCTGAAAGAGCACCTGATCGTGGGCGGGTATCCGGACGGCTGGTATCACCCGGAGGTGGTGTGCACGCGCGACCAGATGGCTGTATACATAACGAGGGCGTTTGGGCTGGAGCCGTGACGTAGGGGAGAAGGAAGCAGGAAGCAGGAAGCAGGAGGGAGGTGCCGGCCGCCCGAGGAGGGCGGCCGGTGTCGCGTAGGGGGAGGGCAGCAGTAGTGACGGCCGAGGAGGGGACACGGGCGAGCAAACTGACGGGGGCCTTCAGGCCAAGATATCGTGGTGGGAGCGCCCCGGAGGCAGGGGAGAGATGGGGGGAGCGAAAAGTAGGGACCAGGCGGGAGTTGGCACGGCGATGCGGGGCCGTCTTCCGCTCTGGGCCGCGTCCGGAAGGGGCGGAGTGCCCCCGGAGAAGGAGGCCGTATGCACCGACGAGATGTGCTGCTGACCGGGCTGGTGCTGTTGCTGCTGGGGGCGGGCGTGGCGAGTGCCGAGAGGGCCTATCGCGACGGGCGGTACGATCCGGGAGTGGTGCCGCGCAAGGACATGGCCCGGTTGCTCGTGCGGAGCACGCTCTCGCCGACGAGCGCGTTCACGCCGACGGGCACCGCCGTCGCGGTGGTGATCCGGGACTGCACCCTCACCTTCAGCGAGGTGACCGGGTCTGGCGTGACCAGCGTCGTGGCCGGCAGCGAGTTGCCCAACGCCAGCGCGCCGGGCTATCCCGCGTTCAACACGGCCTGGACGATGAGCACCACCGCGACGGTGACCGGGCCGATCACCATTGATATCGCGTACTCGGATACCGGCCTGACCCCGGAGCAGGAGGCGGCCCTCACGCTGGTGCGGTGGGGCGGCACCGCGTGGGCCGACGTCACCAAGACCGTAAACACCGGCGGGAACGTGATCGAGGGGGAGGCCGGCGACCTGGGCGAGTTCTCCATCTTCTCGCCGTGGCCGGTCCTGCCAAGCCTGACCGGGAAGCTGGCCTACACGAGCATGGAGAGTGGCAGCATCTGGGGATCCACCATGGCCTACTGCACCGACCCGCGGGCGCGGGTGGCGCTGGCGCCGTTCGCGGAGATGGGGGTGTGGTACCCGGACGGCCTGGGGATGACCTTCGTCTCGGGGGAGGGGATCTGGCTCAATGCGCTGGACGGGGAGGGGCCGGTGCTGGTGCCGCTGCTGCACTCTCTAGATGCGTCTCTGTCTCCGGAGGGCAGCCGTCTCCTCTTCTCGCAGACGGCCGATTCGGGCGACCGGAACATCTGGACGGCAAACCTGGACGGGAGCGATCCGACATTGGTGGTGGCAGGGCCGGTGCAAGCGCGCTATCCGGAGTGGTCGCCGGAAGGCACTTGGATTGCCTACCGGAAACTTGCCACTGACCCCAGCGGGGTGTGGCTGGTGCACCCCGACGGGACGGAGGACCACGTCCTGGACGTGACCGGGCTGGCGGGATACACCGGGTTCGCCTGGTACTACCTGGACACCGCGGCCTGGTCGCCGAACGGGACGGAGCTGGCGGTGGCGTTCAGCGTGGGCGTGGACGCGGGGCAGATTGACGGCATCGGCACGATCCCGGCGGCCGGAGGCGTGATCACCCCGGTGTATATCGAGGACGGGCTGCACCCGTGCTGCGCGGCGGCGAAGAACCCGCGGTGGTCGGCGGACGGGACGAAGGTGGCCTTCGCCTCCGGCCTCCATCTGCCGCCGAACCCGGGCTGGGGCAGCGGGCTGTTCGAGCGCGGCGTGGAACTGTGGATGGCGAACGCCGACGGGTCGGGAGGCCTGACGCGGCTCACCTATAATGACACCTTCGACGCCTTCCCGTCGTGGGCGGCCGTCCCGGTGACCTGGTCGGCCGAGGCCACCGAGCCGGACGTTCCCGGGGGCAGCGCGAGCGTGACGACGCCGGACGGAACGACGACCATCGCGTTCGAAAGCGTGGCCGAGGCGGGGGCGACGATGGTAACCGTCTACGCGGTGCCGCCCTCGGCCGCCCCGGCTCCGCCCCAGGGGTTCACCTTCGCCGGCAACTACTACGACGTGCGCACCACCGCGCAGGTGGCCGGGACGATCACCGTGACGTTCACCTACAACGACAGCGACATTGCGCCGGGCGAGGAGAGCGCCCTGCGCCTGCTGCACTACGACAAGGCCGTGGAGGACTGGGTGGACATCACCACCAGCCTGGACACGGTCAACAACATCATCACCGGTGAGTGCACCAGTCTCTCCCCGTTCGCGCTGATCGTGCCGCGGGCGCGGGTGCCGCGCTTCCCGGACGTGCCGACCACGGGCTACGGAACGTCGGGTACGGACGCCTTCTGGGCCTTCTGGGAGATCGAGGCCTGTGTCGCAGCTGGCATCGTCGGCGGCTATCCGGATGGGACCTACCGTCCGGGGATCGTGGTCGCCCGCGATCAGATGGCGACGTTCATCTCCCGGGCCTTGGCGGGCGGGGACAGCCACGTGCCCACCGGCCCGGCCACGCCGCACTTCCCGGACGTTGACGCGGCACACTGGGCCTACAACTATGTCGAGTACGCGTACGCGAACAACATCGTGGGGGGTTATCCGGAGGGGAACTACCGGCCGACAGAGGACGTAGACCGAGGCCAGATGGCGGCGTTCATCGCCAGAGCCATCGTGACGCCGCACGGCGAGGCCGGGCTGGCAAGCTACACGCCGCCGGCGACGCCGAGCTTCCCGGATGTGGCAGCCGACTTCTGGACCTTCAAGCACATCGAGTACTTGAAAGAGCACCTGATCGTAGGCGGCTATCCGGACGGCTGGTATCACCCGGAGATCACCTGCACGCGGGACCAGATGGCGGTGTACGTCACGCGGGCCTTCGGGCTAACGCCGTGACGTGAGCGTTGAGATCAGACAGTAGAGAGCAGGAAATGCCGGCCGCCCCCGGGGCGAGGGGGGCGGCCGGCCCGCCTCCCCGCCTGCCCTGTCTTCGACCTATCGTCTTCCCTTTCGTGATGGTTTCTGAGATGTGAGATTTGAGATTTGAGATCGCCCCCCCGGCCGTTCCCTCCCGGCCCCCGAACCCTGGCCCCTGGCCCCTTCCCTCAGTATGGCAACAAATCGAACGCTCTTGCTATGAACACCGCCATCTGGTCCCGCGTACACAGCTCCCCCGGATGATACAACCCGTCCGGATACCCTCCCACGATCCCCTGGCTCTTGATGTACTCGATGTGCTTGTAGGTCCAGAAGTCCGTCGGGACGTCCGGGAAGGTCGGTGTGGCCGGCGGCGTGTAGCTCGCCAGGCCGGCCTCGCCCGTCGGGGTGACGATCGCGCGGGCGATGAAGGCCGCCATCTGGCCGCGGTCCACGGCCAGCTCCGGCACGTAGTTGCCGCCCGGATAGCCGGCCACGATGTTGTTCGCATACGCGTACTCGACGTACTTGTAGGCCCAGTAGTCGGTACCCACGTCCGGGAAGTGCGGCGTTTCCGGCCCGGGCGGGACGTTGGTGTCGCCGCCTGCCAGAGACCGCGCGATGAAGCCGGCCATCTGCGCGCGGGTGACGCCCCAGTCCGGGTGGTAGGCGCCGTCGGGATAGCCGCCGACGATGCCGTACTCATAGCACATGCGAATCGCGCGCCCTGCCCAGTTACCGGGGAGGACGTCGGAGAAGGGGGTGGTCGGGGCCCAGAGGTGGACGACCTGGCAGTTCCCGAGATCGCTCAGCCACAGGGAGCCGTGGGCGCTCACGGCAAGGTCGCTTGCGTGCGTGAATCCCTCTGCTTCCCACAGGCGGCGGCCGCCGGTGTCGAAGACACACAGATAGCCGCCGCAGTAGGCCCAGCAGTCGCCCGTGACCGGGTCCACGCTGAGGCCCTCGGGCTGCAAGTCAATCTCCAACAGCACCGTGCCGTCCAGGGCCACATGCCGGATCTTGTCCTCGCCGGTCCAGCACGAGCGGTCCGTGGGGTTGATCGAGAGGCTGCTCGCTCGGATGGCGCTGGACGGCTGGGTCCAGAGTGCGGCACCGTCGGGGGTGAAGCGGCCGAGTTCACGCCCCGCCGCGGTCCCCCGGTGAATCCACACCGACCCGTCCGCCGCGTCCACGGCCAGGACGTCGGCTGGAACGGCGCCTTCGTCACCGACCAGCCGGCATATCTCCGATCCGTCCGCGGAGAAGTGGAAGACGACCGGCACGTACGCGCCGGCCCCCGCATCCCACAGGGAGGAGAGGGAGACCCAGAAGGACCCGTCTCGCGGGTCCACGGCCGCTGCCTCGAGTTCGAGGTACTCCGGGTCCGTCGGGTAGGCGAGGGGAACCCACTCTTGGCTGCCGTCCCGCGCCACCCGGGCCAGCTCGGCCTGGGGTGTGAATACGACGTACAGAGAGCCGTCGGCCTGGCTGATTGCCAGGGGATCAAGGTAGGGAACGTGGGGCGGGCTGAAGGCCGGACACCGGGCCAGCTCGTGCCCGGTCGCATCAAAGCGGACCAAGTCCCAGCCATCGCTCCACGCCGAGCACGCGTCCTCCTGCGTGTCCACATACGTACCGAGGAACTCCTCCCCCGTCTCCCAGACCACCGTGCCATCCTCGGCAAACTCGCGAACGCGGGTCGGGGGCCAGATCCCGGACCGCGCCCTCGCGGGCCAGAAGGTTCCGGTGAGGGGATTCAGCACACGGCCGCCGGAGGCGACGGAACTGAGCACGCTGCCGTCGGTCCCCAAATGCTCCAGGGTGTCCGATTGCGTTCCCACCCAGCAGGTGCGATCCCGCGGATCCCAGGACACGGTCCGCACGCCCTCCGCAAGATGGGTGCGGGACAGTTCCACCCCAGCGGCGGAGACGTGCACCGCGTCCCCCGTAGCGACGCCGGCCACCCAAACCGACCCGTCCTCGGTGTCGCAGGCGAGCCGGTAGGGCGACTCGTCGGAGACATTCACCGGAGTCGCAAACGGCCCGCTCCAGAGCACTGTGCCGTCCACGTCCAGATGCAGCAGGTGCTGGTAGGCCTCCCGCGAGTCCAGCGCCCAGCACGTGCCGTCCACCGGGTTGACGGCCATCCCGGCGACGTTCAAGGGCCCGTACTGGGCCGCGACCCCTCCGGACGGCAGGTACCGGAGCAGCTTGTCGGGGGTGCTGCCCTGGTCCATTAGCCAGACAGAGCCGTCCGGCCCCGCGCGGGCCGCGAGCATCGGGGCTCGCAGCCCCGAGGCCCGCGCGATCTCGCTGCCGTCCTCGCTGAGATGCACGAGCGCGGCGACCCTTGCGAGACGGTTGTCCGGGCCGAGATCGGTCACCCAGCAGGAGCCGTCCTGCGCGTTGACGGACAGGGACATGGGCAACCATAGTTGGGTCTTGCTCAGGAGGGTGTGGTCGGCGCGGTAGTGGCACACCGCGTCACCCAGGATCACCCACACGCTGCCGTCCGTGGGGTTCACCACCGGGCCTGCGGCAAACCCGAACGGGCTCCGCCACACCTCCCATTCGTGCATCGCCGGGGCCGGCCGGACCCCCACGCCCACCAGTGCCACAGCCATCACCGCCAACAACCACCGGGCACGCATGGGCCCTTCCCCCTTTCCGGAACGCCACCGTCGCGTCATTGTAGCAGAGATAGTCACCCATTAGACGCGCCCCGCCGCCGATTCGTCCTCGGCGGAGGCCCTCCCCGTGCCGCAAACATGCACTGAGCGAAGAACGCGATTCCATCCTGCGGCGGCACCCCAGCCGCCCTCTCGCCTCCGCTGGTCCCCCGGGACTGGCTCGCCCCCCGGCACGTTCGGCCCTCTCTCGCCGCGACGTTCTCTCTCTGGCGCTCGACCCTCCCCGGCTTGCCCGCCGGTCCTGATGGCGGGGCGGGACGCCGCCCTGTCCGCCCTAACCCCTAGAACCTAGCCCCTAGCCCCTCTGCCCCTCCAGGTCACAAAACCCCGTTTTCCCCGCGAATCAGATTCGCGCCCCGCGCCACACCGAGCCGCCTCCCTGCGCGCAGGGAGAAATCGAAGACCCTCCACGTTGACCGGCAAGGCCTCTGCGACGGCGCTGGCCAGAACGCCAGCAAATCTGATTCGCGGCCCCGCGAATCAGATTTGCATCGCAACACGCACATTTACAAACCCCCCGAAATCGTGTACAACAAGACCGTCATCTCGGTAGGCGTTTCGCCTCCCAACCGCTCGTACAGATGACTCAAAAACGATGACTAACCTTGCGACAACTAAACTGGGGACTGGCTCGCTCTGCGAAGCCTTGGCGGAGCAGGGCGTGCCCGTCCCCATGTGCCCCTCGCTGCCTCCGGAGCTTGGCCTGAGGGCGAAGCGCGAACGGGTGCTCTTCGTGTTGAGATTCGCGGGTTTTGTCCGCCTCTGTCCGACACCTGTCCGATTCGTGTCCGATTCCATTTTGCCCCACAACCGCCTTCTCGTTCCCCACAGCCCGAAATCGGCTCGCTTGCTGTCCGAAAATCGTGCGTTTGCGATTTTCGGACATTTTCGGACATTTCGGTCACCGAAGTTCAACCTACCCTCATGCCGTCAGGAGCACCAAGCCTTTGTGTCGGAGCTTGCCCTGACCCTGAACTTCGCGAAGGGGAACGGGTGCCTCCTTCGTGCTGAGATTGCGCGCCTCAGTGCTCCTCGTGTTGGGCTCGCCCATTCTGCCGCTTCTGCCGCCCTCTGCCGCAGATCTGCCGCTTTCTGCCACCCCGAATTCCGCCTTTCAGCCCCCTCTGCGTCCCGCACAGGTCAAAATCGCCCTCCACGATTGCCGCTTTGCGCAAACCCACGAAAAGCGGCAGAAAGCGGCAACCCCCGCCCGCCCGTCTCCGACCTCCCTCCT
>Ga0315282_10015126_pt1 | contig 11425 bp, 10 predicted proteins | sample YL17G07_20_MG_FD_203693 | JGI IMG/M metagenome (GOLD analysis project Ga0315282, IMG submission 203693) | Sediment microbial communities from Yellowstone Lake, YNP, Wyoming, USA - YL17G07_20 | ecosystem: Environmental > Aquatic > Freshwater > Lake > Sediment | place: USA: Wyoming | collected...
TTTTCGATGTCCTAGCCTGCTCAATAGAGTTTGTAGAATGGGTTATTTTTGTCTTTTGTAGTATATCTACCTGTGGTATCACTTAGTGAGGCTCGTTGAGAATTATGTGTAAGCAGAAACCAGCTGGGATCCGTAGAAAAATGTTCCATTAAACATTACTAACAGAAAACGCTGACAAAATTATGTAATAAAAAATAATTTTCAAAAAGCTGAACAACTGCCAAATAATAGGGGGATCTGACTATCTTACCATACTTTGGGTATGAAACCATAGAAGCCCAATCCATCTTGGGTTCTGAAACCGATGGCTCCAAACTCTCGGTTCAAACATTTTCCGGATACTATCAATTCGCGAGAAAGATAGCTGAATTGCTATTGGAAAGGCTACGTTTTACTCGTTTTTCGCTATGCAGGCGAGAGTTCGAGAATCTCGGCCAGCATGCTATGCCCCAAATATGGCATCTAAAAGATTCGAAAATGAATATTCTGCCATTCCTCATATTCAAAAGGGTTCGAGTCAATTCTTGCCACATTCACTTAAAACTTTATGCCTTCAAATTTCTTGGGTCAAACCTCATCCCTAGCACTGAGAAATCAATTGACTGCGTATCTTACGACAGTAGTGAATAATTTATCAGATTGAATTGGAAAAACTAACTAAGTAGAGGTCGAGACTTTTTGAAAACGTATTTGACGATTTGATTCAGCAGTAAGGGTGCTAAGCCTTCGCTTGTGACGCATAAACTTCAATCTATAGGTTTCAAACCGATTAGTGGGCATGTTGTCTTCGATTCCTTCTTTGCAAGTTTGTTTTTGGAGAAAATATCGTAGTGTGCTTGAGTAGGTTTTGTCTGGATCAATTTCTGCCGTAACTTTTTCTACTGCTTGCTTTACATCTAATTTGTCTGTGTAGAGGGCGCTAACGAGTTTTAGTGTAGCTTGATCTGAATGCGTTAGGTCGACGTAGCCGTTCCATGCTATATACGCTTTTGTTCCATTTTCTAGAAGCCTTTGTATAGTAAGTTGGCAGCCTATGCCATTGCATCCCATGAGTATAATTGTTGATCCATTAAGTCCATTTTGGCTGTTGCTTCCTAGGGAGACTGCTTTAATGGCGAAGAATTTTGGGGCTGCAATATGAGTTGATTCTGTTAACATTAAGATCAGGACACAAGCGACGTCGAGCCTGCTGCTTGATTCGCTCAGCAGCAGATGAAAGATACTCAGCCGATGTCACTCTAATAAGGTCAAGACCGACCTCCAGACTGAAGTTTTTTCACTCATCTGTAAGAGTCATTGTTGCTCCTCTGCTTAAAGACCATTGAACACAACCTCAACGCGTAACTTCACAATTGCATCAAGATTGATTTCGATTTCGCGAGCTTTAGGAATTTCCGGGTGAGCTTTATGTACAGCTAAGATTTTGACCAGAGTCCCGAGATCAAATGGAGCGGCTTTGATCTTCGCCCAATGACACAGGACCAGAGTGTCTTTCAGATGGACACAGCCACATTTTTCAGATTCAATATCTCTGCAACGGCAGAGGCTTTGTCCGCGCAGTCGCCATAGACCAATGCGAATTCTCTGCCTACGAGTTTGCTAACAGTCTGCTCACTCTCTAATCTCACATAGACTGTTATTCTGCAGTTGTCACCTTCCAAGTCCTTGCAGTCGACCACTTCAGCTTTCGTCACTACAATTCGGTCTCCTATTCCACAGTTAACAAGCGTGACTTGTCCTCTAGGAAGGCTGCAGTAAGCTGTAACTGTGTGCTCCATTTCTCGCCATCCTCGCAAAATAGGCTTGCAGTCTGCAAGCGTTGTTGGCGCAAAACAATGTCTCAATTCGATTATGTCGTCATTGTACCCGTTAGCTTCGCACACAAAAACAGGCTTACCCGAAACTGCCTTCAAAATCAGAAGAGGCAAGAGGTTCTCGCCTTTGTAACAACCAACCGGAACGTCATCGTCAGCTAGCTTTGCTAGAGCAAAGCAAGGCTTGGTTCCAAATCCTGAATTAAGTTGAGCACACCAAGGCACGTACACAGCGTCTGCATCAACCTCTTTCCTTATAGATTCTAGAGCCAGATAAACGCGCGCAGACAGGACTATGTCCTCAAAAGAAGGCTCCTTAACATTAGATTCTTCAGCCCATCTTCCTGCCAGTTTTTTAGCTTCCATATAATCCGTTTTTCTAAACGCTTCGAATAATCTATCTAGACTGACATGACACGTGTTGAGTTTGCCCAAGCCTAAAGGATTTTTGAACCAAGCTAATGCTTCAGCCTTCAAATCCGCCATATCAACTACAAGGATTCTTGATTCTTTCACGCATATTGCTGCCTGCAAAACGCTGATCTTGTCCTTGACTTCTTTCGCAGTAAACGCTTTCTCCACGTTATCGTGATCAGCAAGATATTCGTAAGTATCCAAAGCATGGGGAAACGCCTCTCCTTCACCAACGATAATCATTGGTACGTTTGATTCTGCGATCTTTATGAGGCGTGTGAATCTTTCGGCGCAAAAGGGGAAGACAATAAACATATCAACGCCTTGCACAGCGATTTCGTCTATTTCTTTCTCCTCTCTCACTAGGAATTTTGATGATTTGCCTATTCCAAATCTATCGAGTATTTCGTCGCTCACGGTGTTTTGTTTGGTTTCATCAAGGCTGATAAGATTAGGTCCACTGCCAAGTAGAAATATGGGCACGATTTTGAATGAATCCTGTTTTGTCTTCAATTCATGCACGCTCACGTTAGATTCATCACGCTAGCTTTTTTATTTTTCGAAGGTTGTCCAAGGTGGTTTTTGCTTCCTTCCAGGAAACAGTTCGAAAGCCTCTCCAGAGTTTTTCCAGCTTTTTACAAGGATACTCATTGCAGTAGGCGCAGTTTGTCACACCTCTTTCAAGCCCGCATTTTCTTACTTCGCAGGCAGAACAAAACTTGTACAGCCTTTTTCCAATCTGACATCCGTCGCAGTCAATGTCATCTGGCTTTAGACGTTCTGTTTCTGTCGACCAAGCTTCAATGGCTTTCTCTCTTAATTTGTCATCGTTTTTCTGTGTTGCGACATACGCAATGCAGTCGTTGCACACAAGTCCACACATGGCGATTATATTAGGCACTCTTTTCACTTCCATGGTTTCTTGAAGCTAATCTCATTTTCAAACATATACAGGTTATACCGTCATGTGACTGCGCAACTTTAATCCGTGTTGACTCAAACATATTGTCAGCATTGATCTGAGAAAAGAGGTTTGGCCTTATGGGCAAGTTCTCATTTGAGCAGTTGCAAAGCTTGTATGATTATGATTCAAAGTTATCGCTAGACGTAAAGGATGTCACTATTGAGAAAGAGAACGACATCGTTTTACATGATGTTGAACTTAACAGCCCTAAAGGAGGTCGCGTCACTGCCTATCTCGTTACACCTGTTGAAAAAAGTAAAAATGCAGGCATTGTGTTCGGACATTGGGGGTATGGAACTCGAACAGAGTTTTTGCCAGAGGCAAAGTTGTATGCTAAGGCAGGGGCCGTTTCCATACTGGTTGATTATCCGTGGGTTCGTCCTTCACCATGGCGAAAAGCATTGTCTTATCAACCGGATGAGGATCGTCGCATCTTTATTCAAGCAGTCGTAGATTTTCGTCGGAGTATAGATTTCCTCTGTACACTTGAGTCTGTTGATGTCAATCGGATAGCATATGTCGGTCATAGCCATGGTGCCCAATGGGGAGCAATTCTTGCGGCGATAGACAGGCGTATAAAGACTGCCGTATTGATTGGAGGAGTTCCTGCTCAAGCAGACATATACTTGGGAAGCAATGATCCAGACATCGTACGATTCAGGAATAGTATGCCAAGAGAGAACCTTGAAAAATACCTCGAGACAACTGAGATTGTCGATGCCATTCATTACATTGGCAACGTCGCGCCAACTCCCATATTGTTCCAGTTTGCAAAATACGAACGATACTTTGGAGAAAAGTCAATGAAAAGATATTTCGAAGCCGCAAGTGAGCCAAAGAACGTAAAATGGTACTCTACAGGACATGAGCTGAATGATATTCAGACATTACTAGACCGGGCCGATTGGCTTCAAAAGCACGTAGGCATCAGACCAATTGATTTTGCGAATTGTCTACAAAGGAGATTGCATTGAGCGACTGGACCGGTTTCGGAATGTGAAATGCGAATTCTGACCGTGCGCGAAGACTTGTTACTGTGCGTTGCCTGCTAACAGGACATTCTAAAGCTGTGCCATGCAACTTCTGTGGAAGAATGATTCCAGTTGAACATGCAATACTTCGTGAAGACAAAATCCTCTGTGACAAGTGCTACCGAGAAAAATATGAAGCAGCTTCAACGAAGAAAAAGACAGAATAAAGACATTAACATACGCGCATTAGCAATCGTGGTTCTTGGGTGCTCAGAATATTTACAAGCACGCGCTCATGGACAGCACGCCCCACAAAAACCCAAAATAAGTCCCTGACAACGAAATCTCAAAAGTCGCCAGGTTCAAAACACCACATTCACTCTATATGTTAGCAGAGAAATCGGAAATGGCTTTGACCAGCAGAGCGAGCTATTTAATATGCACTTCCGCGCGCGCCACACCACAAAAGGCTACACATGCTAGAACAAGAGTCTGAAACAGAGCAAGAAGATTGCTACGTTGACTTCTTGCGAATTGTTAGTAGTTTGAACGTGGACCCACACTTTGGGCAGTTTGAACACCTCCAACTTGCAGGTCTGACAAAACCACATTTGATGCAGACATAATGCGTTTCAAGTGAGCTTGCCTTGAGGGACAAGTGAAGAAATCCCGCGTCATTAACGTAGGAAGCCATCTGCTACTATCGTCTTGCCATCAATGCTGACTGTTGCGTTAGTCATCGAAGCCCACCAATGACGGTTTCCAGGCGTTCGGTTCTTGCCTCCCTTGTCTTCATTGCCTCCAATTCCTATAGTGACACCGCCGAGAACCTTATCATCTTGAGTGAAGCCGAACTTCAGTCCCGCATTGAGCCCAAGCCCAAAAAAGGCAAACCTGTCGACATCGACGCCATTGGATTTGAGATAACCTTCAAATTCTTCAATGGCCGACCATGCACTATATTTCACTATCTTCCCATGTTTGAAGTGTAATGTCAAATCCTTGATACTCTTGCCGCGAATCAAAATCGGGGCATCATAGACTACAGTTCCTACCGCGCTCTCTTCGTCTGCGGCAACCTCTACAAATCCTGAAGGCAAGAACTTCACGATACCTCTGATGCCGTCCTCTTTGCTGACCACACTGTCTCCAAGAATCGGCTCACGTCCGCCCAACTTAAACTTGAGCTTTGTGCCAGAAGGTGTTTCAATACTTACTACTCGACTTGTTCTAATGACTTTAGCCAATTGAAGAGCTCTCCGGGCAATTTCCTGCTGGTTGACAAGACAACCGGCAAGCATGGCTTCTTTCCATTCTTCATAGACCAAACCAAGAGCCTGTGCCCGCTCTTTCGTAGCCAAACAGTATTCAACACCTAGCATCCGAACAGACTTTTTCTTGGCCAAGTCTCGCCATGCATTCATGTAGTTGTTTGATTCTAGAAACCATATGTTGGCCAGCTCTCGCTTCTCCGAGGGTATTGTGCTCCAGTCTATTGAGCTCTTTGGACCTAACAAGAAAATGAATACGTCAGTTTGCCCTAACGCAGCAGTTTCAATGGTTGGAAGTGTCTCAAGCAAGTCTTTCGAGATTTTCCGCAACGAACGTATCCAGCAATCTTCTGTCCTGATGGTAACGAATGGTTGAGCTCCTTTTTGCTTGCAAGCAAAGGCTATTTCAGAAGCTAGGTCAATCGTGTGGTCCCAGCCATGAATCCAAACATTTTCGCCTTCTTTTACGTTCAAGCAAGCTGTGAGTATCTGATCTGCAAGTTTCTCATTATTGCTGGAACGTTCAGCCTCTTCTAGATCACGATGATGCTCGGTCAAATACTGACACCTCCAATTCAAGTGAAGTCATATGGTTCAACCTTAACCTCGGTTTTCATAGTGATCTCTTTTCCAGTTTCCCTGGTCTACTTCTAAATTGAAAGGAACCTATAGAAATTGCGGCGTCACATGACTGTAGAACACTTATCTCACGGTTTACGACTATTCGATTCGTAATATCACTTAAAGGGGGTTAGGGAAAATCGTGTCTGAGATGATCGCTTATTGTGGATTGGAATGTGGCGAGTGTAAGGCGTTCAAGGCGACCCAGGCGAGAGATGCAGAGCGAAAGAAGCAGTTGGCTAAACAGTGGACTGAAGGAATGAAGATTGAGTTTAAACCTGAAGACATTGACTGTAGAGGCTGCATGTCGGATGTGCTTTCTGGCTGGTGTCGGAAAGTTTGCAAGATACGACCCTGTGCTGAAGAGAGAAAAGTGAAGACTTGCGCGCACTGCGACGATTATCCTTGCGGAAAGCTGAAAGAGTTTTTGTCACACGAACCTGTGGCCACAGCGAATCTTGAAAAGATACGGAAAACACTACAGAGCTAGTGGGAGGCGCTGAACCGTGACGCTGACGCAGAACGTGAAGAAGGAAGCGAAGAAAGCCGGTTTTGCAGTTGTGGGCATCTCAAATCCTGAGATGCTTCGCGACTTGCCTTATGGAAAGATTGAATACGTCGGTGTTTTGAAGAGGCCGGAGGAGGAATTGCCGAAGGTCAGATCAGTCATATTGATGGGCGTTTATGCTTGGGACGCAGCATTCAACATTGTCGCTGATTCATCAAATCTGCATTTCAATGGAAAACCCGAGTCGAAGGTGCCTTTGGAGAGCTATCAACTATATTATCAGATTGTGAAAAGCAAGGCTTGGTTGGTTGCATATTATCTTGGGAAGAGAGGTTTTGATTCAGTTCCATCGGTTGACATTCCTCTTAAGACGGCTGCGGTCAAATGTGGTCTTGGCTGTCAGGGCAAGAATACGTTGCTGGTGACTCCTGCATACGGACCTAGAATCAGGTTGATCTCGGTGCTGACGACTACAGAGTTGGACATTGACGAACCATATAAAGAGGACTTATGCAAAAGCTGCGAACGATGCGTAATTGCATGTCCTACCAAGGCGATTGAACCATACAAAGTGAAAGTCAACAGATGTATGGTCTACGCATCTGAAAACCCACGTTCAACAGATGTCCCTGATAAGACAAGAGAGCTTGAGAAGAGATTCACCAAGAGGCCTACGCCAAACAGCTTCATAGACTGCACTATATGCCTAGAAGCTTGCCCAATAGGAACATGTTTAGATGGAAACGATTACTGTTAGCAGAGCAGCCATGAAAGATATCAAAGCTCTTAGTAGGAAACTTGAAGAGTTTCTCGAAGACAAAACTGGCAAACTCTATCAAAATAATGTCGTCAAATTCGCCATCCCAGACGAATACGTCAAAAAAGCTTTCTCCGAAGAAGCGCTGTCAAAAATAGTCAAGTCGGGAAAGGCGATTTTCTATCTGGCACGAACGGACAAAGGTAAGATACTGGGCTTTGCTCAAAGCATAGAACAGAGTTCCGCTTATGTGGAACTAGACCGCATCGTAGTCTTTCCAGAGCACGAAAGAAAAGGAATAGGCACCAGACTGCTGAAAAGAGCAGTTGCAGACCAAAAGAAAAAGAGAATAAAGACAATCGTTGTCAAGGTAGGAAGGGATGAAAAACATGCCAGAGCATTTTATGAGAAGAACGTATTCAAGCAGGTTAAAGAGGAAACGTTGGAATTCCCATGGGGAAAGAAAATCCAAATTGTAGTATACCACTTCAAGTTTAGCGCATCAATTATAAACTAGCTAGTTTAGGAAAGAAATAGCAAGAAAGTGGGCTGAGAAAGTGAAATTGTTGAAACCACCCCGGCTCAAGGAGGGAGACACCATTGGAATAGTTGCTCCATCATCGCCAGTTTTGCCGCTTCAGAAAGAGCTTCGTCAGGGAATTGAAAATTTGAAAAGATTGAGGTTTAAAGTGAAGGAGGGCAGGACAATCAAACTTCAGCATAGAAATTACATGGCAGGGGACCGACCTCCAACGAGCTGAAGATATCAACGCAATGTTTGCCGACATAGAAGTGAAAGCCATTATTTACGCCTTAGGCGGAACTGTAGCAATTCGCACTTTACGATATTTGGATTATGACCTAATACGCAGAAATCCCAAGTTTTTCTCAGGCATGAGCGACATAACGACCATTCATTTAGCACTTTTGGCCAAAGCTGGTCTCGCGGGACATCATCAAAGTGATATCTGCTTCAGCTTTGCACTCAATGCGGAAAGTGAAGAAGCCAAATACGAGACCGATCTTTTCCGCAGGGTGACCGAAAATGCAAGGCCACTAGGAGTACTACCAGCATTTACAGAATGGAAAGTTTGGCGAGATGGAAAAGCAGAAGGCACATTGTTTGGTGGAAACTTGATATGCCTGCAATCACTGCTCGCAACACCGTACTTCCCAAAGCTGGATGAGAACATCATCTTCTTTTGGGAACACATGACACAATCGGTCGAGTATTTCGATAGAAGACTGGTTCAGTTGAGAGAAACTGGTTTGTTTGACAGAACGAAAGGTATGCTAATCGGAAAAATCAGAAGTGAAGAACCTGACTCTGTGAGCAAGAACGGTCATAGAATAAAAGACATGGCAGAAGAGATTAAAGAGCTTGTTTTGGACATTACCGAGGAGTTCGATTTTCCTGTCATAGCAGGCGTAGATTTTGGTCATTACACGCCAAATCTGCCGTTACCCTTAGGAATCAAGGCAACTCTGGATACTAATGGGACGAGAGTTTGTTTGAATGAATCTTATGTCAAATAGCTTGAGCATCAATCAATTTTCGTTTGTTGGAGTGAGGTTTTATCCAACACCACAAATTGTCGATTTTGGGAGAAGTTATTAGCTGAACCAAGGGATTCGTTTTTGAAAGGCAGGGTGATTTTATGGTACAAGATTTCCCACGAATAATAGACAAAGGACACAAACCTACTGAAGCTGAGAATGGCAGATTTCATAGGAGAGCCAGCAAATGGAACTTGGACGAGTGCTATGCCCAAGAACAGGAAAAACCAAAAGAAAAATCAGCAGCGTAAGTGATTACTTGAAGCTTACTGAAGCGACCATAAGGCCAAAGCCTCCCTTCAATTTTGATGGTACAGTCTATGTACCTAGTTATTTTCCGACACCTGACTTTAAATGGCAGCCAGGAGTAACGTGGCAAACTTTCAATTTCAATAGGGAGCTTCTAGGACTAAAAATGCGGAATGAAGGTGAAATCGACAAACCTCAGATCAAGCTCACGATATACGCAAAGAGGAGACTTTCTGACAGCGAAGCGAAAAAAATTGTCAACGAGCTAGCTTGGAGATATGGCTTCGATGAAGACATTTCGGAATTCTTCAAGGAATTCGAAGGTGACAGATTTCTCAAACCAGCATTCAGACGTTTAAGAGGAACTCGAGTCAATTGCGCAAATTCCCTCTATGAGCTACTTGTAACCTCCATAGTTTTGCAGAATGCGACAGTGAAGAGAACAGTTCAGATGATGAATAACCTTTTCGAAGCTTTTGGAACGAAAATGAGATTTGACAATAAGGAACTCTTTGCCTACTGGAATGCTGAGGATTTAGACAACGTCAGTGAGGAAGAGTTGAAAGTCTTGAAAGTTGGCTACAGAGCAAAGATGATCAAACGTCTGTCGAAAGCCTTTGCACGCGGCGAGATAGATGAATTGGAACTGAGGAGGACGAGTACTGAGGACGCAAAAAATGAGTTGATGAAACTGTATGGAGTAGGGCCTGCAACAGCAGAGATCTTTTTGGGAGGATATCTAAGGCGATATGACACTTTTGACTTGAAAGGGAAGCTTTGGGAACAGAAAATACTTTCAAGAATACTATTTGAAAAGAAGCTAGTTCCTGCCAATGAGATAACTTGTATGTTCAATAAAGCATATGGAAAATGGAGAGGACTTGCTTTTCACTACATTTTCAATGACCTGTTCTGGAGACATAAAGAGAAGAGAATCAGCTGGCTCGAAAAGGAAATCAGGCTGTAGCATGTGCAAAGCTTAGTTATTAGCATCCCTTGATTCTATCTGGCGCGCTTGTGTTTGCTATTTCCTTGGGCAACGTGAATATGCCATCTTCGTGAGGTTCAAAATCGAGAACCTTTATGACAGCGTCGATGTTTAAAGATCCATAAATATGAGGATATAGTTCTGTCCCCGTACCTTCATAGCGGATTTCAGACTGAACTTTGGCAGTGTTAATACATAGAAGAACCAGTCCTTTTCTGGCGCGGAACAGAGCATTTGCCACTTTGACTACTTGTTTTGGAGTAGAGCAGTGTATGAAGCCCTCAGAGACCAGCGTAACACCACGATAGACTTTTCTAAGCTTTGCCTCTTCTCAATTTCGCGCTTCGCAATGTGCAAAATGACGTCCATCGTCGCCTCGTCCCCGCCCCCCTCCTCCAGTTGACATCATTTTTGCATGTCTTTTAAGTATTCTCTCCGTACTCTCTGTGTGTGTGCGCTATTTCTGTACAGAACGTGCACGTAGTGTGTTTAGGGTGTTTCTCTTTTCTGGTGCTACGCGTCTGAACAGTTGAATGTATGGGATTAGAGAGGCAACGAGTTTGTTTTCGGCTTTCTTGAGATGTTCTTGATAGGTTGTTCTGGAGACACGTTTTTTGTTGGCAATGTCTTGGACGTTGGCCTTTCTAGGCAGGTTATAGTAGCCGTTGCTATACGCTGTTAGTAATGCGTCCATCTGCTTTTCAGTCAAATCCGAAAAGAGTGCATCCGCAGTAAGGGTCAGCGAGCTTGCTATGAAACTGTCAAAATCGACTTTACGCAGAACCTCAAACCTGAAACCTCTTTCCTCAAATTTTTGCATAAGTCCCTTCAAGTCTTTATGCTTGAAGGCAATCACGCGATAGTACTCCCAGCCATGATGATAGACTACTGGCGAAATCTGGAGGAGTTCAAATTCATCAATAATTCGGGTCACAGAATCCTCGGTTTTACAGAAACATCTCTTTACGAAAAAATGGGCATTGTGAAGATCGGATGACTTTTCAACCATTCCCTCTATCTTGGATATCTCGTCTATCACAGCGGAGTATTCGTCGGGTTTGTCCATTACGAGCTCAATTACGTCGTGTTCTCTGTTGCACCAGCTGAACATTTTCAGACGTGGAAACTCTCTTGAAACATCGCAGAAGGGGCAATCGTGTGTTACTTTGAATACGACTTCGAACAGTGTCATAATAGAGACTGGCTCAGCGTCATATTTAGCGGTTGAGCCGTCACATGACTGCGGAAAGCTTATTTCTAGAGGTCTCAACGATTCAAGTCATAACGTTGCTGAGAGAAGTGGCAACAAGA
>Ga0315282_10015127_pt1 | contig 11424 bp, 10 predicted proteins | sample YL17G07_20_MG_FD_203693 | JGI IMG/M metagenome (GOLD analysis project Ga0315282, IMG submission 203693) | Sediment microbial communities from Yellowstone Lake, YNP, Wyoming, USA - YL17G07_20 | ecosystem: Environmental > Aquatic > Freshwater > Lake > Sediment | place: USA: Wyoming | collected...
CAAATGTAGGGGCGAGGTCTCCTCGCCCAAATCATCCCCTTCCTTAAACTCCCCCTTTCGTAAACTTGTCCCTGACCTGTTCAGGGAGGGGGATACAGGGGGATTTTTGTCCTCACTCTATGACCTCTTCCTTCATCAGGCGGTCAATCTTCCTCTTGCTGTACCCCAGCAGCTCGCCCAGCACCTCCCTGGTGTGCTCCGCCCACAGCGGCGGCCTCGTCCTCACCGCAGCCGGCGTATCCGAGAACTTGAACGGCGTATTCAGCATCTTCACCTTGCCCAGCTTGGGATGCTCCATCTCCACCACAACCTTATGGTTCCTGTAATGAGGGTCGGCGAATATCTCCTCGAAGTTGTACACCGGGGCCACGCAGACATCCGCCTCGTCCAGCGCTTTCAGCCACTCATCCCTGTCCCTGGTAGCGAAGACCTCGGAGAGCGCCCGGTATGACTCCTGCTGCTCCTCGAAAGAGCCGAAGTGCCTGGGTATCAGGTCTTCCCGGCCCACCAGCTTGCACAGATTGCCCCAGAGCCAGGGCTCGAAGCAGCCGATGGTGAAGTACTTATCGTCCTTAGCTTTATAGATGTTCATCCAGGCCACATCGCTGCCCGTGGGCGACTCCGCGCGCTCCGGCGAAATGCCATCGCGGAAGAACTGCGGCGCGTGCACCCAGTGGTAGAACACAGCGCCATCGGTGCTCGAGACATCTATGTACTGCCCTCTGCCCGTCCTATCTCGGGCGAACAGGGCAGCGATGATAGCGATGACAGCCTGGTTAGTGCCTCCCAGGACATCGGCTATCATGGGCGAGACGATATACGAAGGCGGGCCGTTCCTGCTGCCGCTGAGCCCCAGGATGCCGGACATAGCGACGAAATTGATGTCATGTCCCGGCCTGCGAGCGTAAGGGCCGGTCTGTCCGTAGCCCGTGATAGAGCAGCAGATAATGCGGGGATTGAGCTTGCTCACCGTCTCGTAGTCCATGCCCCTGCGTTTAAGCGTCCCCGGGCGGTTCGTCTCCAAGATAACGTCCACCTTCTCCGCCAGGCGGTAGAAAATCTCCTTGCCCTCGTCCTTCTTGATATTGAGAGCGATAGACTTCTTATTGCGGTTGAGGCCGATGTAATGCGCCTCCGTATCGCTGGTCATCATACCGAACATCTTGCCCGTGCTGCGTGGAATCTCGACCGTAATCACCTCGGCGCCAAGGTCAGCCAGAATCATCGAGCAGTACCTGCCCGGCCCGTACAGAGACAGGTCGAGGATTTTGATTCCCTCTAACGGACCCATATTCAACCCCTTGTTCAAGATGAATCTAGTATAAACCAGCTTTGGAGCAGAGACAACGACGCCTGCGAATAAGCGTTGCCCTCTCCTTGCGGGGGAGGGGGAATGCCTGTTTCGAAGTGAGATTGTAGGGGCGAGGTCACCTTGCCCAAATCCCCTTTTTAAAGGGGGCAAGGGGGATTACGTGCCCAATCCTTTTCGCCCCTTGCGGGAGAGGTAAGAGTGAGGGGGATACCCCGTTCGCCCTGAGCCAGTCGAATGGCCTACCAAATGCCATTCCCGCGAAACTTGTCCCTGACTCGATCAGGGAGCGGGAATCCACGTGCCCTCCTTATATGTCATTGCGAGGAGTCAACTTCTGGCGGACGACGAAGCAATCTCTCCGTTCCCATGTGACGATCCTGGGTAGCTTGGAGCATCCGCTCCAAGCACTTTGTAGGGGCGACCTGCTGGTCGCCCTTCGTGTCTGACGATTTGTTGACCGCACCGTGTATTTGAATTATCATGGCAGCACTGCGATTCCCGGTTTCCTCACTCCCTTATATTGGAGGTTCACTTATGGAAGCTGTACATTCTCGCCACCCTATTGAACGTAATGTAGCCATGGAGCTGGTGCGTGTTACCGAAGCGGCAGCCATGTCAGCAGCCCGTTTTTTCGGCATGGGTGATAAAAACCTGGTGGACAAGGCAGCGGTGGCCGCCATGCGGTACGTCCTGGGCTACATCAGGATGGATGGAATCGTGGTCATCGGAGAGGGAGAGAAAGACGAAGCTCCCATGTTATATATTGGAGAGCGGATTGGTGACGGCTCGGATTTAAAGGTTGACATTGCTGTCGACCCGATTGATGGCACTACTCTGACTGCGAAGGGTCTTCCCGGAGCCATATCCGCCGTGGCGCTCTCGGCCAGGGGGACCATGAATTGCCCCAGGCAACTGTTTTATATGAATAAGATTGTCACCGACCGTGAAGCAAAGGACGCTATAGACATTGAGGCATCGGTGGCAGAAAACTTGAAGAATATCGCCAAAGCCAAAAAAAGAAGGGTATCAGAAATTACGGTGGTGGTCCTGGACAGACCGCGCCACCAACAGTTACTGTCAGAGATCAGGAGTGCAGGCGCCCGGGTCAAACTGATTTCCGATGGTGACATAGCGGCGAGTCTACAGGCTGCCCTGCCCGAAACAGGAGTCGATGTACTCATGGGCATCGGGGGCACGCCCGAGGGAGTCCTCTCCGCTGCGGCGATACACTGTATTGGAGGCGGAATGCAATGCAAGGGCTGGCCTCGAGACAAGAAGGAAAGAGAAGCAGCCATAGCCGCTGGAGTTGATCTCGACAAAGTGTATAAAACGGAGGACTTGATAAACAGTGAGGATGTTTTCTTTGCTGCCACCGGGGTTAGCAGCAGCGAACTACTGAAGGGAGTACGTTATACCAGCGGCGGAGCGCAAACGCAGTCTCTAGCTATGCGCTCCAGTTCCGGTACCATCCGCTGGATAGATGCCTGGCACAACTTCGAACGACTGGACAAACTCAGTCCTATTAAACTCCATTGAAAAAGCCTCTACATCATAATGAGTAAAAGCAGGCAATCAAGTCCTTCGTGGCTCCAATACGCCTCAGGCGGACACCAAGCTTCGTGCCCCAAAATGTAGGGGCAGGTTTCAAACCCGCCCAAAGCATGTCATTCCTGCGTAGCCTGTCATTGACTCGTTCCGGGAGCAGGAATCCAAGTGCCCTCCTCATATGTCATTGCGAGGAGTCCTTCCGTAGGGAAGGACGACGAAGCAATCTCCTCGACCCAAATCCTCTCGCCCCTGGAGGGAGAGAGTTAGAGAGAGGAAATATGCCCGTTCGCCCTGAGCCCGTCGAAGGGCGTACAATATGCCATTCCTGCGGAAGCAGGAATCCAGGCACCCGGGTAGCTTGGAGCATCCGCTCCAACCCGTGTAGGGGCACAAAACTTTGTGCCCGAAACGTAGGGGCGCACAGCCGTGCGCCCCTGGCATTCACAAACGCTGTGTATTGTGTTAATATTCGTGCGAGGTATTGCGGGAGACTCTCTGCGGAAACCCCATATGAAACCTGAGGAAAAAGCAAGACAAAACATTGACCGCCTGCTCGAAGCCGCTGGCTGGGCTATCCAAGACGTTCAGCAACTGAACCTCGGAACTTCGCTGGGCGTAGCTGTGCGCGAATTCCCCCTCACATCCGGCGAGGCCGATTATCTGCTCTTCGTAGATAGAAAAGCTGCGGGAGTCGTCGAGGCGAAGCCCGAAGGTACCACTTTAAGCGGCGTCGCAGACCAATCCGCCAAATACGTGGCAGGCATCCCCGAAAACCTGCCCCACGTGCAGGAGCCGCTTCCCTTTGCCTACGAGAGCACAGGCGTAGAGACCTTCTTCACAGACTTGAGAGACCCTCAACCGCGCTCCCGTAGAGTATTTGCATTCCACGAGCCCGAAACGCTCAAGGAATGGCTATCCCAACAGGACACCCTCAGGGCAAGGCTGAGGAATATGCCGCCTTTAATCAAAGGTGGGCTGAGAGATTGCCAGATTGAAGCCATCGAGAGCCTTGAGAAATCATTTGCCGAAGCCAGGCCCAGAGCGCTCATCCAGATGGCGTCAGGCGGCGGCAAGACCTTCGCTGCCATAAGCTCTATCTACCGTCTGGTCAAGTTTGCCAACGCCAAAAGGGTGCTCTTTCTGGTCGACCGCAGCAATCTGGGACGCCAGACTAAGATGGAATTCCAGCAGTACATAACTCCCGATGACGGCAGGAAGTTCACCGAGCTTTACAATGTGCAGCACCTCACCTCGAACACCCTGGACCCTGTGAGCCGAGTGTGCATCACCACGATTCAAAGGCTCTACTCTATGCTTAAGGGCGAGCCTGAGTTCGACGCTGAGCTTGAGGAGCAATCCATATTCGATATTTCGCCAAAGGATGTCAAGCCCAAAGAGGTTGCCTATAATCCCCAAATTCCCGTAGAGACCTTCGATTTCATCATCACCGATGAGTGCCATCGTTCCATCTACCACCTTTGGCGACAGGTTCTGGAATACTTCGATGCCTTTATCGTTGGCCTAACTGCAACGCCATCCAAGCAAACCCTGGGCTTCTTCAACCAGAACCTGGTTACGGAGTACAGCCACGAGCGGGCAGTGGCTGACGGCGTCAATGCAGGCTATGAGGTCTACCGGATAAAGACCGAGATCACTGAGAAAGGAAGCAAGGTCGAGGCCGGTTTTTATGTAGACAGGCGTAATAAATTGAACAGACAGGTACGCTGGGAGCAACTGGACGAAGACCTGGAATACGCTCCCACCCAGTTGGACCGAGATGTGGTGGCTCCCGACCAGATAAGAACCATAATACGAACCTTCAAAGAAAGGCTGTTCACCGAGATATTCCCTGGCAGAAAGGAAGTGCCCAAAACGCTCATTTTCGCTAAGGACGATTCCCATGCCGAGGACATCGTGCACATCGTCCGTGAGGAGTTCGGCAAGGGCAACGATTTCTGCAAGAAGATAACCTATAGAACTATGGGCGAGAAAGCCGAGGACTTGATAGCCAGCTTCCGCAACTCCTACAATCCGCGCATAGCGGTAACGGTGGACATGATTTCCACAGGCACTGACATCAAGCCCCTTGAGTGCCTCATATTCATGCGAGATGTTAAATCACGGGTCTACTTCGAGCAGATGAAAGGGCGTGGCACCAGAACGCTCTCTCCCACTGAGCTTAATGCAGTCACTCCCGATGCCACCCACAAGACGCACTTCGTCATTGTGGACGCCGTAGGCGTTTGTGAAAACGATAAAACGGATTCCCGCCCTCTGGAGAAAAAGAGGAGCGTCCCCTTCGATAAGCTCATCACCTTGGTTGCCCTGGGCAACCGGGATGAGGATACCCTTACCTCGCTGGCAGGGAGGCTCGCGCGACTGGACAGGGAGGTCGGGGAGACGGAGAGGAAAGAGATTGAAGGCGCTGCCCAAGGCAAGCCCTTGAAGCACATTATCAATAGCCTGCTGGATGCAGTGGACCCGGATAAACAACTGGAGAAGGCTAAACAGGTTTTCGGCACGGATACGCCTACAGACCAGCAAATCAAGAAGGCTTCTGAGGAATTGACGAAACAAGCCTGCGCACCTTTCGATAGTCCCGAACTGAGAAATACCATCATAGATATTAAAAAGAGAAACGAACAGATAATAGACACCGTGAGCAAAGATGCTGTAATTCTCGCTGGCTTCGATGATAAGGCCAAGGATAAGGCGCGCACCATCGTTGACACCTTCAAAAAGTTCATCGAGGACAATAGGGACGAGCTAACAGCCCTGCAGATTATCTATAGCAAGCCCTACGGCAAACGCTGTCTCACCTACAGGGAGATCAAACAGCTTGCCGATGCTTTGAAGAAACCTCAATATAATCATCTCACCCCTGAGCTTGTCTGGCAGGCTTATGAGAAGCTGGAGAAATCGAAGGTGAGGGGCGCGGGCCCGCAAAAGATTTTGACCAATATCATCTCGCTGGTGCGCTTCGCCATAGGGCAGAGCGATGTACTGGAGCCATTCCCCGAGGCCGTGAACCGGAGGTTCGGCCAGTGGCTTGCCGAGCAGGATAAAATGGGACGCCGTTTCACGCCGACGCAGAAGCAGTGGCTGGAGATGATAAAAGAACATATTGCAGCATCGGCGAGCATAAGGATTGAGGATTTCGAATACACACCGTTTTCCCAGAAGGGCGGTATGGTGAAGGCCTACGATGTGTTTGAACAGGAGTTGGACAAAATTCTGGAAGAGATGAACAAGGTGCTGGTGGCATGAGGAAGGATATGACCAATGCGGGCGCACGTCTGTGCGCCCCTACGGACATGGACACATCGAACCTGCCCGAACTACCCAGGGGATGGGTTTGGACGAGGCTGGGGGAAATTTGCGAGGAAGTTGAGAAGACCTATCCAAAGATAAATCCAAATGACGAATTTCTGTATCTAGACATTGCTTCGATTGATAATCAGCAACAGAAAATAATACAACCTAAGAGATATCGTGGTAAAGACGCTCCCTCAAGGGCTAGGCAGGTTGTACATTCAGGGGATATTCTATTCTCCACGGTAAGGACTTACTTGAAGAATATTGCTATGGTTAATGAAGCATATGATGGACAAATAGCTTCAACAGGTTTCTGTGTTATAAGAGCTTCCAACGGAGTTAATAATAGGTTCATTTTTTCCTTAACACAGACTGACGAATTTTTGAATCCGTTGACTCAGTTACAAAGGGGCACAAGCTATCCTGCGGTTAGAGACTCAGACGTTCTCGCCCAATTCGTTCCTCTGCCTCCTTTACGTGAGCAGCAACGCATTGTGGCTAAGATTGAGGAGCTATTCACCAAACTGGATGCGGGCGTGGCGGCGTTGCAGAAGGTGAAGGCGCAGTTGAAGCGCTACCGCCAGGCGGTGTTGAAACACGCCTTCGAAGGCAAATTGACGGCGGCATGGCGCGAGGCGCACAAAGGCGAATTGGAACCCGCCTCTGTCCTTTTGGAACGAATCAGGGCAGAACGTGCGAAAACCGCAACTGTAGGGGCGCACAGCTGTGCGCCCTCGACCCGTGCGTCCAGGGCGAAGGCACCTCGCCCCTACACCGTGGATACATCCTCTCTACCCCGATTACCAGACGGCTGGGTATGGACAAAGCTAGAGGAAATAGGGAAAATTGCTGCTGGAGGTACACCTTCAACAAAAAACGCCGATAATTTTGGGGGTGAGATTCCATGGTTGACTCCTGCCGACCTTTCTGATTTCAAGGGAAAATACATTGAAAGAGGCAAGAGAAATCTAACGCAAAAAGGCCTGGCTGGTTCGTCAGCTGTTCTACTTCCTGCGGGAACAGTGCTCTTCTCCTCTAGGGCCCCTATAGGCTACGTAGCTATTGCTAGTAATTCTATCTCTACGAACCAGGGTTTCAAAAATTTAATTCCTTTCGATGGAGTTTTTAATGAATTCGTTTTCTATTACTTGAAGTCGAGCAAGGAATTGGCAGAAAGCTATGCAAGTGGCACTACCTTCTTGGAAATTTCTGCCACTAAATTCGCCCAACTTCCTATCCCTCTCCCTCCTCTCGCCGAACAGCATAAAATCGTCGAGGAAATCGAACGCCGTTTCTCCATCGCCGATGAGGTGGAAAAGGTGGTGGAGCAAAGCCTCAAGCAGGCGGAAAGGTTGCGCCAGAGCATTTTGAAAAGGGCGTTCGAGGGCAAGCTGGTGCCCCAGGACCCCAACGATGAACCGGCGGAGAAATTGCTGGAACGCATAAAACAGGCGCGCATCCAAAACGTAGGGGCGCACAGCCGTGCGCCTCAGAGGATAGCAGTATGGCAAATGAACAATCAGCCATAGTACAAAGGATGTGGAACTACTGCAACGTGCTTCGCGATGACGGCGTGAGCTATGGCGACTACGTGGAGCAGTTGACCTATCTGCTATTCCTTAAAATGGCGGACGAGCAGACCAAACCTCCTTTCAAGAAACCAGCAACGGTACCCCAAGGTCTCGATTGGCAGAGTCTGCTCACTAAAGATGGCGATGCTCTGGAAGTCCACTACAGGCGTATTCTGGAATTGCTGGGCAAAGAGAAGGGGATGCTGGGTGTGATTTTCCGCAAATCGCAGAATAAGATTCAAGACCCGGCGAAGCTCAAACGCCTCATCGAACTCATCAATGGCGAAACATGGGTAGGTCTGGACATAGATGTGAAGGGAGCGATATACGAAGGCCTTTTGCAGAAAAACGCCGAGGACGTGAAAAGCGGCTCGGGGCAGTATTTTACGCCCCGCCCTCTCATAAAGGCTATGGTGGAGGTCATGAAACCCGCTCCTGGAATGACCATCTATGACCCCGCCTGTGGCACAGGCGGCTTTCTTCTCGCCGCTCACGCCTATATCTCCGATTCCAAGAACTACATGCTTGACCCCGAGCAAAAGGAGTTCCTTAAATCTAAGGCTTTCCGTGGCAAGGACATCGTGGATAATGTGGTGAGGCTGTGCGTGATGAATCTCTACCTGCATGGGATAGGTGGTGAGGAAAACTTAATCGAAACAGGGGATAGCCTGATATCAGCACCCGGTGAGCATTTTGACATGGTGCTCACCAATCCACCGTTCGGCAAGAAAAGCAGCATCACTATAGCTAACGGCGAGGGAAAGACTGATAAGGAATCGTTGACCTATGAGCGTCCTGATTTCTGGGCAACTACCTCCAACAAGCAGTTGAACTTCCTCCAGCATGTCAAATCGCTTCTGAAGATTAACGGCAAAGCCGCTATCGTAGTGCCCGACAACGTTCTCTTCGAGGGCGGCGCTGGCGAGACGGTGAGAAGGAAGCTGCTTCATGAGTGCGATGTTCATACCCTATTAAGGCTACCCACAGGTATATTCTATGCCCAGGGCGTAAAAGCAAATGTCCTTTTCTTCGATAGAAAACCCGCGAGCGAGAAGCCCTGGACAGAAAAGCTCTGGATATACGATTTGCGAACCAACAAGCATTTCACCCTGAAGACAAATACACTGAGATTTGAAGACCTCAGCGATTTCATCAAGTGCTACAATCCTGAAAATCGCTCCAACAGGCGAGAGGCAGAGCGATTCAGAGTATTCACCTACAACGAGTTGCTGCAAAGGGACAAGGTGAGCCTCGACATATTCTGGTTGAAAGACGAAAGCCTGGAGGATTCCGCAAACCTCCCTGACCCCGATGTATTAGCTGCCGATATCTCGGAAAACCTTCAATCTGCCTTAGAGCAGTTCAGGGGCATCACCGAAGCTTTGGAGAAATAGGGCGACCAGCAGGTCGCCCCTGCATTGCTTAATCTCCCCTCGTTTTCATTCTGCAATCCTTTATCCTATCCTTTGCTCTGCGTTCTCCGCGCTCTCTGCGGTAAACCGCTCTCTGTGCCATTTCTTCTTGACAATATATAGCGGATAGTTCATACTCACGAATATCTTACAAGCAAACAGCCACGAATAAACGAGAAAATAACTACGCGTTTATCGACAGCCAGAACCTCAACCTTTCTATTCGCGACCAGGGATGGGTTCTGGACTTTGGGAAGTTCAAACAATTTCTTCGTGACAAGTACAGTGTGACCCATGCCTTCCTCTTTATTGGGTACATTTATGAGAATCAAGACCTGTATATCAGCCTGCAAAAGGACGGGTTTATCCTGATTTTCAAACCAACGCTCAGGCTCCCTGATGGTAGAGTGAAGGGTAATGTCGATGCTGAATTGGTCTTGCACGCTATGATCGAGTATGACAATTACGACAAAGCGCTCATTGTCACGGGGGACGGTGATTTCTATTGCCTGGTGGACTACCTTGTGAAGAAGGATAAGCTGTTGAAACTAATGGTTCCGAACAGGAATAAATTCTCGTCACTTTTTAGAAAAATGATGCCCCATATTATGTTTATGAACGATCTCAGGGGCAAGCTGGAGCACAGTAAAGTTAGTGCATAAAAAAGAGGGGCATTACCGCGGGACGGAACCCTTTGGATGGCCCCTCATCGTGATTCTAGAATAAAACTAACACATACATACACAAATGTCAATAGATATTTTGGGGCACCCGCCCCTGGCGGACTACCTAACTACCCGTCTACACTGAAGGAGATTCAAAGGTCGCTGCGGAATTAAAGACATAAAATGAGGTATAATAATGCCAAACCAAGGGTGAGGGGGCTGACATGAAGATCAAGGACTTGGGTGTTGACGAGTTCAAAGCATTAATAGAGGAGGTAGTCGAGGAGAAGCTGGAGGAAATGCTGGGCGACCCGGACCGCGGGCTGGAGCTTAAGGCAGAAGTTAAGAAGAGGCTGGAGCGTTCGCTATCCTCGAAAGCACAGGGCATACCTGTAGCCAAGGTGGCTCAAGAGTTAGGCTTGGAGTGGTAGATGCCGTATAAGGTGGAATTCAGCCGCGAAGCAGCTGACGATTTGCGCCACCTTGATAAAGCCGTGGCGCAACGCATTTTGAGAAGGCTGAGGTGGCTTTCTGATAACTTCGATACCGTAACCACGGAAGCCGCTCACTGCAGAATTTAAGGGGCTATTAAAGTTCAGAGTAGGCAGCTACAGGGTGATCTATGAAGTCAAGCGGAGTGAGCGCCTGCTCACTATTCACTTTGTAGGCCATCGCAAGGATATTTACAGAAAGAAATGACCCTTGAATCTCAGAAAAACGAGCCTTCATTAGTTCAAACCTCGCTCCTTTAGAGTCCTTCCCTAGTGTTGCATCCCTGGTTCTCAACATGCTCTGCGGCAAACTGCGCCATTGCCATATCATTCCCCCTTTTCTAAAGGGGGATACAGGGGGATTAGGCGCCCCCGAAACCTGTCTACCTCTGGTTGCATTTCCCAATCCCATCCATATTCTCAGCGAACTCCGCGCTCTCTGCGCTAAACCGCTCCCCGCGACATCTTCCCCTTGACAGATTAAGAACTAATGTTCTATTATCATCCTCAAAACCATATTGTGGTGCGAGTTCCGTGAAAGACCGGAAGCGCTGGGGAGTCGGGACATCCCCTCACTAACTTCCATCTGTCAGTGCCGGTGATGCGAGATCCTTGGGCTTAAGGCACAAGGCGTTCATCTCCGCTGAGACTGACTAAAGCCCCCGTCAGCGACCCAAAATTGAATAAAAAACGTTTCAGTCAAATCTCGGGCTGTGCTATACCCAAAAATCGTAAGGGCACCCTCCACTCGAAGGATGCCCCTACAAAAGGTAACAGTTTTATGAGTCTCTTATCTGTTGTTGGCGCTGAAGACCAGTCCCTCGGTGCTGAGGTCAACTTTGACTTCGTCGCCTTCTTTGAACTCTCCCTGCAGTATCTTCTTGGACAGCGGGTTCTCTACCTCACGCTGGATGACACGCTTCAACGGACGCGCACCGAATGTGGGGTCGAAGCCGGTCTTGGCCAGCCAGTCCTTGGCTTCGTCGGTCAGCACCACGGTTATCTTGCGGTCGGCCAGCCGTTTCTGCACCTCTTTCATCTGGAGGTCAACTATCTGCCTTATCTGCTCCTCGCTGAGCGGCTTGAATATGATGACCTCGTCGATGCGGT
>Ga0315282_10015128_pt1 | contig 11424 bp, 8 predicted proteins | sample YL17G07_20_MG_FD_203693 | JGI IMG/M metagenome (GOLD analysis project Ga0315282, IMG submission 203693) | Sediment microbial communities from Yellowstone Lake, YNP, Wyoming, USA - YL17G07_20 | ecosystem: Environmental > Aquatic > Freshwater > Lake > Sediment | place: USA: Wyoming | collected...
GGGGTTCCGCCTCGCTACGCGAGCCGATCACCCCCGGCTACTTGCTGCTACCCCTTCGGGGTTTTCCGGGCGCGACGAACGCAGGAATGCGACATTTCCATCAAATACAACTTGAAGCGATACTAGCCCCTCGTGGGCGTTCGCTCTGCTGTCCCGCGCTGTGTCCATTAGCAAGAAGACGGAGCACAACGGCGTTGGTTCTTCCTTGGTTGCCGGAACGCGACCAGATCGTCAGGCCAGATCGTCGAACGCCCACGAGAGGCTAGACTACAACAGCCCAGGCATTTCATTCCTTTCTGGGTGGCGCGCCGCGCCATGAGGGCTCTCACGAACAAAAGCGCACTTTCACATCTTCCTGGGTGACACACCGCCCCATGGATGACACCTGACGGTCTGCCAGCCAAAAAGCAAGAGCCGATAAGGAAGAAAAACAATGAAAAAGTCGGACCGAACGTCTGGACTCCGAACCTGTCGTTGCGGGCTTCTTCAATCCCAAATCCAAAATCTAAAATCAGGCTTCCGCTCTCCGCAGCGCCGCCAGTTCCGCGTCAATCTTCTTCAGCTCCTCTTTGCTCAGCTTCCAGTCGGCGCCGCCCGTGTTTTCCTCCACCTGCGCAGGCCGGCGCGCACCAACGATGGCCGACGTGACGCCGGCTTGGGCGATCACCCACGCAATCGCCAGCTGCGTGAGCGTCTTGCCGTGGTCTGCGGCGATGGGACGGATGCGGTCGAGGAAGGCGAGCGCGCGCCGCAGGTTCTTTTCCTGAAACCACGGCCGTTGAGCTCGATAGTCGCCCGGCGCAAGACGGCGGTCGAGCGTCACTTTGCCCGACAAAACCCCCTGCTCGATCGGGCTGTAAGCCACAACGCCGATCTTCCGCTTGCGGCAAAAGGGCAGAACGTTTTTCTCGATCTCGCGGTCGAGCATGTTGTAGCGCGGCTGGCTCGAATGGACGGGGCCGCATTTCAGACACTGTAAGTGCATCTCGACGGTGAAGTTGCTCACGCCGATCGCACGAATCTTCCCCTGGTCGAGCAGCGTGACCATCGCCTCCATGGTCTCGTCGAACGGTGTGGTGGAATCGGGCCAATGGACCTGGTGGAGATCAATGTGGTCCGTGCGCAGCCGCTTGAGGCTGGTCTCGACGTCGCGCAGAATGAATTCCTTGCGCCCGCAGCGATAGACGCGATGGCCTTCGCTTTCGAAATGAAACTGGCCCTCCTCGCAATCCCAGATCAGGCCGCACTTGGTGGCGAGGACGGCTTTGTCGCGGCGGCCTTCGAGCGCGCGGCCGACGATCTCCTCGGAGAGTCCCCAGCCATAGGCGGGTGCGGTGTCTATGAAGTTGATCCCGAGGTCGAGCGCTTTTTGGATTGCCGCGACGGACTCCTTGACGTCGGTTCCGCCCCACCACCATCCGCCGATCGCCCAGCACCCCAGGCCGACGGTCGAAATCGTCAGGTCCGATTTTCCCAACGGACGATATTCCATGTTGTCCCCTCCTGGCTTGAACGCGGGAAACGACCACGTGTTAAGACTGCCCGCTGATTGAGTTCACACTGTGCCATGCTGCTTTTGGGAAGTTAAGAGAAAAGAGGGGACCACAGAGTTCATACCGCGACCTGTGGCTGCAACCAGAATTGCGACGGCGAGAGCGAGAGAATGGGAGAGTGGGGGACGCGGAGAAACCTTGCTGAAAAAACAAGCGGCTGGGAATTTGTAATGCGGATTTTCACGGATGAGAATCAAAAAGGATTCGCGTAACTTCGTGTGTCTTCGTGGATGTGATGTTCTTCATTTTTCAATCTGTGCAAATCTGTGAAATCCGTGGTCCTTACTTCTCTCCTCGAGATGTGTGTGTGTCGGATAAACCCTTTGACTTCTCAGGAAAGCATTTCAGACAATCGCGGCGGCCTTGTGTGAATCGTTCGCCAGAGAATCCTTCGGAGACCGACCATGCTCGATTTCAGCAAGATCAAAACGTATCCGTTGAAGTTGCGCCAGAACCTCGTTCACCGCGACGATTTCATCCGCGACACCAAGAAGTTCAAACCCTGGACCAACCGCAAGTTCCGCCAGCTGGTCGGCAAGGTCGTCGCCGCGACACGGAACAAGAAGGGCGTGGTGGTCCAGATCGGCGCGCACGTCATCAAAACCGGCCAGTCGCTCCTGCTCATTGATCTGATGCGGCGCGGCGTCATCACGCACGTCGCCATGAACGGCGCGGGCGCGATCCACGACTTCGAGATGGCGCTCCAGGGCGCCACCGCCGAAAGCGTCGCTAAGAACATCGAAGACGGCTCGTTCGGCATGTGGGAAGAGACCGGCGGCATGATGAACCGGGCGATTAACGGTTCGCGCCAAGGGTTCGGGCGGGCCATCGGCCGGCTGATCGTGCGGGCGAAAATGCCGTTCATCGAATACAGCATTCTGGCCGCCGCGTTTCAGTTGAAGATTCCCGCGACCGTTCACGTGGCGATCGGCACCGACATCATTCATCAACACCCGCTGTGCGATGGCGCCGCCACCGGTCGCGCGACCTTTCATGATTTCAAAATCTACACCGAAAGCGTCGCCCACCTGGCCGAAGGATGTTTTCTGAATTTCGGCTCCGCGGTCATCGGACCCGAGGTGTTCCTCAAGGCGCTGAGCATCTCGCGCAATCTGGGTTTTCCCGTTCATCCCATCACGACGGCGAATTTCGACGCCCGTCCCGGAATCAATCATTACTACTATCGGCCCGCGAAAAACATTGTCGTGCGCCCGACCTCGCTCGGCGGCGCAGGATACAATTTCCTGGTGGACCATCGCTTGAGCATTCCGTCGTTCCACCACCTGGTGTGCAAGCTGCTCGACGCCCACGATTGACGCCACCTCTCGCGAAACACAAGGCATGGGTATAGATTTCTGCCGCCCCGTTTGGGACTGGGAGGGGTAGACGGTCATATTCTCCCGGCAAACAACATCCGCGCAGGATTGCGTCCTTCTCTGACTCCGCCGTTTGCTTCGACTTGCGGTGCGACTTGTGGGAGTTCCCGACCCACAGCCCGCGTGCGCCCCTCCCTTTGGCAGCATGTTGTTTGGGCTTGACCTGGAGCCGCGGGAGACGAAAATGATGGGATTCATCCGGTTCGGGTTCGACTCGCTGGCAAAAAGTCGGGCCGCAAAATCATGGATAGTCGAAGGAGGGATCCGAACGGTGAAAATCCTGCTCGCAGCCTCCGAGGTGGTTCCGTTCGCCAAGACCGGCGGGTTGGCCGACGTGGCCGGTGCGCTGCCCCGCGCCTTGCGCACGTTAGGCCACGATATCCGGGTGATTCTGCCCTTTTACAAGGCGATCTCACCCCAGAAGTATCCGATCCAGCTCCTCCTCAACGAAATGATCGTTCAGTTTCCCGGCAACTGGCAGGTGGGCAGCGTTTCCCAGACCACGTTCCCCAACAACGATATTCCGGTCTATCTGGTTCGGCACGATCACTATTTCGAGCGCGAAGGACTTTACGGCGAAAAGGGCGAGGACTATCCCGACAACGCCGAGCGGTTCTCGTTCTTTTGCATGGCGGCTCTTTGGACGTTGAAAGGCATCAACTGGCAGCCCGATGTGATCCACTGCAACGATTGGCAGACGGCGCTGATCCCCACCTATTTGCGCAATCTCTCCATTCTGCGAAACGATCCGTTCTATGCGGCCATTCGGACCGTCTACACGATCCACAATCTGGCGTATCAGGGCTCTTTTGGCTCGGCGGTCCTGCCTCGGATTGGGCTGGACAACTCGGTCTATCACCCCGAGGGGTTGGAATTCTACGGAAGCGTGAACCTGATGAAGGCGGGCGTCGTGTACAGCGATGCGCTGACCACGGTCAGCCAGCAGTACAGCCGCGAAATCCAGACCCCGGAGTTCGGCTGCGGCCTCGAGGGGATTCTCCGCGTGCGGGCCGAACGGCTTCACGGGATCATGAACGGCATTGACTCTTCGGTGTGGAACCCCGAGCTCGACGAACACATCGCCGCTCGCTACTCGCCCAGCAGCCTGGCGGGGAAGGCCGAATGCAAGGCCGCGCTCCAGAAGGCCAATGGGCTGCCCCAAAAGCCCGACGTGCCGCTGATCGGGATTATCTCGCGCCTCGACAAGCAAAAGGGGTTCGACCTGCTGGAGGAGTGCCTCGACGACATCATGCGCCTGGATGTTCAACTGGTTGTCCTCGGAACCGGCGACCCCGCTTACCATAAGCTGTTCGAAGAGGCGGCGAAACAGTACCCCGACCGCCTGGCGATCAACCTGGCGTTCAACAATCCGTTGGCTCATCAGATCGAAGCCGGTAGCGACATGTTCCTCATGCCCTCGCGTTTCGAGCCGTGCGGTCTCAATCAGCTCTACAGCCTGAAATACGGAACCATTTCGATCGTCCGCAAGGTGGGGGGCCTGGCCGATAGCATCACCGATGCCTCGGCCGAAGCGGTCCGCGGGGGCAGAGCGACGGGTTTCGTGTTCGAAAAGTACGACTCCGCCGAGCTGTTGGCGGCCGTCAAGCGGGCGGTGAAGATGTATCGGACGAAGCCGGAGCTCTGGGCCAAGCTGGTTCAGAACGCCATGGCGCAGAATTTCTCGTGGGACAACGCCGCGCGCACCTACGAACGCGTGTTTCAGACGGTTTGCGAAGCATAGACCGGCCGATTGGGGATTTTGGATTTTCGATTTTCGATTCACGATTTGAAAAACACGTGCCCGTTCGCGTGCCCGTGGCCGTGAACGGGTTCTTGCTTTCGGATTGCGGACCGGGTCGGCGTGCAAGAACTTAACCCGCGTTTCTCGGCAGGAGTTGTAGCCGCCGACGGAAGGAGGCGGCTACACCCTGCTGGGCCAAAAAATGTCGTTTGGCTGTGTTTTTTCTGTTGATCTTAGCCCGCGGGGCTTGCTAGCGTTTGACTGCTTAGCGCAGGATCGAACAGATGATTGCCAGATGGCGGCAGTCGGGAGGCAGTGAGAGCGATGAGTTGCGGAAAACGTAGGGCGATCGTCGGAGCAGTGGTGGTGGGGTTACTGGTGGTGCTAGGTTCGGCCAGTCGGGCCTCCGCGGATGACGTTACACGCAAGCGCAAAGACATCTCGCTGATGTTCCGGAAACTGGGCCGCGGCACGATGAACCTTCTGACCGGATGGGTCGAAGTGCCCAAGGGGATCGCGACCATGTGGAAAGAGAGCGATCCGGCCACGGGTTTCGTGGTGGGCGGCATTTCGGGAATCGGCTGGGGGTTCGCGCGGACGGTGGGCGGGCTCTACGAAATCTTCTCGTTCCCGTTCCCCTATCCGGAAGATTACGCGCCCTTGATCGAACCCGAATTTATTCTGACCCCGTTGTGGGGCGAAGCGGCGCCCTTCATGACCGACAAATCGGTCAATCCCGCCGAATCCTTCGAGTAGCGGGTGGAGAGGCCGCGGCCGGTGACGGCCGTCCGCGAAATGGTAAAGCAGGCAAGGGTCAGGCTGAGCGACAGCCTGGCTTTTTCTTTGGGGCGCAGCCGCCAACGTAAGGAGGCGGTCCTCTCCGCTGCGCAACCCGTCCGCCTCCTTACGTCGGCGGCTACAATTCCTGGTGCGAAATTCGGTCAAACCATTTCCTCCCCGTGACGATCATCTTAGTGTGAGGGCGGAGGTGACGGCTGGGCCGTGACAGCAAAGGATGGCATCGTGGGACGACAACGAACGGGTCTGGCTGCCGCGTTCGTGCTGATCGCACTGGCGGCGTCGGGCGCTCCGAACCGCACCCTCAGCGAGCCGCTCCTCGTTCCCCCCGGCGCCGGCATGGTTTTCTCCGTTCCCGATTTGCCCTCGGCCTGGAAGGCCTTTGCCGCTACTCCGATCCACACCGAAGTGGTGGCGTTTCTCAATTCTCCCACCGTCCTCGAGCTTCCGCGCTATCGCCAGTTCGTCGAACAGATGCGCCGAATGGAGGCCGAGCTGGGCTTTTCGCTGGATCCGCCAACCCTGGCGGCCATGATCGCCGGCTTCGATTTCGTCGTGCTGCCGCCCCTGGAACGCGACGGGCCGTTCCCCACCGTTTGCCTGTTCCGCGTCGCCGACACGACGCGATGGCAGCGCCTGGTGGATTGCATCGAGCGCCGCATGGAGACCGCGTCAAACCCCGCGACCACGGGGTCAACCAAAGTCGTGCGCAAGGACTACCAGGGAGCCAAGATCGTCTCGACCCAGGCCGGCGGCGGGACAGCTATCGCCCAACTGGGACCGGACCGTTGGGCGTTTGCCAGCTCCGCGGGAGCCATCACCTACCTCATTGACCAGAGCCTGAAGAAGCAACCCCTGGGCGCCAGCCCGCGTTTCCGCGCCGCCGTCGAGGGGCTCGGCGAAAGCCAACCCCATGGCTTCCTCTATCTCAACAACACGGCGGTGGTGCAGGGGCAGGGCGTCACGCGCCTGGCGTTTCTTCCTCTTTCGGGCCTGGTGCGGAGCCTTCGCGACGAAATTGTCGTGGCCGCCGATTTCCGGATCGAACCCGCGGCGATCCGCTTCGAATCGTTTCTGCCTTTCGCCGACCCGGCGCGAGATCGCCTGGGGGCCATCTATCGCCACTACCCGCCGGGCCCACTTCGCGCGCTGGACTACGTCTCCTCCTCGCCCGTGGCGTTCATGGCCCGCAACACGTTCGACGGCCCCACGCTCTATGACCAATGGCGGGCGATGGCTCTGACCTCGCTCCGCGCGGCGGCGGGTCAGGGTCCGCCGCCCGAAGAACGGTTGAAAACCGAGGAGGACAACTTTCGCGAGCAAATGGGATTCGCGTTGCGCGAGGATCTGGCGGCGGCCATTGGGCCGGAGGCCTTTGCCAGTCTCGAACAGGTGAGTTGGGACCCTCTCCAGGTTTTGCCGGCGTTCGACCTGGTGGCGGGTGTCCAGATCCGCGATCGCGAGCGGATGGACAAGGTGTTGTCGGGCTTCGAGACGTTCCTCGAACGGCGGTTCGGGGCCGACGGTCCGGTGGCTCGCCCGCCCGCGCTCCAGTCGGTGGCCTATTATGGCAAGACGCTCAAGTGGTTCCTTCTGCCTCAGAGTCCGCAGTATTCCATCGGCTATACGCGAACGGACAGTTTTGTTCTCGCAGGCTTGGGCGGCGAGAGCATCAAACGGGCCGTGGATCGCGTCGAAGGCCGGCGAAAGCCCTTCAAAGACGGCCGCCTGTACGCCATTGTGCGGCCCTATCTGCACGAACAGGCCAATGAGATCCTCGTCTTCAATGTGCCGAAGATGGTGGCGGTGGGACGCGATGTGGTCCGGCGTTTGCCCAAGAGCCCGCAGCCGAACCAGCCCGACCCGGCCAAACGGATTGAGAGCCTGTTGGCGTCCCTCGGACGGATTGCGGCGCTCGGAGCGAGCACGGCCGGCAGCGAATTTGGTCTGCAGACGCGCGGCGCGTTGGTCTTCACTGCGCCCGAACCGAAAAAGCCCGCCAAGTAGAAGAGGCTGCCAACCGGTCCCACGGACTCTACCGCGTTTCCCCAACCGCTTGAACCAATCGCTTCAGGGCCTCGTTTTCTTTCTCGCGGCTGTTAATCGTGGCATCGTTCCAGCTGAGAATCAAATCGAGGTTGGGAACGACGATCATCGCCCGCAGCCCGCCATGGCCGAACGCGCCGTAAGCGTCGTTCGGCACGTCCGGCCAGTGCCGCTTGCCGTCACGGTCCACGCCGTTCGTCCACCAAAGCCAGCTGTAGCTGCCGAGATGGTCACACTGATTGTCGGGGATTTTCATCGAGCCGAGCGAACGCTGCCCGACGAGGATCTCGGCCGGGCCGCCCTTCGCGCGCGGGATCGAGTTGGGCAGAGGCGAGGTCACGGCCATCGTCGCCAGCTTCTCGCCGAGGAGCTGCTTGCCGTTCCAATTGCCCTGGTGCAGGTAGAGCAGGCCGAAGCGCGCAAAGTCGCACACCGAAACGCCGACGCGGCCCGCCCGGCCCTTCAACCCGAACGCCATGAAGGTTGGGTTGTCTTCGCACTGAAGAACGTCGGTGAGCATCGGGTGGAGGACCTTCTCGTCCACGGTCTCAAAAGTAGCGCCGTAGACCTTGAGAAACAGCGTGTCGAAAAAAAGCGCCATCTGCCAGTCGTTGTAATCAAACGCGGCGCCGGGCGCTTCCGTGATGCCGTAGCACGAAATCTGGTTGGCCCCGTGGCGCCAGGTGATGTTGCGGTCCTTGAAGCCGAGAGACTTGTTGAGCTCGTTCAGACCCGGCTCATACTTGCCGACCTTTTCGTCGAGGTTCGGGATCTTACCGTCTTCGAGCGCCTTGAAAAGAAAATGGCTGAACCACGGTTTACAGGCCGACGCCACGTCGCCGCGCTGGCTCTGATCGCCCCAGCCGTAAATCATGTAGCCGTGGCGCACGACGCATCCGCGCCCGCCGACGTAGTCGCGCAGGAGATCGAGTGCGGTGCGCGACATCCCGACCTGTTCCGGCGTGCGCTGTTCCCAGCTCTTGCCCGGAAAGACGCCTTTCGCCGATTCCGCCGCCCCGCTCGCATCAGGCCAACCCGCGATCCCTGCCGCCAACGTGAGCCATAGGACTCCAAGCCACCGCGCCGCTCTTGAGTCGCCCCATCCCTCGCTCCATTTTGGCTCTTCGCTTCTTCTCATGGTCAGTTCTCCCTTTTCAGTCATCCGTTGCCGGTTGATCGTTGATCGTTCGTCAATCATCAAACAGCCCCAACTGATACGACCCCGGACGGCGCAGGTCAATCAGCCGGGCGACGACGCGCCCTTCGTCCAGGCCGCCCAGCTTGTTCACATTTTCCACGATAGTCGGCAGGCAGTACTCAGCCATCTGCTCCGAGACTTGATAGCTATTGAAGCGCAGGACCTTCCATCCCACCGTTTCGAGGTCATTGTCCCGGCGGTTGTCCAACGCAATTCGCGCGCGATCGCTATGCCAGGTGTCGCCGTCGGTTTCGACGTCTATCTTTCCGTCGGTGCAGTAAACGGCGAAATCCAGGGCGTAATTGCAGCCATGAATCTCCACATACTCCTGGCGCTCCGCCTGGAGCTGCAACCGCTTGAATTCGGCCCACAGCCGATCCTCCAGCGGGCTTTCATCATACAAGTCATTGATCTCGACCGCGTTCATGAACTTTCGCCACGTGGTGGGAATGAACACAATGAGGCGCCACCGCCGGCTAAAGATCGGTTTCGGCAGGCGTTGCAGCGGGCCGAGAATGAGCTGGTAGTAACGCCAAAGGGCCTTCTCGCTCTCCCGTTCATCGGGAAAAAGGTCGCCACGCATTACCTCCCGGATGTCCAAAACCTCCGCGTAATAGTTGACCGCCAGCCCTTCGCTTCCGAATATCTTGGTCTGATAGAACCCGAGCCATTTTGGCGGCCAGCGATCTTTCAGCCGCCTCTCCACGCTGCTGACCGGGATGCGATACCAATGCTGATCGCGCGCCAGCACAAAATCGGCGGGATTCTTCAGGATCGCGACCAACACCTCGCCGCGACGGGGCAAACCGATAGTAGTTCCCTTGGCCACGGACTTCACCATGCCCATCCATTCGCTCGCGAGTCTCGGCTGGGACCAGGCTCAAAGATCTTCTGCATGAAACGACCCATGCAGAGCCATTCTATGAGACCCTTCCTCGCGCACCGTTCAGTTCACGCTATTTCCGCAAACTGACCCTGTCCGCCGTCGGGAAATCAGCGGGCACTTTCGTCTGCGTCACCTTGCCCGTGGCCGCCCATTCCGTTCCCCGCTGAAACGTCACGATGAATCCCACGCAAGCCAGTTGAGGCACGTCGTGGCCCAGCATGGTGTGAAAGACCCGCCCCTTGCCATATTGGAGGGTGATCAGCATGGGCTCGTTCTCGCCGGTGCCATTCTTCGCAGGGTCGGCATAGGCGGTCGCGAGAACGGTCATGTTCCTGGCCGGGCCGCGCATCTTGCTGTAGAGTTCGTCTGAGACGTGCATCCATTTTTCGGGCAGGCCGGCCGTGATGGGATGATTGGGGTCGCGGATCACGACCTGGAATTCGTGTTGCGGTCCGTGCGTGCCGCCGGGGCCGGGCGAGTTGTCGAGCACCGCTTTGCCGTCGCGCCAGCGCACCATCGGCCCGGACTTCTCGTTGCGCCCGCCCCAGCCGCCGACGCCGATCATTTCGTTGAACTCGGTCCACTTCGGAAAGGGATTGTCCGCGGCGTGATAAATAACGAGCCCGCCGCCGTTGCGCATGTACTCGACGAAAGCCTTCTCGGTCTCTTGCGGCCAGCCAGCGCCGTTGTAGTTCAGCACGATGACGTCATACTTCGCGAAATCCGGTTTGAAGCCATCCAGCGGCGGTTTGTTGCCGGGCGTAGTCGCTACCTCCACTTGGAACAGCCCTGTTTCCTCCAGAAGCTTTTTCAGGACCGGCGTGGTGCCCTTCCAGTTGTGATTGTTCTGGCCGTCAATGATGAGCGCCTTGAGCGCGGTCTTCTTGCCCGCATCGCTCTGGCCGTCCAATTCCTGGAGGCGAATGTTGCGCCACCGAATGGACAAGGGCGTCGGGCTGTTGTTCGCGTGTACCTGGAGGCCGATGAAACCGGTCGGCGTCATGGAGTCTTTCAGCTCCGCGGCCGGCACGCCATTGAGCCACGTCTTGATCGTGTCGCCTTTGCACTCGATCCGAAAATGATTCCACTCGCTCTGCTTGAAGGCTTTGCGCGCCGGCTCGTTGTCCTTGAGGTCCTTGAGCCAGCCGCGGCGCCCCTCGTCATAGATGCCGCCGGTCCAGGCGCGCGCCGAGGGATCAATCTCGACCTGGTAGCCGTGAACCCGACCGTTCTGATACTCCTTCATGCTTTCGCTGCGAATCTGAATGCCCGAGTTGAGGCCGGCGTCCACCTTGAAATCCAGTTCGAGGATGAAATTGCTGAAGTTCTTTTCGGTGCAGAGAAAACTGTTCGGAGTCTTCGGGACGGTCTGACCGACAATGCATCCGTCCTCGACTTTGTAGACCGCCTTGCCGCCGCGCTGCACCCAGCCGTTCAACGTCTTGCCGTCGAAAAGGTCTTGCCACTTCTCGTTCTCGCTGGAGGCCGCATCACCCGCCCCCAGCATCGTGCAGGCCAGCACGCCCGCCATCAGCAGAACCGCATACCGTCTCACGTTTGCTCCTTTTGTTCCGCAGTGAGGAATCCCAGCGCAATGATTCTTAGGGGGATTTGCGGGAACCGGCAAGAGGATTTTCTACCGAAAGTCGGGTGGACTGTCCAGTCCTCCGATTCTTGCGGAATGTCAGCCCGCACCGGACATAGCGCTTGACCGGCGCATGGTCAGCGGCGTATCCTAAGCCGAAGTTCCCCTTTCAGGAAGAATGTGGGGTGCTGAGTTTGTGGCGTTTACGGGGCAAAGGGGTTTCAGGTTACTGGGAACATTT
>Ga0315282_10015129_pt1 | contig 11424 bp, 11 predicted proteins | sample YL17G07_20_MG_FD_203693 | JGI IMG/M metagenome (GOLD analysis project Ga0315282, IMG submission 203693) | Sediment microbial communities from Yellowstone Lake, YNP, Wyoming, USA - YL17G07_20 | ecosystem: Environmental > Aquatic > Freshwater > Lake > Sediment | place: USA: Wyoming | collected...
TAAGGAAGATGCATGAACTCGGATTTCTCTCATGTTATATTCCTGAATTCTCAGAGATTGAAGGAAAAGTCCACTATGATCTCTACCATGTCCATCCGATTGATATCCATTCCCTCTTGGCCGTGGAAGAACTAGAAAAGTTAAGGATGGATGTGTATCAAAAGGACTATTCCCTTCTTACCTCTTTGATCCAGGAACTGGAGAAACCCGAGATTCTTCTTCTCATAGCCCTTCTCCACGACATAGGAAAGGGAACAGAGGGAGATCATTCCATCATCGGAGCGGGAATAGTCAGGCAAATCGGCAGCCGGATGGGACTTCCGAAAGAAGACAGGGACCTGATGGGATTCTTGGTACGTCACCACCTCTTCATGCTGGAGACCGCCTTCCGGAGAGACCTCCACGATGAGCAGACCGTTTTAAACTTTGCCAATACCGTAAGAAACTCGACTCAGTTGAAGATGCTCTATCTCCTAACCTTTGCCGATGTTAGGGCGGTCGGACCCGAAGCCTGGACCTCTTGGAAAGATTCTCTTCTTTTAGAGCTCTTTCTAAAGACTTCTCATCTCTTTGAGACAGGGGAAGACAAGTCAGTCTCACAAAAAGAACACGAGACGATAAAGAGATTGATGGATTACTTACATCTTAAAGGAATTCCCGAATATGCAGAATATCTTCCAACCCGATATCTGTCATGCTACGGATGGGGAGAGATGGCCAATCACATTGAAATGGCACTTTCCCTTGAACAAGAATCGCTTTTTGTAAGGTGGACATTGGAGAGTGGAAGGCTAGCGAAGGTCGCCATCTGCACGAAGGATAGCTATGGGCTTTTTTCGAAGATTGCAGGCTCCATGTTTCTGAATCGTCTGAATATTCTCGAAGCCCAAATCCATACGTGGGGAAACGGGGTGGCCCTTGATACATTCTATGTCGAAGATCCTACTGGAGAAGTGGAGCGACGCCTTCACCATTTCAAGAGGGATGTCGAAGAGGTTCTGAATGGAAAGATCACTGTGAAGGAGCTCTTTTCCAAAAGAAGGGAATTCAGACCCAATCAGCAAAAAATTATCCCTAGCGTGGTGGCAGAGGTTAAGGTGAACAATAGGGACTCAGATTTTTACACCATTATTGAAATCACGGGAGAAGACCGATTAGGGATCCTCTACGAGATCACCCAGGTCTTAACCGACCACGGTTGCAACATCTCTTTTTCAAGAATTTCAACCCTGGGAAACCGTATCGTGGATGTCTTCTATGTTCAGGATGAATGGGGGGAAAAGATTGTAGAAAACCAGAAGATAGAAAACCTAAAAAAATCACTTCTCCATCGAATGACTTCACAAGAAGCCATAACCTCTTCTCCGATCCCCTTCTCTAACTTCTCACCATCTCCACAGGAGTGACGCTTACTTGACAGATTTAACCACTCGCAGGGTCTTAAAAGATTCTGCATCACAAAGGTGAATATCTACGGGGGCATTATGAAAAACGCCCCCTGATAACTCAGCCGAAAACTGTTTCACGACATCTATATATTCCTCTTTTTGATCATACCCCCCTATGACAACGTAACGAAATTGGTAGGTCTGTCCGCTCTTATTGATCTGCACTGTTTTCCGTGTCCCGTCAAAAAATTTGGCCTGAACAAGATATTGCCCTAATTTCTCGGCTTCGGATCGAGTAACGGGCTGAGTATAATACAATTCGCCTGCGTTGAATATTAACTTTGCACCATATTGGTCCTGGCCGCCTCGCACAGCAGACTTAGGAAAATTGACCACCCGCAATGTTTTAAAATATGGATCACAAAGATGAATATCCACAAGGGCACCCCCAAAGACATGCTTAGAAAGTTCAGCAGCAACCTCTTTGATGTCCTCTACAAATTTTTTGTCTTTCTCATACCCTTGCTTAACAACCATCCGGAATTCCCAGATATCTCCGCTCTTCTGGATCTGGACACTTTTTGGTGAACCATCGAAAAATCCTCCTTGGGTCAGGTACTCCCCAAGTTTCTTAGCCTCGGTTTGCTTAACGGAAGACGCATAATAGAGGTCTCCCCCGTTGAAAGTCAACTTATTCCCTGAAAGACCGGCCGCTGTAAATGCCTCATAGGCCACATAACCCACGATGCCCATCCATATGACCAAAAAACCGATCACGAGTCCCAAGGCGAACCGACTGGTCCCTCCGGCTTTGATCGTCTCGCTCTTCTGCACTTCCGGTTCGGGATACTGCAGCTTGATCTCAGCTATTTTTCCCTTTGCATGGGTGTAATATAACCAGTTCCCCAAAATACCAAAGCACAGGACATAGAGCACCGAAATCCCAAAACCAATCGCCTGGTTTATATGAAGACTCAACTGCGCGATGCTCCAGACGACCGCTAATCCCAGAAGGATACCGGCATAAAGATACATTTTCCGGTAGGCCATCCATATCGTTGAAAGAAAGGCCGCAGCCCAGTTCCAACTCATTTTCTTTCCCATGGTCTCGAAGAGTTTCCATTTAGGCAAATAATAAGAAGCCTTTCCTCCAACGAAGAGTTTCAGAGTTTCCTCTTCAGAAAAGGAACCGGGTGAAGCAGCCTTCTCTTGCACCGAGGCACCCATGGCACCTCTCATCGGCTGGAGGGTAGCCCCACAACTGGTGCAGAAGGAGCTGTTGGGAGAATTTTCGGCACCGCAAGCGCCACATTTCGCGGGAGAATCTTTTGCTTCCTGCCGAAGGGGCGCTCCACAACTTCTACAGAACCTGTTATCAGGATCATTCATCTCTCCGCACTTCAAGCACTTTAGTTCACCTTGCGGAAGAGGATTTCCACACCCCCTACAGAACCTACTCCCTTCCTGATTCTCTACCCCACAACCTGCACACTTTGCCATCACCACTCTCCTTTTCTATCCTCTTCTCATCACCATCAATCCCGGAGGACGGGAACTCCATTGGACAACGATCATTGTGCCTGCTCTTCCTTTATGAAAAGTGACCTCGCCCAAATCATCCCTCCACCAATTGCTGCATTAAACAAAATCATGAGGAATTGTCCTCGGGAAAGAGCCAACAACAGGAAAAGACCTGCCCAAATCGCTATCGGAATGGTCACTTTTTTGGGGAAAGAGAGTTTTCCCTTCTGAAGTTGCAGAAAAGCGTAGAGTTGAACACCTGCAGCAACGAGATGGAGGAAAAGGCCAAATCCAAACGTATTCCCTGCCCCTGGTCCATACATCCTTTGGAGGGTGCTCATGGCGCTCATGATACTAATGACGGAAAGAACGGAACCGCAAAGGCCTCCGATGAAAACCCATTTGGCCTGTTGGATGTTTTTGCTGACTGCTGGAACCTGGACAGCGGCAAAAGAGGTTGGGGGCGATTGAACGGCAGGTTGCAGGGTATTTCCGCAATTCACACAAAACCTGCTTCCCGTAGGATTCTCCGCGCCGCACTTGATACATCGGTTGACAGGGATTTGCTGGGGGAGAGGGGGAATCTGTGCCATGGGGTTTCCGCAACTGACACAGAACTTACTGCCTGGAATATTTTCAGTGCCACACTTTGCACACTTAATGGTTAAAGCCGGACCTTGAACCTGTAAAGGCCCCCCACAATTCGCACAAAATTTACTTCCCTCCATATTCTCGGCACCACATTTTGCACACGCTGCCATAGGCAATCTCCTTCCTCGGAAAGCTTGAAAATCCTTAAACCACCTGAAGTTCCATCACCCATCCTCAAATTTCTTATGGAGCCTCACGGGCAAAGCCCGTGATTCCCAAGAGACGCCCACAAGAGGCGAACATCCCGTACCAGAGGACCAATTCGCCCACGGGTAGAACCCGTGGTCCTCTTGGTTCGGGATAGAAACCCTTCTACCACTGTTTCTTTTTAACAAAGGCATTGTAATAGAAATAGTTCCCCCTCAGGCCGAAGACAATAGTCGTAGCCAGGTTAATAAGAATACCAAGCCAGGAGAAGGATTGCTCATATGTGGAAAAGGCAATGAAATACATGATCCAAGGGGCGACAAGAAGGACAAGTGACCGTCCCCACACACCCCGATAAAAACCCCAGAAAACAGATAAGAAAAAGGCTGCCCAGTTCCATTTTCCTTTATAGGTTTCATTGGATTCTTGTATTTTCCTAAACTCCTCCTGGTAATAGGGAGTGAGGGTCGCAAAGCCGGCTGAGATCGGAGCAGCGGCTGGAGCCTGAGGGGTCGCCCCATAGACGGCTGGTTGCAGAGATGCGCCACACCCGCCACAGAATCTGACTCCCGGAGGACTTTCCGTACCGCAACGTGGGCATCTATTCAAAACAACACCCTGGGCAGGACTCCAGGGTGCCGAGATCACCTGTGCAAGAGGTTTTCCACAATTCAAACAAAACTTGCCCCCGGCTGGGTTCTCAGTACCGCATTGTAAGCATTTAGATCCTGCTGCTGGACTCACCTGTTGTGGAATTGGAGATCCGCAACTCGCACAAAACTTACTTCCCTCTGGATTGTCAACACCACATTTCTGGCATTTGGCCATAGCCAACCTCCTTTAAGATTTCATATATTTCAAAACCAAAAACTTTGAGAAGCAGCCAAAGGAATTGGGGCATTCAGTTCGAAGGGAAGAAGAAGCAAAGGGCAACATGGGGTTTCAAAAAAGAATGTCTAACTAATTAAGATTTTAAGTTTTTCCTAAAAGTAGAAAAAACGCTCAGGCTTCCTCTTATGACCAGATTTCTTGGGGTGACTATAGATTTCCTGCATTTTTTTGTCAAGACAAATTTCGCTTTGTTTCCTATCGTTTCTCTTTGCTGACTCAACCCTCGACACAAGAAATCATACGCTACCTTTCCCATCTTTTTATTGACTTTTCAAATCGTCTATGCTGTTATAGTGGCGAAAAAAGGGTAAACCCCGTTAGAAAGCCTTCTACATTCTAACGGGGAGGCTCACATGGAGCATTAAACCCCGTGTTCGCTGAAAAAAAGAAAGAACCATCATCCCCGCTGCGAGCAGCGGGGCTTTCTAACGGGGTAAACAACTTATCCTAGGCTTAACGATGTTCTGCACGAACTGTGGCCATCAAACATCGGCCCAAACAAAATTTTGCCCCCAATGTGGTCAGCCTGTTCAGACTGCTCCCCGTCAATTTATTTGCATTAAATGTAATACCCCCTTACCCCCTCAGACTTCTGTTTGCCCTTCATGCAATGAAAAATATCAGTATTGCCGCAATTGCGGTGGTTTTGTTTCATCTACTGTAAGGGTTTGCCCCCAGTGCAAACTATTGATGAAGGTCCCTATCGGTTTCGGCATTCAACCTCAAGAATTTCAGCATCCCTCCATGGGACAGGTGAACCAATTACTTTACAACAGTACGTTACTTAAGAAATTTGCTGACCATATCTCTACCAAGGTAGGGAAGCCATGGTATGAATCGACTTTTACCAGCGTGCTATCAACCGAAAAGCAATATCCCATCGTTTATGAGCTTGCGACTTTAGTGGCCCAAAGATTTGGGCTGCAAAGAATCCCCTCGGTCTATATTGAGATGGAACGTGGCTATCAATCTGCCACTTACGGGTCTGAGCAGGATGCCTTTGTCAACGTTGGCTCCTTTATCCCTCGACTGCTCAACCACAAAGAACTGCTTTTTGTCTTGGGTCATGAATTTGGCCACCTCATGAGCAATCACGCCCTGTGGACAACCGTCAGCATGTTTCTGGTCGGTCAGCACAGAAGTACCTTGATGTCAGACGGGATCCTTTCCTATCTCAATCCCCAGAAATGGATCGAGGCTGGGGTAGAGGCCATCGTCACAAAATGGATGCAGGTGGCCGATTTCACAGCAGACCGCGCAGGACTTCTTGCCATCGGGGATTTTGAATTAGCCAGGCGGGCGCTCTTTCTTCTCTATGTCAAATCTCGAAAGGAAGCTGAAGAGATTAACCTCGAGGAGTGGGCAGCACAGCATGAACTCGAATCTTCAACGATAAGTAAAATTAGCCAGTTGACGAGCTCAACGACTCCCTATTTGGGTGTACGTCTAAAAGAACTGAAATTATTCTATCAATCTCCACAATACCAACTGTTGAGAAACAGGGTTGAATCAGGATGCGGGCTTGACTTTAGTGAGCTTTACGATGAGAAGGGTTGGTTAAAGCAGTTCAAACGCTCTCCGGCAGTACACCCGGCACCTGTTCAGACAGCAGCGGCAGGCCCATTGCAGGTTCCAAGAATAAAAGTGATTTCAGGGAACTGCCCGAAATGCAACACGCGGCTCAACATTCCCCTTGAGAAGCTCCCTAATAAAAACTATGTGGAGATTACCTGCTCTCATTGTGCCAACAACTTCGGTCTCGATCTGGCAAAAATCTTGGGAAAGATATCCCCCCAAAGCGAGGCATCGAAAACAGAGCCTCCCTTGAAGCCACCGACGGGGGAAACATCACCTAAGAACGAAGCTGTCAAGAATGAAACGACTCAGAGACAGATCCTTTCGGAAAAAACAGCCGCGGAAGGAAAGGGTAAAATGGACTCCCTTCAAAAGGAGGCTGTCCGGAAAGGACCCCCAAAGATCATATCCATGGAAAAAGAGAGATTAGAAAAGGGACGAGCTAAACCAGAATCGAATAAGAAAGGCGCTCAAAAAATGAGAATGATCAATGGAAAATGCCCAAAATGCAGCAAACCCTTTTCGATTCCTTTGGAAAAACTTCCAGATGAACCTTTTGTTGATCTCCAATGTCATGGATGTCAGGAGAAATTTAAACTGGTGCTCACTAAGATAAAAGGACAGGTAACGAAAAAAGCAACGGGGAAATAAACCATCAGGGTCACATGAATCCCTGAGAGAGGGGGGCTTATGGCATTCTTCGGAGATATCAATCGTGAGGGACTGGGGATGTTGGGTGGAGTTCAGACTCCAGAGGGAGAAAGTCTAAATATAGGAACGAGGGTGCTGGACACAGACGGGGATGGAAGAAACGATCTCTTTCTTGTGGATTTGGATAATGATGGCACGATTGATGGTGCTGTACGGGGCTTCGATGCCAACGGCGATGGAGTGAACGATACCTATGTTCAATACAATGAGGATGGAAGTATCCAGTCGATTGGTCGAGTTGACCCTACAACAGGGCAGCTACAGGTCGTTTATGAAGAACCTGACTTCTTTGACAAACTATTAGACTTCCTTGGGCTAAAAGATTTGGATTCCCCTGAGGAAGCACTCTTCACCACTTTTGACGACCCTTACATCTTCGAAACCTACGGGACCTATGGCGTTGAAGTGTCAGACGTGGAGATGGAAGCGGTAGTCGTCGAACCGTCTGATATTACAGAAACGACCGAGACGGAATATGAATCGATGGATAGCGGAGCATCCGTTGTCGATGACTCAGGAACCCCTCCGGAAGAAGAAGGAGCATCTGCAGAGTCCGAAACGGCTTCTTCGACAAATACAAGCACAGAAGCTTCGACTTCAGATACGGGCTCAGAAGCCGACACTTCAGCAGAGGCCGCGGATGCAGGGAAAGAAGAAGCAGCGACGCCCAGGATTGTTGGGCTCGAGGATCGGAGTGGTGCACAAGACGGATCATCCATGTGGGCAAAGGTTGATACGGATGGAGACGGCTTGGCCAACACCGAAGAGCGGGTAACACAAGGGAGTGGCGAGTACTATGCCGATATTAACAAGGACGGCTATAACGAAAGAGTAGCCACCGACACAGATTATGATGGCCGCATCGACAAGGTCGACACAACCGGACAGGGATCTTCAATGGACCAGGTGGATGCCTCACAGGTGATGTCACCCGATTCTGAGCACATGGTGGACAAGGTTCCGGGTGAAAATGACGATGTCGCTGCTGCACAGGAGGCTGCAGCTTCTGCTTCAACATCGGACACATGGCAGGTGGACGAGGGTTCTTCTGATGCGGCCACTTCATACGACGCGGGAACATCCGATTCAAGCAGTTCTTCTGACTCAGGCAGCAGCTCGGTCGATTCCAGTAGTTCTTATGACTCGGGAAGTTCCTATGATTCCGGAGGAAGTTCGTCTGATTCGGGGAGCGACACGACTTAAGGGAAGCCCTACGTTCACCTTACTCATTCCCTTTGCCGATCCCTGGCACCCACTTGCCAGTTCTTCTTTTATATTTTTTGTATTCTTCTCCAAACTTTTCGTCGAGTAGCCTCTCCTCAAAGCTCGCGATATAGTTATAAAAAACGAATACCGCCACAAAGAAAGCCAGAGAGAAAATCGAGGCTGTTGAAACCGCAAGGCCGAGGTAAAACAAGAGGCACGCTGAATAAAGCGGATGCCTCACGTACCGAAAAGCTCCGCTCGAAACCACCTCCGTGCCACGCTGTTCACGGCAGATTTTATCGTGACCCGACATAGAAAGATAGGCTGCTGTGGCAAGAGCGAGGCCCAAAAACACCAAACGGATATAAAGTGGGATATGATTCGATAGAAAGGTTGATGTCCGCAAGAAAAATGAATCGACGATCCAGAGGATTAGAAATAAGGCAAGGAGTATCAACTGCCCGGCATCACCGAAAGGATGTTCACCATTTTTTTCTTTCACATTCGTCCCAATTATTTCTTTTGATGTCTAATGACACCCTGACAGGTTGTCAACCCGCTTCTATCCATGCCGTGGGGCATCCTCCACAACTACATTGTAATGCCTGACACGCCGGTCATATTGGAGGAATAAAGAAACGACATCGTCGCTGACAATGGCTTTCTCAAGGTCGGGCCCAGCAAATTTCCTGATGGAGTCAAGCGACTGCCAAAGAGTAATGACCACAATCTCGACACTGTCGCTTGTTTCGCGCTCAAGCAGCTTTGCGCCAATATATCCATCAACTTTTCTTAAGGTTGTCAGGACCTGACTCTTCAGGTGATCAGTATAGACGTGTGCATGAGCCTGTGCTATCTTAGCCGTCCAAAAACGAGCAATCATTTGACACCGCCTTGAAAAGTAGTGCTGCCGTTACCGGTGAGCTCTTAAAATAAAAAGGGGGCCTTGGTGAAAACCATTGATGTTCGTGGTTCCTCCAAAGAACCCAATGGGATAGGTGTCGTACTCAGTTAGTTGTCACTCAGTTTAGCGCCATGCACCAATCATAATCCCTTTTCTTAGGGGTGCTCCGAGCTTTAGTCAGCTATCAGCTTATTGCTTGCTGATTCCCGCTTTCTGCTTACCGCTTTCTTCTCCTTGCTCCTTGCTCCTTGCTCCTTGCTATTCGCTGTAGTCCGTTAGCGTTCACCTTTTCCGCCAAATTCCGCCAAAAATAAGAAACCTTATTTCACGTTTCAGCACCGTTAGTATACTTAAATAACTTAAGTACGTCCCCAACGCTGTCCCCCTAACTTCTTTATTTTATCCCTTACGTTTTCAAGAGTCGATCCAACAGGCGTTATCTTGACGGGCATCAAAAGGATCTGGTTTTCTTCTACTCGCACATCAAAATATTGAGTGTCCGGAAAGGCACTGATAATCGCCTTGGGCAGTGTGATCTGGTTTTTTGACGTCTTCTTGGCCAGCATATTTCCTTACCTCTTTACTATAAGGATACCTTACTTGCCGAGTGTTTCAACATTTTTTCTGATTGCTCTGCGCCTCTTCAACTCTTATGGCCTCATGGCCTTTCTGGTTGAAAGAGGGGATGCGTCCCCATTTTTGATTGCAGAATATACTTGACAAGCACATAGAATAGGCATATCATTTTTACATAAGAAAGAGGTGATTATAATGCGTGCAACATTAAACATTCCCGATGCCCTGATTAGTGACCTTCTTAAGGTTACTGGGGAGAAAACCAAAACGAGAGCCATCTGCCTTGCAATCAAAGATTTCATCCGCCGGAAAAGGAGAGAAAAACTCCTTTCTCTCAGTGGGAAGATCCATTTTGATATGGATTGGAAGGAGATGGAGGAGATTGAGTTGAAAGGAATGAAGCAACGTGAAAAGCTCAGGAACTCTCGTTGACACCAGCGTTTGGATTGATTTTTTCAGAGGCGTCCCCTCGATCAAGATTGCTCTGGAAAAATTGCTTGCAAAGGATGAAATCTTCACTGCGGGTCCTATTCTGTACGAACTCCTCCAGGGGGTGAGGCTGCCTGAAGAGAAAAAACAGGTCAAAGAGGCGCTGCTTTCCACAAATTATTTGGAAATAACCTTGAATGACTGGGAAGAGGCTGCTCTCCTTTCGAGTACCCTTAGAGCGCAAGGAATCACGCTTCCTATGACAGATATCTTAATCGGCCTTCTGGCAAAAACCAGAGATCTGGAAGTCATTTCTTTCGATCCTCATTTCGACCAGATCCCCGGAATAAAGCACCGAAGACTCACGACTTAAGCTACCATTTGCTACGCTTCGTCTGCTATCTGCCTCTGGCTATTCGCTACCTGCTAGCCGCTGTAAGACATCAGCCTGTTGCTTACTGATTCCCGCTTTCTGCCTACTGCTTTCTTCTTCTTACCCCTTGCTCCTCGCTCCTTGCTATTTGCTATAATCAGTAGGCGGTCACCTTTTCCACTAAATTCTCCAAACATTAAAAATGTGATCCTGTGTTCCTACAACTCGTCTCAAAAAAATGGTATGTGTGAGGCTGTCCCAAAATTAATAAAACACCAGGTCTTGTCATGCTGAACCTTGTGCTCAGCTTGACTCAGTATTGGTTCAGCATCTAATAACGGATTATGAGACCCTGAAACGAGTTCAGGGTAACATTTTGAGACTTTTGGGATAGCCTCTGTGTCCCCCTGTTACCAACGCCCGTATTCTGCGACGATACCGCGCCATAATGCATCACGCTCTCCGTGGGATTCTGGATGTATAAGACTCTTCCATACAGCGGTCTGAACCATCACGAGCCTGAGTTCAGGGTCAACAAAGATTGCCTGTCCACGCGTTCCCTGCAAGGCAAACCGGCGCTTGCTTCCTGGGAACACCCAAAATTGGTAGCCGTAGCCAAAATAGGGGTGGTCAACACCGGGCTTAAGGTGCGGATAGCCCGGGGTCGGCTGGGTGGCTTCGCGCACCCATTCTTGAGGGACGATCTGTTTACCATTGGCAACCCCGTCATTTGCAAGCAGCATTCCCAAGCGTCCGAAATCGCGCAACGTCGCGCCAAAACAGCAAAACGCAGCTTCTTGACCGCCCTTGTCGATTTGCCACGAGGCGTCCAATTCGGCCCCCAAGGGTTGCCATATTTTTTCGCTTAAATAATCGGCAAGCGATTTTTCAATCGCTTGTCGCAACACCAGCCCAAGTACTTGGGTTTGGCACGATTCATATTGAAATTTTTTTCCTGGCTCATAGATGCGTTTATTATTCCTGAAGGGCATGACAGTGTTCACCCCTCCCGGACCGAGATTTCCCGCAGAACCACGGATCAGAATGGCTTC
>Ga0315282_10015130_pt1 | contig 11424 bp, 7 predicted proteins | sample YL17G07_20_MG_FD_203693 | JGI IMG/M metagenome (GOLD analysis project Ga0315282, IMG submission 203693) | Sediment microbial communities from Yellowstone Lake, YNP, Wyoming, USA - YL17G07_20 | ecosystem: Environmental > Aquatic > Freshwater > Lake > Sediment | place: USA: Wyoming | collected...
GATCGCGCAAAACAGGGTATAAAGTTGCAGGAGGAGCATCCGATTAACGTAGGGGTTGATGCTGGCTAAGCATCTTTTTGGTGCGCTGCCATGCATCAGCGGAGTCTTCAGGTCTATAAGCAGGGGTGTTTACCCAGGTGAAGCCGTGACCCGCGTTCGGGTAGACCACAAGTTCAAATGGTGCCCCACCCTTCTTCGCCGCAGCCTCCATGGCCCTCATGGATTCGATCAGGCAGCAATTGTGATAACTGTCTCGTTCACCGGCCAAGACGAGGATCGGAACCTTGAATCGGGCGACGAAGCTTCGGATGTCCGCCACATGCTTGGTACTCGGGTAGTAGGCGACGACGGCAGAGACAAGATCCGGCATGCCTGCGGCATGCGTGAGCGCACCGCCACCACCCCTCGAGAAACCGATTACTGCAGCCTTACCCGGAAGTGCCTTCGCCGAGCTTTGTGCCCGCTCAATAACACGCCTCAAATCATCCGCAGCAGATTTGCCATATTTGGCTTGGAAGTCATTACCATCGAGAAGAACAGCATAATAACCGAGTTGGGCTACCTCGGCCGCATAGCTGCTGTACACGACGTTCATGCCCGAGGCACCAGAAAGCAGAATCACTATTGGGCCTCGGCCACTGGGCGGATCATATGCCTTCTGCGATAGACCTCCCGTGGTCGCGCAGGACCATGTTAACGCCACCACAAGAGAAATGACCAAAACTCGCCAACCCATGTGTCCATCAGAGTGCTTTTTCATAATGTCTCCCTCCTTTGATAAGAATTTATTTTGGCCACCCGTGCCATTATGAGATTTCAAAGTGGAAATTTCAGTTTGACGCGAACTGACTTTCTTGTACCGATAGAATACAGGGAAGGCACCCCCAAAGGGAAATCATAAGCCCTTTGGAGGTTTCACTTGATCATCTTCTGATAACCCCACCTTCTCATCGTGGTCACCTGAAGGTTAGAGGTTTTGTTGTTGGGTTAATTGGCTACGGACGAGAATCTATAAATGCGATAATAGTGCTAATGGAAAATTTGTCAAGATTTATTTGAAAATTCTTGAATATTTTAAATATTCCAATAAAAACAAAGAATTATTGATAGGAAAAGCTCCGGCAATGACTTCTGTTCAGATTGAGGACTTCTCCACAAATTACGCACCTTCCATAGGGTTCCGATATGGAAAACACTTCATTACCAGAATGGGATTGTTTATTACCTCTTGAAATGTTGTATCGAGGCGTGATTTTTAAAAATCACAACTTCAGGAAGGAAGAGTTGAGAAAGGAGGGTGCGAATAACACCTACAACTAAACAGCTTAGAAAAGGTTAAACCGTTGAGGGTTTCCAAAAGAAATACTGCATGTATGACTCAGGCGTCAATTTAAATTCATTCATGTGGATGCTGTGGTTTAACCTTTAATAATTCTTGTTTAAATCATTCTTAAAAACATGGAGCTTTATGGCTGTATGAGGCTCATTATCGTTAAATTCATATTCAAACTCATTTAGAAGTATCGCACCAACAAAGCTTTCGTAATCTTCGGTCACGCCTTTGAAGTTCCGGTAATGAATAAATGGCATTACGAGAGGGATCACCAAAGTCAATGCCAAAAACAACAAATAATAGGATGAGAATCCGAACTTTTTCAAAAAAATCCAAGAATCCAAATAAATCATGAAGAACAACAATGCGAAAACAGATCCTACCCATGTTGTCCCCAATCCATTCACTAAATTCGCCAATCTTTCCATTCTTGGTATAGCTCCTTTGATTCGCGGAGAAGTCTCCGCTCTCGTACTCAAGTAAGAGGTAACTACCCGCCATGCACCTCTTTTAGTAAGTTTGGTTGTCCCCACATCGTTGTTACCGCAACCCAATTTTAACCACCCTTGCAATTCAGCTTGTTGTAAGAAATTCCAAAGATCTGCCCCTATCTTAAGTTTCCCTTTCGTTGCCCACTCGGACCAAACTATTGTATAGTGGGCTACCCCCAACAAAAATCCTATACCTCCTGATGCGAGAAAAGCCAAAGCAGCAATCCCGGTGTTGGTCATCCGCCCTATGAAATAGCTAAAGCTGACATCTCGTGAGAAGGGAAAGAACAAAAGCAATAATTGAGAAATGCAGACATACGCAAAAAATTCGATGATCATGGTTAGGCCCGGTACAATGTATCTAAAGAATCTTTCGGCTTGTTCCAATTGGATTTTCTCGCTAAAACATGAATTCCAATTTCCTGAGAATTACGGAAGGAAATTTACACCTTTTGATGAAGTCTGTCAATTGTGAACTTCAGAAAGGAAGATTTAAAAAAGGGTTCACTGCTTCACCTCAAATCTTCACTCTAATATTGCTCTGAAAGGTAACGATTACGAGTAGAAATGTGTAAATAAAAAACCATGGCTTGATGATCGGATAATTGGAATTTACCCCGTTAGAAATAATGCCCCGCTGTTATGCAGCGGGGTTAGATTTTAGAATAATTCCGGCGGGGTTTAATGCCCCGCTCGGTTTCGAGTCGCAACGACTGGAATTTCTAACGGGGTTTACTTGACCCGTCAAGATGGATTTTGCTTAAAATGGATATTTTCCCGCTTTGATCACGGCATCGGCAATCTCTCTTCTAAGTATCACTGTGTTGACGGGGGTAAAACGAGTCAGCTTCTTGAGAGCAAACAACTGGGTCCTGAGTGTATCGCGCTCGGCGATGGCTGACAGGATCTGCTTTGCACATCGTTCCACCCGCTCCAAGGCATCATTCACATAGACCTTTGTCATGGTCCTCTGAAGTTGGAACTTCTCATCGCCACCCTTTTCCATCGTCTTCAATGCCCGGAGTAGGGCGCTTTCCATAGCAAAGATTTCGATAACCATTTCGCTGATCAGGGCCAGAACCTCCTGCTCGTCGGCCAGCTTCATCATGTATTTCTGAACCGCCGCGCCTGTAACAAAAAGGGCGATCTTCTTGGCCATCTCGACCATTTCTTTCTGCAAGGTGAGTTTCCCATCGTCCATTTCAACCGCAGGTCGAAGCGTGACGAGTTCGTTGGCCACTTTCTGTGCTGCTGCAAGAATGGGGAGACGATTCTTCACGGCCCTTCTTATCAACATATCCATGACGAGGAGACGATTGATCTCATTCGTCCCCTCCACAATTCGACTGATTCGTGAATCTCGATAATGCCGCTCCGCAGGATAGTCATGAATATACCCATAACCACCGTAGACCTGAAGGGCTTCATCCACGATATAATCCATCATCTCTGAAGAATAGACTTTGTTGATCGAGTCCTCTATGGCATACTCTTCAATCCCATTTGCCATTTGAATCCCGGCATCCTCAGCACGGTGGTCAACACGCTGGAGAATCTGATCGACTAAATCTGCCGTCCGGTAAACCATACTCTCTAAGGTAAAAATCCTGATCGCCATCTCCGCAATCTTATGTTTGATCAAACCGAATTCAGCGATCGGCTTAGCAAATTGAACCCTCTGCTTCGCATAAGTCACTGCATTTTGTAGCCCAATTTTTGTCGATCCAACACAACCTCCAGCCAACTTTAAACGACCAATGTTAAGGCTGTTAAAAGCAACCACATGCCCCCTTCCGACCTTTCCAAGGACATTCTCCACAGGAACTTTAGCATCTGTGAAGATGACGCTTCGGGTGGAAGATCCCTTTATCCCCATCTTATCCTCTTCCTCACCCACTGAAACCCCTTGAAAATTCCGTTCGACGATAAAGGAGGTGAATTTATCACCATCCACTTTAGCATAGGTAATGAACAGATCGGCAAATCCAGCATTGGTAATGAATTGCTTCTGACCGTTCAGAACGTAGTATTTTCCATCAGGGCTGAGAGTTGCCGTCGTCTTGCCGCTCAAGGCATCTGACCCTGCTTCGGGCTCAGTCAATGCATAGGCAGCAATCATCTCTCCTGTGGCGAGTTTCGGAAGGTATCTTGTCTTTTGATCCCTGTTACCGAAAAGGATGATGGGAAGAGAACCAACGCCCGCATGAACGCCATAGGAGGCCATAAAGGATCCTCCTCCCTGAGTCAGTTTCTCCGTCACCAGGGTGACACTGACCTTATCCAATTCTTGCCCTCCATACTCCTCGGAGATGTCTCCAGATAGGAACCCTAATTCTCCTGCTTTCTTGAGCAGGCTTGGTAAGAGTCCTTCTTTCTGCGCTTCAATATCCTCCATATGGGGCTGAACTTCACCCACCGCAAATTCCGTAGCCGCCCTTGCAATCAACCGCTGCTCTTCAGTAAAATCTTCAGGTGTAAAGACTTTCTGGGGCGAAATCGATTCGATCAAAAATTCTCCCCCCTTAACATGCTTCGGTTCTTCCATGGGTTATGTCTCTCTCAGCCGAGAAGTTGTCTTCTGGCGATCAAATCGCCTCCACCACGGTGGCGATACCAACTCCTCCACCACCGCAGAGCATCTGGAGGCCGGCCTTCCCCCCCGTACGCTTGAGGTGGTGGGCCATCTCCCCGAAGAATATGGCCCCGGACGCGCCTATGGGATGGCCCAGTGCAATAGCGCCACCCGTCGGATTCACTCTGGGATCCAGGCGGTCGTAGCCCAGCTCGTCTGCAAACTGGAGCAATGGGGAGGCGAATGCCTCGTTGGGCTCGATGATGTCCATGTCATCGATGGTCTTGCCAGCCCGCTCGAGGGCCTTCCTTACGGCCGGGATAGGCGCCAGGAGCATGGGCACCGGCTCGCCCCCTGCCACGGCACAGGCCACGATTCTGCAGAGGGGGTCAAGTCCCAATGCCTCGGCCTTGGCCACGCTCATGAGCAAGACCGCGGCAGCCCCATCCACGATCTGCGAGGAGCTGCCCGCACTGACGAGCCCGTTATTCTTGAACGGAGTGGGAAGCGCCAGGAGATCTCGAAGGTATGCTTCCGGATCCACCACCGCCTTTGCTCGAAGGACCTCATCCCTTTCCACGCGCCGGGTCACGCCCTCCCAGGCGAACTCGAATGGAACGATATGATCCGCGTACCACCCCTTCCGCTCGGCCTCGACGGCCTTCTGCATGCTCCACATGCCAAAGCGCTCCAGTTCCTCTCGGGTGTGACCTTGGTCCGCGGAGATCATCTCGGCGCAGACCCCCTGGGGCACGGTCATACCGCTCTCCGTGAGGCGAGACGACAAACGCACTGGATAATTGGCCTTCATGGCTACCTGAAGGTCGGATATCATGCCATAGTGGGACATGATCTCAACGCCTCCGCAGATAACGATGTCTCCCTCCCCCACCATGATCTCGTGCGCAGCGATGTTGATGGCCTTGAGGCCGCCATTACAATACTGGTTTACTGTGCAGCCCGCCGCCTCCTTGGGGATCCCGGCAAGGAGTGATGCGATGCGCGCAATATTGGAGCCCTGCTCCCCGATCTGGCTCAAACACCCAATGACCACGTTTTCGATCTCCCCTTCATCGAACTTGGGGCACCGAGAGCGGACCCTTTCCAGCAATCCCCGGAGGGTGTTGGCCATGAGATCCTGAGCGGATGCCTGGCAGAGCTGGCCGCCTTTCTCCATTCCCTTCCACCCCGACTTGCCAATAGCAGACCGCACTGCATCCACGACCACCACTTCTTTCAACCTCGCCATGTTCGCGCCTCCTTTTCTTCAACCGTCTTCGCTACTGCCCCTCCAGGGATGACCCATGATGACTCACCGTCATCATCCCTGGCAACCGCGCCCGTCCGTCGTGCCTCACCCGAACTTTTCACTGATACTGATAAGAACTCGCTTTAGGGTGAGTTGAACATAAGAAAAACGGAGTCGGATGTCAAGAAGGAAAGCTACCGGTGATTACCAATTGCAAGCATGCTTCACTAAAAAGTCCTGTTGCAGAAGGAAGAGGTAAAAAGGAGATTATTTCTTTCACCTACAAGTCATCGCTCAACGATAACATCTTGGGCTGAGGATTACGGGTAGAAATCACGTATCCCAGGTGAATATATGAAAATCAGATCGTGGCTTTTTTGAAGTATCGGAGACAGATAATAGATAGCAGATATGTGGTACTGGGATGGGTGCCACGAAAAGGTTCGTATCTGTCACTGGGGAAGCGCCAGGGGTAAAATGTTTTCACACCTCTCAACATTTACTTATTCAAACAGCAGATGGTTTCCTGGTAATCAATATTTCCGAACTTTTAGCGGGAACAAACCTAAAATCTCGTCATTTGTAATCGAGATCTTCCAAAAAAGCGAGGACATCGTTTGACCAAGTTTTCCCGGTTGTCGTCCTAACCTGGACGTGGCCTGGCCGAGTGGCCTACTCGGCCAGAACCACTGCAACAGGTATCAGCGCGTGTCTCTAACTGACATGAACCTACCATATCCGCCGCTGTAGAGGGCTCCGTTCGGCCCGATTCCCAGAGCCGGATAAAAGCTATCGAACTCGCTGCCGGTACCCGCCCTCTTCTGCCAGACCGTCTCACCCGTGCGGAAATCGATGGCAGTCCAGTAGTACACCTCCAACGGCTTCCCGTCGATCAGCGTCTCCTCGTCCAACTTTCTGGCGATCGTGTAGATCAGCCCGGTTTTAGTGGAGAGTCTCGGAGACACGGTCGTGGCGACCTCCGTATTGGTCCAGACCTTCCGGCAGCTTCTTCCGTTCGGCTCGATGTCGATGCGTTCGAAGCCCGGTGCGCTCGGCGATCGCAGCTTGCCGTTCTCCAACTCCCAGTCGAACCAGTAGTTGTAATTGTTCGAGGCGATGAGTGAGAGCCTGGATCCGATGAGCGAGTTTGACAGGGCCCCGTTGCCACCGCCCGGGAAGTCGAACACCGGCACTTCGCAGACGATCCGCTCCTCGTTCGGGTCCAGCCGTTCGTCGGTCCGGAAGACCACGACCTGCAGCTGCGTGTTGTCGTCGGTGATGGCGACGTACTTGCCTTCGCCGAGGATCGTCGGGCTGGTGCCGGAGCCGACCTCATACTGCCCCAGCCTGACCTCCTCATTTTCATTGCTCTTGTACGGCTCCGACCACACCTTATAGGGTTGGTCATCAGGACCGGCATCGACCCGGTACATTTGTTTCGATGTTACGACGTAGGCGGCGGTTCGACCCCCCTCTATCTTCGTGAGCGCGAACGTGTTTCTGATAGCCTCGTCAGGGGCGAGCTCGACCCGCTTCACCGAGTCCGGATCCCCTTTCTGAAAAGTCGCCGGGTTGAGCACCCAAATGGTCGCCGGATCCGGCGTGGCGAACCAGATACGTCCCTGCCAGTCCAGAATAGTCCCGCTGACAATAGGATTAGTCTCTGGTAATATCTCTTTCAGGTCGTACGTGTTGCCCTCAAGGAGCTCGAGCACGGGGCTCTCTTCAGACCCGCCCTCGACCAGAGTGAGGATCTGGTTGCCTCCACTGGCAACGGTGAACCGATCACTGGCATCGAGGTAGGAATAGATATTGCCCATCGACGTTAAAAACTTCTGCCTTCCGTCTCCCTTATAGGGGGGGCCGGGTGGTATATCGAGACTATACTTACTCACAACGTCCAATGTATCGGGGTCTATAAGGACCACTGTGGCCTCCTTCGGGTTGAGGCAAACCGATATCGGTCTGCCGTGGCTGTCGAAGCCGATCGAGATGCAGTTGAAGACCCACTCGTCGGAATCGGGATTTCGCGCTTCGTCCAGTCTCGAGGAGAGGACTTCCGGGTCCCGGCCCAGCGGACCGGCAATATTGGCGGTGTCGCTCATCCAGGGATCGAAGTGAGTGTGACTGAACGGATCGGGCGCAAGGAGTGGGTTTTGCGGAACCCCGGAGTTCGGTGATGGGTGCGGCTTCGCCGGATGCCCGATGTAATCGGGCAGGTTTGTCGGTATTTCATACCAGGGGATCACCTGGGCCCAGGCAGCAACGGGTGTGACCAGCGCCAGAATTACTGTCACAACCAAGGCCAAAGACATAGACCGTTTTCGAACATCGCTTTTCATGGTTGTACCTCCTTGTGTAATGGATGAGTAAAAACTTGCTTTCTTGCCACTCTGTAATTCTGTTGTTCTGCTTTTCATTTGTTACCTCCTTTTGGTTTCGGCGGTATTTTCAATAACATCTCCTCTCTTGCGAGATTCTTGTGCCCTCTCCCCTTGCGGGAGGGGTGAGGAGTCAGACCGTTTCCTGACTTTTCTTGCTACGCCCGTTGCCTCCCCCCTTGCGCCGCGAGCAAGGGAAAGGATTTCCCTCTGCTGTGCCATAAATGGTGGGCTATGTCTTTTTTCTTATCCTTTTCAGGGCATCGATCCCCTCCCACGGCGCATCGTGGCCGGTCTTGAATGCCGCCCTTTCACTCAGCAGGTCGATCGCCCCGAGGAGCGCCATGCCGTTCGTGGACCGTATATAATGTTCCAGGTTTGCCTGTGCCTCCAAGTGAACCGAAAGAAAGAAAACCTCTCCATCCTCCACGTCCCGGTAGATGCGGCACTCCCGGCATCCTTTCTCCTTGCGAATTGTTGGAAGGAGTGCCTGCAACGTCTGATAAAGCTCCTGAAACTTTCCCGGTTTGGCTCTAATCTCGATGGTGAGTTCCATAGACTTCCCTTCCTTTCTTTTGGGTCCGTACCATTCATTCCGGAATTCCTTTGAATGATTCGCTGTGCTTTGCGCAAAGTCTATGGAACTCAATTCAAGAAGCATTCCAAAAGGGAAAAGCCCGGCAGGAAAATTACAACGGCTTAATATTACTAATCTATTTCTGAATGGGGGATTCTTTCGGAAGGATTACGAATGAAGAAAAGCCCTCGATATTTCGCGGATCCGCGAAATATCGTCGTGGGCTATCGCTTGAGGGTAGTGGATTCTCAGGGGCGCTTTATGCCTAGCTTCTTGATCCGGGACCGAAGAGTGCTCGGGTGAAGTCCGAGGACGGAGGCGGCGCCGCCTTCGCCCTCGATCTTCCAGCCGGTTTTTTGGAGGACCTTGAGGATGTGGTCCCGCTCCATCCCTTCAAGCCCTTTAAGCAGCTCCTCCCCCGTTTCGAGAGCCTCGCGTTCGAGCCGGTCCACAAGCCGAAGCACCGGCCCCGGGCTGGTGATTACGGCTCTTTCAATGATGTGTTCCAGTTCCCTCACATTACCGGGCCAGAGGTGCTCCTGAAGGGCTTTCATCGTACTCTTCGGAATGGTTTCATATTTCCTGCCGAACTTCCGGGCGTACTTGTCAACGAAGTAACGGATAAGCTGCGGGATATCTTCGGCTCGCATCCTCAAGGGGGGGATCGAAACGGGGAACACGTTCAGCCGGTAAAAGAGATCCTCCCTGAATCGCCTGTTTTTGACCTCAGCTTCCAGGTCTCGGTTTGTCGAGGCGATCACCCTCACGTCCACTTTCATGGTCCGGGGGCTGCCAAGCCTTTCGAACTCCCCTGCTTCCAGTACTCTCAGGAGCTTTACCTGGAGTTCCAGGGGCATCTCGCCGATTTCATCCAGAAAGATCGTCCCGCCATCGGCAACCTCGAAACGTCCGACCTGCTTCACGTGGGCCCCGGTAAAGGCCCCCTTTTCCCGCCCGAAGAGTTCGCTCTCGATGAGGTTTCCCGGAAGGGCAGCACAGTTCACCGTGATCATCTGCCTGTCCTTGCGGCCACTCAATTCATGTATGGCATGAGCCACCAACCCCTTGCCCGTACCGGTCTCGCCGAGAATGAGAACCGTGGCATCGGTGGGGGCGACCTGCTTGACCCTAAAGAGAATATATTGGAGCGTATCGCTTTTTCCAACAATCTTCTCGAATCCCTGAACTGTCTTGATCTCCTCGCGGAGATAAAGATTCTCTTTCTCAAGCTGGAGCTTCAGCCTTTCGATCTCGTCCAGACGCTCCCCGAGATCAAATTCCAGCCGCTTTCGGTCGGTAATATCAATGGATGCCCCCATCAGGCGCTCTGAAACTGCCGATGCCCCGCTAAGAGGACTCCCCCGTGAAGAGATCCAACGGATTATCCCGTCGGGTCGCATGATACGATATTCGATATCGAGGGCCTCATGCCTCTCCAGACTCTGGCGGACAAGCCCTCTGACGCGCTCGCGATCATCGGGATGGATCGCAATCAGGAAGCGCTCGAAGTGCAATTCCTCGTCCGGGGCAAATTGCAGCAAGTCCCGGAGCTTTTGAGTCGCCCAGACGACTCCTTCCTCCATGTTCATGATCCAAAGACCCGCTTCCGCCGCGGAGGCGGCAAGGCTAAGGCGCTCCTCGCTTTCGCGCAGCGCCAGCTCGGCCCTGCTTCGCTCCACCGCATTCACAAAGAGTTCCCCCAGGAGGTGGAGCCTCGGGATGTATTCCTCCGGGAAGGTTTGATCGTTGATGCCTGAACTGATACCGATGCTATATTCAGACGACCTCAAGGCCGCAATTGGAATATACAAGCCGGATCGGGCTCCGAACTTTTCAAAAGTCTGCTTGTCGGTACCAGCCTCTGCCGGTAGTTCCTCCAGCCTTGAAAATGAAAAGACCTCACGCTGCTCCCCTAACTTCTTGGACACCCATGGGAAAAGAGAAACGGGTAGGGTGGTCCCTACATAGTACGGCGAAACACCACTAGCGTCAGCGTTGTAGACAGCCTTCCATGAGGTCTTGTCCAGCAGAAGTTGCAACAAAGAGAGGCGGTCGATCTGGAAGAACTCCAAAACCCTTTTTAAGGCGTTCCGGATTTCATCGTCGACCCGATCGGGGGGAAGGGCCACTAATCTCGTGGAGAGGTCGGCCAGGAATTTTTCAAACTCCAGGCGCTTTTCGGGTACAGATCGTTCAGTCAAGTGTACTTTATTCTCTGTATTCACTCAAGGCACCTTTACCTGCAAGTACCGCTGCGGTACCGACCACAATGATATTCGTAGGACCAACTCATGTTCCACTCCAGCCGGCCAGATCCCCGGTTGAAGGAGGATCTGTCCACCATTCATCGACTTACAAAACCTCGGAAACCAAGCGAACAGAAGACGTTGCACAATATAGCATAAAATGAAGGTTCGTGCCTACCATAATTCGCAATCAGCTTTGCCTACTGAGGAGGCACTCGGCCCAAGTAGAGCTTGCAGTTAGTATATCTTGCCAATACCTGCACTTTGCCCAAACTGAAGATATCTGGTTGAAATCTGCATTGGAAGGGAAGAGGGGCGTTCTATTGATTACAGGAAGAAATAAATGAGGGGTTATCGAAAAAATATATGGCAGGTTAAGTGAATTTACCCCGTTAGAAAGCCCCGTTGCTTGCCCCGTGTGAAGCTTCGCTTCTATCGGGGCTTGCAGCGAGGATGAAGATAAAATTTCTTTTAGAATAGACACGGGGTTTAAAGTCCCGTGTGAGCCCTAACCTTGGAAGGTCGAAGAGCTTCTAACGGGGTTTATACTCTGATGGTTCGTTCTCCCTTAGCAA
>Ga0315282_10015131_pt1 | contig 11424 bp, 13 predicted proteins | sample YL17G07_20_MG_FD_203693 | JGI IMG/M metagenome (GOLD analysis project Ga0315282, IMG submission 203693) | Sediment microbial communities from Yellowstone Lake, YNP, Wyoming, USA - YL17G07_20 | ecosystem: Environmental > Aquatic > Freshwater > Lake > Sediment | place: USA: Wyoming | collected...
TTCTTAATCTCATGTCTTAGTTACCAGACAAGAGGGCTAACACACTGCCCCTTATTACACGTCAATTCTTCGCCGGTCATTGCACTCAGCGTCCGGCGCCCATCCCTGGCCGCTTGCGTGAGATGTCGGGACTCGCGTCCAGATGGACACCGCCGACCGGCTCTGGACGCCCAAGGCTCTTAATTGTTTGCGCCTGGGGGTAATGGCGCAAATAGGTTATGAATTCGTTGACGGAGTCACCCCGGGCGCGCTTCAGCTTCGGCGGAGAAGAGGAGGCCCGCTTACGGCAATCTCGAATCCGCCTGTCTCAGCTCGTCGATGATCTTCGCGTCGATCCAGTACATGTCCCCCTGCCCGTTGCCGGGGCCGTTCGGGTCCGCGCCCGGGATCTTCCTGGTGCTGTTGAAGAATAGGTACTTTCCGTCGGGGGTGACGTTCGGGAATCTCTCGTTCAGGGGGCCGTTGATCCGCTCGCCCATATTGATGATCCTGCCCCAGGAGCCGTCCTTCTGCTTGAAGGTGATGTACAGGTCGCCGCTGCCGAATCCGCCCTTTCGGAATGAGCAGAAAATAAAATAACTCTCGTCGGGGGCGATGTAGGGGGTCCAATCGGCTTCGCGGTTGTTGATCTTCTCTTCCATGTAAACCGGCTTCTGATACCCGCCGTCGGCCGGTCTTGAATAATAGAGCCCGCCGTCTTCTCCGACGCTCGCCATGAAATAAATCGTTCCGTTTTTTGAGAGCGTCGGCTCTCCGGAAAATCCCTTCCCATTGATCGGCTCGCCCAGGTTGACCGGCGCGCTCCAGCCGTCCCCGACCCTCTCGACATAATAAATGGCGGCCTTTTCGGGCCTCAGCGAATCGCTGGCGTGAAAATAGAGCCTTTTGCCGTCCGGGGTGATGAACGGGCTTTCGGTGCAGGCGAATTGTCTGGCGAAAGACGGGATCTCCGGTTTGGTCCATATGCCGTCGACCATCTTCATATGGAAAATGGGCCTGGCCACGGTCTCCCGATTTCGATCGATAATGGTGCTCCAGTAGATTTCTTTCAGGTCGGCCGTGAAGACCGGGCTGCTGTGCTCGAAATCGCCGCCCGAGACGATCCCCGGCGCGAAGAGCTCCGCCGTGTCGCCCGGGGGCTTTTGGCCCAGGTACGGGCCGGTCAGCTTGGGAAACTCCGTCTTGCCCTGCCGCGCGCAGAGAAGGCCGCACGCGACCGCCATCGAAATCACGAATAGTTTCAGAGTTGTTTTCATTTGCCGTCTCCTCAAAATCCTAATATAAATACATGATTCTTCCGGATTTTCCAAATGAGGCCTATTGTTTCGCCAGAACCTCTGGCTCATCGTGTTTCCTTTTTCCTCTGCCGTAACGGGGACGGGATCATAATTGCGCGAAATCTTCTTGAGGACCTTCTCCACCTCCCGGTGGTATATAATAATAACGAGAGGGGAAGGGCCGGGTCCCTGTATTATCCTTACGTCGTGTCCTATCTCATGGCCCTGGTCTTCGCGGTCTATTACTTGATCGCCCGATAAAATCCTCCCTCCACCCGGAGAATGGAGGCATCATGGGCAATTGCTCAACCCTCCAGGGTGATCTTGCGTATAAAAATATATGAGGAAAAATATGAAAGCTCGTTCCTCTAAAAGAACAGCGAAATCCCCGGCGATGGCCGGCGCCATAATTCTGATGACGTTGTTCTGCCTGGGGCGGGTGCAAGCTCAGGAAACCGAAACCTACGTATTGCACCAGGCCGTCTCGAATCGCGAGACGATCGTCTACACGCGCGTCATTCGCTTCGACGACCAGAAGCATCTGTTCCACGTCCGGGACTACTACGAGAACGGACAAATCCAGATGGACGCCTTCTACGCCTCCTTCGACAAACGGGTGAAGGAGGACTATCAGTGCAACTACCGCTCGAACACCAAGGAAGGGCCGTACACGGAATGGCACCGGAACGGGCGCATAAGATTCGAGGGCCATTTCAAGCGGGGCAGGCTGAACGGCGCGAGCACCGCCTGGTATGAGAGCGGGCAGAAGGAAGCGGAGCAGAACTGGCTCAGCGGACAGTTGCACGGCCGGGTCAGATACTGGTCCGAGAAAGGAGACCTGCAGTTCGATTCGACGTTCGAGCATGGCATGAACCAGCATCGCAGGAGCGTCAGCTATCGATACCTGTCGTACCTCCCGAAGGACTACGAGGCGGACGCCGTCAGGAAGTGGCCGCTCGTCATCTACCTGCACGGAGGTTCGGATAGAGGGACCGATCTGAAGAAGCTGTACTCATCCGGGATCCCCGATCAAGTCTACAGGGGACGGGAGTTCCCGTTCATCATGCTCGCCCCGCAATGCCCCGAGCATCTCAGGTGGTCGACCGATGACTGGTTCGAGAACTTCTACAAAGAAGTGACCGCCCGGTACAGAATTGACACCGACAGGGTCTATCTGACCGGGCCGAGCCTGGGCGGTTCGGGCACCTGGTACATCGCCGCCCGGTATCCCAAGACGTTCGCGGCCATCGCGCCGATCAGCGGATTCACGAGCCATCTCGATTACATCGACAAGAACATCGACAAGCTGCTCGACATGCCTGTCTGGGCCTTCCACGGGAAGCTGGACACTGTCGTGCCTTTCGAGGAAACGGAGCGAATCGTCAGGAGGCTGGAGGGGAAGAACCGGAACCTGAGATTCTCTGCCGAACCGGATCTCGGCCACGGGATCCACTGGCAGGTCTATCCGGGCCAGGAGATCTACGATTGGCTCCTGCGATACGACAGGAGATCGAGAAAGTGACGGCCCGCGCGCTGCGGCGTCAGGGCTAGAGTCCTCGTTCCGGCATCCGTTGCCCCGAGACGGCTTCTTCATAACGGTATATAATTATGCGGAGAGGGAAATCAAATGGGAATTCTGTTTGCGATTCTGGCATTCATCTCGGTGGGCCTGGCGGTCGTTTTTTCCATGAGGATCGTCCACGAGGTCCAGAAGCGCGGGGTCAAAATCAATTTCGTCCTGCTCAGGATGTACCTCATCAAGTATATTCATCAATATAAAGAGCTGACTCTCAAAGAGGCCGGAAAGGTCGGACCCCTGTACTATCCTTGCGTCGGATCCTATCTCATGGCCCTGGTTTTCGCGATCGTTTATTTGATCGTCCGATAAAATCTCCGTCCCCCCCGAAAATGGCGGCATCACGGGCAGGTGCACAACTCTCCATAGCGATCGTGCGTATTAAACAATATGGGGATTGATGGGAAACCACCGGACGCCGGTGGCCGGAATAGCCTTTCCATACAGCACTATGGAGGAAACATGAAAACTCGTTCCTCGCAAAGAACAGTGAAATCCCTGGCGAAGGCCGGCGCTATCATCCTGATCGCATTGTCGTCCCTGGGTATGGGCCTCGGTCAAACCAAGACCGCCGAGGAGGGTGCGGCGTCGCCCCAGGCATCTGATGTCGCGGCCCTGAAAGCGACCGTCGAGCGCGAGGCCAAGGCAGGAAACCTGGCCCTCGCCCTGGACGCCGCGGAGAAGTTGGTTCTGGCCGTCGAACCGGAGCACTTCGAAGCCCTGTACACGGCCGCGGGCCTCCACGCCGCGCTCGGCCACCGCGATTCGGCCTATCGCTGCCTGGCCCGGGCCATCGCGGCGGGATTCGACGACCGCGAGGGCCTTCTTCAAGACGAGGCGTTCAAGGAATTCCGCGGCGAGGCTCTGTTCCGGACCCTGGCGCGCAAGGCGTGGGCCAACGGATATGTCGGCCTGCTCGAACGCTCCAACCGCGAGGACGTTCAGAAATCCCCGGAGATCATGAAGGCTCTCGCCTTCAAGCCGGGAGAACGGGTGGCCGATATCGGCGCCGGCTCGGGCTATTTCACGATTCCGGTGGCCGAAGCCGTCGGCCCCGCGGGCGTCGTCTGGGCCCTCGATATCGCCCCCGAAATGCTCGAGTACCTGGACTTCCGGCTGAAGGCGCGGAAGGTCGAGAACGTCCGGCTGCGGAAGGTCCTGAGCGACGACCCGCAGCTCGAGCCCGCCGGCGTGGACACGATCCTCATGATCGACGCGATCCACTACGTCAAGGACCGAGTCGCCTACGCCCGGAAGTTGCGGCAGGGCCTCGCCCCCGGCGGACGCCTGGTGATCATCGACTACATTCCCAGGCCGATGTCCGAGCGTCCCTGGGGTCCGCCCCCCGAGCAGCAGATATCGCGCGGCCGGATGGACGCGGACATGACCGCCGCCGGATTCAAGGTGGCCCGCTCCTACGATTTCCTGCCCGAGCAGTACTTCGTCGTCTACGCGGTCGCGGGAAAATAGAGGATTCCATGCGAAAAACCCAAAAATGGCTATTCGGCCTGGTGTTCCTGTGCCTTCTCGGCGCGTCACCCTTTCTGACCGCTCAAACGAATCTCGAGGAGCCCTGGGAAAAGGAAGCCAATATGCGCCAGCCGCCCGACAAGGTCATGGACATGATCGGGCTCAAGCCCGGCATGATCATCGGCGAGGTCGGGGCCGGCCGCGGCCGCTACACCGTCCACCTGGCCCAGCGGGTGGGCGATCAGGGAAAAATCTACGCCAACGACATCAACCAGAAAGCCCTCGATTACCTGAAGAACCGCTGCCAGAGACACGGCCTCGGCAACATCGAAATCGTTCTCGGCAAATTGGACGACCCCCTTTTCCCCCGCACCGGCCTGGATATGATCTTCATGGTCTGGACCTATCACATGATGGGAAAGCCGGTCGAGATGCTCAGGAGCCTCCTCCCTTACCTGAAGCCCGGGGCGACCGTGGTCATGGTCGAGCCCGTCCCGGCGGAAACGGAAGAGGAAATCAGGGAGGCGACCGCCCGGCTCGGTAAAAAGCCCAGCTATATAAACGTCGTCAGCGTCGAGAGAGTCGCGCTGGACGCCGCCGCGGCCGGCTTCGAGCTTGTCCGGATGGAGTCGCTCTCGAAGGACAACATCTTCATCCTCCGGATCAAGTAAACGCTCCTGCCGCCTCAGTTCCCCCACTTATAGGGGAACATCTTTCCAGCCTCCTCGGGAGTAAGCAGGCCGCCGGCTTCGGCGACGGCCCGGGCCAGCACGGGATCGCGCCCGGCCGCGATGTCCGCTCCGGTGGGCAGGGCCGCCACGTCGGGAGTGACGCCCACGTTCTCCAGGCTCCGCCCGTCCGCCATGATCAGGTCCATCTCCGTGATGGCGATCCCGTAGTAGACAACCGTGTCGCCGCCCATTTCCCTTCTGTAAACCAGGGACCCCATGACCGCCCCGGCCGAACGATCCCCGACGACGATGCCCCGCTTCTCGAGCTGAATGACGCGGGCGAAGAGCTCCGAGGCCGAGGCCGAATCGCTGTCGACGATGACGACGACCTTCCCGCTGAAAACCTTGCCTTCCTGCGTCTTGGCGACCACCGGCTTCATGCTCTTCTGCCGGCCTTTGGGCTGGCCGACCGTCACGTCGTGGTCGAATAAGTAGCCCAGCAGGCAGGTTAGCGTGTCTTGATAGCCTCCGCCGTTCCCCCGCAGGTCGATGACCACAGCCTTGTACTTGGAAAGGCGGCCGGCATTCCGTTTGAACAGGTCCTTGGCCTCCAGGAACGACGGGATGTTCCAGATCAGAATGCTCTTGTCCGGAGACTCGAAGGTGCGTTGTTCATCCGACCTATCCAACAGTCGGTTGAGAATCTCCCAGTAGTCCTCGCCCTGCGTCAGGTCGACGACCCGTTTTCCCATGTCGATTTTCGTTGCCACGTCGATCTGGCGCGGCGGCCCTCCCGGGCTCTGGACCACCAGTCTCATGGCGGGGGTCGGCCGGACCAAATAATAGCGATAGTAGAAATTTCCCAGGTTCCGCCGGGTCGGCGTGTTCCCTTCGATCGACAGCACCGCGTCCCCCATCTTCAGGCCCTTGGCCTCGGCGTCGCTGCCGGGCTTGACCGCGATGATGTGCGGCGTCTCGCTGATCGCGCGCATGCGCCAGCCGTAATTGAACTTCGCCGTGCGGTTCGGCGGGATGAAGCGCGTGTGGGAGTCGTTGAGGTCGAGCACGGCCTGGGCGATGATGCCGAAGACCTGGCCGAGCGAACCGGCCTGGTCGATGGCCGCCTCGGCCTTGCTGAAGCGAGCCTCGATGTCCACGCCGTGGAACGTCTGATCATAGTAATGGTTCTGGAGCTCCTTCTTGATGGTCTTGATCATCGTCTTCCCGCGCATCCGGTCCACGCTCCTCAGCTCCTGGGCGGATGGCGGCAGGGCCGACGTCAGGAGAAGCGCCAGGGCCGCCGGCGGCAGCAGCCTCCTGAACCATAGGGATCGACGATCATGGCTGGATTTCATGCGGATTCCCCCATCCCATAATTTTCTCAGGGGTGAACGGGATGTGTCTTGCGGAAGCCGGTTCCCACCACCCCATCGCTGATAATCATAAGCCACGGGTAAAGAGGATGTCAATCCGGCCGACAGATAAATGCCTTGTCGTGACCGGCTCGCTTGAGGGTCGCCTCGAACGGCTCGCGCCGCTTGAAACCGGCGGCCATCGCGGCTCTTCCTTGCCTTCAGGGGGATAAAACGCTATGATATTGATCGAGTTTTGGTTACGGACAGCGAAGATTGGCTATCTAACCTCTGAACGGATTCCCCCTCTGACCTTCGCAGCCTTAACGAGAATTCTGTTTTTCGGAAGAACGGGAGCGTCATGAATAAGTTGAAGCACCTGAAGATAGGAGATCTCACACCACGTCTTCCCATCATCCAGGGCGGGATGGGCGTCGGGATTTCCAGGTCCGGGCTGGCCTCGGCCGTCGCCAACGAAGGCGGCGTCGGCGTCATCGCCGCGGCCGGCATCGGCATGCTCGAGCCGGATGTCTTCTCCAACTTCCTCGAAGCCAACGTGCGCGCCCTCAAGAACGAAATCCGAACGGCCAAGGCGCGGACGCAAGGCATCCTGGGCGTCAACATCATGGTGGCCTTGTCCAATTTCCCCGACATGGTCCGGACGGCCGTCGAGGAGAAGATCGATATCATCTTTTCAGGCGCGGGCCTGCCCCTGAACCTCCCCGAATTCGTCAAAAACGCCCGGGGGGCGGGACGGACCAAGCTCGTCCCCATCATTTCCTCGGCGCGCGCGGCGGGCGTGATCATCCGCCGGTGGCTGGGGAAATACGATTATTGCCCCGACGGCATCGTCGTCGAAGGCCCGCTGGCGGGGGGGCACCTGGGTTTCAAGCCGGAGCAGATCCAAAACCCCGATTTTTCCCTGGCCAAATTGATGGACGAAGTCATCGCCGAGGTGCGCCCGTTCGAGGCGGATCTCAAGAAGGAAATTCCGGTGATCGCGGCCGGCGGGATCTACACGGGCGGCGACATCCGCGCCTTTCTGGCCCGGGGCGCCGCCGGCGTGCAGATGGCCACCCGCTTCGTGGGCACGGATGAGTGCGACGCGTCGCCCGCGTTCAAAAACGCCTTCCTGGAATCCAGGAAGGAAGACCTGGTCATCATCAAGAGCCCGGTCGGGATGCCGGGACGGGCCATCCGGAATCAGTTCATCGAGGACGTCGATTCGGGCAAGAAGAAGCCCTTCAAGTGCCCTTTTCATTGCATCATCACCTGCCGCCAGCAGGCCAGTCCCTACTGCATCGCCCTGGCCCTGACGAGCGCGCTGAAGGGCCGGCTGAAGAACGGCTTCGCCTTTGCCGGCGCCAACGCCTACCGCGTCAAGAGGATCATTCCGGTGAAAGAGCTGATGGCCAGCCTCGTCGGCGAATATCGGGACGCGGTCAACGCGGGAGCCTAGCCGCTCGGAACCCGCCCGCCAAACGGGCCCGACTTGACCTTATCGCTTGGGGGGAGGCATATCGAGAAGCGGGGCCATTCCCTTTTCCCCGATGTCGATCTTGGCGCTCCGGACGATGAACAGCGGATAATTCTCGTTCACCTGGTCGCCGTACGACATTCGGACGGAATCCTCGGCGAAAGTCCCCTCCACCCGCAGCCTCTCTCCCTTCTCATACTTCGCAAGCTCCATGGCGATGAAGATCCGGCGGGGCACGTAATTGATCTCGCAGCGCACCAGGTAGCCCGCATAATAGTCCCCGAGACGGGTATGGACGTAGGTCGCGTCTGTGAGGAGATTGGCGGCGAATTCCAGGTCCTCCGAGGTCCGTTCCGGCGACGGGCGGCCACAGCCGGCCGAGGCCAAGAGCAGGCCGCAGACAAAGGCCGTCCCGAGCATCCTCCTGCGAATACTCATCGGCCGGGGACCTCCGCGGCTTTGGATCCTCCGTCCGTCCCGGAGCCGAATCTCGCCATCTTGCGGACGACAATAATGATCGTCGGCTTCCCGCTTTCATAGACGCGCTTTTCGTCGTCGAAGACGGCCGCCGAGGCCGTGCCGTACGGCCCCTCGACCATTATGGCCTCGCCCTTTTTATGGGCGCGATCCAGCGTGTAGAGAAAGAGCCGCCGGCTGTCGCCGACCTGCCTGGCCCAATAGCCGGGGACCCTCGAGGAATTGACGGCGATCTCCGTATAATCGCTTGTCAGCCTCATTTCCCGCGCGTCGGAGCTCAGGCTCCTCCCCTCCTCCGAGCCGCACCGGCAGAGGCACAATAGCGCCGCCATGAGACAAACCGACGGTTTGAAAATGCCTTTCGGATGGTTCATCGCCGACCCGGCATCGCGGACAGGATTTCAGGCCTCGCCATTTCTTGTCACCTGCACGCGCTCATCTTATTCATTCGTCCTCCAGGAACGTCACAAAAACCGACTCCGGTTCCTCATCGTAGATGAGCGGATGGGTTCTGAGATAACGGAGGCTGTCGACCTTGAGCCATATCCAGAAGACGGCCGAGAAGCCCAGGAACAGGCCAAAACCCGAGGGATTCCTAAGCAATGACCTTTCGATCACGGGCATGATGGCCACGGCCGCGATCAAGGCCAGGATGAAGGAAACGCCGCGCGTTTTCAGGAGCTTGCCGGGCAGACTCGCGCAGGCGAACGGGATCTTCCTGTACCGGTAAAAGAAAGCCTCGATCGCCAGGATGGAAACGACCAGGTCGAAAAGCGCGTGGTTCAAGGCCGAGCGCCAATCCCGCCAGAGAAAGAGCGACGACAGGAAAACGATAAGGGCGAGGGGCAGGAAAAGCTTGAAGAAGATCGCCTTCTTCATCCCCGCGACGGGCCGATTCCTGCGGTCGGTTTCCGAGACCTGGAAGATCCATCTCGCGCCGGGCGTCACGGGGATGTTGACGATCGTCCAGAGCGCGACGAGCAGGACCGCGCCGAGCAGCACCGGCTGGACCAGGAGATTGATGTTCTCGAACGTCAGCACCCGGAAGCCCCGGCGATAGGCGGCCATGATCATCAACATGAAGCCCGCCGCCACGGCCATGAAGTTCGTCAGGGTCAGGCGGTGTTTCGGGCTGGCCCGGACCGTCTTGGAAAAGAACGCCGCGACGGCCCGTTCCTCCGGGGTCCAGAAAACCGCGGCCTGGACGAGCTCTCCGGCGCGCTCCCGGAGCCGGAAGAACCGCGGCCGGGTCTTTCTCGCCTCGAGTGTCCTCCGGACGTGCCGCTGATAACTCAGGCCGCTGGCCAGAAGAAAGGATCCCAGGGAAAAGACGAGGGCCAGTCCGGCCGCCCGTGCTTGGGCGGCGAAGACGGGATCCCGATTGCCCAGAAGGACCTCATAGAGGCCCACGAACCAGAGCGGCGGGAAGCGATAGATGAACGCCGCCTGGCCGTCCTTGAGCCTGGCCAGCGACCGCAGGGAATTGTCCAGCATGTCCGGCTTGACCACGAACGCCAGCAGGGCGAAGACGAAGGCCGTGATGAGGAGGAATCGGAAGAGCAGGGAAACGCGGGTATAGATCCCGCCGGGGAGGATGGTCATGAGCAAGAACTGGATGAATACGCAGGCGAAAAAGACGAAAAAGCAGGCGGCGAACGCGCTCACGAGATGCGCGCCGATATAGCGCAGGATGAAAAGCGGGCTCGAGGACCGCCAGGGGGCCAGAAACAGAGCGAAGGAGAGCGAGGAGAGACTGCTCATGGCCGCGGAAAACAGTCCGACGAAGATAACGAAGGAGGCCAGCTTGGCGCCGAAGAACGTCCGGAGCTTGATGGGCAGGGGCCTCAGGTTGAGGAAGTCCTGGCGGTCCGGGAAGAGCATCTCCCATTCGAGGAGCGTCACGATGCCGAAGATGATCATCATGAAGATGAAGACGTAGGCCTTTTCCTGCCAGGAGAGGTTGGCGTCCGGACCCATGGTGTACCGGCCGAAAAGGAGCAGCGCCGAGACCCAGCCGACGAGGACGCCCAGGACTGCGAGGACGGCGGCCAGACGGTTCTTCATCTCGTCCTCGAAGTCCACGATGTCGTTGCGGAACAGCCGGCCGAAGAAGTGGCGCGTCAGGATCGACAGTTGATCGAATTCCTCGCGCGCCCCGTCAAACCGCCCGGACGCGAAAATCTTCACCGCCTCCCCCGCCCTAGCTTTTCATCGCCTCGACGAGCCGCTCCGCCAGGGCCCCGGCGTCCTCGCGGACGACGAGCTGGCTGAAGATCTCGGCCAGCGACGGCAGGTGCATCAGGGTCCGCAGGTTCTCCACGGAGTCATTGGCGACGACGTTCCCCTTGTGGAGGATGATGACCCGCGAGCAGACCTTCTCCGTCACCTCGAGCACGTGGGAGGAATAGATGATGATCTTGCCCTCCCCGGCCAGTCTGCGGATCAGGGCGCGCATGACGAGGCTCGTCGTCACGTCCAATCCCGACAGCGGCTCGTCCAGGAGCAGGATGTCCGGGTCATGGAGGAGGGCCGAGGTGATGAGCACTTTCTGCCGCATCCCCTTCGAGTAGGAGGCGATCGGGCCGTGCATGTCCTGGTCGAGATCGAAGACCTCGAGGAATTCCTCCACCTTGGCCTTGAGGGGCCGCTCGGCCATGCCGCGCAGGCGTCCGGCCATGACCAGGTAATCGTACGCGCTCAAGTGCGGATAAATCTCGGATTGCTCGGGAACGTAGCCCAGCCTCTTTTTATAAGCGCAGACATTCTCCCGGATATCGCGGCCATCGACCAGAACCTTGCCCCTGGTGGGTTTGAGAAGGCCCGCCAGCATCTTGATCGTCGTCGTCTTGCCCGCGCCGTTCGGGCCCAGATAGCCCAACACTTCGCCCGGACCGATGGTGAAGCTCACGTCGTTGACGACGGTGAACGCCGAGAACTTTTTGCTGATCCCCCTCAATTCGATCATGGAACCAATGTGTTATCAATATACCACATTGTCGTTCCGGGGGCCAAGGCGTCGACGCGCCGGGAACCGCGGCGAGCGCGGTATCCCGCCGTTTTGGGAGAGAGGAACAAAAACGCGAGGGGCTTATGAGCTTTCGCTCAGCAGCCCCTCGCGCGCATA
>Ga0315282_10015132_pt1 | contig 11423 bp, 9 predicted proteins | sample YL17G07_20_MG_FD_203693 | JGI IMG/M metagenome (GOLD analysis project Ga0315282, IMG submission 203693) | Sediment microbial communities from Yellowstone Lake, YNP, Wyoming, USA - YL17G07_20 | ecosystem: Environmental > Aquatic > Freshwater > Lake > Sediment | place: USA: Wyoming | collected...
TTCGCTCGGCTTCATTGAACGCAGGTATCACTGCGGTCGCTGGCATTACCTCTCCCTTTGCGGCACACCCACCCCAGATTATAGGTGGGTTCGGGAGGCCGTGTCAAACCTGCTGCCCCCGGTCATGTCAGGGCGGGGACGGGCGCCTACGCTGATTCTTGCCACGAAAGCGGCTGGAACACGAACGCGGCCCCGTCACTTCTGGGCGCCCGCCGGCGCAATGGGCTGCGCTGCGGCGGGTCCAGGGCCGGGTCCTTTGGCCGGCGGCGGCGGATACTCGGCCCGCCAGGAGTCGGGCGGAATGACCGGGTGCTCCCACCGGTCGCCGTAGTAGGCGCGCACTTGCGCCAGGTCGTCCGGCGGATGCAGGACGAGCTGGTAGGCCCAGCGGTTCAGCAGTTGCCGCCCGCTGAGCGCGAGCAGGAGGCCGAGGGCCGCGCACAGCAGCATAGACAGAGGGAGCACGCGCCGCAGGTTCCCGCGCCATGCCGCCGCCCAGCGCGCGCCGGCGCGGCGGCTCCATCGCACGGCCAGCAGGCAGAGGAGCACGGCTGCCGCCACGCCGCCGGCCGGCGGCAATACCGAACAGGCGGAGGCGAGCGTTCGCAGGCCGAAAGGAGTCGGAGTGTTCGGCACAAGCCCTCGGCTTAGCGCGACGCCACCAAGCGCCACCGGCAACAGCGCGGCGGCGGCCAGCAGCAGGGCTCCGCGGGCTCGGAGCCCGGTCGCGCCGTCGGCCGACGCCCGGCGCCACAGGCCTACCCCGGCGTAGAGCAGAACCAGGGGCGCGAGCAGTGCGACGAACTCCAAGGCCAGTTCGTATCTGAAGGCCACCCGCCGCGGGGTTGCATACGGGTCTTGCACGCCTCTGGGCAGCGGCCCCGTGCGGCTGGCAGACCACACGTGGTCGAGATAGGCCCGCCACATCTCCAGCCGGACCTTCCCGAGCACCACCCGGTCGCGCACCTCCGCGTCAGCCTGCGGTCCCACCTCGCGGGCGTAGAACTCGTGCTGCGGCCCGTAACGAACCGCGTACTGCCCGGGCACGCCTGCCGCCACTGGATACTGCTGCCACGCGGGCGCCGCGCCGGAGGCCTCGAGGTGCACGGCCTGCCGGTAGTAGTCGCTCCGGCCCGAGGCCTGCAGATTCCGCCCGAGTCTCATGGTCGCCGCCCACCAGCCAATCGCCTCCTGTGGCCGGCCTGCGAGCTGCGCCCTCCGCCCCTCGTAGTGCGCGACTTGCCCCATTCTCCACAGCAGCCTGGAGTTGCCCCCGACCGGGTATAGGTTCATCGCGTCGCCGCTGGACATGCCCATGCGAGTCAGCAGCCTGAAGGCCGCCTGGTACCAGTCGCGCTCGTAGCCCTCCGCCTCCGTCCGGCGGGCCGCCTCCTGCCAGCGCGCCAGCACCTCCCGGTCACGATGGAGGCCGTAGAGATAGTAGGCCTCAACGGCTACCGGCAGCGCGTTCCCGGGGTCGGCTCGCTGCCACTCGCGGATCGCCGCCAGGATCGGCGCCACGGCGTCGGCCGGAAGGCGATCAGGTAGGTGCGGCCGCCCGTGCATCTCCGGAGGGAAGCTCGCCCGGATCCTCTTGGCCTCCTCCAGCTTCTCCGGGTCGGACGCGATATCAGGCTCCCGTTCGTAGTGCGGGCCTATCTTGGTCAGGTACCATACGTAGCACGCCAGCGCCATCGGGCCGCCGCCCCTCGCCATCGCCTTCTTCAGCAGCGACTCCCGCACGGCCGCGTCCCGCGCCAGCACAGCCGCGCCCAGGAGCATCTGCGGGTAGTTCGGGTAGTGCTCGGCGACGAACGTCGGCGCGGACGCGCGATAGGGCGCGACGCGCTCCTCAAACACGAGGTTTCCGCCGCCTTCGTCGGGATCGTAGCCACGCGCCTCTCCACGCGGCGCCCGCTCCGCGGCCACCGCCGCCAGATGCTGCCCAGCCTGATTCGCGGAGTAGGGAACGAAGGCCGTGGCAAAGAGGATCAGCGCGACCCCGCAGGCGGTGAGCAGCAGGCGGAGGCGCGAGGCGCGGGCCGCGGGCTGTGCCTGCACCATCCTCGCCCGCGCCCGCGCCTCCCATCCCGGCGACAGCTCCGGGGCCGGCTCGGCCGTCTCCACGATGTCAGCGACTCTGCGATCAATGGGCTCACTCATCTCCGCCCAACCTTTCCCGTGCCTTCCTGCGTGCCCGGTAGAGCATGGAATTGATGGCTCGCTCTGACCGCCCCACCACCTGCCCGATCTCCTCCACCGACAGCCCATGGAGTCCGTGCAGCAGCAGCACCTCCATCTCTAGTTCGGAGAGCGCGGCACGCAGCGCGGCCACCTGCTGCCGCGCAGCGATCTGCGCGGCGAGCGCCTCAGTGGGGTCTTCGGACAGGGAGGCTTCGGACAACAACGCCAGTGGTGTCTGCGCCGACTCAGGCACCGACTTGCGCCGCCCCCGCCGGCGCAGTTCCCCGAGCACCTGGCGGCGGGCGATGCCAAAGAGCCACGCCAGCAGTGACGCACGCTGAGGGTCGAAGCGAGAAATGCCGCGCACCGCGTCGGCGAGCACCTGCACCATCAGTTCCTCCGCCAGCGCGGCGTCGCCGCGCAATCGCAGGCCCAGGAACCGATGCACCCGGGGCCCGTAGCGCTGGCAGAACTCCGCACACGCCTCCGGCTCGGCCGCCCGCAACCCGGCCACGAGCCGGGCGACGCCGGCGTCCTCCCGCGTGCGGTCCTCCACGATCTCGGCCTCGGCCATCACCTCTCCCGGCCTTCCGCCCGGAGGCGGGGCGATCGGGCCATCCATAGAGAGCTATCGCGATCCACCGGATTCCGCCGCGGGCGGGTACTCCGCCCGCCACGCGTCCGGCGGGATGAGCGGGTGGGTCCACCGGTCGCCGTAGTGAGCGATGATGGGGGCCATCTCGTCCTTGCTCTGCGACGTGAACGCTGTTACCCAGTTCCGCCTCATCTGCCATCCGGCAAAGGTCAGCGCGAGAGCGATGACTGCGCAGAGCAGCGCGGTGACGGGCAGCGCGCTTCGCAGATTGCCCCGCCAGGCGGGCGAGATATCGGCCCCCTGACAGCGGCTCCAGCGCGCCGCGACCAGAGGGAGCAGGAGCGCGGCCAAAATGGTCAGGGCCAGACCATAGGCGATGGGTGACGTATACTCCACGGTGTATGACTCCCCCGGCATTCTCACCCGCTGGCGCCAGAAGAGAACCCAACCCACAATTGCCGGGAGCAGCGAGACCAGCGCGAGCAGGAACCGGGCAGGGCGTGCCAACTGCGTCGCCTCGTCCGCGGCCCGCCGGCCGAAGACACTGACGCCGAGATGGACGAGGCCAAACAGCAGGAGCATCGCGACCGCGCCAACGGCCGAGCGGAAGAGCAGAACCGCCCGCTCCAGAGAGAAATCCCCGGCCTCGTGCGTCTTGCTGTACTCCCGCCAGAGCATGCGACGAGCGAAGCTCAGCACCAGCCGCTCGCGCACCTGCGTGGCCGCCGCCTCTCCCGCGTGCTCGCGGTAGAACGCGTAGCGTGGGCCATAGAAGATCCGCCCCCTCAGCAGGGGGCCGTCGGGGGGCCCTGTCGATGGACCCGGATACCACTTCCACACCGATGACGCGCCGATTCCCTCGACCGCGGCGCCGATCATGAATGCGATCGCGGTGCGCCCGGATTCCTGCATGTGCCGGCCCAAGGCCATCGCGCCGTTCCACCACGCCAGTGCGTCCGCCGGTCGGTTCTCGACCTCGGCCTTCATCCCCTCATAGCGCGCCGTCCGTGCCGACTCGCGCAATAATCCGGAGTTCCAGGGGAACCCCATGTGCGCCAAGGCGAGGGTGAGAGACTCCGTGTCCGACATCCCCATGCGCGTGAGCAGGAGTACCTGCGCCTGCATCGCTTCCCAGTAGTAGAACTCCACCGTGGGCCGGTGCGCGGCCTCCTGCCACCGCGCCAGCGCCTCGCGGTCCTTGTACATCCGATACAGGTAGAACGTCTCCACTACGAGGGGCAGCGCGTTCCGAGGCTCTGCCTTTGCCCACGTCCGCGCCGCTTCCAGAATCGGCGCCGCCTCCTTCTCCGGCAAGGGGTCCAGGGTTGAACCGGTCTGCGCCAGAAAGTCCCGCAGGAGCTGCTCTCGGTTCGGCAGCGTGGGGTCCTGGATAATGCTCGCCTCTCGGAAGTGGCGCGTTGGAACGCCCTCCATCAACGCTTGCAGATAGGCCGGCCACGCGGCCCTGTTGCCGAGGGCCACGGCCCTCTTCAGCACAGCCGTCCGCGTGGCCCGGTCCTTGGTCAGTGTTCCCGCCGCTAGCAGCATCCTCGAGTCGTTCGCGTAGTGCTGCTCGACGAACGCCGCCGCGCGCGCGCGATAGGGCGCGATCACCCGCTCGTATTCTGCCTCCGGGTTCTCTCCCTGTGGCTCGGATTGCGCGGCCTGCTGCTGCATCGCGGCCGTCATCGCCGTCATCTGCGCCTGGGCCGTCGTCGCCGAGTAGGGCACGAAGACCGCGGTGAACAGCACCAGCGCGACCCCGCACGCGGTGAGCAGGAGGCGGAAGCGCGGGGTGTGCGCTTGTGGCCGGGTCTGCGCCATCGCGCGCAACGCCCGCCCCCGCGCCTCCGGCCGCAGGTCGGGGGCCGCGCGGGCGATCACTTCCTCCGGCTCGTACCGCTCTCCGTCAGCCATCTCGCTCCAACCTCTCCCGCGCCTTCTGCCGGGCGCGGTGCAGCAGAGAGTGAACGGCCGGTTCCGAGCGGTCAACGATGCGAGCGATCTCCCGCACGGAGAGTTCGCGCACGCTGGCAAGGATCAGCACTTCCATCTCGGCCTCGCTCAGGGCCCCGAAGAGCGCTTCGACCTGCCGGCGCGCCTCCAGGCGCTCCGCCGCGCGCGCCGCCGCGTCGGCCCCTCCCGGGGCCTCCGTCAGCGGCACCTGCATGCTCCGTGGCACCGACTTCTGGCGCGCCTGGAGGCGCAGTTCGAGGAGCACGCGGCGCCGGGCGATCCCGTAGACCCAGGCCGAGAAGGACGCCCGCTTCGGGTTGAAGCGGCGGATGTCGCGGGCCGCCGCGGCAAGGGCGTCGACCACCAGGTCTTCCGCGGTCTGCGCGTCGCCGTGCAGGCGGGTCACCGCGTACCGGTGCAGCCCGGCGGCGAAGCGTTCGTACAGGGCCGCGTGGGCCTCCGCCGCGCCCTCCCGCAGGCCGCGGACCAGGGATGTCTCCGCCTCCCCAGTAGGGTCCATGGCCGCCACTACTGCCTCGACTTCGCCCATCCGTGCTCCCCTATGGTGCGCTTCGGAATCGGGCCGTTCCACCCCTCTTGTTGCCGTTCCTCCGGAACTCTTGCGCCGAGGTTCTCAGGCCCTGGGGGGTCCGCCTTTTCGCGCCGTTTCCCCGCCCTTTGTCCCTTCCTCCCCACACGAGCGGAAAACAGGGGCACCCCGTGTGCCAGCCAAGGCACTCATTCGTTTGACTTCAGAAGACCGGGGGTAGATATTATTGGACGGTGCCTCACACTAGAGTAGTTGCAGTGCAAGCACCACAGATTTGAAAAGTGATGTAGTTGACAGATGGACGGTACCGTCCGTCCGGAGGGACAGGCCGACACCCCCCCTCGCCCCGGCTTGTCCCTCCTCTTTTTTGTGCCTGGAGCGCCGCTACCCGCGGCGCTCCAGGCGCAAAAAGGGCGACTGCGAGCGCCTACGAGCGGTCGCCAGCCCGTACTGCATCGTTCCGCGCAGCGGAACGATGCAGGCACCCGCCTTACACCAGCCTCCCACACCCCATGGTCTCGCTCGGATCCAGGCTCCGCCTCAGGGCGCGCATCAGGTCCAGGTTCGCGACTGACTCGCCCCACACCGGGAAGGACCGCTTCAGCTCCGGCGCTCCGTACTCCAGTACCGCGTAGCCCCCCGCCTTCTCCGCCGCGCCTCGCAGCCGCATGAGGACCCTCACCTCCGCCGGCCCGACCGCGTAGACCGTGCCATCACCGGCCCACGCCGCCGCCTTCCAGCCCGGCTCCGCGGAGATCGTCGCCAACAGATCCACGACGGCCGTCAGTGGCACGCTGAGGCGCAGCACCGAGAGTTCGTCTCGCCTCTTCGCCTCTTCGCCTTCTCGACTCCTCGGGTACGCCACGTCCCGCACCCGCTTCCCCAGGTCCTGCACCTCCGCCCGCGCCACCCCCTCGGGCAGCAGCGCCTTCAGCTCGCGCTCCTGCCGCGCGACCGCCTCCGACGCGCCCATCACACCCACACACAATACCACGTTCTCCGGCCGCAGCGTCACCGGCAGGAACAGCCTCATTCCCTTGGCCGACTCGTGGTTCAGCAGGTCGCAGGTGGCGATATCCAGCCTCCCGCCCACCAGCGCCGCGGCGACCTCTCTCGCACGCGCCGGCGCGAGGGAGGCAACGAACAGCGCGCGCTCTTCCGGCGCGGGAATCAGGCGCAGCGTCACTTCCAGGATTGCTCCCAGGCTGCCGTATGATCCCACGAACAGCTTGGTCAGGTCATAGCCCGCGACGTTCTTCACCGTCCGCGCCCCGGTGCGAATCACCTCGCCGCTGCTCAGAGCCACGCGCAGCCCGAGGGCCAGGTCGCGGGGCGCGCCGTAGCGCATCCGCAGCGGGCCCGCCAGGTTCGCCGCCGCGACTCCGCCGATGGTAGCGGCCTCCCCGCCGGGCGGATCGAGGGGAAGCACTTGCCGGTTCGCACCGGTGATCCGTGCCAGTTCGCCCAGCGTCATCCCCGCCTGCACGGTGATGGTGAGGTCATTGGCGTCGTACTCGACAACCTGGTTGAGGCGCGCAAGGGAGAGCAGCAGGCCAATCGGTCCGGGCACGCTGCCGAAGTGCATGTGTCGTCCCGCACCCCGGGGCAGCACCGATAGCCCGTGCTCGCGCGCGACTCGCAGCAGTGCCGCTACCTCCTCCTGCGTTCCCGGGTGAGCCACGGCCAGCGGCATCTGCCCGTCCACCCGGTATTCGCTCACCCCTTCGGCGAGCGTGGCCGCCCCGCCGGTGGCCGTGATCAGGTGCGCGGGGCCGACGACGCGCTCCAGGTGTTCCAACGCGGCCGTGGGGGAACTCACTGGCTCGCCTCCGCTTCCTCCGGAAGCACCTTGCCGGGGTTGGCCAGGTTGAGGGGATCGAAGACCCGCTTCACCTGCCACATCGCGTGCAGGTCTTGGGGTGAGTAGAGTAGGTGCATGTGCTTCGTCTTCTCTACGCCGACGCCATGTTCTCCGGTAATGGTGCCGCCGACGCGCGCTGCCAGCTCGAAGATCTCCCGGCTCGCCTCCTCCGCCCGGTGAAACGCCTCCGGGTCATTGCGGTCGTAGAGGATGTTGGAGTGGAGGTTGCCGTCGCCGGCGTGAAACACTTTGCCGATCTCGACGCGGTGCTTTCGCTCCGCCTCTTGAATCCCGCGGAGCACCTCCGGCAGGCGGGTGCGCGGCACCGTAGCGTCGTTGACCAGCATGGCCGGGCTGATGCGCGCGTGTGCCCCGAAGGCCGACCGGCGCGCCAGCCACAGCTTGGTCCGCTCCTCCTGGGTCTTGCCCACCTCCACGGAGCGCGCGTGCAGCGTGCGGCAGATCTCCGCGCACCGCGCGGCCTGGCGATCAATCGCCTCCGCCAGGCCGTCAATCTCGATGAGCAGCATGGCCTCGACATCCATCGGCAGGCCGGTGGGGAAGGAGACCTCCACCGCGCGAATGGTGTTGCGGTCCATGATCTCCAGCGCGGTCGCCACGATGCCCGCGGCGATGATCTGGGACACCGCCTCGCCCGCCGCCTCCAGCGTATCGAACAGCGCCAGCACGACCTGCGCGGCCTCCGGCAGCGGCCGCAGCTTGAGCACCATCTCCGTGGCGATCCCCAGCGTCCCCTCCGAGCCAACGAACAGGCCGACGAGATCGTACCCCGGCGTGTCGAGGACGCCCGACCCGAACCGGCGCACCTCGCCCGACGGCATCACCACCGTCAGCCCAATCACGTGGTTCGTGGTGACCCCGTACTTCAGGCAGTGCGGCCCGCCCGCGTTCTCCGCCACGTTGCCGCCGATGGTGGAGGCCTTCTGGCTGGCGGGGTCGGGGCAGAACTGGAAGCCGTGCGGGGCGAGCAGGTTCTGCAGCTCCAGGTTCACCACCGCCGGCTGCACCACCGCTCGTTGGTTGGCGAGGTCCAACTCCAGCACCTTGTTCAGGCGGGAGAGTTCGACGATCACTCCGCCCCGCACCGCTATCGAGCCGCCGGAGAGATTCGTCCCCGCGCCGCGGGCGATGAAGGGGACACGGTGCTGTGCGCAGAGTGCCACCACCCGCGAGACCTCCTCCGTCGAGGCCGGGAACACCACCACGTCCGGCCGGCCGGTGGCCGAGGACGAATCGTAGCTATAGAGGACGATGTCCGCCGGCTCGGCGAGCACGTTCGGCCGGCCGACGACCTTCGTGAGGGACCGGAGGAACCTGCGGTCTAGCATAGTGTCGGGTATCGGGATTCGGGCATTGAGTGTCGGGCCCCAGCCTTGCGTTGGCCCCATTCTAGCACCCGCCTCGGGCGAAGGACAAGGACGCTGGCGAGCGCCCGGTTGCGATAGTTCCGGCCCCGCCTTGCCTGTTTCGCAGGCAAGGCGGGGCCGGACCGGGATATGCCTCAGCCCGCCGACTGTGGTAAACTCGACGTGGCGAGCACGAGACGATGAGTTCCTCTGATGGCAACTGGGACTGGGATGAGGACCGCGCCGCGGCCGCGGTGCAAGCGGCCCGGCTCCGGGGCGGGCTGGCGCTCCTGACGGCCGCGGGTGTGGTGGCATGGGCGATTGTAGAGGCGCGATCCCTGCACCAACGCCCTCCCTATCTCGCCGCGTTCGCACTTGTCTTTCTGGCCGCCGTCTCCGGGGCGAAAGTGCCGGACCCCTTCTATCTGTCGCGCTTTCTACTACCGAACTATGACTTGCAGGGCGCAGTGGAGACCTTGCCGAAGGCGAAGCGCGAATACGTCGTCGCACCCGGGCGGGAGATCATTAGATGGGTGGGCGCGGCCGTGGGGGTGACCCTCGCCCTAGTCCCAGCCGCCCAGTTGGAGGCCTTCCGCCGCGGGGACGCTAGCTGGCCCGCAACCTTCGGCCTCTTGGCGCTGGTGATGGGATTCGCACTGGCCGGGTGGTACGCCAACCGGCTCATGGCCCAGCCGGCTCGCGCGCTGGGTGCCGCGCTGCCGGGCGAGTCCAAGCCGGGCGATACGTGAAACTGGAATAGTATGAGCAACACCAACCATACCCATCTCGTCCTCCTGCACCCGCCCTCGGTGTTCGACTTCCGCGAGCGGCCCCTCCAGCGCTGGATGCTCAGCAAGCCCGTGGACACCGCGCCGACCTTCGAGTACTACCCGGTCGGGTTCATCTCCACCCTCGACTTCCTCGAGGAGCGGGGCAAGTCCGTGCGCCTGATGAACCTCGCCGTGCGCATGCAGGACCCCAGGTTCGACGTGCGCCAGTTCGTGCGCGAGCAGCAGACCCAGCTCTTCGGCATTGACCTGCACTGGTTTCTCCACGCCGACGGCGCGCTCAGCCTGGCCAAGCTGTGCAAGCAGGAGCACCCGGAGACGCCGGTGGTGTTGGGCGGGATCACCGCCACGCACTTCTGGAAGGAGATCATGGAGACCGTCCCGGAGGTGGACTTCGTGCTCCGGGGCCACACCACCGAGCCGCTCATCTACCAGCTCCTCGATTGCCTCTCAAGCGGCCTTCCGCCAACCACTGTGCCGAACCTGGCCTGGCGGCGGAACGGGGAGATCGTCGAGAACCCCTACACCTACAAGCCGGCGACGCTGACCACCAAGATCAACTACCCCCGCCTGCGCAAGCACATGAGCATGCTGAACCCCGGCGGATGGCTGCTCACCGGCCAGCACTGGCCGGTGTACTGCTTCAACCTCCTCCTGTTCTGCAAGGGGTGTGAGGAGAACTGCGCTATCTGCGGCGGCTCGAACTGGGCGCAGGGGTTGGACCAAACGGTGCTGTGGGACACGGAGGTGCTGACCGACGCCATCCTCGCGGCGCGGAGTCTCACCCGTTCCGTCATCCGCCTGCCCGGCGATATCCGCCAGGGCGACTGGCGCGGGTTCCTCGCCGCGCTGAAGCGGCGCAAGTTCACTCGCGCCATGCACTTCGACTTCTTCCGCCCCGGCGACGCGGAGTTCTACCGCGCCATCGCCGACGCGGTGCCGGAACCGCACGCCACCATCAGCGCGATCACCCACGACGAGAAGCTGCGGAAGCTGTACGGCCTGCCCTACAGCAACGCCGCGTTGGAGCAGTCTATCGAGGACTTCCTGGCCGTGGGCGGTCACCTCAGCGCCTTCTTCTACGTCGGCATCCCGGGGCAGACGAGGAAGAGCGCGGAGGCGACCACGAGCTATGCGATCAGCCTACTGGAGCGCTTCGCCACAAGGCGCAAGCCGAGCTTCGACGTCTACGTCGCCGCTTGCCCGTTCGTTGACCCCGGCAGCCTGGCCTTCACCTACCCGGAGAAGTATGGCTACCGCCTCCGCGCCCGCACCCTCGCCCAGCACCGCGAGCTGATGCGCGAGCCGGAGTGGTGGGACACGTTCAACTACGAGTCTGAGACCCTCTCCCGGTACGACCTGGCCGCGGCCGCGATAGATGCCGAGATACGCATCACCGGCGCCCGCGCCGCGGTGGGGCTGTGTCCCTCCAAGGCGGCGCGGCAGGACCTGGAGAAGCTGGCGCAGGAACGGGTAAGACTGGAGGAGTCAGAGCTGGCGCGGGTCCACCACCTCGCGGCGGCGCGCTGAGGAGCACCATGCGACACCTCGATGAGATCGAGACCCTGACGGACGACGAGAAGCGGATGCTTCGCTCGGTGAAGCAGGCCGTGCTCCAGCACGCTCCCGAGGCCGAGGTGATCCTCTACGGCAGCGCCGCCCGGGGCGAACACGGGCCGGAGTCGGACTACGATGTGCTGGTATTGGTCCCGGCGCGTCTCCCGCGAGGAGCGGAGGACGGGTTGCGTGACGCGGTCTATGACGCGGCCTTCGACCACGAGCAGGTAGTCGTCTCGGTCATGGTCTACGGCCGGGATGAGTGGGAGACACCGCTGCGGGCCGCGACCCCATACCACGAGAACGTTGAACGAGAAGGGGTGCGCGTGTGACTTCTGAGCGCGAGGAGATGATCCGATATCGCGTAGGTCGCGCGCGGCAGGCAGTAGCCGCGGCGGAGACACTGCTGTCCGTGGGCGATCTGAACGGAACTACCAACCGAATCTACTACGCCTGCTTCTACGTGGTTACGGCGCTCCTGCTGTCTGAGGGCGAGTCGTCCTCGAAGCACAAGGGTGTTCTCTCCCTCTTCGACCAGCACTGGGTCCATACGGGCCGCGTCCCT